>Ga0208388_1000162_pt1 | contig 17664 bp, 12 predicted proteins | sample CryBogCBH18Jul07_FD_185511 | JGI IMG/M metagenome (GOLD analysis project Ga0208388, IMG submission 185511) | Freshwater microbial communities from Crystal Bog, Wisconsin, USA - CBH18Jul07 (SPAdes) (version 2) | ecosystem: Environmental > Aquatic > Freshwater > Lake | place: Crystal Bog...
ACGCTTGTGATATTTGGTTGAGCGTTTGTATAAACTGTACCTGCTACTAATGCGTTGCCTACTTGTCCACTGACATTAGCACCTGCTACTGCATTTGCTGTAGTTGCGTATGTAGCAAGACCAACTGCGCCACTTACGTTAGCACCGGCTACTGAGTTTGCTATTGCCGCATATGAGACTTGACCTGTAACATTGCCGCCTGCTACGCTATTGGCTGTAGTTGCGTATGCTACTGCACCTGATACGTTAGCGCCAGCAACTGAGTTTGCTGTAGTTGCGTATGCGACTGCACCACTGACATTAGCACCTGCTACGTTATTAGCAGTTGTAGCGTATGTAACGGCTCCTGTAACATTTGCGCCTGCAATATTACCAATAAACACGTTAGCTGTTAAGCTTGCGTTGGTGTCACGTACAGCCAATGTACTTGCGGTAGCATTTAACGCTGTTTGATAATTATCTACATAGTCAGCATTTAAATTAGCAATACGTGTTTGTGAACTGATTACAAAAGGAGCAGTTCCATTAGCCACAGTAGATACAAATGAGTTTGCTGTGGTTATATTACCAGTAACACCTAATGAACTTAGTGTACCAACACTTGTGATATTTGGCTGTGCATTAGTATAAACAGTACCTGCTACTAATGCGTTGCCTACTTGACCACTTACATTAGCACCTGCTACTGCGTTAGCAGTTGTAGCGTATGTAACAGCACCTGTTACATTTGCGCCTGGTATATTGCTTAACCCATTTGCGTTACCAGTAAAGCTATTTGCTGTTATTGTTCCGCTTGATGTTAATGATGTCAATGTGCCTACACTTGTAATATTAGGTTGTGCTGCTGTTGTTACTGTGCCAGCAGTTGTAGCATTACCGGCAAATGTAGTAGCAATTAAAGCACCATTGGCTAGGTTCGCACTAAGTGAACTATTAATATAGTTTTGACTATAACCATTGCTACTACTTGTAACAAATGTAGGATATGCTGTAGTTGCGCTGCTTGTATTTGTTAATAACGCACTTGCGCTTGCTACTGCGCCTGTTACGTTACCACCCGCTACGTTATTTGCTGTAGTTGCGTATGTTACGGCGCCACTTACGTTAGCACCTTGAATATTACTTAAATTGCCAGCTTCACCTACAAAGTGAGCAGAGCCAATTGTACCGCTATTTGCGTACACATTGCCACTTGTAATATTACCAGTAACTGCTAGACTACTTAATGTGCCAACACTTGTGATGTTAGGTTGAGCATTTGTTAACAATGTACCCGCATATGTACTATAATTTGCGTTTGCTACTGTACCTGTTACGTTAGCGCCAGGGAATTTTCCATAAAATATATTTGCTGTAATACTTGCATTGCTATCACGTATAGTTATTGTATTGGCATTAGCACCCATGTCAGTTTGATAGCCGTCAACAAAGTCTACGTTTAAGTTAGGAACACGTGTTTGTGATGTTACTACTATTGGCGCAGTACCGTTAGCTACGTTTGAAATAAATTGTGGCGCAGTAACGTTAGCACTAGCAAGAACTTGTGCTACACCAAGATTGCCTATATTAGCATTACCACTTAATGTAAGTACGTTGCTTGCGCTGTTAAATGTAAATGCGCTACTACCAGCAAAATTGTTATTGTTGTTATATTGAATTTGTGTATTAGCACCGCCTGCGTTTACAGGAATTAATGAACCAGTATTAAAACTTAAATTGCCATTACCGTCAGTCATCAAGAAGGCATTGGCTACGCCGCCTGTAATAGTTACGTTACCTACACTATTTAAATTTGATTTTCCAGAAACATTTAACGTTGTTAATGTACCCAAACTTGTGATGTATGGTTGACTTGCTGTTCTAATATTACCTACATAGTTACTAGCTACAACTGAATTTCCTGTAACTTGTAACACATTAGCATTACCAGAAACAGTAACGTTAAAGTTGCCATTTAAATCTAAACTTGCGTTACTATTACCGTTTACAATTAAGGTATTAGCGCCGGCAAGAACATTAGTAATATTACTACCATCACCATATAAATATTGTGCTTGTATAATACCTGAGTTAGAATACAAATTACCTGTTACAATATTATTGCTTACTGTTAATCCACCAGTGCTTAATAACATTGCACGATTAGATTTACTTTGTGCTAATCCACCTACAAAAAATTCAAAACTGTTGTATGTACCATTGCTATCTGTAGCAAATACTAAGTTACCACTTGCTCCAGAACCATTTGGTGCTGACATAAACAAGTAGCCTTCGTTTTTGCCTGTGATAGCATAAGCGCCTGTGTTAAAGTTAGAACTTGTAATACCTAAGTCTATGTAGCCTGAATTTGTATTTCCATTATCAGGATATGCTATAAAATCAGTACTTGCTTGAGTACCATTACTACTATTAAAGTTAAAGACCTGTACGTAGTTGTTATTATTTGCGCTACCACCTACTAACGGATTTATTAAAGTTAAATTAGCAAATTGCAAATTACTTGCTGCGTTGAATCCTTGGAATAACCCAATGCCACCGCTGTATGTATTGCCACTAATAGTTAAACTTGTTAATGTACCAACACTTGTGATATTAGGTTGAGCATTTGTTGTTACAGTGGCTGCTGTTGTAGCTGTTGTTGCCGATAAGTTAGCAACTGTGGTTGTAGAACTTACAACAAATGGAGCTGTACCTGTTGCTACAGTTGAAACTAATTGACCAGTTGTATTGACGTTGCCTGCTGTAATATTGCCCGTAACAGCAAGACTACTTAATGTACCAACACTTGTGATATTAGGTTGAGCATTTGTTGTTACAGTACCGGCTGTAGTTGCCGACCCTGCGCTTGTGGCATATGTGGCGTTTGCTACAGTACCTGAAACATTTGCGCCCGCTACTGCGTTTGCTGTAGTTGCGTAAGCAACTGCTCCACTGACATTAGCACCAGCAACACTGTTGGCAGTACTTGCTACTGTGGCATTACCTGCGTTTAACGCATATGTGGCATTTGCTACAGTACCTGTTACATTAGCGCCAGCAACACTGTTAGCACTACTTGCCACTGTGGCGTTACCAGCATTTAATGCGTAGGTTGCGTTTGCTACAGTACCTGTAACATTGGCGCCTGCGACTGAGTTTGCTGAACTTGCTACTGTGGCATTACCTGCGTTTAACGCATATGTTGCGTTGGCAACTGTCCCACTAACATTAGCACCAGCAACACTATTTGCCACAGCGGCATAAGCAACTGCGCCTGTGACATTTGCTCCTGCAACACTATTGGCAACACTTGCTATACCCGAATATGCGGAATAATTGGCGTTAGCAACAATACCTGAAACATTAGCACCCGCTACTGCATTTGCTGTTGTAGCATAATTGGCTAAGTTAACAGCACCGTTAACATTACTACCTGCTACACTGTTGGCAGTTGTGGCATATGCCACTGCTCCAGTTACATTACTGCCTGAAACATTGTATGCTACGTTGGCAAAACCCACAGTACCTGTGACGTTAGCGCCAACTAAGCCTGTTAAGCCTGTACCATTTCCAAAGAAGTTAGCATTCACATTGCCTGATGAAATATTACCTGTAACTGATAATGAAGTTAATGTGCCTACACTTGTAATGTTTGGTTGGGCATTTGTATAAACAGTGCCTGCTATTGTAGCGTTAGCTACTTGCCCTGTAATATTAGCTGCTGTAAGTGATGATAAAGCTGAACCATTGCCACTTACATTTGTGAATACACCATTTGTTGCGCCGATATTGCCAACGTTGGCATTGCCTGTAGCATTGAGTGTCCCTGCTACGTTAACGCCTGTACCTGTGACAACGAGAATGTTTGCGTTGCCTACAGCAGATATATTAACATTGCCATTAGCTGCTGGAATGCTTACGTTACTATTACCGTTAGCAAATTTACCTAATAGATTTCCTGCGGTTAAATTGCCACTTACTGTAAGACTACTTAAAGTACCAACGCTTGTGATATTTGGTTGCGCATTTGTTAAAACTGTTCCAGAATAAGTTGCGTAATTGGCATTTGCTATTGTACCAGAAATATTACTTGCTTGAATGTTACTAAGGTTATTACCACTACCAATAAAGTAGTTTGCGTTTACAGCATTTCCTAAGTTAGCATTACCTGAATTTAAATTGCCACTAATACTTAATGCCGAAAGAGTGCCAACACTTGTAATGTTAGGTTGTGCTGCTGTAGTAACTGTTCCTGCTGTAGTCGCCGATGAAACGGCACCACTTATATTACTACCTTGAATATTACTTAGGTTACCGGCTTCACCACTAAAGTGACCTGCTGTTACTCTGTTTGAAACGGTTAAATTACTTATATTGCTTAAGGTACTAGGTAAATCTATAAAAAGTGTTTGTGCGCTTGAAGTAATTGTAACTAAATTTGATGTGTTAGGACCATCTCTACCTAAGGCTAAAGTAGTAGTGGCTACAGTCACATTGGCGATATTGGCTCCAAGTACAACGTTACCGGCTGGACCGTTAATTACGTTAATACCTGCTCCAGGTGTTCTATTTACTGATACTACAGCTTGAGATGATTGCGCAGAAAACAGTTGATTAAAGTTATTCTGTACTTTTAAAAACGCGGTTTGAATCGCATCCGCACTTGGATCGTTAGGAAATGAACCAAAATCTATATTCTGTTGTGACATATCTAATTACCTTATTCTTAGTATTTATCGTTTTTTGTCAAAGGTCCCTAGGCAAAAAAATGCCCGGATAAACCGGGCATTATAATAATTTAACTAAAAATTATTTTTGAATTGCGTGAAATTTTCTAAGCATATCAGCAATTGAAGTATCTTTAATACTTGGTAATACTTCGGTATGTGGCAATGTTGTTTGATCACGTTTTGGTTTGTTTAAACCACCACTGATAACTTTTGTCATAAACTCAATGTCTTGTGTGAATTGAGCATCTGTACCTTTGCCTGGACCACTACCTGCTTGGTTAGCCCATTCATCTAATTTCTTAGACTCATCTGTTTCTTCTTCGTCATCACATTTACATGGACTTTTGCCACATGCTGGGCATTTTTTGCCTTCTTCTAAATCTTCGTGTGTTGCGCCGCCTGTTTTACTAGCAACCATGTTTTGAGCAGCATTGCCTAATGTTGCGTTCATGGCATTGTGACTGCCATCATCTGGTGGATTATCTTCTGCTACTTGATATAGTTTTTGATCTTGTGTTTCCATTTCTTCAACACTTTCTTTCTCACAGCCACAGCCTGATTCCATCATTCCGCATTCATTGCAAGTTTCATGTGAATGTTCTTCGTCTGCGTAATCGCCTTCAACATGTTTCATTTTATTCAATAAATTAGCCATGCTGTCATTGCCCATAGGGTGTTCTACTTGACCTTGACCTAAGGCTGCTTGTTTAACAAAATTGATTAATTTATCAGCATCTTCGTCTGTTGCTGTAACATTTACAGATTTCTGATCGCCTAGATTATTCACAGCAATGCTATGACCTTCTTTAATTGAATTGTATTCAGTTAATAAATTACTTAACTGTGCGTCCCATGATTCAAACATGTTTTCATCAACTTTTGCGTCATAGTTACTACGATCAGTAAATGTCTTACCACCTAAACTAAATTTGCCACCTTTTGGTGTTTTAGCAAGTGCTGCTGTAAAAGCATTGCCTTCATCCATGTCAGCTTCGTCCATCATGCCTTCTGGAGTTGGTGATTTTAATGAACTTGTAGGCATTGCTTGGCTTGCCATACCAGGAACTGTTGCTGCTGGTGTTTCATGTACTAAGCCATGAATTGGAGTCATTTGGCCATAACATTCATCAAGACCTTCTTTATAGCCTTCATGATACATACGTGCTTCGTCCATATCTTCAAACTTGCAGTTATAACCTTCCTTAGCAAGAGCATGTGCCTTACCTAAAAGTTTAGCTGCGTTATGTTTGTGCATACTTTCATTTACTGCTTTTTTCTTTTTCATATCTTTCTTATCCATTTTTTCTTTGCCTTCTTTTGTAAAGAGTGACTTAACTTTTTGACCAAGACTTTTCTTTTCAGGTTCGTCTAAAGGATTTCTTGGGGCACTTCCTTTAGGTGCTTTTGGCATTTTATGTGTTTCTGGTTGTACAACTTTAACGCCGTTTGGCAATTTGTAATCTTCTAGTGTTGTTTTACTACGGCCAACACCTAATCTTGCTCCTCTACTATCGCCATCATTGGCAATAGGAGACATTGCTTCAAGTGTAGTTTGGCTGCGACCTGCGCCTAAGCCAGCACCGTTAACGTCAATTCCTTGTGTTGATGGAATATCAGCTTCTTTGACTTTCTTCTTGTTCTTATTGTCGAGCATACCGCGTTTGTTAACAGTTGCCCACGCAATATTTTCAGCATCTTTTTTACTTTTGCCTGCGTCACGTTCTGACTTAGCAATGTGTTTAACCATACGATCAACTTTTGCGCCTTCTTTCATAGCAGCGCCTTCACCTTTCTTCCAACCACCTTTTGCTCTTAAAGCAAAATTGATTTGACGCATTCTTTTTGCTTCTTTACTATCTTTGTGATGTGGGCCTGATTTCTTTAATTTAGCAAGCATTGATTTTAATTCTGCTACGCTTTTTCCTGCATATTGGCCGGTTTTTTCGATCTTAGCATCACCTGCCCATTTTTCATCAACTTGTTCTTCGCTCATTGGATTTTGAGTAGCGTTTGTATTACTTGTGTTAGGAGTATTACTTGTGTTACTTGTATTTGGAGTATTACCTGTTGACCCTGTTGTTTGAACAATTTGAACATCTTTTGGATCAAGATTTTTAATCATGTTTTGAACAGCAGGATTACTGCTTGTTACAAACCCAGCACCTGCTGTTTTATTTTGAGGATTTAATACAGGAAGTGGTTTTTGACCTGGAGCAATACTTCCTTCTTTTAAATAGTTAGCATCGATATGATCGAACCAATCTTTTAAAGATTTTTTCTTTTTCATATCATATTCCATATCTTTTTTGACTTTTTTACCAGCACGTTCGGCTTTATCGTCATCTTTACCTTTATGACCTTCATCGTATTCAATATCTTTAGCAACTTTCTTTGCTGCTTTTTCTGCTTTGTCATCTTTTTCTGCTGTTGATTCAGCTTCATTAACAATTGTTAACCAATCTTTGAAGTTCATAATAATTCCTTATGCCTTTGCGCCAGTTTTTGGTTTAGCTGGACGTGAAATATTTGTCATCGGGCTTTTATCGCCTAATTTTTTGTCGTCTAAGTAAGGTTTAAATGGATCAAATGCGTCTTTAGTTTCTTTAGCACTATAATTCATTGTAATCTTATCGCCTTTAGTTTGATCTTTGATGCTGTTTAAATATGAATTACTGTAATCTTTACTTGCTTTTTTAGCATCTAATGTTGAATCTTCGCCTTTTGTAGTTCCTACTACAGGACTATGTTTCATTTGATTCTCATATTCTTCCATTTCTTTATCAATACTATCATCATATTTGCTATCAACAACTCTTACCATGTTTAAATTGTGGCCCAATAATTGTGCCATTTGTTGAATCATTGGTTCAGTAGCTGGATAACGAAAAGTAGCTTTAATAATACATACACGTTGATTTTCTAAATCAGGAAATCCATATGGGGTTTTTTGAACTGGAGTATATTTAGGTTTACTAATCTCTACTGGATCGAACTTGTTTAAATTGTAAGTAAAAAGTTCTAAAAAATTGTCAGTGACATCACCGGCAATTTTGATTGTATAATCGTATGTGTGTACGCTTTCTGCGATGTATTGTTTTAAACTTTTCATAATGAATTCCCTATATTATATTTATCACACTTCTTTATTTTTATTGCTTAGAATTTGCAGCAATTCATTGCGATCAAGTTTTTTGCCTTCCCCTAATGGGGTATTGGCAATTTCTTCATTCTTGTTGGCATTTTTTTGATCTAATGCTGCTTTTTTAAGCTGTAATTCTATCATTTTAAGTTTTTTGTTTATTTTAGCTGTTTTAGCTGTAATAGCATGACCTAACAAGTTGCCCGCTACACTAAATATTTCACTGCTATATCTGCTATCTGTCTGCATACCCAAATCCATCAAGTCTTTATAGCTAGCTGTAGCCATACGTGCTAACTCATCCATTTCACTGTCACTTGCTTCTAACCCACGTACCTGAGGTAGTGCGTTTTCAATCTTTTCTAAATTATCCAAAGCAGTTGGGGTAATGTCATTTTCTGGAATAAGTTCAGGGGCTGTTTCTTCAACAGAGGGACTAAGGTTAAATAATTCTTCTAATTTGCGGTTCATCAACTATTTATTGAAATTTTAAGGTATTACTTATAAAAGTTTATCTTGCTAATTAACTCGTAATCTTCAACATAAAAATTAATAATATTATTTTTAATAGTCTTATCATTTTCAACAAAATCTAATACTTTAAAGTATATGTTTTTTTGATGGTTTACTTTATGACTGTTTCTATGTAAATTTGTTAGCTTTTCTAGGTTCCATGTTTCTTTTAAAAATTTAAAATACTTATCTTCCCAGGTGTCATCAAGGTAGAAGAAAGTTGTATTATCTGTTTCAACTTGTTCTAGAAAAGATTTTTGATGTGCGGTATGACAGTCCCAGATAATCTTTTTACTCAATAATTTTAATAAATATGGAGTTATTTCTTCATCAGGATATGCTCTAAAAAAATAAGTTGTTACACCTGACACCCATCTTTCAAAAGGATCTCTTAACGTTACAATGAAATTTAAGTCAAATTTTCTTTCTATTATAAAATTGTTATTTCTTCCATCTGACATATGGTTTAAGTAAAAAATTGATTTAGACAAAGTAGAAGCATTTATTGGAATAACAATGTATCCAAAATTAGTGTGTTTGATAGGAATATAATTGCCTGGAGTATGGCCATAATTTCTTTTTAAATTATATTTTTTATAATCTAACCTATCAATTTTCATTTTCTGCCTTTATAAAACAAATCATCTTCTGTAATAACTCTAAAAATAAATCCATGTTGTTTACAGTAAGCTTTGGCGGCTGCCCATTTTACATGATTAAGTGCTACTACCGCTCTGTCTCTGGCATTAGATACTTTACTTTCAATTATGCTTTGCTTTTTGGGTTTAATTTCTATTATTTCAGCAATTTGTCTACCTTTGGCATCTTCATATAATACAAAAAAGTCAGGTACATAAACAGTGCCTTTACCAGTAAAAGGATTTCTATAAGGAACCTTAATTGCTTCACTAGCCCACTTTAATACTTTGTCGTGACTATCACAAAATATCATAAAACTTAATTCCCAGCCACTGCGATAGTATGGCTTGTGTGCGCCAATATATTTTTGTGGATTTTTAGGAGTGTAAAAACTCTGAGCAAAACGCGCCATTATTGTACCACATTTCTAGCTACTACAGGATTTGGTTGTGGTATTACAGTAATACCGTATAAAGAAACTTTTGATTTAAAACTATTTAAGTAATAGCACAACAGACTATTAACATTAATTAATGTTTGCTGATTACTATTAGTAGTTTGTTGAAACTGTTGTAATAATGTTAACACAGGTATTCCTGTATTTTGTGCTATGTAAAAAAATAAAAATGTATAATTTTGAGCAATTTGCTGACTACTACAAACTGAGTTAAAAAATCCATTTACCATATCAAATTCACTGAATGGTACACTTAAATCTACATTATAAAAATTCTCAAAAATTTTTACAGTTGTATCTATTTGAAAATTATTGTCGATTGTTACTGCCATGATTATGGTCCTGTTGCTTGCGTGCCAGCAGCTGGTGCGGATTGTACAGCATTAATTGTATAATTTGCTTGAATATTAGTTGGTACAGTAGATGTTGGAGTAACTCCACCTAAGAGAACAGGTGATGCCACAAATGATACTGGGTAAGGTGTCTGAGAACCTGCTGATATTAGACCAGGGACGGCTGCTGTTCCTTCTATACCTGGACTTTGTCCTGCTGTTGGGAATAATGATATTGTTCCTGTTGTGTTAATAACGGCAGGTGCTGTATTATTAATATTTTGAAGTGTTGGTGGCAATAATGTAGTAGTAGAACCTGGAAGTAATGTGCCTGAACTATTATTGCCTAATAGTGTGCTTGCGTTGCTATTAGCTAGTAATTGATTTAAGGTTTGCTGATTAACATTTGATGAGTATTGAGTAGTTGTTGGGCCGGCTGGTGGATTAGGTTGTATTGTGCTTTGTCTTTGAAGTGGGGTCACGCTTCCTCCTACTGGGCCTTGTCCCATACCATTTGGACCTATAACTAAACTTTGAGTTCCATCTGGTGTAATTGGACTTAATCTTCTATCATATGTAGATGGATCACCAAACCCTGTAGCGATTGCGCTAGGATTAGCACCATCAATTGATCCTTCATTATAGACAACAGTTTCATAATCTATTGTCATATTATTTTTCATTGTACCATTGCCTTCATCATAATTGTAAGTATCATGTGAATAATTAGTAATTATCGGATTAATTAATGTATAAGATAAAAAGTTGTGTCTATTAATTCCAAACACTGTAATGTTATTAAAGAAAGGTTGTTTTAATACTGCTTGTGTAGTTGGATTGTTTGTATCACCTATATAGCCCCAATTATTAGGTTGAGGTAATTGATCTCCAGGAACATACTGTGTTTTTAGTTGATAATTTGCGTTTGTTATAAATTGTCCTTGCCCACCATTTGGAGGAGAAAAGTAACCATTGCTTGCTGTACCTGGACTACCACTAAATTGAACACCTGGTATTGATCCATCATTATAATAATATGTATAATATGCTGCCCACATTTTAGCTATATTGTTACTACTATCATCGTGGAAAACTATTTGTACTGGATTATAACGTATTTTTGTTTGTACAATTCTTTTTCTATTGTATTGATTTAACACATGTGTGTCAAACTTATATGAAGGAAGCTGTATTTGATTTACTAAAACACCAAATAAATTATTAGTAGATGGAGGAACAAAATAGACACTAGGGTTAATGTCAAAATGAACGTGAAATAAAAATTTTAGTTTAGGAGCGTTGGCATATGAACCTGTTCTAAAGATTTGACTGGCATGCCACCAATCACCTAAAACTTGAGATTCCTGCCCGCCTAATAAACCTTGAAGAAACCCATATGCGAATGAGTTTTCTAATTGTTGACCTAAATATCCTAAAGCCATATTATTAAATCCTACTCACAGTATTTATGCGAGTAGGATTTATGCTAATTATAGACTATTAAATTACGCTACCAATACCAGTTGATGAATCTTGAGGAGTTGATGGAACTCTCAATACTGATTCATTACCTACGCCACTTAATGTTCCATTTTCAAGTTGTACTGCGTTATCGTAACGTAGTGTTAATTGAATTTGAACGACATCACTTGTTGCGTAATTAAGTGTTTGGTAGTTAGCACTTTGAATGAAGCAACCATAAAGTTGCCATTCTTCTAACACTGTTGGGACATATGCGCCGTTGCCACCGTCAAGTACTTGAATGTTTGTTTCAAATTTATAATCTTGACCAGCTGCTGCTGAAGCTTGTTCAACAAAGTTAAGTTGTTTCTGTAACTGTTCGCCAATTGCTGTTGATACTGTACCTGCTGCGTCATCACGAATGGTCATACTTAATGTTTGCCATGTGTGTTTACCAGCAAGATAAATGCGGCTGTTATAAACGTTCATTGTGATTTCATCAAATGATAAGTTTGGACGAGCGCACTCCATTACTTGTTTAGTTAAACTTATACCAGCATCGTTGCTTACGCCAAGATTGATAAAGTTTACTCTAAATCTAAATTGAAGTTTTGGCATCAACAAGCCTTGATTGCCGCCTGCGTTGTCACTTGCGACAGTCATGTTGAACAATGATTGTGAGGCTATTGCCATTTTATTTTCTCCTAATATACTTATTTATCTGGACACTATTTCTAATGCCCAGATGCTTTTATTGTTGCCCTGCGTTGTTACCTAATGTACCTGTAGCTAAGACTCTAACTGGAATATAGATAAATTCAGCAGCCTTGACAGGCTCAATTGCGCAATCTACCCATAACTCATTAGCATCAATTCTAGCAGGTGTGTTGTTTGAACTATCGCAAACTACAAGGTAATCATAGATACCACGTTTTGCTACTAGATCAATAAACAATGATTGTATTACACCGGCTATTGCTTTTTGTGTAATAGTGTCATTTGGTTCGAACACGAATGGTCTTGCTGCTATTGTTAATGTTCTGCGAATATAACAAATTAATCTAGCTACGTTGATTCTATCAAGTGAACTATTTGATTCAAAACTTGTTTTATTACCAAAGTTTAACAATCCGTTACCTGTGAAGTACACTAATGGATTTATATTCAAATCATAAAGTGTATCACGAATACCCTGACTTGTTCTTACTGATATAAATGCGCCTGTTTGAGCATTAATATAACCAATAGAAGAAGCGTTGTTAATAAGACCTCTACGTGTACCAGCTGGTGCTAACCATGGATAAGCCACTTGGTCATTGTACAAGAATGTACTTAACATCATGTGACTTGGTGGAACAGCAACTAAATTACCTGCGGTATCAGTTGTAAGACCACTTGGATAGAACAAGCCTAAGTAAGTGTCACGTGTAACTAGTCCATCTACACCAGTGCTTGAAGCATCTGCTGTATTGTTTGCCCAGTTAGCAAGTGCTGTAGCGTCATTAGGCAATGTCATTGGAGTGTCACCAATGATATAGCTTGTTTGACCTCTATCAACGTTTAATGCTATCATATCTGGTTGCAATTCAGGATAGTTAGGTGTTGCTTGTAAATTGAAGTAGTTGTCTTCATCACGAATGTCTTGGTTTGTTGAAATTGCTGATTTTAAAGCTTTTACAACAACTGCTCTTTGAGCATAAGCACCCATATATGGACTACCGTTTTCTTGATTACCGCTTACTGTTAACCATGTATCAGTTTGTGTTGGCAAACTTTGATTTGGGAAGCTAGCAGCGTTAAAGTAATTTACAGCATAAGCTTTTACGTTATAACCTGAACGTCTTGTATTCCATAATAACATACCTACTGGATATGTAGCTGATTGTGGGGCATCCAAGTCAACATAATTGCTTGTTAACAAACTTTGAATTGTTGGGATTGGATCAATCGCTGGATTTGTATCTCCATTGCCTGCCCAACGTGCATCTTGGAAAATAATGCCTGATGAACTTGTGCCATCTGTATTACTAATAGCTACCCACTGATCCATGCTGTCCATATTTTGCCAACGATATACAACTGGATAATCAACTAAGTTAGCTGTATCAATCCATAGATCGCCATAACTTAATGCTGTTACGCCGTCACTTTGTGTTGTTGGTTGTGTTGCACTAATGATTGGACCATTAGGGTCTGTGCTGTTGCTACCGGTTGGTGTTGGGAAACCATTACTATCGTAGTTTTGATTTCTATAACCACGCCATTCGCCATTATAATTTACCATGATGTCAACTTGTGTTGGATCACTGTAATACCAATATTGACCATTTGCTGGAGCAACTGTTGGTTGTGCTAAACTTGCTGTGTAAGTGAATGGTACCCAGCCGCTCATTTGAACGCTGTATGTTGTAGCAGCTACACCTGAACTATAAGCAACTTGTGTGACAACACCTGAGTTAACTTTTACAACTTTAACGACTAAGTTTGTGCCACTTGCGCCACCAATGTCTGTGTTTAAGAATGTAACTGTATCACCTACAGCATAACCTGAACCAGGGGTAGCAAAACTTACTGTATTAACTATGTATTGACCATAGAAATTTTGTAAGCGAATTTGTAAGCCTGTTCCTGAGCCTGTTGTGCTATGTTGTGTTGGTGTGAAACTTGGTACAACTGCTGGACCATATTTACAACCAACTGTTGAATTTGCTACGAATCCTGCTGTAGCCATTAATCCACTGCTTGTGCCAGTATTGTCACTATCGTCAACAACAATTTCGCCACCAGCTGAGTGTGTTAAAACAATAGCACCTGATGAATTAATAGATGCTGTTGCGTAAGGAACGCCACTTGCTGACCATGCTGACAAGAAATCTGTAGAAGTAGCACCACTATTTAAAGTCATAGTATAAGGACCAGACAATGATGTACTTGATGGTACTGTTACATAAATTAAAGCTGTGTATGGACCACCACTGAATGTTGGGTCAACTACACTACCTGTAACAACAGTTGGACCTAATGAATTTTTCTGCCATAAGTAAACTGGACCAGTTGTTGCGTCTGCGTCAAAGTTATATTGAGCGTATACTGTTCCAGCTGGAATAGCTGCGCCACCTGTTGGATCAAGCACACTGTCTGCTGCCCAGTCGCTGGTAGCTAAAGTTACTGCTTTTGGAACCCATGTAGATGTTGCTGTGCTGTATTGGCTAACAACAGGTTGCATGCCGCCACCTGAGTTTCCTGCTTTAATCCATACACTACCAGTTGGAGCTGGATGTGTTTGACCTGTTTGCCACAATGGTTGTTGTGCTGATGTGCCATAAACAAACTGAGGTTGATTATAACCACCTGGAGCAATACCAATAGCATTTAATACTGTGCCTGTGCCTGGAGCGATAGAAAGACCACAGTATGTGTTAACTTCATAAGGAGATGTGCTATAAATTTGCAATCTACCTGCTACTACTCTTGCTGATACTGTGCCTAACCCCAAGTTATTAATTTGTGTTGCTACGCCAGCGACATTATTTGCTCCACCGCTTTGAACAGTGATAGTAATAGCGTTACCTGAAATATTGGTGTTGTATGGGTTAATTAAATTGATCGTAAAAGTGTCACCAGCAGTTAAAGTTGGATTTGTATTTGTACCAACAACTGTAGGAACACTACCTAACCATTGCAATGAACCTAATGCTACCCATATGTTGCTTGTATTCTTATAGAAGAATTGTTGTCCTGTTGCTGATGCTGGACCTGATGTAATTGGAGTAGCTACAACAGCATAATCTCCAACGTTACCATAACTTGATTTAGGTACGCCATTGCTTAATACACTTGTATTATCTGAATTGATTACATCAGGACTTTGTAATGTAAATTGGCCTGTTGTTTTATCAAATTCATAAATGCCCCATGTACTGCTACTTGTGTTTAACCACCATGAGTTATTGGTTGGAGCACCTACTGGTCTGCTTACGCTACCGATTAAACTTGCTAAGTCAACGTCTGCTCTTAAAACATATAATTGATTTGTCAAGCCTAATGCTTGATAAGCAGCTAAAAGACCGTATTCGTTAAGTTCATAACCATTGATTGGTGTTCCATTTGTTGTGTTATAAAAGAATGGAGTGCCAAACAATGTAACTAAATCTGTTTGACTGGTTACTAATGTCAATTTGTTAGCATTTGCTGCTAATGTGCCCACAGCCACTGTGCCTGGACTATTTGGATTTGCTTTGTTTTGAGCAGTTGCTAACAAAACAAATGGGACTGAATTTACTGCGCCCGATAGGTACTGACTTTGATCTACTATACTTACCTGCACGCCTGGTGATACTAATGCCATGTTAATTTTCCTTGTGTAATATTTTGAGGTTTACGAACCTAATTGCTTACTATTATTTATTATTATTTTTAAAAAAGGCGATATATGGGAACCTTCGAAGGCAAAACTAAATAATTGTATGAATAGACCTTTTTGTAAAACTTGCAATAAAAATTTTTGTGATATTAATTACAAAAAGAAAGGTATTACTCATTACAGAAGTTCTTGTAATGAATGTTTGAAAAAGAAGATTAAAAAACCTAGATCAGCCAACTGGGAGAAAAGTGGCTATAAAAAGAAAAATGTATGTGACAGTTGTGGGTTTAGAAGTTTATACCCAAGTCAAATGACGGTATTTCACATAGATGGAAATCTACGCAACATAGATTTGATTAATCTACGTACAATATGTCTTAATTGTGTGGAAGTCGTTAAGCGTAAAGAATTAACGTGGAAGCGTGGCGACTTGACTATTGATTACTGATTCTAGTTGTTTGTGTAGATAATCAATACTACCTGTATTGTCTAAGCGATAGTCATAACTTAAACCAACACTGCTGTACTCACTAGGATGTACTTTAAAGATTTCTTCAAGTGCTTGAATCATTTGCTGTGGATATTCACTGCCGTTGTTAAGTCGTTCTGCGTATTTTACCCATTCAGGTTCTATGCCACGATGTGTACGCATAGTTATGCCACCTATGTTTTTAATGGCTTTAAGTTCATTTGGAAAACGACAATCTGTGATTACAATATCTTCATTAAGACTGCGTAGTTTATTTTCTAAACTAGCAATCCAAATATCTTGATGGAACCCCTCTCGGCAGACTTCAGTGCCCCAGTATTGTAGTACCCATCGTGGGGTAAGATTTGGCATGTTTAATCTTGTAGCCCACCAAGTATCAACTTGTTCACGCCATTCACGACTATGTTTAGTTGAACCTTCTAATAATTCACGGTCCCAACCAAATATAATACTAATTGCGTCTTTTAAACTTGCTGCGAAACTAAGTCGTTTAAAGCCATGAACCGTACAAAGATAATCTGCGGCAGTGCTTTTGCCTGAACCTATTAAACCTGTTATGCCTATAATCATTACACTAATATAACACAAGATGTTATAGTTGTCAATTATCCTTGAATCCACGTTAAGGGAGCGGAGTAATCAACATAACGTTTGAGGTCTTCTAATAAACGATTTTGGAAATCTATGCCTTGTTGTTTCATAGCACTACCGTTTAATGCTGTGCCGCCACCTGGACCATTAATTGTAGCAAACTTTTCACGTGCTTCACCTAAAATAATTTGGCAAGTAGCAAGTATAAAGTCACCAAGCCATACACCAGCGCCAGGATCTTGTAATATTTCTAATTCAGGTCTTTGTACGTCAGCCCAAATTAATATGCGTTCGCCGGTGCCTTTAAAATCACGTACTACTTTAAGTACTTTAGTTACAGGGTTAAATGTATATGTTACATAACCACCGAACATACGTGCTGCTAATTCTACATAGCCAGCATAAAAGTCGTATGTTGCCATACCGCCTGTGTAGTTGTAGTTTAACAAGTATGTGTTAAGAATAGCACTACTGAATGGGTCAAAGCTTGTACTACTTGGACCTGTTTCTAAACCTACTGTACGTCTAAACAATGCTCTAACGTTGATAAACTCGCTAGGGAGTGTATATGTATCAACGTTTTGAACTGCTGTCATTAATGTATAGCTTTCAACCGTGGCATTTTGCGCACGTTGTCTATAAATTCTAATAGCATAGTTATATGCGGCTTCGTAGTGTTCAGGGTCTAATTCAACATCTACAATGCCAGAACCCAAACGATAAGCAATGTTTTGAAATAATGCTTGTTTGTATTGTACTAAATCATAACCGTTTGGTGTGTTTAAAGGGTTATTCAGTGCTGAATTTTGTTGAAGTATTGTAGGCATATGTTATCCTGATATATGTAATACTATTTATTACAATAAATACTAAATCATGTTAATAAAAGACATAGAAGAAGAACTAACCAGAAAAGATATATCCAAGTATATGAAAGATTTGGGTTGGACTAAACTTGGTTCTGGAAATT
>Ga0208388_1000171_pt1 | contig 17162 bp, 18 predicted proteins | sample CryBogCBH18Jul07_FD_185511 | JGI IMG/M metagenome (GOLD analysis project Ga0208388, IMG submission 185511) | Freshwater microbial communities from Crystal Bog, Wisconsin, USA - CBH18Jul07 (SPAdes) (version 2) | ecosystem: Environmental > Aquatic > Freshwater > Lake | place: Crystal Bog...
TTGATACCGAATAATCCACGGTTTCCAGCAATAATACGCCATTATCCCAAAGGTTGAAAGCGTTTGGGTCAAACGTAAACGAATAAATTGATTGACCTGTGATTGTGTAAGCATCTACGTTCACAGGCGTACCGTTAGGTACTCCAAGGTTGTTGTTTGTCCATTGAATAACTTGTAAATCACCACTGACAGAATTGACAAAAGTGATTGTTTGACCAGAAATGTTGTAATCCTGTGCGTTAATTACTGTGCCATTCAAAAACAACAATTCATTGCCGCTGTTCAGCGTAAACCCTGATGCTGTATAAGATGATTGATTTAAAAGAGAAACGGTGTTTCTTATGAATGAATTGTATGTAGCACTTGACGAATTAACCGAAGCAAAAGAAATTATTGTCACAATGTCACCCGCAACAACACCTGTTGCTAAAGTAACCGAACTTGCCCCATCGGTATAGTTTGATGTATCAAGCAACAAACCATTACGCATTACCCAACAATTGCCTGTGACATATTCAGAGCCGCGAGTAACACTAAACACAGTTTGACCGCTTGACGCATTGAAAGCTGTCATTGTGTAATAAAACGAATCAGGCGCGGCAAACCCAACAACACGACCATAGATGTCAATTGTCAATTGAGCAACTGAAGATGTCTTCGTGTAAGCACCTCCGGGAAAGGTTAGCAATTGCGCTAAAGATGCAACCACTTGTCCTTGTGGATTGTTGGAAATTGCAATTTCACCCGTACCCACAGTTGTTGTGCCTGTTTGGATAAGTTGACCAGATCGATAATTTAAATCAATGATGTTGAAACCGTCTTGCAATGCTTGCCAAGTTGATGGGTCATAAATGGCTGTGTTAGTAGGCACAAATTGAGCCGACCCGCTGGCTTGTGCAGCAGCACCCGTTGCAAAACTTACCAAATTGTTGCCACGGTTGTTGAACAACAAATAGTTGCTTGTGCCAAAAACAGGGTTTGCTGGATACCAAAGATAATCAGATTGTGTTGGGTCAAAAGACGCAATGTTACTGTTTGCCAATCCAAAATATGTTGCACCACGAGGATTGCTTGTAAATCCTGCACCTGTGCTACTTGTGGCATACGCAACGCTTAAATAACGCTCTGCAAATTGAAAGGTTAATGGTCGCCAATTTAAAACTGCGCTTGCAGGACTAAATGACGATGTTGTCAAACTGTTGACCATTCTTGAAAAGAAATACCAATTACCAGCGGGTATGCCAGACAAAATAACAGCAGGTAAAGCCACGTTGTTGCCGTAAGGGTTGCCATCAGATTGAACGGCACTTGTTCCAGCAAAAATGCGCTGTGTGGGCAATGGAGATGAAAACGCCGAATACCAAACTTCAACATATTGCACAATCCCTTGTGTGCTTGTTGTCAAATTGACATTAAAAGTTGGAATCGCTGCAATTGGAGAAATGTTTGAAATTGTTGGAGCAGGTATCGTTCCAAAAATATTTGGGTTAGGCAATCCTGTATTGGGTGAAGGTGTAAATTGCGTGATTGAAGCATCGTTAAAAACGGTTGCATTGTAATTTTGCAAAGTCAAATCAACAGTGATTGCACCATCAGCGGCAATTTTTTGCACAGTTTTGATAATGCGAAAAGGTTTGGCAGTCCAACCATAAATTGCATTGGTAACAGTAACAATGTCGCCAGCTTCTAATTCCAAACCAATGTAATTAACCGAGCAAGCAACTTGCAAATCAAGACGTGCAGCTTTCAAAAACCGATTAGCAAGCATTTGCGCTTGCACGTTATTGTTGACCAAAGGCAATTTAATCGTTTGTTTGTTTACAGGCTCATTGGGATACAACAACGATGGGTCAACAACATGAAGATCAACTACGCTGGTGTTAAATGCGCTGTTTAAAGTCAAATCTGGAAATTGACATTCTGCAATGTTGTATGTGTTTGAAATGTCCATTGACGTAATAGACAAAGACGAAACCATGTTGGAATCGTTGATGTCCATAACAATGTTATACGTTGGCGTTTGAACAATGATTGACCAAATACCAAAAATTTCGTTGTATTTCAACAAACAATCACAGCAGTTTGTCATGTCTTGCAAATTTTGCAAAACTGTATTGGTGGTATCAATAGGTCCATTAAATTTAAATCTTGGCTGTGTCGCTGTACCGCCGCTATAAGTTGTGTAAGTGATGGTTTGATTGCAATAGGTGTTTAACGCAGTCAAACTTGTTGTGTCAATTTGTGCCGCTGGAATTGCTGCGCCATACGTTGTGTTGGTCAAGTAATCGTAAAAAACATCTCCTGCGCTGTTCCTTGGATTTTTGATTTCAAATTGCGTTTGCTGAATTGAAGTCACACCAGCATTAGCGTTATACGTTAATTGCACAATTGCAAGAACCGCATTGGTCATTGTTTTGCTAGTGTCCCATGTGTATGTCAACCCGCTTGATTGCATAATCTGAATAGCGGTTTTTGTTGAATTCACTGGATTATTTGAACCGTTATTGTACAAATAGATGTTGATATATCCATTGATTGATGTGTCAATTGTTCCAGTTGATACATCTTGCAAACCAGTAACAATGTATGGATTTACTGAATCAAATATGCAAAGTTTGCCACCATAAAATACTTTGCCAAATTGAATGTTGTCTGGATTTGTTTGATTGCCTGTAACTTCACAAAGCGATAAAACATAAAACAATTGTTGGTTGTTAGATGTGATGCTCACATCAGTAACAGCACCTCCAATGTAACAATCTCCATAAACAACAGGCAATTTGTTGTTTGTATCTGGTGCAACTTGTAAATTTGTACCTGTAATCAATTGTTGCGCTTGTTGTGGAGGCGTTGGCAAAAGTAATTTTGCTACAACGGCAGATGCCAACAATGTCACGGCAAATGCTGTTACCTCTGCGGCAAGCGCAGACATTCCAGCTTCAACTAAATACGGGACAATAACAGCAGCCATTACATAACCCAATCATTACAGATTTTTTTTGCGCCAAATTTAGACAAATCGGCATCGGAAAAATTGGAAATATAAAATTCTTCAATTTGTTGATTTTGTTTCATTTCATTCCCAATTTCAATGTATTTTTTTATCAACTTTACATTTGTTTTTTTTGATTTAGCAAACCACATTGTTTCTTGTAAAGTCCATAAATTTGGAATCCAAAAACATGGTGATCGTACAGCACACAAAAATCCATCTTCGGCAATCAAAACAAAACCTGCACCAGCAAAAATTCTGTCTAATTGCTGGTCAATGAATGTGAAATCCCATTTATCTTTACGCATTGACAAACTGTATTTGGTTTGCTCGTGAAAACCCACCAAAAATTCTTTGATCTTTTCTTTATCAAATTTGTTTGCCAAACGTATCATTATTGTTTTCCAAATGGAAAATACAAAGTTGAAATTGCACCGACTCGATTCATTGATGTATCACCTGCATTGAAAAATTGCCAGCTTGAATCATTGGTGAATCTGCCAGCAGTTCTGTTTTGCAAAATCATTTGTATGTTTGAAGCATTGATGGAAATTGTGCCAACATAAGCACGGGCTTCTTCCATCCATTGTTCGCTAATTTGAAACGTGCTAATAAAGCCGTAAAAGTATTGATACAAACCACCTGAACCGCCTGTTGTGATTAGGTTTCCTGAAGTATCAAAAAAACCTTTCCACATCGTAATTTGCGAACCTTTGACGTTTTGCGACAAAACCCATGACAACAACGATGTATCAATACCAACCAATGTGACAGCGGTTTGATTAGCTGTGCTTTTGATGTCACGTTGAATGTCTCCAACATTGACCAATGAACCCAAACCGTCAAAAGGTGACGAATCTACCGCCAACACGGTGATTGCAGAAGCTGTTGTGGCAAATCGATATGTGCCAGTTGGTGTTACTACACGAACAAAATCCGCAAAACGAATATTGTTTGTATTGTCTAATGGTGGGATGTCGGTCATAACACAGCCTCAAATGCTTTAAATGTTGATGCCCAAGATATAAAACTATCATTGGTCATCGGCACAAGTGTGTAGCTAGGGTATTGTTGCAAAATAACAGGAAATGTCACACCTGTGTAAGTGTTCCCGCCCATAGAAACCGTTGTTCCGTATTGTCCAATGACAGCATTGGTTGCAGACGCAAGAGGTCCATTAATTAAATTTCGATGTACAGGAATTGTTACTGTTGAACTAGACCCACGTTGTACATCTTGCGTTGCAATGTAAGTGTATAAATCAACTTGACAAAAATCACCAGCACGAACAATGTATGCGTTTGCTGCAATTGATGGCAGATTTCCTAGTACCATGTTTTTCGCAGTACTGCTAGTTTGCCATTGACACGCTGCAAGTTGCAAAGGTGTCATGTCTCCCATGTAATTGATGTAATTTGTCCAGCCCGTTGTTCCAAAATTTAAATATTGAGTTAATGATTTGTCGTAGTAACGCAAATTTGCAAGCAAGCCACGATTTTGGCTGTACAACAAATAATTGTTAGGTTTGAACTCAAATTGAAAAGGGACAATGGTTAACAATTCCGATGTTGAAATTCTTTGATTGCGTGAAATCACTTGTCCAACAAATCGTTGGTCAGTGATGTGTACCGTTTCCGCAATAGCAAGGATTGTGTTTAAATTTGCCATGTCTTACCTACTTTGTGGCAACGATCGTTGCGCCGATTGATTAGCCGCCCAAACCGCTGTTTTGTTTCTTGCTAAGAATTGCGTTGCTGATTGTGTGTCGATTGCTTGCATTGATGCAATGTATGGGCCATTGTATGAAATGGATTGTCCACCACCACCAAGATTTCCAAGTGCGTTGTTCGGAATAATTGTTCCTGCGCTTTTTGGAATAAACAATTCAGGACCTGCTTCGCCAACCAACGATGCTTGACCAACTGGAGGGTCTCCACCATCTGCAAACGCTTGCATCATGTCGCTGCCAGTAGCTGTGCCAAGGTTAGCCACTGAACCGCTACCACCTCCTCCACCGCTAAACAAACTGCCAATGCCAAGTGCGCTTCCAGCTTTGGAAAACAAACTGCTAGCTTGCATTTGCAATTGCGCTTTCAGCATATCCTGAATCATGCTTGTAATAAGGCTTTTAAAATTCAGCTTGCCAGTTGTTACAAACGTATTCAATGCGTTGGTCATTGAACTTGTCATAGATGTAAATGCTTGTCGCCCAAAATCAGCAGCAGTCATTGCGTTTTCTTTGTATTGGTTAAATGCTTCATTCCAACCAAAACCAAAACTTTCACGCAATTGTTGGTTAGCAATCACAGCGTCTTTTGTTTTGACAATCATGTCATCGTAAACTTGTTCAACTTTTACCCGTTGCTTTTCTAACTCATCAATAATTTCTTGAGCATTTTTTTTGCCGCTGGCTCTTGCTTCATCTTCTTGTTTGCGAATTTCCTCGTCAACTTTATTTTTTTCCAACACAACTTTTAACAAAGCATCTTCTAATTCTTTTTGATTTTTTGTTGCGTTTGTTACCGCAAGTTGTGCGGTCAATGTCAAATAATTTGCTTGTGCTTGCGCTTCGTAAACTTTTGAAATTTCTTCCGCTTTAGTTTTTTGTTTTTGCAATGCGTCAATGATTGGTCTGTTTATGTCTTGATTTTTTTTGGGTGCAGTTACATCTTCGTTGGCTTTGATAATTTTTTGCACAGATTCAGCATAACTTGCAGCGTCATCTTTCCAATCGGCAACACCATCAGAAAAATCTTTTTTTACCTGTTCCCACTTGTCGCTAAGACTGTCAAAACCTGTTGTCAAATGCCAAAACATTTTTGCAGTTGATTCAACAATTGTGATGATGTGTTCAACCGCAGTAACAATGGCTGCAATGAAAACACCAACAATTTCAGTTCCCTTTTTCAAATAACCAAACATTTTTTCAATTGCATTGCCAGTTTTTACAAAACTGTCGTACAAAGCATTCATGGTTGGCAAAAACGCATCGGCAAATTCCATTTTCATGGTGCGAGTTGTTTCATTTAATTTTTCGCTCAACGCATGGGCTTGTTCAATTGCGTTTGCGTATTTATCCATTGACCCTTTAGATTCTTTTAATGTATTAGCAAGCCCAATTAAATCAACGCCTCTAATTGCTTTGCCAAGCGTTTGAAATGCCAAACCATTACGCTCGGCTGAATCTTTCATGTTGGCAAGACCTTTGACCGTTTTGTCAAACAAATCTTGCTCTGACATTGTTTGCAAATCTTTCAAAGTCACGCCAAGCCGTGCAAATGATTCTTGCGCTTTGGCATTGCCTTGTGCAGCAGCTTCAATTTTTACTGAAAACCCTGAGTAAAGTTTGCTGGCATCTTCCGCACTTCCACCGTTTTCATTTAAGGCTTTTGTCAATTCAAGAACTGATGCCGTTGAAATATCATTGGCTTTTGCAGTTTCAACAACCTGATTGGCATACTCCATTGCCGCTTTGGTTGCTTCGATAAATGCCGCAGCCGACAATGCTTCTGGCAAATATTCTGACAATTCAGTAAGAGATTTTTTGGCTTCGCCAATGCCTTTCTTGAACTCGGTGGTATCAAGTCCTAGTTGAGCGCCTAAGCCAGCAATGATTTGTGCCATTATTTACCTTTGAAAAACTGTGTCGGCGCATTTGGACTCATCATTGCAAATGCCAACAAAGACTGAGAAACTCGTTCTTTTTTGGTTTTCTCATCCAATGGTGGGTACAAGTAATCGTGCGCTCTTGGTATGATTTTTTCTAGTGTATATGGTGACGCTCCTTTGGGCAACATTTTGTTAAACTGCCCTGCCGTTAGTGTCCCAAGAACTTCCAAAATCCCACGGTTTCCAATCATTCCATCGGCATACATGATGCTTATGTCTGTGAATGTTTCCTCGTCAAGATTTGCAGGGTCTGTGCCGTGTGCAAGCAAATATGCTTTGACCTGCCTACGGACTGACCCTGTTACTTTCCCCGCGCCGCCGAGTAGTTGGGAGAAATGACTTTGCTGATTTCCTCAACCAATTCAAGCTGCACGGTGAACGGGAATAATTCCTCAATGTCAGCGTAACTGATCGTTGACATATCAAAATCTTTGTTTTCAGGTACAAGCAATTTGAACATTTCAATCACGCGGTTTTGCGTCATCACTTTGTTTCGGGCTGTCTCGCGCAATGAATAACCTTTGACCATGATGTCATCGGTTTTGAATTCAATGTCAGGGTCGGTTGTGTATTTTTCTTTGTTGTCAAAGAATTCTTTTGCCATGTCCGAATAAAACTTGTATGCCAAGTCATCGTCAATTTTTTTGATGCGCTCGAACATGGCTTCTGTTTCGAGCGTCAACGGCACTTTGACTTTGAAAGTGTGTCCACCAAAATCAAATGAGCGTGTGCGAATTGCGTCTTTTGAAAAGTTTGAACCAAAGGCGTTTTGTAATGTCATTTTTTATACTTTCATGTGTTTTGAACGATATTTCAACAATGCTTGTTTTAAAGATTCAACAAGTGAATCAGTAACTTTTTGTGCGTTGCTTTCCAGAGCAGGTCGGATGAAAGGCTTTCCTTCGCCTTGTTCCCACTTCGCTGTACCAAATTCTATGGCAAAAGCACGAGCGTCAGAGTGCATGTGCTCTTTTTTGCCCGTTTTTTTATTTTTAAATTCTTTTTTGAACAACTTTGATTTATGCCCTAAATCATCATCAGGGTAAAACCTGTTTCCGGGAGCGACAGTTACTCGCGAAATCATAATCATGGTGGGTGTGGTGTACACCGAATGTTTGTCTTTAGAAGTGGGTTTTCTAGCTTCTAAACGCAATGATGCCAACAATTGCCCCGTGTCCACGTTGCCATGCGTTTCTAGCAAAGATTTTGCACTTGTTAAAACTGGTTGCATCGCTGACCGACAAGCATTTTGCAAAATCTTTTTGCTGTCCTTTTCACCAAAATCCGATTCAATCTCATCCAGCAAAGTTTCAAACTCTTTGAAACCTTCCCATTTAAGACTGATGGTTGTGCCAGCCATACGTCACCCGACCACGATTTTTTTAAAAATCTGGTTGTTTAAATCAACAACAAATTGCGCGATTTGCTCTGGTGTCATTTTGTCGGCATGATTCCGCGCAATTTCATACGCTAAATTCACCCCTGCCGTGCGCTGCTGCAATCTTCCAAACCATTGTTTTTCGCCGTTTTCGGCGCGTTCGGTAATGTATTTCAGCAGATCATTGTTTGTTTTGATTTCCATGTGATGTGAAAAACGCCCCGAAGGGCGTTTGATTATGTGTTGTTTGACCAACCGTATTGGTTGCCGCGAGGGTGGATAGTGAATGTGCATTTCGCTTCTGCATTGGTTGCAGTTTCGATTTTGAATTCACCAACACGACCATTGAAAGCGTAAGCTACCACGTTTGCACCATCGTAAACCGAAATCACATAGGTGCGGTCAATTGTGCCGTTGTAAGCATCACCACGGATCAACAACAAAGCAGGGTCGCTAGGATTCCATGCTGCGTTGATGGTCATGCTAGTAGGTTTGCTTTGGGTTGGGATGATGTCCGATTGACGCGAACCAGCCACACCGAAGTTTGCGCTTGCATCGTCTTGACCAAAAGCAGGGATTCCTTCGACAGGGACAATTTCGCCAGCAGAGCCTGAACCGCCAGCAGCAGTGCCAACAATGTTTTGAACTTCAGCAGTCCAAGTGGACAATTGAGTAACGGTCAAAGCAGTTGGTGTAGCGCCAGTTTGCATCCATAGTGCTGCACTAAATCCGGGTAAAACCTTATTTGGGAGAGCCATTTTTCATTTCCTTCAAAAGAGTTGATTGTGTAGTGTCAGCATGGTATGTACATTCTGCAATCCAGAATAATCTGGTGCAATTTTACTTGGTCATCATAGGTGTTGTATAGCCAGTTGATGTCGATTTTAGAAACATCAAACCCGCCAGAGCCACCAAATTGTCCCGAGTAACCATGTAATGCCTGAATGATTGTGTTGGCAATGCCAAAAGCGTCTTGCATTTGTTGCCCAAACACCGATGCTTGAAATATCGGTGTGTCAATGCCTTTTATGGACTGCACTTGCCCCGTATAAACAGGTTGATGAACATTGCGTAATTGCCAAGTGACAAATTTGGGCTGCGATGCAAAATTTCGGTTGAAGTTTGCGTACACAGGCACAGGATTAGCCACAGCAGACAACTGCGATTGAATTGCTGTCGCATAGTCGAGTACGTTTTGTTGTGTTGTCATACAGCCACAGTCGGGTCGTTGCGATAACACAAGAACGTGATGTTCATGCGGTCATTTGATTCCATTGCATCCGTGATGCGCCATTCGTTGCCGCGCCACACGATTGCATAGCCACTTTGGTTTTCCACCATCGTTTGCGTGTTTGGTGTGTAGTTCACAATGAACTTGACCAAATCCGAATAGACCCGATTGTCTTTGCCAATCTGCAAACTGTTTCGCACGTCTTGAATTAAGCCACGGGTTTGAAACCAAGTGGTCATTGAGGTGATTTGTTGCCCGTACTGATCGGTTGTAGTGGCAACATTTTGCACCGTGAAGTTTTCGTACCGTGCGATTCCCATTTACATCACCAGCGGTTTGTAAGGTCTGAGCAAAGCCGCCACGCCATAAGGAATTTCCTTCAATGCCGTTGCCGTTGTGTTGCTGCGGTTGTTGTACAAGTGCGTCAACAACATTAAACCCGCTTGCTGAATCACAGGGTATTGAGCGTAAGGGTTAGCCGCAGTCGTGTATTGAACCACGATTGGGTTGGTAATGACTTGATTGCAGTTATCGGGTATACCCGTACAAATCACTTTGTTGCCAGTTGGGTCGTACCAATATTGGCTTGAATCCAACGTCTGAAAAACTGGAGGCGTTGAAGCATCCCAAAACCCAACAGAATTGATTGTGGTGTTGCTTGTGCCTTGCGTCACTTCGGGCAAATCCAAACACACCTGTGTGCCTGTCATGCCGTTAAATGCCCCGTAATACACCTTGTAAGTGATTGGGAATATGGACATCCCCAAATAGTCCTCAATGGCTTGGCGCGTTGCCAATTCCAATCCTGTTAAATATGCGTCTTGGCTTTCATCGCCAAATAAATTTAACTGTTGGGTAATTTGGTCAAGCGTCAGCCATTCGGTTGTCAAGTCACGCGAAACCTGCTCAACTTTTTCATAGCTGAACGGGTTGCGTGATGACCCCAAATAAGGTCCATTGGTGTAACTGTCTAATGGCATTTTGTACCTATCAGGTTGTCAAACGAACACCAGCGAAAACGTCACGAATGGTTGAGCAGACACGTTTTTGTGCCAAAAGGGTCATGTATCCGGGAGCAGTTTGTTCAAACCATTGGAATGACATTTCATCATTGTCTGCAATGGTGACAAAGTTTTCCCAAGCAGCCAAATAGATTGGCGTTTTGCCAGAACCGATTTGATCCATAAACGGATTTGGAACAACTTGAATTCCAAACAAAGAACCCAAAAATGCACCGTCTTTTTCACCTACATCCAAGAACAAAGGCAAATTGCTGTTGTCTTTCAATTCACGGATGTATGTGATTGTCGATGGGTGCATCATCCAACAAGTTGTTGGCAATGAATAATATTGAGGTGGCAACTTGGCAACCAAATTGTCCAAATCGTTGTAAACAATCGAATTGCCTGTGATGCTGGCAAATGTTGCAACTGTGTGCAAACCGTTGGTAATGGCTGAACCGTTTGAACCAAACGCAGCGCTTGACCCGCTTGGATAAGAGTTTAAACCGCGCAAACCCAAAGTGCCGCCGTATGCGGTTGTGGTTGTGCCAGCTTGGTCGTTGTTGAACATCATGGATTGGGCTTCAAGAGTGCCAAATTCCAAACCAACGTCTGTCAGGATTGTGTCGCCCAAGTTTGTAATGTCATCTAAAACAGCAATACGAACTGGCACGGTTGCGGTAATTGTTTGAACAGGCAATTGCCAAAATGAAGTCGCCGTGTTGGGTGTACCCACGTTTGGCGTGAAGTTATAGCCCCAAGGATTTGTTGGGTTAGATACGTTACCTGTTTTGACCACAAACGCTTCGTCTGAGCCAATGGTAGGTACAACGCGAGAGCCAGCAATCCGCAGCGGGTTTGCATAGCGTAAAGACGCAAATACATCGTCATAAATTACACGACCACCAACCCCTGAACCAGAGCCAGTAAGCGCCGAGGCTTCGCGCAAATTAACAGTAACTTGCTCTTGTTTTTTTAACGAGGATTTAATGGCTTTGAGAATGGGCTGCATGGTTGTTTCCAAGTGAATTAAAAAAAGGGGTGAGGTAATCCCCACCCCAGTTCCCTCATCAGGTCGCTGTCGCGGTTGAGCGATAACGGATGATGGAGTATGGGTCCATCACCGAGGTTGCCAGACGTTTTTCACCGAAAAAGGTGATGTAGCCGGGCAAGGTTTGGTCGTAGCGGCGCAGAACCATGTTCAAACGATCAACGATGGTGTGACCACGTTGCCAATCGCCAAAGTACATTGGGTACAAGCTGGTTGTGCCGGGAGTGCTGGTGCTGCTGTCAGGGCTGTCCACGTATTTGTTGACCACCACATCAAAGCCAAGCAATTGACCCACGATACCGTCATAGACCAAAGGCGACATACGTTCAAAGATTGGTGTGCCGTTGTTGTCTTTTAGACCGCGAATTTGAGCCAAGAACAAAGGGCTGACCAAGAACTTGGTGTTTGAAGACCAGTATTCTTGAGGCAGCAAGTGGATGAACTCAATGATGTCTTGGTAAGTCACGTTGGCTGTACCCACGCCAGCGCCGTTGCTGGTCAATTGGTCATAGGTTGCCAAGCTGTGCAAACCGCTGCTAGAGCCTGTGCCGCTAGAACCGAAAGACGCTGTGGAGATTGTGCCGCCAGTGTATGTACCGTTAGCGCCAGCGTATTGATTCAGACCGCGCAAACCGTTTGTGCCACCGTATGTATTGGGTGTGTCGGTTTGGTCGTTGTTGGAGATCATAGACTGACCTTCAACTTGGCTGAATTCCAGCAACATATCGTCAACCACGTTTGCTTCCAAACCGTCAATGTCATCCAAAGCCGCAGTACGGATTGGGAATTGCACGTTCAAATCTTGCAAAGTCAATTGCCAAATGTTGGTCGATTCAGTGGTAGCCGAACCGTTGTTCTGAATTGCATAGCCCCAAGTAGCGCCAGCGTTACCAGTTTTGGCACGGAATTGATAGGTTGAACCATCAGTTGTCACGTTGCGTGAAACACCGCGCAAAGGGTTAACCAAACGCAGTTTGTGGAAAACAGGGTCGTAAGCAGTACGACCACCAACGCCAGCGCCTGAACCTGTCAAGGCTGAACTTTCCTTCATGTACGCAGCGTATTGACCGTCATCTTCAAACAGTTTCAACTCTTTTTCCATTTTGCCTTTTTTGACAAATTTGGAGAGTTGTTCAGCCACGTTTTTGTTCACATCTTGGCGAACGGTTTTGGCTGGTTTGATGTAAGCAGCGCTGGAATTGACTTCGGAAATTTTGGCTTCCAAACGGGTCAACTTGTCAGCAACTTCCGCTTTCACTTCTTCCACTTTTGCAAGTGCAGCAGCTTGAGCTTCTTCAATTTTTGCGAGATTAGACGCTTCGATTGCGTCAACTTTCTCGAGGATTTTTTCAACAGACATTTTTAGCCTTTCAGTTTTAAGTCGAGTTTTTTGGATAATTCGCGCAGTTCTAGGGCTGCAAGAATACCCGCTTCGGTCACATCCACATCTGAATCGCTCAGAGTTGGCGCATTTTCAAGAAGTGTTTTAACAGCATCGCGCTGTTCCAACACTTTCTTGAACACGGATGCGGCTGTGACCGCCCCATGTTTAGAAATCCCTGCATCGCGCAAAGATTTTTCTAATACTCGCAAATCCATTTTGCCTTCGGGTGTGAAATATTCCAATTTCATCACTTCGGCTGCTGGATTGTTTGGATACATGACGACAGACACTTCTGCCAAACCGCCTTTGGTAATTTGGAAATATGCCTCATCGCTGTCGTCATCATCTTCCATGTCGTTGCCATCGGCATCAACCATTTTGGCTTCGTCAGCGTATGCGCCAACCGAAACACCGCCAAACAAATTGGGAGATTCTTTAAGCACGTTGTACAGGTCAGAGCCGCCAACGGTATTGAGAAACAACTTACCCTCAGCAGTCATTCCTTCTTTATCAAATGTAAATTCTGTCCATTCACCGACAGGCATTCCCATGTCGTTGTGATTTAAGAACATAGGCAATGTTTTGCCTGAACTTGCAAATTCTTTTGCCCAATCGCTAAAACCCTCGGGCTGGTAATTGAATTTGCGACCATCTGCGCCTTCGCGCTTGCCCCACGTTGTAACGCGAGCCTTAATCTTGCCTGATGGACTTCCTTGGTCTGCCTCTTTTTTTAGGTTGACCTTGGCTTCGCAAATCATTTGCAACCGATTTTTCATAGATGACCCCATTGCTAATAGCTTGATTATTGTCTGTTATTGTATGGGATTGCTCGGGTAGTGCTGGCACTTTAACACCAACTCCCCTGACTTGACTAGCCAGCGCATGAACTATTTTTTTCATTGCACCGTTCATGTCTTGCCAATATTCATTTTGCGCGTTTGATTGCCGCCACCGCCGCCCGTGTCTTGTGGTGATGTACCCGCGATTGGGTCGATTTTGGCAGTTTTTGCACCGATTGGCACATTTGTTTGTGAAATCTTTTGTGGGTCAACTGAGGGCAATTGATCTGCACCGTCAATTTTTGGAATATTCAAATACTCTCGCGCTTCATTTGGCGTGATTATGCCAGCAGAAATGCCAGCAGTCACAAAATTCATTTGGTCAAGCGCAGCACCCTTCAAAAAGTCTTTGGTGTCAAAACGAATGTGCAGGTTTGGATAACCTTTGAACAATTGTTGTTTGAATTTTTGCTCAATATTAATCACCATCGGATACATGGTGGTTTTATAGAACTCATCCAACAATGTTTGAGTGTTGTTGAATTTGCCACTGGCGAGACCCAACATTTGAGGTGGCACACCAAACAAAGCGCAAATACGATTGGTGGTTTGCTCTTTTAATTTGGCAGCATCAGCGTCTTGCAAGGTCAACATTTTGACCGTTTCAAAGGTCATGCCTTGGTCTAACAACATACCTTGTCCGGGTTTGCTTTGATCGGTTGTTTTAGAACCCGTCATGCTTGCCCACGCTTCTTTCAGTCGTGCGGCAATTTCCTTGTATTTGGCATCAGGAATAACTTGGTCGGTTTTGAATAATCCGCTTGGCTTTGCGCCGTTTTGCATGACGTAGTTGGCATATAGGTCAATGTCGGTGTCCAACGCCACCAATTCGGTTGCCAAAATGCCTTTGTTAAAACCCGCCGAACCTTGCCATGCCGCTTCTGTGCAATGCACCACTTGATGCGCCGCCAATGGCTCATCGCGGTTAAATCCGTAAGTCGGTGTTGACAATCGGTAGGTTGGATAACGCAAAGGTGTCATTTGCACCGTAATCAGCGTTGAATCCAAGTTGTACATCTCAATTGGCGTTTGTGTTGCGTCTTTTTGATTGTTGCGATAAAGCAACGTGAACACTTCACCCGCCAATTCGTACCACATCACCCATTGATACCAAAACTCGTATGCGTTTTGAAAATTGTTTGGGTCTTGCAACAACGACAAAACTTGTTTGGCTTTGTTTTTATCACGCACACCAACTTTGTCTGATTGCAGGGCATCAACAAAAGTGCCATCGTCAGATTTGACCATGACCGAAATACTGCACTGTGCCAATGCTCTAGCCTTCACACCAACGCAAGACATGATAGTGGAATTGCGGCTCAACACCGACATATCTACCACACGACCCGCATTTGTAGTGCTGGCAGTGGTCACATACAAAAGCTGGAATGCCGCGCCTTGTTGTCCGTTTTGATTGGTACGGACAATTTGGTTGCCCAACTGTGTCTGACCAAACAGGGTATTGGACTCTTTTTTAACCTGTTTTTTCCCACCGAAAATGTCAAAAAATGCCATGTTTTTCCCCTGTTTTGCTACATATTACCATTAAAACACACGAACACCATAATTGCTAGAGACAAAAACATTGTCCAAATGGCAATGGATAGCCATAATCATTGCAATGATTCCGTCAACTTTTGCCGCAGGGTCAGCTTCGTTTTTTCGCACTTTCACGTTTCCATTAACATCTACATAAACCTCACAATTACCAAGTTGCCAACCAATGAAAGGATTGCCATTGTGTTTGATGGCTTTTTTCATAATTAATTGTTCGGTTGTCTTGCTTGGATTAGACAAAGATGCCATGCCTTGTCCAACTTTTTTAACGGGTAAACCCTTGTTGTACAAGTTAGCCACCAAAGACGCTGCGTTGTAAGGGTCATAACCAATTTCTTTAATGTCGTACTTTTCGGCTTGCTGGCTTATGTACGATTCAATCTCATTTAAATCTGTGACGTTGCCTTGTGTTAACTTTAAAACGCCTGATTTGATAGCTTCAAAGTAAGTTGATTTGTAATGATTGGGGATAAATTCCATTGATTCTTCTGGCAAGAAAAACATGAATTCGGCAAACAAATCTTCTTCGTCATAGCGATGCAAAGTACAAACTGCGTTCAAATCTCGGCTGTGCGCCAAGTCAAAAGCCATAAATGTGGCTTCGGGGTTTTCTTTTTGTTCACCAACAGATTCATCCCAACTTCTGCGATCAACCCATGCCGAATGGCTTGAGACATAAATATTGAGTTGCTTACACAAAAACTCGTTAAGGCTTGCTGGTTTGCTTTCAGCTTCCTGCGCCATGTGTCGGATGTGTTCGGTTGTGACCGATACTCCAAGCATAGGGTTTGCCTTGCCCCATGTGCTTTCGTCTGTCCATTGGTCGCCGGGGTCGATGCTGTACAACAACCCAAACCATTTAAAACTATCGGTAGCCGCACCACGCAATACAGACCGAAAATGCGTCAAATCCTCAAAAAATTTGGTTTCTTTGGTAAAGCTGGCTGTGGTCATGTAAAGCCGCAACGGGTTTTTTCTTGCGCCCATGCCTGAATGCAAAACCTCAATATTGGTGCGCTCGGTAATTTGCGCCGCTTCGTCAATCATGGCGCAACTAGGGTTTTTACCATCACCCGTTTTTCTGTTTTCTCGAGACAACGCTCTATACGTTGAAGTGCTGTCCCCTACCTTTTTCATTTCAGAACGAAACACATGGTATCGGCTTTTTAATTCTGGAATCATTCCATCAATGATTGCTTTTGACGAATCAAAACAAATTGACGCTTGTTCACGGTTGGTCGCCAGCGTGAACACTTCCGCGCCCGTATCACCAAACTGCAATTCATACAAACCAATGATTGACGCAAGGGTTGTCTTGCCAGACTTGCGAGGCACAAACAAAATTACATCTGTGACCCATCGTTTTGTATTGTCAATCTTGTCTCGAAAACCATAGATTGCCGCCAAAAACAAAATTTGAAATGGCTGTAATTCAATTGTTTTTCCAGCGTCAGGGCCTTTAACGTGCTTACAAAATTTAACAAACTTTAAGATGTGTTCGGCTTTGGCAGGTACAAATTCATAGGGCGCGTCTCTGCGCTCTGCCATGTCAAGAAAACGCTGACAAGCCAGCTTGACATCTTCACAAGCCTTAATGTCGCCTCTCGTGACTGACGAGGCATATTGAAATGCTGGCTCAAGCAGTTTGGAATAACTCATCTACGGCACTAGCTGATTTTTTAACTTTGGCAATATCCAACTCTTTTAAGATTTTCACAATCTTGTCCAACGATTCGGTGCGAATCTTGATGTGTGCGCTTGGTGCTTCACCTGCGTTATATTTGAAAATGTACCCGTCACGCTTAATAAACGCATGAGCCTCAAGCATTGTTTCCAAAGACATGACCAGCATTCCCAAGAGCAATTCTTGAGATGCGCCTAACTCGCCGCTGCTCATCTCAATCTCATTTCGCAACGCAGTCTCAAACGCTTTGCGCTCATACGTTTCAGGGTTTTCCATAAACGCAATGATTTGTCTTGGTGCTTTTTTCATTTTGCTTCCCTTTTTTTAACTAGTATATCTTAACCCCCCTAAAAATGACCTTTTGCGGGAAATTAGG
>Ga0208388_1000184_pt1 | contig 16448 bp, 21 predicted proteins | sample CryBogCBH18Jul07_FD_185511 | JGI IMG/M metagenome (GOLD analysis project Ga0208388, IMG submission 185511) | Freshwater microbial communities from Crystal Bog, Wisconsin, USA - CBH18Jul07 (SPAdes) (version 2) | ecosystem: Environmental > Aquatic > Freshwater > Lake | place: Crystal Bog...
GCCCTGCTAAATGGCCAAGAATTTTTTCCTTGGCTGCAGCAGGATCGTCAGTCGCAATATCATATCGCTGACCTTTATACTCATAGATTGGCATTCTATGTCCTAGTTAAGTTTTATTACTGGCGCAGCAGATGGAGTTGTTATAGCGTTTGCGTCAATCGGATTCTTGCCTAGTATTTTAGCGTAAGATGGTCCAAGTTCTTGCAATGCTGCATTGTGTGCATCAATTTGCATTAACTGTGGATTGTCTCTATAGCGCTTATAGATAGCTTGATTAGTAGGTTTATTCATAGCAGATAATGTTGCCATTTGCTTATTGAATAAATCATTAAAGTTACCTTGGGCTTTATCGTATTCCAAGCGGTCTGCTCTAGTCTGCGCATCTGCTCTAGTTGCACCAACATTGGCCGCGCTAATCTTTCTAGCGTCAATCATGGCTTGGGCTTTAATTAAAGCATCGGTCATGGAAACATCTTTACCGTACTTGGCCGCTTCCATCTCACGAATATTTTGCGCCAATACCTTACGATCTGAAGCTTCTTCGCCTCTGGCTTTAGATAGGTAACCTAACGCACCTTCACCAGCTGCGCCTACGTTGACCAATGGATACTGAGATTGACCAGCCATCATGCCTAAACCAAAACGTGTCAATGCTTCTGCATTGGTCTGCGTTCTGCGGTCTTTCATTTCCTGACGAATATCGTCTAACTGGCTTTTTGTTTGTGCAAATGGATCTGGGCCTTTATCCGTAGCATAGATACGGCGCATAATTTCCGCAGTATAGTCATCGCCTTTTGGTGGAGTAGGCGTTTTTGGTGCAGGCACTTCACCTTCTTCAGCAAATGCCAAAATTCCACCGCCGGCCATTTGAGTCATTGGGCCGGTTGGTGCGCCAGCTAAACCGGGGCGTGGTGGCATCTGTTGTGGGTTAGGCAAACCACCAGCTTGCTGAGGAGCATTCTGCGCGGCTAGTTGCTCAATTGGTAATGGTTGACGCATAACTTGTGCAGCCTGAGGATTACTGCGCATATATCCGCGATCACGCTGTAAACCTTGGGCATACATATTGGCCATAGGGGTAGATGCTGGGCTTTGCTGAACCTGTTGTAACTGTGGATCAGTATACATTTGCATTGGCACAATACCGCCGGGGGCAAGTTTAATCATGCCGCCCTTTTTCTTGGTAGCTTGACCATATAAAGCAGCCGCGCCTAATCCAGCAGTGCCTAAACCAGCTAACTGTGAAACTTGGCTGGGAGGAGCTTGATACATCTGAGTGGTAGACGATTGCATTGGTAAACCACGCAACATAGAGTTCATCAAACCTAATTGTAGGAATGGATATTGCTGCGCTGTAGCGTAGTTTTGAACCGCTTGGTTAATAATGTTTTGTTGATTTGCTTGCTCAATACCACCCTGCTGAGCTTGCGTACCAATAATGCCTTGCTGTGCGGCTAACTGTTGACCACCAATACCAGCCAATTGACCGGCACCCTGAATACCTGTTTGAGCACCTTGTATGCCTAAGTTAGCACCAAACTGCTGTGCTTGTTGAGCAGCTTGGAAAGCGTTGTTATAACCTGTACCGATGGCTTGGTTCATTGCAATATTTTTATTGCGCTCATTCTCGGCAGCCATCAATGCTTCACGGGAACCACCAAAGGCACCGGCTTGTGTAGCTTGTCCTTGTTCTTGTTGACCGGTAATACCATACTGACGGCTAATTTCCTGCAACTGTGGTTGCAACGCAGCATTTAGATACGGATTCATGTACGCTTGAGTAGCGGTGGGGCTGGTTGCTTGATTAGCGTACTGCGCCCCCGCTGTTAATGCTTGGCCGGTTCCTAATGCTGCAGCTCCGGTAGCGGGTGCATATTGACCGGGCATTTGAAGGTTTGCCGCAGAAGATTGAGCTTGCTGTTGGAGGGGGCTAAAACTGGCTACATAATCTTGTGGGTTATTGCTATATGGAACGTATTGATTGAACGTGGTCATGTCAGGCTGGAAAATCTGAGCCTGTGCTGCGTTAAGCATATTACTTACATATGGTTGCGCATAATCCGGAATATTTGTATTCTGGACTGTTGTTTGTGTTGGCCCCGCTGGAGCTGGTGATGGAGATCCGCCGCCCATATTAATTTCCTAACATTTTGGTAAATACTTTGTCTGTTTGTTTGTAACCTAAATACTCAAATAATCTTGAATTATCTAAATGCACTTTAGTGTGCATCACAATTCTTTGTACTCCGCGTTCTTTTAAAACTTGTTCCGCATACTGAAATAACTTAATTCCTACTCTACCTTTGCGATATTCTTTTTTAACAAAATAAATATCTTCTGTGGCAGTTACACAAGACTTATAGTGAAGATGGGGGGATATAAAAAATATAATATATCCAATTAACTCGCCATCTGCCCTGCAAGTAATACAACGCAACATTCCTGCTTGAGCCAGACGTTTATAAGCATCATAGTCTGGTTCGTAATCAAATTCTTTAGTGACACATAATTCTTCATAGTGGTCTGGAAATAAATCATCCATCTCATTTAATACTGCAAATCCGTCTACATCTGCATAAACTAACTGTGTCATGCTGGTAAAAATTTATAGGCTTTAGTATCAGCTGCAATATCTTTTGTTTTTGCGCGCTTAGCTTTAATTCTGTCCATCATGGCATATAAACGCTTGGCGCCAGCATCGGTAGATCCGTTACCTAATTCAGAAACAATCCGAGCTGGAACCACAAACTCACCAGTAGCTAATCTAGCTGGTTGTTTTCCGGCAATCGTAGCAGGAATAGAATCACTTACGCCATCACCGGGGCCACGAAGTAAACGGCCGCCATCAGAAAAATCACCTAGATGAGATTCACCACCTTTAGCGTAACCCATTAAACCGCCTTGTGCCTCTTGCACAATGGCTTGTTTAGATTGTTCTTCTGCCTGCTGCTGTTGCGCCATTACTGGATCTGTATTAATTGCACCAAGCACTCCAGCCTGTGGTAAACCTTTAGCCAGTTTTACTCTGCTAGTTGCTGACAAGTTTTCCAAAATTTTACGGGCGCGGCTGGCTGGATCTAAACGGGCCAACTCTGGTTCGTCATAGTTAATGCCAACATCAGGGGTTGGAGTTTCCATAACTGGACGGCGGGTAGCCATCGCAATACCTTTTTGTACTTCTTGTGAATCTTGAGCCATACTACCGTAATCTGGTCCGCCATCGGCAAAAGCTGCGATACCACCTTTAGCCATGTTGGCTGTCATTTCGCCTGTTAATGGATTGGTTTGTGGTTCATAGCTTGCAGCAACTTGTTGAGCGCCAACTGGCATTTGAGATGGCGTAGCATAACGAGATGTATCTTGTTGGCTCATCGGATAAGCTCCACCGCCAGCAAAATCAAGCTTATCTCCCATTAAACCACCATCAGCAGCGGTAGCAGTGTAAGGGAATTGTTGATAGTTAGGATATTGAGCGTGGTAAGCTGGGTTTGGTTGAGTTGGAAACTGGCCTTGAAAATTTGACGAAATAGATTTTAATCCAAACGGGTTGGTGTTAGAACCAGCTACCGGTGGAACATATGGTTGTTTAGTTAAACTTCCCATTAATAATGGAGCAGATGCTGCTGCAATAGATTTTAAACCTGCTCCAGAGGTTAAATAATTACCAACGCTTTGCATTGGTGTTATTGGAGGGGTTGGAGGGGGATTTGGTAAGCCATTGACATCCACGTTTGCATTTCCTGTTGCCAAGCTACGAGCCACATCACCTTGAGGTGGAACATCTGGCGTAGGAGGAGGGGTTGTAGTGGGGGGAGGAGTAGTTGGAGGAGGAGTGGTAGTTGAAGGGGGCGTCACAATTTCGCCAGTTGTAGGATCTGGTGTTGGTACTGGCGCTGGAGTGCCGGCAGGAACAGCATTGTAAGCTTGTTCAATACCGCCCTCTAAACTTCCTCCGCCCCAAGCGCTCAAACCGGCCATAAGGCCTTGAGTAAGACTGCCTGTCATAGCATAATCTGCAAATCCAATACCACCAGCTACCAACGGCAACATTTCTGGCCCAAGGAATGCCGATGCGGCAGCGCCCAAAGCCATTGGCAAAATAGAGCTTAAAAAACCAGCTTCGGGTAAACCCGTAGATGGGTTGATTGTAAGTGAACCCCCATGCTTTTCTGCTAAATGTTGCATTGCAGCAAGCTCTTTGCCAGTCATGTGAACTAGGTGTGTGTCTTCCCCGCGACCTTGCGATGCTAGGTGATTGGCAATGTGGGCTAGACTCATAGTGATCCTTTAGGGATATTTGGGGTTGATTTTACCATTATGCTGTGCCTGTGGCAATTAAGATGCCCTCAACTGCTATACCAACTGCGGCTGTAGAAGAAGGGGTATTTGCTTGCCATTGAATGTCAGTTGTTGCCGCATAAGCGCGTGGGGCAACCCTATAAGAACTATAGGTGTTTCCAAAAGGTGCTTGAAGCAAAATTGTTACTAATCCAGAACTATTTTTTGTATATACGCGATAAGTGCAATAAGAGCTGGAAAGATTGCCAACTTGGTTGGTGTAAGCATTAACCCTAGTTAAATAAAAAGTATATCCATTAGGCACTGTATAAATTGTAGATTGACTCTTTCCATTTCCGGCTAAAATTTTGGCATATGAAATAGATTTACCCACATTAGATAAAGTTATATCGCCTACAGCATTATTAGTTCCTGTAGTTGTAAGGGTATTTATTCTAAAATACGAGCCCACGGTTGTAACGCCAGAAGTACCAGTACATACTAAAGTTTCAGATTTGCTGTTATAACTTCCATCTAAACCAGATATAAGTATAGAAACGGCCGTATCAGAAGCTGAAGAGCTATATAAAACCATAGGAATGGCAGATGGTGGATAAGTATATGTAGCTGCGTTTTCCCAAACTGGAATAAAAGTAGTTCCTACGGATGCTTGATATCCATATATATTAACCACAGAAGTACCAGTAACTAAGCCGCGAGATACCTGTAAATATGGAGGCAAAGCATACGGAGACTCATTCATTGGCACAGAATAAGATGGGTTAGTTGCTGTTCCTGTAGCCACAAGAGATCCTATCGCGTTATCTATTTGATTAAAGTAAAGACGCAAAGCATTAAGCAATTGGTCTTGATATTGTTGAGAATATTCTACTGGCCCGATTGGTAAATTGGGTGCAATAGATGGAATTATGTTTCCGTTATATTGCGTTGCCATTATCTGCGTCCATCCGGTCTTACATCAATTCGTGGGCTACCTAACTGCCAAGCTACGCCAAGTTGATTGGATTCAATTCTAAAAGCCATTTGCCGGCCGCGAAGTCGGGTATAAACTTGGCCTGTAAACTGTTGAACCGTATATTGAGGATATGTTTGATAGTTTTGCGAACTTTGAACAGCTGGATTATCAGCTACCCCATAAGGTGTTCCTGAATTTTCGCGCGGCCGAACCGTCATAGTTACAGTCGGTTGATTAACATTAGAGCCATTAAAATTAACGTCAGGCAAGATACGCCATACAAATCCAAAATTGTGTCCATCCCCAATATCAAAGTCTGAAGATTGAACATAAGAATCTATTGGTAAAGCCGTTGGACCTGAAACGTCATCCGTGCCGTTTTCATGGTAAAGCAACTGACCAGCTCCTCCGGTAATACTCATAGACTCAGAAGAAACAGTCTGTGCATTATTAACTGTATAAGTACCAACGCCACCGGTGCCGGTTAAATAAGAGGTAACAATAGTTCCGCTTTGCAATCCTGATCCCACTAAAGTAGCATTAACGCTAATAGTTCCAGAGCTTAAATTGTTGACAGTCAAAGTGGATCCAGAAATTGCGCCAGTAAATGCAGCGCTTGGAGTATATTGAGCAGCAATTGGATATTGTTGAATGCCGGTTTCTAACCATGCTGTACGGCTCATAGTACCGTAATACCAAACTCGGTCAAGATAATTGTAAACAACATACTTATCAATTTGAGATCCGCCGCTTGAATTGCTTACATAGAACCACCATACTTCGTTATAAGCTTCATTTGCTCCCGCAAAAATTTGATAAGCCTCATTAAAATTAATATCGTCATAAATGTATTGACGTAGTGAGCAAGGCAAGGTTTCTACACGGCCAGAGTACATATAGAATTTACCCGTCCCCATCCAATAGGTGACGTTATTTACCGTGACCATTGCATTGGGAGATATGATAGATATATTGTCCATCAAAATTTGGAATCCCCAAACATAAGGAGCTCCAAGGTATTGCATAGAATAAATAGCCGAGTCAGTCCAAACTAAAATCTCTTGGCGGGTTGCTCTGGCTCCCATAATGTAAGAACCGTTAGATAATGCAAATTCACCTGACTGATTGGTGACCGCCGGCACCCATTGATATTCATTACCTTGATCTGACCAACGAACTAACAATGGATTAAATGGTGTATTTGGTGTTCCTGAAACATAACTATTGGCTCCAAAAGCAATCACAAACCTTTGGATAGCGGAAGAAATGACTTGCAAAGTAGCCGATGGCACATAAGTTCCAGAGTAACTAGCATTGGTTGATAGCGTACTTAAAGATTGAGCGCGGCTTGCTACGCCTGTGGAATCTAACCAATAATAAATAGGGCCACCTCTTGGGGCTATTAATAGATTTTGACCATAGTTATCTGAACTCCAAAGTCTCAACTGTTGGGCTACGCCTGTGGTGGCTGCAGTACCCCAACCGCGTGAACCATATTGTGGATAAGCAATAACAGCAGAACCACCGCTTGTAGTCGTAGCAGTAGCTACAAAAGAACTTGGCAAAGGAATGCTATAGGTGCTGGCAGTAAGGGTGGTGATGGCAAATGTATTATTTATCATGCCGGAAAACACACCCGTTCCAGTAAGTGAAGTTGCCCCAGAAAATGCTACAAACTGACCTGTTGCAGTAAATCCATGCGCCGGCTGGGAAACTACAACAGTCCCACTCCCGCTGGTAGTAGTAAACGGATTGGTTCCTAAAGTAACCGGCGTAGTCGGAGACCATGCCCCTGCGCCCCAACCATTTCCGGTAGTTTCTACATCTAGTCCTATAGGGTATTCATATTGTATAACTGGAGTTCCGCCACCTTTAGCAGTAGAACTAGCCGCGTTGGGGACTGTAATTGTATAAGTGTTACCTACCCCAACAGATGTTACTGAGTATTCCCCACTGACCAATACACCACCAACTGAAGATGCTCCAGAAACAATAATGTAATCACCCACGTTTGGGGTGTAATTTAAATCTGTAATAGTAACTGCAGTGGAGCTTGCTGTTGTGGCAATAGAGCTTGCCGTAAGAGTTGTTGTGTTGTAAATTGGTGTGATATCGTTATAGGTTCCGCCAGACTCAATATAATATTTTTGGCTAGTACCAACGCCAATATAATTATTTGAACTTAAGTCTACCCAGTTCCATAGATCTCGGCATACGCCAACGTAGTTATTGTTGCTAAATTTAGTCCAGCCGCCAATTTTTTCTGGAAATCCGGAGCGAAAACGGACTTTATCGCCGTCATACCACCCACCCTCGTTGGAGTAATCTGTACCTTCGCGGTTCAATCCGGGTCTAAATTGGAGCTTTTGTAAAGGCATGAGTTATCCCAACACAGTAATTGCGTGGTTTATTTTAGCAATTCTTTGGGATAAACCCAAGTCCCCTCCGTTTATACGTTTGCTCATGAGTACAAAATCCCTAATATCAGCTAATTGATTAAGGCCATGTTTATTAAAAAACCAGCCTGCAGATAAGGCGGCACCATTAGGAGTAGCCAAAAGCTCTGGATTAGCAAGTAAATCTATGCCCAAGGCTTGACCACAGTTACGATAATTGTCTTTGCCTGTTAGCTGAAAAAGACCCCTACCGATATACATACCCGCTTCTTCGGGCGTTGTATTGCCCATACGCCCTGCATAGACTTTGCTGGCTATTTTCTGTGGATTATGGGCATATTTCTCAGCCGTATCCATATCTGGAAACCGGCTAGGCCAAGTTTTCATTAGTCCTTCGGCAGAGTAATTGAGGTCCTCTTCAAGAGTTTTGAAATTATTAGATTCAACAGAACACTGACCAATAAACGCTGCTTGACGCTTAGGTGTGTTGATATCATATTTTTCAAAAGCCGCATTAAGGGGTTCAAGCCATTTTGCGTCTATTCCTAATTCTGCTAACTGCTGATCTGTCATTTAATGCTCATCTGCTCGGTTATCCACTGCTGGAGTGTTACGGTTTGGAGGGTTGTGGCTGCGCAATCCGAAGCAAGTTGATTGTAGGCGGAGATTGCATCAGAGAGCTTGGTGGTTGAGGAAATGCCGGACATGGGGCTGGTACCTGACTGGCGCACCCCGTTAGCATAATACTGGCGGATAAGAGCAAGTTTCGCATCATATTCATCTTTGATTCCTTTGGTGGTTATTTCCTGCTGTTTCTTGATTGATTCAACTTGCGCAGCCTGCTCTTGCGCTGCAATCCGGACCTGATCTTTGTAAACAGTAAAATCGCGATCCCGCATATGCCAGCCAGCGAAAAACACACCGCATATAAATATAAAAGATAAACCAATTTTGATGTAGGTTGCATAGGGCGTCATTGCTCCTCCGGTTCGGTTCCTTTTTTCATCATTAGTCCAAAACCATGGGCGCCCACAAGGGCGGCTGAACCAAGATAAAACTTTTCTATGTCAAATAATCCGGTATGGATTGCGTTATATATCAATCCGGAAGTTAAAACCAGCGTTGAATAAAGAAGTGACCAGCGGACAATATCGTGAGTTTGATTATCTTTGCCCGTTAAAAGGTCATTGACAACTTTAATCATTTTTTCTTGCTAGAGGTTTTTGCAGTTGTTTTTTTGGCGCGGGTGGTAGCCTTAGCAACGCTAGGTTTTTTCTTAGGGATTTCTGATGGGAAAGGCCAAGGCTCTGCTATTTTGCCAATTTTCATATCAAACTTTGGCATATAGCCCAATTTGTCCATAAACCACTCAAATGTAAATTTCATTTTATTTCTCCTTGAATAATTGCTGTAGATGTTTCTTTATCAAAAGTTAGTGACCCATAACATACTACATTCCAATCCTCACTATTGTCCTCTTTTTCGCTAAAAGATGGAACTTCAATTTTAAAGTTTTTTACTAAATATTCTTTTGAGCCATCAAATAAACGCCAAACATGATCTTTTGTACCCCTACCCGGCTGGCCTCTACTTTTATTAAAACGAATGCGGTATTTATTCATTTGTTATTAATTAAAGGTTGCCACAAAAATAATTCTTTCTTCCTGTGGTTGACAAAATCCAGCAGCGTGCTTTTCACCGCCAAAAAATACACCCTTATATTTTCCTACAGAAGTTGTTTTAATCAAATTATTTTCATTATCAAAAATATAAGTTGGCCCACCAGTAAAATCATTTAAAGCAAATAAAAAATTTTTGTGAGGAAAAAAATGATCTTCGTGAATATCTCCATATTCACTAGGATCATAATAGGTACAATTCAAAGCCATTCTATAAATAATATTCAAATCAACATCATTTTCTTGGCAAATTTGTTCAAACAATGATTCAAAAAAATCATGGTGTTCAGAATTTATTGTTCCGGGAATACAAACATCTGGTTCATGCCTCATTTTTAAATGATGCCCAAAGTACCTATAATTGTCAGTGGCTTGCTGTAAATACCACGGGAAGGTTGTGCCTCTGACAAAATTAAAAATTTCTTCTTGTTTTTCTGTTGGTACAAAAGTAATTTCTTTGTAAAAATCCAAGCTCATATAATTTCAACATTTTGCTTTTCTTGAACTGGTGCTACTGCTAAATTAAAATGAATAAAACTCATAGGCTTGTTAGATTCATTTTTTGAAAAACTATGTGGCAACCAAGAATTAGCAAGCATTAACATTCCTTCTTTTGGCACAAAGTTGATGCTGTTACTTGCATGAGTAGCTTCGTTTGGATTTTTTTCTGGCAAACTGGTAATTACCTTAGAATCTCTTTGGTCGTGATAAATTACTTTACAAGAATTTGGTGGACAACTTAAAAAATAAAACCCTGAAATTACTGCCCCATCTCCATGAATATGTCTTTCCATTGAAGATAAATGATGATGTTCTTGACACCACATTTCTGTAAAATAAGTGCCAAAATTATTCATCGCATACCCTTGGCCATCTAAAATAGACCAAGCACATTGAGCAACAAAATTGGAAAAGTCTTGTATATCTGGTTCACCAATAAATGAATCAGTCATATAAACTGGGTAATTGCAATTTAACTCAGTTTCTTTCTTTTTATTATTTAAAAACTTTTTTGAAATCTTCAATAATGGCAACAAAAATTCAGGTTTGTTAATTATATAAATTGGGGCTGAAAAAAGATGATTTTGTTCTAATTGATTTTGTTCAGTAGTCATTATTTGGTTATATTAAAATTTATGCTGATTGTACTGGCGGCCATTCAGTTAAAGTTTTGTAAGTTGATAAATTAGAAAAAATTAAATAATTTTGTTGTATTTGAGCCAATAATGTTTTTGCGGGTTCTAGTCCAATAGCTTCTGTGTAAAGTCCAGTTGTTGGGTCTAATAAAAAATATTGTCTATCTGTATTTGGTGGTTCAGTAGATAAGTCTACTACATTCCAAACTACCCCGCCTTCTACTGTTGTCTGTAAGTTACAAGTAAAAATATTTGCTTGTTTTGTTAACCATGCCTGTTGGTTATCCGCAAGAATTTTGTCAGCATCAGCTTGGGTTCCAACGCTGCAAAGACTTGGTGGAACAGATGGTTGGCCTGATTGTGGGTCTTTTGGAATAGCATCAATAGTTGCTTGCGAATCGCAAACGTAATGTGGTTTTCCTTGAGCTGGGTTTGCTATTTGATAAATTAACATAATGATCCTTAATTAATTGATCCATAACGTGTGCCATTAGCCGACCAAGTGATGCGACCACTAGCCCCGCAAGTAGCAGCGCCACCGCCACCCGGTCCGCTACAAGCGCCTGTACCACTTGCCCCCCATCCGCCGCCACCACCAGCACCAAAAGGATTGGTACCTTGAAATCCGGGTCCTCCGGCTCCAGCAAATGTTCCAGCTCCGCCACCGCCCGGCTGTCCATATTGATAATAAGAACCACCAGCGCCACCACCGGGGGAATTAGTTGATCCTGTACGACCACCACCGCCACCAGCACCGCCATGTCCTCCAAAAGATGATGCAGCACCGCCACCACCGCCTCCGCCACCGATTACACCGCTAGAATTACAAATTGTAACTGCCGATCTTACATAAAGGGCGGTTCCACCACTACAGCCACCGCTGGGTGGTGAAGAGCTGCAACAACATCCCCAGTTACCACCGTAACCACCACCACCGCCCATTCCAATGATGTATCCATTATTTTTAATAGATATGCCGCCGGGGAAAGTTCCAGAAACTGTCATGCCGGGCGTTCCGGTTGAATTTGCTGAAACAATTATTCCAGAATTAACAACTACAGTAAGATTAGAGGATTGGTTCCAACCCGCGGTAACAGCAGCGGCTCTTACGCATAAATTTGTTTTGTTGGAGGAAATTGTTAAAGTGAATGCGTTAGCTTTGCCATAGAAATTGGTTGGCATTTGTATGGTGGATCCGGGCGTAGTATAAGAAGTCCCGGCCAAAGTTCTAACAGCAGAATCATTTAAACTAATTTGAGTTGTACCATTCCCGCCATTTTCAATCTCAATAGATTGACCAGCAGTTGTTCCGGCTAAACTAATTGGTCCAGATGAATTTAATGTCATAATTTAATCCTTAGGGTGTTCCATAAGCAGTTACGTTAGCCAAAGTAATTAAGTTTCCTGAAGAATCTAATGATGCCACATTGGTTCCATTGTAATTAAAGTATAGCTTTGTACCACTAGGAGTGACATTCCAACCGCCTGAATTGGTAATTTGTGTAGAACTTGTGGCTGTGGTTGCAGAACCAGCCGAAATGGTAGATTGTGCAACCCATGTTGGTACGGATGAACCGTTTGATTGAAGCAACTGGCCGGAAGTGCCGTTAGCAATAAAGCTAGTTGTGCTAGAAGCGGTTTGATAGGGTATTTGAGAGGCTACGCCGCCAGAAATGTTAGCCACTGTAGTTGGTGTGCTCAAAGCAACCATGGTCGTTCCAGTGCAATATGCCAACACAGTTTGACCGTTTGCAATAGTTAAAGTAGAACCACCAGTTGGACCAAAATAAGCGGTAGCGCTAGAGTTTAAGCTGTTGGTAATAATGTATAGTTTTTGAACAGCTGGGCAATTAACCACATAACTGGCATTTTGATTACCAGTAATAATAACTACAGCATTACGGGCTTCATCAGAAGTACCGTTGTAATTTGACAACGTATAGTTGGCGTTGTTCATGGAAATAGTAGTTTGGCCAACAATGGCCTGTTCTAATAGGGTTCCCAAGTTTTTATTAGTGGTCGTACCCCAAACACCGGATTGGTCTCCGTTGCCGATAAGTTCTAGTAATAGGCTGGTTGAGTAAGTTGATGCCATAAATATCCTTATTGATTATTAAAAATAATCGTCCAATTGGGTGTCTGACTGTCGTTAATATTACCCCAATTTGGGGTTTGACCATCGTTAATTTTAATCCATCCAGAAGATGGTTGGCTAGAGGCAATAATGAAACTTTCTGTCTGGGTTGTTACAAAAGCCGCTAAAACTGTAGGTGCATCAATTAAAGTGGCAGATTCTGTAATATTTGGTCTAAAAGCCGCTAAAACTACTTGAGTATTATTTACGGTAATGGTTTCGCTAACCGCTACACTGTATCCACCAACAATAGCAGATCCCACTGTAATAGATTCAGAAATAAGACCGGCAAACGTAGGTATGCCAGTTTCTACATCTGATGTGCTGATTCCTTCAAATATGGTTGAAGGAGAGGCTACGTTATTAGCTGTTGGGCTATCTGCAGATTGTAAAACTTCAATTACAGAATAAGCAAATGTAGCTAAAACTACGTTAACATCTGCTATTGTGGATGATTCTGTAATATTTAAATTCCATGTAAATGCGGGTAAATCCGCAAAAGCGCTGCTTTCCGATATAGAACTAACAAAAGATGATATTGCCGATGGCAAATCAATAATGCTTAATGATTCTGAGATTGAATTGGAAAAAGATGCTGTTCCTATTTGCGCATCTGCAGAAGTAATGGAATCATTTACTGTATCAATGTATACTTTGCTTGCAACTGAAGAATCAGCCGCAGTTAATGCTTCTGAAATAACTGTAATGAACGTAGCAACTAATGCTTCGCTATCGGTTATTGTAGTAATTGACTCAGAAATTCCCGCGCCGTAGACATTTTGATATGGCCCCGCAGCAAATGGCGCTTGTGAAAACGCATTGATGCCAAACATTATTTACCCTTCAGGGTATCTATTTCGGCCTTTAATTCTGCTATTGCTTGGAATGCCAAGGCAACTAATTTTTGATAATCTACTGCCAGCGTTCCATCTTCACGAGTCTTTACAGCCAATGGAAACACAGATTGCACATCTTGAGCAATCACACCAAAATCATCTTTGTTAACAAAATACCCATCTTCTCCACCATGGCTGCTTATGTAAGATTGTGTCCAATTGAATGTTTTTCCGCCAATATATTCCACTTTTTGCAATGCAGCAGAAATTGGTTTAATGTTTTCTTTAAACTTTCTATCAGAAGAATAATAAGCGGTTACGTTATTGGTTGCGCGAATTTCTCCTATTGCTCCAGATGCAGGAGTACCAACCCCAAGCGAGTTTGCTTGGGATGTATAGTAAAAAGAATTATTTGGAAAAGCCATTAGTATTGTCCGCCAAAAGCAATAATATTAAAGTCCGCGCTGGTGGTACCAACTTGCTCAGAAATGTAAAGCTGATAAGTTGGCGGCAAAACTAAATTGTTAAATGTAGTGGTAGATGTAAATGCTACAGTCGTTGTGCTTGGGGTAATTGCGGATACAGAAATCTCAGCATATAAATAAGAAGTTGTTCCGTTATAAATCCAAATATCAATGATATTGGCTACAGTTGTACCTTTTGCTTGAACAGTAATTGCATCAATTTTAGTTCCGTTAGTGGAAGTAGCGGTGAGCTGAACTAAACCAGTTGTACCAGTAATGTTTGCACGGGATGTGATTGCAGTAGCTGCCGTTAATGTTGCAATTCCAACAATTGGAGAAACTGGAAAAATAGGGGTGATATTAGCTGCCATTTATAGAAAACCTCCAAAATTTTGTTGTTGAACTGCAGTATTTGATAGCCTAATTGTAGAAGAAGGAAAGTCCGACCAAACTGTAACTGTTCCTGAGAATGTTACTGCTGCATTTGAATTGCTTGATGACAATATATTATTTCTTGATAGCGTAGTTCCTGAGGCTGTATAAGTCCCAACGCCAACTTCCCAATTGGTTCCATCCGTAGCAGAGTAATATGTGCTATTCCCATCGCCAATAGATGAAAAAGTTTGGAAGCCAACTACTGATCCCGTTAAGCTAAAGCTAACGGTAGTGTTGGCCGTACCAGTTTGTAAGGTTCTATCGGCTACAAGAAAAGCCATAAAAGGCTCCTAATTATGACGTTGCGGTAGTTGTATAAGTAACCGCAATAGAGTCGCCGTTAGCTACAATTTTTGAACCGCCGGTAAAGTTTCCTGCGCTATACAAAACACCACCAGTTGCACTAACTGTTCCAGAGGCTGAAGCACCTGAGTTAATAAAACAACCAAAAATGGTAGCGGTTGCAAGCATACTAAATGTCACTGCGCCAGCTGCTTTAGAAACAATATTGGATGGTGAGGCTGATCCATTATTAGTGGCCGCGGTCCAAGTTGGAGCTTGACGTGCAGCGTAAATACTTGTGGATGGCTCATACCAACCAGCATGGGTTGACATGGTATCTGATTGAAAATAGTTAGCCGTTGCAGATGCGCTGGTTACTAAACCAAGATAGTTGGCGCCAGAAGATGTACCGCCGCCGGTACCAGTAGCACCAAAATAGTAGTCAAACAGAGCTTGTTTACCAGCTGCGGTAACCAAGTTTTCTGCTAAATCTTGCCATTTGATATTGCCGTTTGCGTCATAGCAAGTAACGCCATAATAGCCCTGTAGACCAACGGCTTCGGCAGCTCCAGCTCCGCGTGTAACGGCTGCTGATGAGACATCACCGTAGTTTGATTTTTCCATAAAAACTCCTTAACTATAACGAATAATGGCGGTGGTTGATGTCGCCGTTGGGAAAGTAACTGTAAAGTTGCTAGACGCGGTTTTATCCGAGCCAAAATCTAATACCGCAACCGCAGCATTTGTAGTGCTATTGTAAATTAATGCACCCCTGCAAGTAAAGCTGGCCGGGTTCCACGTGACGTTATTAAACGAGATATAAGCCGTGTTTGTAGAATTGTCACCTGTTGGGGTGTTGGATATGGTCAAAACCTGTCCGCCGGCCGTATAACCGGTTCCTGTGACCTCGTTGCTGGAAGTGTAGGTGGTGGTTGTGTTATCTAAGCTGGCAGCTGCCGTATAAAGGGCAATTTTGTAGGTATAGGGGGTGCCAACGGCAAAGTTCTCCAAGCCGCTGAGCACGTTCATTTTAAACTGGGTGGTTTGACCTTGAACAATTGTCATCTAGCCACCTGATTTCTAGGAGCCACATTGAGCTTGAGTTGGCCATCGCGGTAAGCATCTCCACGCTCCAAGCCATCGCCAAGGCGTCTAAGTTCTTGTAAAGCCTCTTGGTACTTTTGTTCATAGTATCCAACAAGGTCTTGCTCGCCTTTCATAAAAAGCATAGCTTCCCGCATTGCACCATAAAATAGTACTGGATCATAATTGTCGCCCAACCAAGTAGTTCCTGTGGCATTGGTTACTGTAGCAACAGTGCAGGCAAAACCTGAACCAGCGCCACCAAGATAGGCATTAGACACGTTCAAAGTATCGCCAACCACATAGAATTGGCCGCCATCATTGAGCGTTACGCTGGTCACAGCCGTGCCAGAAACTACAAAAGTTCCGATTGCGCTCATGCCAGAACCATTGGTAAACGGTACGTTTTCATAAGTTCCGTTAACATATCCTGTACCGCCGGTAATGCTGGCACTTAAAGTAGCAATTTGACCTTGAACAATCGTAGGTGGATAGTAAAAATAGTGCAACTCTGAACTATAGCTTGAATCTGGCGTAGGGCCAAGCAAGGCGGAAAGTGCTTCAAAGTTATTGTATTGATTACCAAAAAGTGCGTAATATTTTGGCAGTCCGGTATAACTGGCGCTGGAATAAGCTTCACGGATAAAGTTAACATCTTTGTTAATTAAATACGTGTAGTTGCCAGACGCGTCAATAACAGCCAAAGAATATGTAGAAAGATAATCGCTAGGCAAAGACAAATACGGGTT
>Ga0208388_1000187_pt1 | contig 16353 bp, 15 predicted proteins | sample CryBogCBH18Jul07_FD_185511 | JGI IMG/M metagenome (GOLD analysis project Ga0208388, IMG submission 185511) | Freshwater microbial communities from Crystal Bog, Wisconsin, USA - CBH18Jul07 (SPAdes) (version 2) | ecosystem: Environmental > Aquatic > Freshwater > Lake | place: Crystal Bog...
TGCTGGTGCGCCCAAATACGAACCTGTAAAAAAGTTTAATGCGGATGTTGATTGAGAAACAATTTTTGTTAAAACTTCACCTGTTCCTGTGCTTAAATCATAAGAAGCCTGAATTTGTGAACTGTAATTTCCATCTACAAAAGCATTAGTAAAGTTTACTGTGTAATTTCCTGTTGAGTTTCTAACTACAGAACTTACATTGTAAGAAGTTACACCGCTAATGCTTCCATTTCCATTCCATTTAGCCCAAGCCTTTGCACTACCATAAATGGCATTATCCATTGCTGTGCTATTACCAGCACCATCTTGAATTGTATCTGCGACTATTGTTCCTGCCATGATTTATCCTTTATGAACCTAAAACAGCAACCCAACCTATTAGTGGGTCACCAAGTTGTCCAGCCGAGTTGTTAATATAAGTAAAATAAGCTGTAGTAGTGCTATTTGAACCATAAACTGATGCTAAAGCAGATATTCCATAAAAAACAATATCAGTTTGAGGCGCACCGCTTGGCAATACAACATAATTAGCATTAGGCTGTGCAGTAGTAAATGTAAGATTGTATCTTCCTGTTGAAGAACGAGTTACAGAACTTACATTAAATGAATTGTTGATGGTTACAGTAGAACCTGAAACTCCAAAGTTTACCCATGCTTTAGCAATACCTGTATAAGCATTATTAGTGCTAAATAGACCTGTATCGGTGTTTATGACATTGCAGACAACTGTTCCCGCCATGATATTTTCCTTATTAAACGATTACCCAGCGTGAGCCAGTTGGTACTGTTACTGTAACCCCAGTATTTACGGTTATAGGCCCAGCCGATGAAGCATTTTTACCTGTGGTAATTGTATAGCTAGAAGTGACAGCCTTGTCATTTTCTACGAATACTTGATTACCGCCTGATCCTGTTGCGCCACCACCAATAGATAGCCATAGATTAGCATAATAAGTTCCTACGCTAGTAGCGTTTGTAGCTGGCGTGGAAGCCATTACATAGGTAAAAGTGCTAGAACCCGTTACAGTAATCGAATATGTCCCATTATATTGGCTTGGAGATGCTCCTGCAATAGTTACATAGTCATTAGTAGACAATCCGTGTGGCGAATTAGTCGTTAAAGTCGCTGTTGAGCTTACGAAAGTGATCGATGTAATACCTTGACCTGTAACGATTTTATTGCCTTCGTATTGGTTTGTATCGCTATTAAAGCGAATCATACCGACTGTAGGGCTAGATGGTCTTTGTGCTGTAGAGCCTACAGGAATCTTAATATCATCGGTGCTTAAAAATGTGGCAGTACCATTAAAAACGGATGCGCCACTTACCGTTAAAGTCGCAAATGTAGGATTAATAAACTGACTATAAGTAACGGCATCGGTAGGATTTGTAGCATTAGCCAATCCAGTTACTTTATTGCTTCCCATGACCAAGTTGCCCGACATTGGGGTTTGTCCATCGGCAGCCACAGAACCCGTTAAGGCAGTCGCAATATCGCTAAGGGTTGTATTAGCCCAAGTTGTGCTGATTACCGTTGCTGGTACTACGGGATTACCCGCAGGTAGGGTATAAGTACCCGATCCGTTTCTACTCATTTGATTGCCCTCTAATTGCGTTTACGGCATTTACACCGCCTTGTGTAAACAATAATCTAGCTATGTTCGCTTGCTCAGGTGATATTTTAGCTTCTAATGGCTGTTTTCCAGCTAATTTCATTAATGCTGCTGCTTTTTGTGGATCAAGTAAAGCATCGGCCATTTCTGTGGTTAAGCGTTTATTAGCTCCACCATAAGCAACATCCTTAACCCGTGCTGCAATATTGCCAACAGTTTCAGCCATTCCCCTTCTTCTTAACAAATTAGGAAGATTTACTTCTTGCAACATATTGTTATAGGCAAGGTTTTGCATTGTGTTAGAACCTACACCACGACCAGCATTGTTAGCAAAGTCGGTACGCATCAAATCTTCTTTAAGATTTTCAAGACGCTTTAATTGCTGTGGCGATAACAAACCTTCTTTTTTAACTTTTTCAAGTTCTCGTGAAAAATTGCCTAAATATACAGAATAATCTTTAGGATTCAAAGATTTATCAGCTAAGTTAGCTATTCTTTCTAATTGCTCAACAGGCTTAGAAAGCTTTGCATAAGTGATGCGAGCTTGTTTATATTCAGGGCTGACAGTTTCAATAAATCCTAGCAATCTGTCTTTAGCTGCTTTTAAACCTTCTAATTCTGCGCTTGTAGCACCAGCACCGTCACGCTCAAGTTTGGCTCTAACTGCATTAATTTCTTGATCCAATGCCATTTTAGTTTCATGCAAACCTTGTAGCGATCCATTAGGGTTGCCAATGTCATAGCCTTTATTAAGCGCATTTTCTTGGGCTTGACCCATAGCTCGCTTAATAGCTGGAGTTTTAGATAATGCGATCACATCTTTTTGAAGTTCAGGTGTAAGTTCAGCAAAATCCATAGCAGAATTTAACGATGGGGTATAAAGCTCATCACCCATACGGCTACGCAATTCTTGATATTTAGAAACTCTTGTAGGCGAAGCAATATTACGCAATGCTTCTGTTCTAGCAATATCGTTAGCTTCTTTTCTTGCAGCGAAAGCATTAGTAGTTATAGGGTTGCCACCTACTGCTCTTTGAACGGCTGCCAAGCTAGGAACGCCAGCTACTTCAGCTACGGTTGGTTGAACGCCATTTACAAGCTTTTCAGCACTCCGCATATTAGCAATCGCTTTTTCGGCATCATTACCCGAAAATTGTCGTAAAGCACGCCCGATAATTAGATTTCTGCCTGATTGATTAAAAGGTTCTAAAGCAGCCTTACCAGCACCATATACCGTATTAGCTATTTTTCCTAAAACAGGCGTAGGGGCTGCAATTACCGCTCCTGTGCCGACATTAGCCAACTCACTACGCAAAAGGTCTAAATCTTTTTTGCCAGTTTCTTCAGGGGTTAATAGTCCTTGAGTAGCTCCTACACCCGCAGCTTGAGCATATGGGGAAAGCTTGGCAAAGCTAGGAATTACGCCAATCGCTTTGGTTGTTGCCATCGCAGGGGCTACAGCACCCGCTACTCTACCTGTTCCATACCATACTGGGTTTTCTTGTGAATAAACATCAGCTTGCTCACCAAGTCGTTTAGCTAATTCGCTAGTGCCTAAATGACCTCTTGTAACCAATTGCGCTCCCGCAATAGCAGGGTCAATAAAAGATTTTGTAGCACCAGCCATAGCTGATTCCAATGGGCGTGGCTCAGGCAATACATTTGTTCTATCGATGCCTTGTGGCCGACCAACAGCAGCACCACCGCCAGTTTCGCCAAACTGAGTATTTAATGGCATACCTTCGGGTGAAGTAACTTCAACAGATGCTTGTGGCTGCTTAGATAATTGATAAGCTTGTACTACCGTATCAAATTCAGGTGTGCCTTTTTTGTCCGCATTTTGGACAATCCATGAAGCATACTTTTCTGAAGCGTTCAGTTCACCAGCCATTATTTTCCACCTGAAATAATTGCATCAGCCTGATTAAGAATATTAGATTTAGCCGATGGGATGCTTAATTGCTGTGCAGCGTTTACAGGCTGTTTAGGCAATTTAGGTGGTGTAGTTTGTAGCTCTAAACCAGCATAAGGGTCATAAATAATGTTTTCAGGAGCAATTTTAAGATGTTTAGCCACATCGCTGAAGTATTGTTTTTGACCTTCAAACTGTTCTTTTTGGCTTGAAATAAGATCGCCAGCAGCCTGATTGAATTGTGTTCTTTGTACTGGTGACAATCTTTGACCGCTCATAACCTTGTTATATTGCGCCCGAACAGAATCAGGAACACCACGAGCGTTTTCAGCAGAAGCGTATTCGCCTTCACGAACTGTAGAGCTAGGATCAAGAATTTTCATAAATCCGAAGATTTTAGACATATCGCCAGCAGCCGTATCAGGTGCAGCTACGATTTTTCTGTAAGCAGAAGCAACTTGTACATGGGGCTGGGCTTGACCTAAGAATGTAGTACGCAATTGACTTTCTTGCGGATTATTCTTTTCTTCGCCTGTCATAGGAGCTTGATAAACGACTTTACCGCTTGAAGTTACCAAATTGCCCTTAACAGCGTGTACTTTTTCGCCACCTGAAGCCACTTCTTTATAAGTTCCGTCAGGCAATGTCATGTAACGTTTTGCGCCTTCAGGAAGATCGAATTCTTGTGGCATCATCTTTTTAAGTCCTGCTTCACGCAATTGTGGAACATAAGACTTAGATGCAAATTGATAAGCAGCATTAGGATCAGTTTTTATCAATTCACCAAATTTAGCTATATCTTGTTCTTGTTGGCCACGCAATTTTTGAGCTAAATCTAATTGTGCTTGGTTTGCTGCTTCAGAAGTTTTAAGACCCGCATACTGGTTAGCAGCATTAGCCAAGAATTGCAAAGGGTTAGACTTTACATATTGTCCTGATACTAATTGACCTTGTGGCTGTTGTGCGCCCTGAGCAAATAACATTTCAGCCAACTTTTGTTGGCGAGCTATTGCTGATTGCGCTGCTAATTCTTCGGGATTTGTGTAATCTGCCATATTTTTTCCTTATAAAGCAGCTAAAACTAATGGCGCAGCTTCTTCAATAGCTGTAGATGCGCCCGCTGCTGCTCCACCACTACCAAACAATGAAGCCAAATAATCACCAATATTGCTCAAACCACTATTGCCAGCCAATGAACTTAAATCATTTGCACCCATACCGCTAAGGTTGTAATCACCCAATGCGCTATTATCAATACCGCTTGTGCCATTTAAGTAAGCATCAATACCGCCAGTACCATAACTACCATTGCCAGCATAACCGCTACCCGTTGTAGACCAATCTTGACCTGTGGCTGGGTTGATATTTGAAGGATCAGAAGGAGTTTTATTACCTTGCCTTAATGCTTGGGCTAATCCATTCATATTTTGCTGATTATGCTGAACTTGTGGATTCATTTCCATTGTTTTTAATAACAAAGCTTGATGCAAAGCATCTTGGCTACGGGTATCTTGCATCCCGCCACCAATTCCCGAAAGATCAGTCATGTAAGGATATTGATTCATCAGAATAATCCACTAACAAAGTTACCGATTCCGCTAAAAGTTCCAGCGGGGGACATTAATCCAGCTTGTCCCAAACCAAATAAACCACTATTAAAGTTTTGATTAGCAGCTTGTCTTGCATTGTATTGACCCATATTAGCGTTATAACCACCAATTCCTGCGCTTAAAACATCAGCACCAGCCGTTGTTTGTTGCTGTGCAGGATTAATATAGTTAGGAGTTCCTAAAGCTTTTAATTGGCTACCTACAGTCAAGGGTAATTGATAATTAGCAAGATTTTGATTGTATTGCTGTTGGTTGGCTCGTAATCCAGTATCCATGCCACCAACGATTGCGCTTGTGCGCTGATCGTTTTGACCTTGTTGGAATATTCTTGCAGCATTTTGGTAAGCTTCAGAACCTACGGGAATACCCTGATTAGCCATCTGAGCATCAAATTGCTTTTGCTGCATTTGTTGTTGTGGCTGTAAGCGTTGCATGATCGCATCGCTATAAGTCTGATTAGGGTTGATGCCATAGGAAGGCAAATTGCCCCCATTAAACTGCGTTCCGTATTGATTGGCTATCTGTCCTATATTGGAATTAATTGCGCTTCCTAAAGGCTCTGTAGGCGTTTGAGTAGCGTTATAAATTGGATTGCCTTGCGAATCCGTACCCGCTTCAGAATATTGGAGCGACCCATAGGGTGTAAATTGATTTACACGATTAGCAGCGGCAGCGGTTTGGGCTGCTTTAAGATTATTGGCTGCCGTTTGATTGGCTAAAGCGGTGTAGTCAGGAACGGCTGGCGCACTTGAGCCACCGCCACCACCACCGCCAAATACTGAATCAACTATACCGCCCATTGCCTTCTCCTTGTTGTAACCATTTGCATTGATTACGCTTCATTGTGACAATTATAAGATCACCGTTAGGGTGACCATATGGTATGTCAGCTACCTGCTCAAAGCCAAGTTTTCGGCACAAATTCAAGGACTTAACATTATCCTTGCATATAGGTGCAATTATAACTTTAACTTTAAGTTTGTTAAAGGGGTAATCAAATATAGCAAACAGCAAATCTTTACTTAGCCAATACACATCCGTAGATGCCACATGGATTTGGCAAGAATCAGGTAAAAAGCAGTTATAACCGACTACCGCTATTAATTTACCGTCTTTTTCCTGCCCAATACACATAGTATTTTGCGGATATTCAAACTTTCCTACTTTTGACAGCCAACTTCTTAATTTATTTTGATTTTCTGTAGTTACTTTACGCAATTACAGCACTCCACCTGTTTCAAAGACAATATCGGTAGAAGCCCAATGCAAATCAACACCTTGCGATGCAATAGACATTGAAACCCCACCCGAATAACCGATTCCAGTTACGCCTTGCCATTGTTTTTGGACATTATTGCCACCGCCCCATAGGTTGTAGTCCCAAATTCCAGCATCCCAACGACCTACTGGGACATTGGCAGGGTTAAAACTGGCTGTTCCTGTTGGGGGTACTGGATTAAAGTCGGTGCTAATACCTACCAAGACGGATGGAAGCGAATTATCTGTAATAAAGATAGGGCGAGCCATCGTAAAGCGTTTTAAAGTCGCTCTACTGTCAAAATAACTATAAGCTTGTTGGATTGTGGCGTTGATATTTGATCCTGCATCGCTTGTGCCATCCCAAAAACGGCCTACATACCCATTACCACCAAAGAATATGTCAGCTTTGCCGTGAACTTCCCAGCAATTAGCGTTGATATTGGTGAAATTAGCCCAAGACTTAGTAATTGTATGCATTACATACTGCTGAGTTCCTTCGGTTACAGGAACATTCAATATCAGCATATTTAAACTGGCGTAATAATTGACCTGCCAGCCAAAATTATTGTAATAACTAGATGCAGCTTGGCTTACCGCTTGATAAATTTTGTCGGTAATATTGACACGGGGATCAAGACGAGAAGATTGCAAGGCAGAAGCTAGGGGAACTAAACCATCTTGGGTTAAAAGCAATAGATCGCCAGCATATTTAAAAAAACAGCGTCTATTAAAGGTTTGACCTAATTGCCATACGCCTTTTAATGCCCAAGTCGTTGCTGAAGTAGGATCAGTACCGTTATAAACGATTGCTTCGCCCATATTGGTAACAAAAACAGCATAGTCATCTACGCCTTGACCTGCGTCAATAGTCCATGTTCCCATCGCTTGCAAGAAACCACCATTACGAGCTATTCCGCTAAAGTCAAACGCTGTAGCAGCACCGCCAATCGAATTGACATCCAAATACCATGCCTTGAGGTTATCTTTTTGGGTAAACCAAAGACGGTTTTTAAATAAATTGACCCCAATGAATGTCGATGAATCTACGCCTGTAATACCGATAGTTGTGTATGTACCCATAACGGTTGCATTTCCGCTTGGAGCGGATGCCATCGTATAAGTAAAAGTCGTGGTATTTACTACGGTAATAACATAAGTGCCATTAAATTGAGTAGGCGTAGCACCTGTAATCGTTACTCTGTTGCCTGTGACAAGACCGTGAGCCGATGCAGTAACCAGCGTAGCTGTTAGGTTACCAGTACCGCCCCTAGTAATACTGCTAATCGTTTGAGCAGTAGTTGTAGTAGCGACCTTAAACCATGCGCTACCGTCATAAATCATGGTTGGATCAGAACCGTTACAAGCCACTAAAAAATGACCGCCAGTATTGGATATATTGATGTGCTGAAACTTGGAATTCGTAAGACCGCTAAATACAGTAGTGGCTGCACCCTGATTGGTCGAATCATAAATAACGCCATTGGCTACGGCAAATAGTTGCTCTGTAGTCGGTGCGCTGTAATTCATTAGCGAATAAACTTGACCTGTAATTCCTGTGGAATATTGGCTATAACCGTACCTTAATTGAACATCAGAAGGCGTAGGAAACATATTGGTCAAAGTCACCGCATCTAAGGGTGACATATCGGCAATCGAATCCCTAGCGTTCCACCCGCCTATGGGCGCAGCTAAGGATGTTGCCGTTGCTCTACGCTGTTGAGCCGCCATAATTAACTACCGTAGCCAGTATCAGGGATATTTGCCCAGCCAATCAATACTGCGCTTGGTTGTGGAGCAAAAGACAGGGTAGCAGAACCCTTATCATTGGCTTTAGCAATGCTTAAATAACGGTTGTAATCTTGTTGTAATGAAGTCGTATCAAATGACTTAATTTGGAAATATTTCAATTTTGTTGCAAGAACCAGTACGGTATCATCTAAAACGGTCGTATCGGTATCAGCGGTAAAACTGTTCTTTACTTCGCCTGTAGAACTTCTGACAAATCCTTTAGAACGATATTCAAATCCTAGATATTCTTGGGTATTGTATGGTGGCCAAATCTGAAATTGACCGCCTAGAATACGCCAGCGAACTCGTGGGCCTGTGGAGATATAGCCTGACTTGAGCCATTGCCATTGCTGGGCATCAACAGGGCCAAGCATCTGCCAATGTTTAGTTTTATCCCAATGGGTATTGTCTGTAATAGTTTCGTAATCAGGTGGCAAATCATAGATAGTTTTGCTAAATGTGACCGTACCGCCTATGGAAGTTGCAGAACTCTGTTGTGTTGTAGCAACAGTATTGGCATCGGTTACCGAATCAACATAGGTATCTTGCGGAATAGCCGTGCCAACAATGGAATAAGTGTTATCCAAACCCACAGTCGTACCAACATTAGTCAAAGACTGAGTGCCGTTGGTCGTATTGCAGGTTGTGGTTATTGCGGTTGTGTAGAAGCGATATTCAAGCTCTAAAGCTTGCCAATCGTACTCCTTTACCAAGTCATATCCTGAACGGTTTAACAAAGCTAGGATTTGTTGCACATCCTGACTTGTATTGCCGATTACATAAGATGGGACAGGTAAATTTAATTCAGCGGTGATTTGCTGAGTTAATTGGAGTAGATTGTATGACATATTTAAACTTCCTCTGTGGCTACCGTTTTAGCTTTACGGGGTTTCTTTTCACCAACAGCGGCAAGTATAGCGGCCATTTGCTCTTGCATTTGTGCCAGCTTCGCATCTGTTTCAGCCTTAATTTTAGCAGTTTCTTGCTCTTTTTTGGCAAGTTCTTCCCGCAAAGCGTTTAATTCTTGTTCACGCTTGTCGGTTTCTGCTGAAACGGTGGCTAGATTTAAAAATGCTTTTGCTTTATCTCTAAACGCATATGGGGACATTCCTGCCGCCATTCCAATACGCTGTAATTGCTGATCTGAAGCGTTAGCTACGGCTTCTACCGTGTGAAACTTCATAGCACGAAGTTCTTCAGCTTGTGATTTAGATACTAAAGGCCATTCGGATAAAGGAGTTCCTTCGTAACCGTTATCATCAGCCCCTAATTTGTTCTGATACTGCGCCCAATGGATTGGAAAACGCTGTTTATGCTGTTCTAGGGCATAAGTATCAATTTCGGTTAGGGTATCGCCAGCTACGCAAATATGTACAAAATCAAACTCTTTGTAAATTGGTCGGCCAGCTTCGTTGGAAGCATCTTCCTGTTTAATTGCCCGTTTGTAGAAACGGACTTGTAGACGGGAATCTGCATTGTGTTCATCGCTTGGTAAAGCCATTTTTAAATCTCCTAAGTAGTTAGGTAAAAGTTAAATGAAAAAAGGGCTACCCTTTTGAGGTAACCCTTCGTTTTTACTACAAAAAGCTATTAAACACTAGCCTTGCTGAAGAAAGCTACTTGACCTGTAACTAAGGCAGAAGCTACTGATGTATAAGCACCACCAGTTGCAGTTACCAAGAATGTTGCTGGATCAATAGTACATACGGCTGTAGAAGCAGGGATTGAAGCATTAGCTTGCGCCAATACATAAATCTTGCCATCTGAACCGAATACTTCCAAACCTAATGGGCCTACTACTGGAATTGAAGTACCAGCAGAGTTTGGGTTTGTATTTACAGCTTGGGTCAAATCAAGACCAGCTAAGGGGGTTACTGAATATGCCATGATATATTTCCTTTCAAATCAATGGATTAGGTTGTCAAAACGCCTTGCAAGAAGCTGTTTGAGCAAGTTAAATTACCAGCCCAACCATACAACTTGACAATAGCATCTTGGTTAATCGATTGACGCTCGCCACCGATAGGAACGAAGTTACGCTCTTTGTGTGGGCGTAGGAAGATGTAGTTGGTGTTAAGCAAATACATATAGTTGGTGTTTTCCTGTGCGCCATAACCGCCACCCAAGATCACATCAGCAGACATACCACCACCGTAGAACTTCAAAGATGCGAAACCAGCAGCACCTTCTTCAACACCTGCGATACGCTGAATAGCCTGTAAAGACTGAACATAGTATGAGTAGAAGTTGTTACCAGCAACGATAGTATCGACTTTATCAGTTCCACGAACGGACTTGATAGCAGCGTCAGTCATCTTAGCTTGGATGTTTGAATAACCAGTTACGCCAGTAGTTGCTTGATTCTGCCAAAATGTCCAGTTAGCACGGTTAATACCACCGTATGTACCGCTAGTTGGGGATGTAGAAACTGCTGCTGCCAAACCAGTAATATTCTTACCACCGTTACCTGTACCGTCACCATAGATGTCGGTAGAAATACGGTTTAACAAACGAGCTTCAGAAACTTGCATACGACCATCTAACAAGTCGATGATTTGCTCTTTGCTTGAGTTCTGCAACATTTCCAAACCACTCATTGTTACGCTATCAGCGTACTGGGTGATTGAGAATTGAGCCGCAGAAATTGGGCTATCAGGAGTGATGTTCAATACTTCGTAACCGCTATATGAGTTAGCATTATTGGTATTTGGATCGTTGTACATGATTTCTTGCAAAATCACATTACCACCTGAGAATGGTTGTACATTGCCTTTAGCTTGTAAACGCTGAAGGATCGCATTGTTTTGTGTTAAGTTATCTGCCAATACACCGCTACGGCTTTGAATGGTTGTAGCGATAATATCGGTGATTGCTGAATTAGCAAATGCCATGATATTTCCTTTATAAAATTAAGTTAAACCCGACCACTCTCTGCTTCGGCTAAAGAAGCCATCAACATTGAGCGTCTATCCTTTGCATCTGTCTTAGACACCTGACCGCTAGGAGTAGCTGATCTTGGACTAACAGCAGTTGCTTTGGCTTTTGCTACTTGTTGTGCCTTAGATGCTTGGGTACTTGCCGATTTCAGGAGTTTTTCCTGTTCTAGCTTGTAAGCTTCATCGTTCATACGCACAGCTTTTGCATAAGCCGATTCAAGGTCTTGGGCTAAACCTCGCTCAAGTAATTGAGCCATATCTTCCCTAACCATTTCAAAGTGCGGAAACCGCTCCTTGTTACTACTTACCCGACTGATTTCTGACATCAATCGGTTATTTTCTTCTTGCTCCCGAATCGCTGACAATTGCTGAACTTGTTGCTGGGTAGCTTGAAGTTGTTGCATTAATTGTTGTTGATAAGGGTCTACATATGCCTGTTCGGGCATCTGCATTGCATCTTGATTTAATTGTATTCCATAATCTTGTGCAAGTCTATGAAACATCTGCACTTTTTGTTCGTATGGAGCTTTGGTCAGCATCATATGTGCCCGACCTAGATTATTAATCCAAGCTACAGGATGGATTCCTTGTTGCTGTAGTTCAGGAACGAATGGGCCAATAGCTTGGGTTAATTGTCTTGCATTGTCGGCTTCAGCTTTGTAAGCAGATACGCCACGCTTATATTCGGCTTCACGCTGGTTAGCATATTCAGCAAACTTAACAAAATCTTCTTTCTTTAGGGGTTCGCCCTTTTCCATTTTGTCCCAAATTTCTACATATTCTTTTTTCCATGTAGTTGGGCGAGAAGATTTTACATCAGGCTCAGCTTCATCAGAAGCTTCTGCCACCAGTTCTTCTTTTTCAGGATTATCGTTATCGGTGGAATTTTCGGCATCTCCGCTATCTTTTTGGGCTTTGAAGCGACCTTTTTCATCACGGTCGATTTCTTCTTGGCTATCGTTGTCGCTTTCGGAACTACTACTCGTTTCGTTTTCGGCTTGGATGGGGTCGTCATTTACTTCAATCTCCTTTTCGATTGGTGCTTCTAATGTGCCTTCTTCGGCTTGCTCAAGTGCTGCTTCCAACATACCTCTACGGTCTAATTCTTCGCTCATTTAATGCTCCTATCGATAATTGAGTTTGGCATAAGCAATTTCAGCAATTTGACGCTTACGGGCTTCTTGGTCTTTACGGCTAATTTCGTGCTTTTTCTGCTCGAATGAAACATCGTTGCCTAATTCGATACAATTGTTGCGTTTTAGGTTTTCTCGATGTTTTGATCGGCTATCGATCCAAGTACCATCAGCCATACTAATATAACCCTCAATATCAGATATAACCGTAGGTGCTACTCTAGATTTCATAGCGACTTTATCTTGCCACGAAGCTTTAGCGGCTTCTTCACCGATAGTAGGTGTCCACCATTCAAGGAAGAATTCTTCGTCAGTTTGTTTGTTTTTGGCTGTTTCGCCCGTGTATCCGCAGTTTGGACAGGGTTTTAATGTAGAAGTATTAATATGGATTCCTCATCGTCTAGTTCCTCTAGGCGTTTGGCTTTCAATACTCGCAAATGCTCTTGTATAAGAGTTTGCTGTTTTCTGTAAGCTACTGCCTGAAGGATGTTATCCCGCTGTCTTTCAAGGTAGCTTATAGACCGTTGTAAATCTTCTGTTTTAGCTAACGGTATATCAGCTTTAACCTCTTGTTTTGATTGTACTTTAGATTGCTTAACTTTAGCAACAGGTGATACTAAATCCCGAATAACTTGCTTACGACTTGCGTTAGATTCTTTAGTAGCCTTTTCTAATAATCGTTGGCGAGCTTCAATCTTCTTGTTAAGTCTTTGCGCCCGTAACCATTCTTCTTTTGTCCATCCATCCCCGCCAATATTTATATTAGCAGGGGGAACATATACCTGAAAGGCATTGTTTTGAAACGCATTAGCTTGAAAAGCTGTAGAAAACATTAGACAACAACCCAGCGACTACCAGTAGAAACTGTTACTGTAACACCCGTATTGATTGTAATTGGGCCAGCAGAATGGGCATTTGTGCTAGCAGGAATAGTAAAGTTAGCAGAAACAGTATTGGCGTTTAAAAAGAATGGGCCAGTTGAAGTAGCTGTTACTCCGTTTGTAAAGTTCCATGTTCCATTACAAGTGACTGTTGTTCCAAAAGTAGAACCAATAGCTATGTTAGTTGTTGAACCAGTTAAACCACCAGTACCAATATTCATTGTCTTGGTAAAACCTGAAGAAGTTGCAGCAGCTTGTATATTGGTTGTTTGTGATGCTATTGATTTACCAAAATTATATGTTGATGTTCCGTTTCCGCTTCCTATATCTATAGTCGCTGTTGTAGCTCCTGCCAAATTTATAGAAGTTGAACTAGCATTGACTAAAAAAGCACCAGTAAATGTATTGCTATTTGTCCAAGTATTTGTTCCAGCCAACACAGCTAAAGTAGAACCCGAAGTTGCAGGTAATGTGTAGGTATAGTTAGTACCTGTAGTTAAACCACTTAATACAAAGTTAGCTTGTTTAGTGTTATCTGTAGCATCTTGTAAAGTAAAACCGCTACCTGTAACAGCCAATGTAGGTCGAGTAGCTAATACTACGTTTCCGCTACCTGTTGAGCTTGTATAAGTAGGCGCAGTTGCTAATCCAGCAGCACCTGTAGAAGTTAAAAATTGAGGTGTAGTTGTAGTATTACCAGCTAAAAATGTTGTTGTTCCTGAAAGCAATTGATAAGGAACAGAGCCTAATGCGCCACCAGCTAGATTGTTTGCTGTTGTAGCAGAAACACTTGCCCAAGTGCCGTCACCACGCAAATAAGTGCTAGAAGATGGCGTTCCTGTAACAATTCCAACTGCTGTTGCAGAACTTAAAAGGTTGTTAGTTGAAGCAGTTGCGCCAGCAGGTAAGGTAACAGCAGTATTAGCTGTGGCCGTGAAATTTTGCGTAAACGCACCTGAAAAAGATGTATTTCCTGCAACGGTAATGGTGTTAGAACCGTTATTTACCCCAGTTCCACCATAAGTTGCACCGATTACGCCTACATCACCAGCACCCAGTAAAGATACGCCACCAACAGTTTTAATGTTAGTACCGCTTACTAAATTCGCTTGTTTACCGTTAAATGTAGTCCAATCGGCTGCACTCAATGCTCCACGATTTGTTGCTGAAGCAGTTGGCACATTAAGGGTTATTACAGGGGTTGTAGTGCCTGTAGCTACGCTAGATGACAGATCAATACCAGTTGTACCTAAAGTCAGCGCAGAAACGCTTGTAACAGTTCCCGTAGTAGGCGTTTGCCATGTAGGAGTAGCTGACGAACCGCCTGAAGTTAAAACTTGTCCTGCTGTACCAAAGTTGGTAGAACCTGTAATGCTGGTATTTAAACCGATAGCACCTGACGCATTAATCACATGGGCAGATTGACCGCTTGTTCCCCAAGCAAAGTATGTCTTATAACCGTTGCCCGAACCAATGGTTAAATCGCCATCGTGTCCTGAAAAATAGATGCCATTATTGATGCTAAAGAAATCAGCAGGAGTTCCGCTTGAATATACGGATGAGTTCATACCAAACTCACCGTAATAAGTGCTATCCGTGCCTAAATCGTTAGAAAGAACATAATTTGTAGATGCGCTTGCCGTTCCCGATTTGTTCTGCAATACAAACTGTAAATAACTGCTTGAAATTGTTGCACCCGCAGCAATTGGGCTATTTGAAGCATTGAAACTTAAAGTAGGCGTAGTGCTAGTAGAACCGCTAGTAGAAAGGTATGTAAATGCGCCTGTCGATGGTGTTGTTGCGCCAACTGAACCGTTGATATTGATTGATGCCGTACCTGTAAGATTAGTTACTGTACCGCTAGATGGTGTTCCTAATGGGCCACCATTTACCAAATAGTTACCAGCAGGTTGTTTGTTGTTAAAAGTAGTCCAATCCGTACTTGTTAAATAACCATTAACCGATGCAGTAGCGGCTGGCATAGCTAAAGTGGGCGTTGTTCCACCTGTACTTGTAATAGGAGTAGTAGCCGAAACTGAAGTTACATAAGTTCCTGCGGGCTGTTTATTGTTAAAGGTAGTCCAGTCTGTGCTTGTCAGATAACCGTTTACGCTTCCTGTAGCTGCTGGCATAGAAATCGTAGGAGTATTGCCACCACTAGAAACTACTGGGCTTGTTGCCCCTACGCTGGTTACCGTTCCGACATTGATTGAACCGCCAAGACTTGTGCTTGTACCATTAATCGAAATGGCTGAATTAGCTAGTCCCGCATTAGGGATGGTTGTAGCTGCCGTAACATTGCCTGAAGCATTGGCATACATATAGCCAGTAAGACCAGTTACCGCTAGATTTGTAGTGGTTAGGTTAGTAAATGATTCGCTAGATGAGCCAGCAATTTTTTGCCATGCACCATTTTCAAAGATAGCCCAATCGCCTACATTCCAGCCTGATACACCGTTAAGAGTGGTATTACCTGCTACAGAAACAACATAGTAATAACCATTAGTACCTACGCTAGATACTAAAGTTGGAGTGTTTGTGCTGGCGTTCCATGTACCTTGATAAGCTGGCGCATTGGTTGGCTGGGTGCTGATATTAGTAATCTGACCTTGACTATTGACCTGAATAACAGGAATGACCGCAGCCGATCCATAAGTTCCCGCAGTTACGCCTGAGTTGGCAATAGCAATCGTAGTTGGGGTAGAACCGTTATAACTTGTACCTGATAAGCCTGTACCGATAGTCAAAGCGTTAAGGTTTGAGCCTAACGATACACCTGAGATTGTGCTGTTTGTTAGCTGGCTATTGGCAATACCGCCAAGTGTCCCGCCTAATGTAAGACTACCGCTAGAAGTTACCGTGCCTGTTAAAGAAATACCATTAACCGTACCTGTACCGCTAACGCTGGTTACCGTGCCACCGCTTGATGGGCTGGTATTGGTAATAGTAAAGTTAGGATAAGTACCGCTAGTAGAGATGCCCGTTCCTGCATTTAAAACAACGGTTTGGTCAGGAGCAGTATTAGTAATGTTTAGCGTACCGCTTGTCGTAATCGGACTGCCAGTAACGCTAATGCCTGTTCCTGCTGTAGCTGCAACGCTAGTTACCGAACCCGTGCCATATCCCGCAGGATTAGATGCAGGATAAGCCCCAAGATTAGTTAGGGCTTGCGCTGCTGTAGTCGCATTTGTACCGCCATTGGCAATCGGAACTGTACCTA
>Ga0208388_1000189_pt1 | contig 16285 bp, 19 predicted proteins | sample CryBogCBH18Jul07_FD_185511 | JGI IMG/M metagenome (GOLD analysis project Ga0208388, IMG submission 185511) | Freshwater microbial communities from Crystal Bog, Wisconsin, USA - CBH18Jul07 (SPAdes) (version 2) | ecosystem: Environmental > Aquatic > Freshwater > Lake | place: Crystal Bog...
GACGACGTTCTTGACGCCTCGGTGGCCTAGGAAGATTCGTGACTGAGCCCGTCTCGCCGCTGGCCCTCTCTCGCTGGGCGGAAACACTCTCGGCAATTGCGCGCACGGGTTTGGCGTTCACCGAGAGCGTGTACGAACGTGAGCGCTTCGAAGAGGTGCTCAAGGTCGCCGGTGATATTCGTGCGGCGGCGGACAGCGGAGAAGTGGGTCACCCCGAGGGCATCACGCACGCGCAAGAGTGGCTGGACCGAGTCGACCGCGGTCTCGTCGGATACGTCACTCCCAAGGTGGCCGTCGGCGCAGCGGTGTTCAACAACCAGGGTGAACTGCTCCTCATCCAGCGTTCTGACTCGGGCCACTGGCTCTATCCCACCGGATACTGCGACGTGGGCTATTCCGCCGTCGAAGTGGTGGCCAAAGAAGTCGAAGAAGAGACCGGCATCACGGTCGAGGTCGAGCGAGTCCTCGGCATTTTGGACACCCTTCGCCTCGGCAGTCGCATTCCTCTCTATTCCATCTTGTTCCTGTGCCGCGCGGTGGGTGGCGAATTAAGTCCGCATCCCCTCGAAGTCACCAACGTGGGCTGGTTCACTCGTGACAATTTGCCCAGCCCACTCATTGGCGCGGACCGCTGGGTGGACCACGTTTTTGCCGCCGGTGCGGGGGAGCGTCGTGGCGTCTTCTACGACGACCTGCGCTCGCCCATCTGGCGCTCCGGGAAGGATGACGAATGATTGAGATCGTGACGTCGGTGAGTGACGAACTCGTTGATGCCCTCAATGGCCTCATCCCGCAGCTCTCCTCGTCAGCCGAGCCTCTCACCATCGACTCGGTGTCACGAGTCGTGGCGTCGGCAGGCAACTTCTTGTTCGTCGCTCGTCACGAGGGACGCATCGTCGGCACTTTGACCCTGGTGTGCTTCGAGATTCCCACGGGGACCAGAGCGTGGATCGAAGACGTGGTGGTGGACGAGTCAGCTCGCGGCCTCGGCATGGGTGATGCCCTCGTGGCCGCCGCCATGGAGCGTGCGCGCGAACTCGGTGCGCGCAATATCGATCTCACTAGTCGTGCCTCTCGTGTCGCCGCCCATCGCCTCTACGAGCGAGCGGGCTTTGAGGTGCGCGAGACGAATGTGTATCGCTATTCACTAGAAAGTTGATTCGCCTCCGACCGTTGCGTGGTCGTGAAGGTGCGAGACGTCATCAAGTCCGTTCAGTCCGATGGCTGGTCTCTTGTTCGCCAACGCGGTAGTCATCGACATTTTCAGCATCCGACGAAGCCGGGAACGGTAACCATTCCCGGCCACCCGAGCGACGAGATGGCGCCGAAGACACTCAGTAGCATTTGGAAGCAAGCAGGTATGAGCGGGAGGCAACGATGAGGGAGTACACCATCGTCATTGAAGATGCGGGTCCCAACCTGAGCGCCTACGTGCTCGACTTTGATGGGTGTACCACCACCGGCAAGACGGTAGAAGAAGTCATGTCAAACATGCGCGAGGCCATCGAATCGCATATCGAACTCATGGTTGAATCGGGTGAACCCATTCCGGAGCCTCTCGACGTTGTCGGTACGACGAAAATTGCCGTGTGAGCTCTGCCAAGAGTTGATATGACCGAGTACACCACCATCATTGAAGACGCCGGAGCGAACTTCGCCGCCTATGCGCCGGACGTGCCGGGCTGCGTGGCTGCCCGTGACACCGTCGAAGAAACTCGTCGCTTAATGGAAGAGGCGTTGACGCTTCACGTGGACATGCTCCGGGAAAAGGGGGAGTCAATTCCGGCACCTCACACTCGAGCCGCGATCGTCCAGATTGCGAGTTAGCGATGCGGTCTGAGCCGGCAGGCGATGCCGACTACGAGTCGACGGGACACCACTATTCATCGATTCGTCGGCCCGAGCCCGAGTTTGCCGCGGCAATCCGCACCGCGTTGGGCGAGGCAGTCACGCTTCTTAATGTCGGTGCAGGTGCGGGGTCGTATGAGCCCACCGACATGCTCGTGACCGCCATTGAGCCGTCGGAAAGCATGCGACTGCAGCGTCCGGAATACCTAGTTCCCGCCATCGATGCTGTCGCCGAGGATTTGCCTTTTCCCGACCAGACGTTTGACAGCGCCCTCGCCAGTGTCACCATCCACCAATGGCGAAATTTGGCGACGGGCCTGAGTGAAATGCGTCGCGTCACTCGGGGGCCGGTTGTGATCATGACCTTTGACCCCGATGCCCTTCGAAAGTTTTGGCTGACGGACTATTCGCCAGAGCTCATGTCGCACGAAGCGGGGCGCATGCCACGCTTGGACACGGTCCTTGGCCTGCTTGGTGGTAGATCGACGGTCACCGACTTGCCCATCCCGAGGGAGTGCTGCGATGGTTTCGCGGAAGCCTATTTTGGTCGGCCCGAGGGCTTTCTTAACGTCGACGTTCGAAAGTCACAGTCGGCGTGGGGATTCATTTCACAATCTGAAGAGGAATCTGCGGTCGAGCAATTACGGGCTGATATTGATGGTGGACTGTGGGATCAGCGCTTTGGATATCTACGATCGATGTCTCACTATGAGGGATCTCTGAGACTCATTATCAATCACCGTTCGTAAAGCCGCCTTTAACATCAGTCATAAGTCCAACGTGTATCGGCTCAAACTCAGCTGAAACATGTATTACGTTTTGTAATACAATCAGTCTGTGTCAGGCCGTGCCTCGCAATCGATTTCGTTCCGACTCGACGCTGAGTCGCAGCGCCATCTACGGGCGCTTGAAGCCTCTGGCCTGACGCGATCTGAAGCCATCCGTGAAGCACTGCGGGCCGCCGCGGAACGATTGCGGCGCCATGAGCTGGTTCGCCGCGAAGCCGAACTTATCGCTGCTGATCAGCAGGACCGTCACGAGATGCAACAGATTGCCGCCTTCATGGAGAGCCTCCGTGTCGAGAGGTGACATCGTTCGGTTCTTACCCCCACCTCGCTCGGGCCACGAACAACAAGGGCCCCGATTCGGTGTTGTTCTTCAGAGCGATGTCCTCGCGCCTTTGCCAACCGTCCTGGTGGCGCCAACCTCACAAAGCGCCCTTGCGGCAACGTTTCGTCCGCAGGTAACCATCGGATCTCAGCTGACGCGTGTCCTCATTGAACAGATGGCCGCTGTCGACGTCAGGCGCACGAGCGAAGCGGTGGGGCGCCTCAGTGTGGAAGAGATGTGGGCCGTTGACGACGCACTCTCTCTCGTTGTCGGCCTCCACTTCTAGAGACGTTCACGCGTCCTCTCATTGCAAGTGTCACCGACAAGCCAATGTGTATCGCTACTCACTAGAAAGTTGATCCGCCTCCGACGGTTGTGTAGTCGTGAAGGCGCGAGACATCATCAATTCCGTCCAGTCCGATGGCTGGTCGCTTGTTCGCCAACGCGGTAGCCATCGACATTTTCAGCACCCGACGAAGATCGGAACGGTAACCATTCCCAGCCGCCCGAGCGACGAGATGACGCCTTAGACGCTCCGTAGCATTTGGAAGCAGGCAGGTATAAGCGGGAGGCAACGATGACCGAATACACCATCATCATTGAAGAAGCCGGAGCGAACGTTGCCGCCTACGCGCCGGACGTGCCGGGCTGCGTGGCTGCAGGTGACACCGTCGAAGAAACTCGTGACCCAATGGAAGAGGCATTGACGCTTCACGTGGACATGCTGCGAGAATTGGGGGAGCCAATTCCGGCACCTCACACTCGAGCCGCCATTGTCCAGATAGCGAATTAGTTGCGGCCTTTGCCGGTCGGTGAATAACCGACGAACTCACAAGGTGCGGGTGATATTCCCACCTGTGGCCGGCACGATTAGGCGATAGTTTCAATATCTCAGACAGCACTTCACTAAATTCAAATTCACGTTTTTTCGAGCGAATATTGATGCCAATTACTCGTGGGAAGCGGTATTCGATAACCACCAACTTCACAACTGTTACAGTCTGCGATATATCGCCAGACTGCGGCAAAAGGGGAATCATGGCTCGTATTCGATCAGCGGTTATTTCAGCCCTTGTGTGTCTTGGGAGCGTGACGGGAGTGACGTGGGCAAATTCGCCATTGGCCGGTGCAAGCGTCCCGATTCACACCAGCAATCTCGTCACCGCACCGTTGCCGAGTGATGCTCAGCAGAACGTGCCGGAAAATTTCCAAGTCAATGGCGTTTCCTGCACTGCGCCAGGCAACTGCGTTGCCGTGGGTGGCTTTCAGTTTGGTAATACCAGCACCGTATGGATGCCCTTCATCGACGTTGAAGTCGCTGGTGTTTGGCAGCCTTCCTTCCAGTCAACCCTCCCTTCAAGCGCAGCACCAAACGCGCAAGGCTCACTTTCTGGAGTGAGCTGCTCATCGGCGGGCAGTTGTGTCGCCGTCGGAGTGCTGTCAGGTTTCTTGCCTTCGGGAAATCAAGAGCCGTTTGCGGTCACCGAAACGGCGGGTGTGTGGAGTGCTGCGTCGTACGTTGCTGTCCCGGCCGATGGTGTCAGCGGACAGTTGGCTGCCGTGAACTGCATCACGGTGGGAACCTGTCTTGCGGTAGGCAACTACCAAACAGGCACGGCGCCACAGTCACTGCCTTTCAGTATTCCTTTCAACGCGGGCACGTGGGGTACGGCGGTAACGATCGCCCTTCCAAGTGACCGCCGATCCGGAAACGCTAACGGCCAGCTCACTACGGTCGCTTGCGCTTCAGAGTCAGATTGCGTCGCCGGTGGCTTCTACACATCAAACCAGGGACAAACTGCGCTGATGGCAAACGGCACAGCGGCATCACTGACCAACGCGACGAGTGTGTCGCTCGGTTCAACGATTGACGCGACGAAGGCCACGAACCTGACCGGTGTCTCGTGTGTCAGTTCGGGATCGTGCACCATCGTGGGTAACGGCGTACTGGTCACGGGAGGGTCAGGCGCCGTTGCAGTAAGCGAGAGTGGGGGCATATGGGGCGCAGTCACCTCGCTTCCACTCGCAAGCGTGAGCGGAATCTCGTGTGCCGCGGTGTCAACCTGTGTCGCCGTCGGCAGTACGAACGCGTACCCGACGAGCACGGCGGATGTAGTCGTGGGAAGCTCCGGCAATTGGGGCGCGGCGAGTGACGTTGCTCTGCCCACGAGCCCGGCACCGTATTCGGGTACGAGCGGCAGCGCTATCTCGTGTGCGTCAGCATCCGACTGCGCTGTAGCCCTCGCAGCGAATGGGAATTCATCGAACGCGTTTGTCGCCCAGTGGGCGGGCGGTTCGCTATCGACCGCTACGCCTCTTACTGCGCCGACCACGGTTGGTCGCCATCAAAGCGCTTCATTCACCACGACTACCTGCGTGAGCGATTCGATTTGCCTGGCGGCAGGCGAATACTCCAACCTTCAGGGATCCTCGAATGTGGTGGTGGAGAGTGTAAATGACGGAAATGTCGTCGCTCAAACGACCGTGGTTGCCAATCAGGCTCCCAGCAGCATTAAACATTTGTCGTTGTCATGTTTCGACGCGACCGACTGTGTCCTCATTCTTGACATTTTGACTGGTATCGCCGAGCGCACTGACGCGTACGTCGAAACCAACGGCATGTGGAGCGGTTCGACCATCGCAACCGGTATTGGGCTTCGATCGATTTCCTGCGTACTCAACAGCAGCTATTGCCTCGCGGTGGGCTGGAACCCGACCACCAACCGCGCGTACAGCGACGAGTACTCCGCGGGCACGTGGGGTGGACCAGTGCTCGTGCCGTTTACGTTGAATGGGCACGCCGTGGGCGACCAATTCAACGCCGTTGACTGCACGGCCGTCGGAGAGTGCAAAGCGCTCCTCCTGGTTGGCAGTTTGCGTGCAGCAGTCGCAAACTATCTCTACGCTTACAGCAGCTCGGCATGGACTTCCGTTACATACTGGGGTTACTCAGCGCAAGGCATCTCATCGCTCGTGCTGAGCGCTCTCTCGTGCGAATCGTCATCGACCTGCGCCGTCGGCGGAAGCGATGCCTATGGTGCGGTCACTGCGTTGATTGGCAGCACGTTTGGAAGAGGGCTGAGTGACCCCGTCCTGCCGACCGGATACAGCTTCGGACAGATCAGTTCAATCGCGTGTCGAGGTTCGCAGTGCACCTACGTTGGCTCCGCACTTTCGGGAGTCTTCAACGTGCCGATGACCTTTAGTGAATCACTACCTCCGACGAATCCCGGAACAAGCCTTCACGCAACCATCCTGGCGACTCCTAACAGCGCACCCTTCGGTTGGCTATTTAGCGTCGCGTGTGGCCCCTCGGGTAGCGGATGCTTAGGTGCGGGTGCCTACAATCCGGTTACCCCCAACGATCTGACGAGGCCGATGTTGTCGTGGAGTTCTGGCGTCAGCGCCGCCCCAACCGTGACCTCCGTCACGCCCGGAACTCGAAGCGCCCATATCACGCTATCTGCACCTAGCAGCGACGGCGGCTCTCCCGTGACGAGTTACAACTATTACTACAGCCTCAACGGTGCTACTCCAGTTTTGATTGGGAATTCGACATCAACGACATACGACGCTCAGAATCTTCCAAACGGCGCAACGCTCGCGATTACTGCTACTGCCGTCAATGCTGCCGGTGAAAGTCTCGCGTCCGCAGCGGTTACCACCAGACTGCCAAGTGCGCCATCAATTCCGACAGGACTGATAGCGGTGGGTGCAGGAACGACGGTGACGCTGACCTGGGGTGTCGCCACGTCGTCGGCCGGCCCAATAACGGGCTACACCGCGTACCTCGTTACCAGCTCGGCTGCTGTCGGAACGACGACAGGAGCGATCTCATGCACCACCACGAGCACGAAGTGCGTCTTTTCAAAACTTTCTCCGAACGCGAACTACTTTGCGTGGGTTGTGGCCAGCAATTCGAGCGGTTCAAGTGCGTCGGCGTCCGTCATGACAAAGACGACGCCCAAGGCGGCGCCGGCCCCGACGGCGGTACGAAGCCTGGTGGCGAAAGTAGCGGTAAGGTCAGCCTCGCTGACGTGGAAGGCGCCAGCGCAGGTTGGTATCGGTATCGATCACTACACCGTGTGCATCGTGACGGGTTCAACATGCACCCCGTTCACGACGACGAACTCGACGACGACGACTGTGGTGGTGACCGGGCTCACCTACTTAACGAAGTACACCATCGAGGTCGTTGCGGTTGAGGTCAACGGTCTCACGTCTCCAGCTGCCAAGTTGGCCATCAAGACAACGATCTAATGGCCCGCATGGCGTACCCCGCGGCAGCGGTCGTTTCCGGATTCACGTGGAATTTAGGTAATTGGTATCGCTAGACAGGGGAAGAACGGCGTTTGTCGCGCAACCTCATCAAGTGCGATGGTTGGTTGCTACTTCACCAGCGCAACCGTCAAGATCATTTTCAGCACGCGACGAAGCCAGGCGCTGTCACTAGTCCTGGTCAACTAAAGGACGAGATGGCGCCGTAGGCGCTCGGTTGCATTTGGAAATGAGCCGGCATGACGGGGAGGCAGAAGTGGCTCAATGCACAGTTGTCATTGAAGACGCAGGAAGCAACCTCAGTGCGTACGTGATCGAACTTGATGGTGTCGTGATGACGGGAAAAACCGTCGATGAAGTTCTTGAAAACATGCGCGAAGCCATCCCCTTTCACCTAGAGGGAATGCGCATGAACGGCGCCGAACTTCCGGTGCCACCGATTGTTAAAACGCTCGAAATTCTGGCCTCGTAATCGGTGGCTCAATCGGGGATCTGCGCGCCACGTCAACAGAGACGGGGCCAGCCGATGCCGCTGGGTACGCTTCTTCCGTGGCAAGTGAACTTCCGGGCGGCCCCGTCCATCCCCTTCCGCCCGATCTCCACGAGGGATTGCTAACAAGTGACGTCGCTCACGCCGCCTGGTTGGACATCACCCCACTCGCTCGCAATGAATTCATTTGCTGGGTGGAAGACGCCAAGCAGGCTGCCACTCGTGAACGACGTATCCGTCGCACCCGAGAAGAGTTAGAAGAGGGAATGCGCCGTCCCTGCTGTTGGCCCGGATGTAAGCACCGCGAGCGCAACGGAAAATAGCCCCGCGAGGCACCTCGGTAGAGTTTGAGGGTGGCAAACGACGCTCGCATCATCGTTATTGCGGGGCTACCCGGCGCGGGGAAAAGCACCTTAAGCCGCCGCCTCGCTCAGCACTTTGATGCCGCGGCCCACGTCGAGGCCGATCGACTGCAGGACCTCATTGTCTCCGGCGCGGTACACGGCGACGTCAACGGCATTAGTGACGAAGCGGCTCGTCAAATTCGCCTACGCCTCCATCACGCCGTGCTGCTCGCCCGCTCTTTTCGCGAGGCGGGCTTCACTGCCATCATCGACGACATCATCACGGGGCCACGTTTTGACCATCTTCGCGATGAGCTCGGCGACACCCCCTTTTCCTTTGTCATGTTGTTACGTGACTTAGAGGTCATGAAGGAGTCGTGGCGAGCGATGGGCAGTGCCTTCGTCAACTCCTTCGATTGGATTGACGATGAGATCTGCCATCACACCCCGCGGGTGGGACTGTGGCTCGAGACCACTGGCCGCAGCGAAGACGAGACATTCGCCGAATTGCTGGCGCGCCTTGATGAGGCGGCAGTCTGAATCGGTCAGACAACTACGAGTAGTAGTAGAATCGTGGGGTGAGCGCATTGGTCACCTCTCGGCGCATCAAAATAGTGGCGGCCACGCTGGTGATTGAAGCGCTGCTCGCCGTCGGCTTGATATGGGTGATACGGCCGTCGAGTTCGCTTCCTGCCAATCTCACTCAGCACTCGAGCAAACTCGCTCCCGGAATCGTGGTCTCCGCCGTCACGGTCACCACCGCTCATCACCACGAAAACTCCGCGGTGCGCCTGACTATCGCCAACGGAACCAACGAGGCCATCATTTTGAATTCGGTGAGCACTCCTGTATCACGGCGCGCCATGCTCCACTACGACGTGAATATGTGTGGGACGGGTAGCTCAATGACGCCCATGCCGAATGTGGAAATTGGTGCCCATGAAGTTGCCCACCTGGGATATCGCGGGTTGGGCGCGATGCTGATCAACCTCAATCAGCCGTGGACGGTGGGTAGTCACATCGAGTTGGTCGTCAACTGGCTCGACTCTCACGGACGCAATCGCACCATGCCGGTCACCGCTCTCGTGGTCTCGCAACCACCACATCTTCAATATGTATCCGCCACTTCCATGGCGGGCATGTCAATGTAGGAAGAGAAGACCGACGGAGGGCACGACGGCCGCGACAACGACGGCGGTCATCGACGTCACGAGACCCGTGGGGCGGAACTCCCTCGCCAAACGCCCACGGCGCAAGTCCAGCGCGAGGTCGCTCATTGCCATCGCACAAGTGGGTGTCCGCATCGCCCCACTGGATAAGTGTGACAGCGCACGTTGAAGTGACTCCACGCCCCATCGTGCGGCGGCATAGTCATCGGCGGCGCACTCCACCAGCAGGGGCGTCTCCACGGTCGAAAATCGAAAGAAGGCAATGTGGTGAAGATGATGCGATGCCGAGGCAAAGGGGAGAATTAGCGGTGAGTGGCATTGCTGGCGATGCGCGTGCTCGTGGGCGATGACTACGTTGGCGTCCACACCGAGTTGATCAAAGAGCCCGTCACTGAGCACTACTCGCCCTCGCCCACCCGGTAGGTAGTAGGCCAATGGCGCCTCATGTGGCAGGCGGATGGTATTTCGAACAGGTGGTGACAGAAGATCGAGAATCCGCCGGTGGTGTCGGCGATCTCGCCACGACTTGATGGCGCGAATCATGATCGACACCACCAGTCCTACCGCCACATTTATCCATAAGGAGAGCACGACGGCCCCAAAGCCAGTGAGTTCCCTATAGGTGGAGGCGTGAACAATGCGTGAAAAGTGGAATCCGATGGGCAATTCACCCCATAGGCACGCCAATGTCAGGGTGCTGAGACTGGAAATACCGAGGAGCCACCATCCGACGAGCGCCAGTCGCGGGTAGGCCCACCGCCACGTGCCGCGGGCGTAAACGTTGCTCACTGGACCAAGAAGCAGCCCCGTCGCCACGAGAAAGACGAGGGTCATTTTGGTCGACGGCGTAAAGCTCGACGGAGCGCGTCGGCATCGGTGTCGCTCATGCGTGCGACGAAGCCCATCAGTAATGACTCCCGGTCGTCAATGCTGCTCAAAGCCTCATCGATAAGGGCGGAGACGTAAGCATCTCGGTTTGCCACGGGCCGGTAACGGTGAGACCGACCTTCCAATTCCCGCGTCAACATTCCTTTACGTAAGAGCCGGTCACACACCGTCAAGATGGTGGTGTACGCATGATCAGGAAAGTGCGCCGCGACGTCGCGAACGGTCAGCGGAGCATCAGAGTCCCAGAAGATATTCATGGTGGCTCTCTCAAGGTTCCCCAGTGAGCTGTCACGCCGCGCCATGAGAGAAGGTTACTCTCCTACCGCTGGTAGTTGACGAACTACTACGGTCAGTAGTAGTATTCAACCATGAAGAAAACCCTTGCCCTGTCCGCCACCGTCTCGCTTTTCGCGCTGATCGCGACATCGGCCGGCGCCTCGACGTCGTCGAAGCCCGCGGCTCCGTCGACCAAGGTGGGCTATGCCGTCAGTGCTGCCCTGCCGTCGAACGTGGCGAACGCTCAGTTTCTGGACCAGAACGGCGCCAGTGTGACTCTGGGCGGACTTCGTGGTGACACCGTCTTCGTTGTTCCTATCTTGACGTTGTGTCCGGACACCTGTCCGTTCACCACTGGCAATCTTCTCCAACTGGAAAATCAACTCACGGCGCACCACGACACCAAGGTCGACATCGTTGCCATCACGGTCGACCCGTATCGGGACTCCGTCGCACGATTGGCTGCTTACGCGTCGATGGTTGGTGCCAACTTCTCCCTGTGGACTCCGGTGGGCGCGACAACGACGGCGAAGGCTCCGACGAAGGCCTCGGGCGTGGGCACGGGTGACAAGAATGCCAACCTGACATCAGTTGCGAAGTTCTTTGGGTGGCAGGCGCAAATTACGCAACAAGATAAGCCTGCCGCCACTGACTGGATGGCGCCCTACGCGGCACTGACGTACGACGTCAGCCACTCTGATGGCTTCTTCGTCATCAATGCGTCTCAACAATTGCGTTTCATCGCGACGCACGCACCTCAATTTCACGGCACTATCGCGACCAACCTCTATAACTTCATGAATGAGGGGGGCAAGTACACCATGACGCACCCCACGAAGAACGGTTGGACCGTCGCGCAAGCCCTGCAGGCACTCTCCTTCGTGGCGGGCAAGCAGCTCTAGATTCATGGAGTGATCGTGGTGCAGCCGTCGTAATGGGTTGGCACCTTCCGCTGCTGTTGAGTTGCCTGGGCGCAGCCAGTTTGTCCGTAGGCCTGACACGTCCACGCGCGTGGGCGGCCAAGAGGGCGCACGCGTTAACCCTGCTTATCACCTTGCTGTGGTACTCGTCTCCGTGGGCGCAGCGAGCGATGTTGTCGGAGTCGTGGCACATGGCGAACCATCTCACGATGGCGATGGTGGTAGCGCCGCTGACTCTGTGGGTGTGGACGGCGTATCGCTCTGAGGACGAGGTGGCCCCGACACCTCGCCGGCTGTGGGCGAACCCCTTGGTGACCATCGTGTTGATGGCCTCGGTGACGCCCCTCTTTCACTTGACGTCGTGGGGTGTCACACTGATGTCGCATCCATCGGTGAACTCTTTGGAGATGCTCGCGTTCTATCTCGTGGGCCTCGCCTACTTTCGTCTTCTTCTCAGCCATATAGATGGCGTACGCCTTCGCAAGGCAGCGGAGAGATTTGCCTATCTTGCCGCCGTCATTCCTATCTTTGGCGTGACAGGTCTGCTCATGGCCTTTTCGCGCCACGCCCCCCATATGACGGGAATGATGTCCTCACCTTCACAGAGCGTCCGAGGCGCACTCATGATGTGGATTCTCGGTGGCGGATTCTTGACGCTGTATGCCTTCCTGACGGCGGTGCAGTGGGCGAAAGAGTTCTCTGCAAGTCGCCGAACACGATTGGTCTAGGTCAATGCATCGCGGATGGCGATAGCCAACTCGCGTGGTTTCGTGAATTGTGGCCAGTGCCCGGTGGGTAGCTCAATTACCGACACGTCCTCGATGATCTCGTCATCATGTTCCGACCACTCCCAGTACTGATCTGCGGTGAACTCGCAGGCAATCAGCGTGGCTGGGATGGTGAGGCGGGCGGCATTGGTGAGCGCCAGTGGTTCTCGAGCACAGCGAGCGGATTCGGGGTGCACCGACGACAACAAGAGCTCGGCCGCGCCCCCAACGAGGTCGCGAACATCCTCGGGGGAGAAGAAGTCAATGCCGGGAAAGGGAATTTCCCCTTCCACCTCTGGCAGCGAGTCGTTAACGATGCGACCGTTGGTCGGGGGAACGGTGTCCACCAACACCAGGTGACGAACGAGTTGGGGGCGCTGATCAGCGGCGCCATACGCAATATTCCCGCCCGCAGAGTGTCCCACGAGGACGGTGGGCTCACTCGATTCGTCCAGCCACGCAACCACGGCGTCGATTTGGTCAGTGAGTCCCATCTCACGGCGGTCAGGCCAATGGGGCCCGCGGCCCGGAAGGTCAATGGTGTCCGCAGTAATTCCGTAGGTGGTCAGGAGTTCCTGAACGGTGGCCCACGAGTTGCCGGTCAGCCAAAAGCCAGGAATCAGGAGAATTCGCACGGAGGAACTGTAGGGGATGGGAGCCTGATTCTTACGAGACTCTCATGCGCTCGACTGATGTCTTCTTATGTAGCGACATCAAGATGATTCCCGTCGGGCAAGGTGCTCGATGCGTCAATGTAAGGAGAGTGGATGAAGAATCCCTTGAAGCAAGCGATCACCATCGCCGCCGTGGCCGCCGCCACGACCGGTGCGGGAGTCGCCCTGATGACGTCGGCCGGCGCCGCCTCCAAGGCGACCCCGCGACACTCGGCCACGGCACCGAATTCCAGCCGACCACATACGCCGCCCCCGGGACCGAAGGAAACGCCGCTCACCGGCACTGACCTCGCGACGGCCACCGCCGCGGTGCAGGCGGCCCTGCCGAGCGGAGCGACCATCGTGCGTATCGAGTCCAACGCCTCTGGTTCCTACCCCTACGAGGCCCACGTGGTGCTCGCTGACGGCACTCGTGAGATCGTGGAACTGAACTCCAGCTTCCAGGTCATCACGACCATCGCCGACCCGGGCCCCGGTCCGCGTGATGGTGGACCGGCCGATCACCAGGGACCGCCCCCGGGACCCAAGGAAACCCCGCTCACCGGCACTGACCTCACGACGGCCACCGCCGCGGTGCAGGCCACCTTGCCGAGCGGAGCGACCATCGTGCGCATCGAGTCCAATGCTCAGGGTTCCTACCCCTACGAAGCCCACGTGGTTCTGGCTGATGGCACCCGCGAGATCGTGGAACTGAACTCCAGCTTCCAAGTCATCACGACCATCGCCGACCAGGGCCCCGGCCCGCGCGACGGTGGACCGGCCGATCACCAGGGACCGCCCCCGGGCGGCCCCCAGGGGCACGGTCGCTTCTAAGCGTCACCTCATCACTCTCCCCCACTGAGGACTTCGGTCCTCAGTGGGGGAGTTCTTGCGTCTCCTAGCCTGCGCCTATGACGAGCGAACACTGGGACTTCATTTACCGAGACAAGGGGCGCGCCAACGTCAGTTGGTTTGAAGATCGTCCACAGCAGTCGCTCGCCCTTATTACGCAAAATGCCGACTCGTCGGCCTCGGTCATCGATGTGGGTGGCGGTGCGTCCGACCTCGCGAGCGAACTGCTCGCGCAGGGTTTTTCCGACGTCACCGTGCTCGACCTGTCCGCGCAGGCGGTGTCTCACTACGCCGATCTGAACGTGGCGACTGCGATTGGCGACGTGCGCGAGTGGCAGCCCGATCGCAGCTTTGACGTCTGGCACGACCGAGCAGTGGGTCATTTCATGACGTCACCACTTGACCAACTCGGATATCTCGCCACGCTGCGACGGGCCGTCAGCGCGTCGGGCATTGCCATCATTCAGGGTTTCGCCCCCGATGGCCCGGAGAGCTGTTCCGGTCTCGCGGTTACGCGTGGATTTCCCACTCTGGCCTCGGAGCTGCTCAGCGAGGATTTCGAGCGTCGCGATGCCGGTCGCTATGTGCACGTGACACCGTGGGGCGCCGAACAGGCATTCGAATGGGTAGTTCTCGCTCGGTTGTCGACCAACGGTACGATTCGCCCGTGACGATCCGCCTTGGTAATTGCAATCCCGCCCTTCGACGCGCGTGGCACTCCTTGTGCCGCGACACGGAAATTGGCGATCAGCCCCGCGCCTTTCGCCTACTGGGTGAGGACTGGGTGGTGTGGCGCGATGGCGAGGGCGTGGCCCGCGTGTTTCGTGACGTCTGCCCCCACCGACTCGCGCCGCTGTCCCTCGGCACCTGCACCGACGGAGCGATTCGCTGTCCGTATCACGGGTGGACCTTCGATGGTGAGGGTGCCTGCGTCGACATTCCCGCCCTCGGCCCCGACGCCACTTATCCTCCGCGTGCCAAACTGAACGCCCCGGCGGGCGTCTACGAATCGCACGGCATCATCTTCATCGCCCCCGAGGAACCCTTAACGCCGAAGCCCGTGGTGACGGCCGCGAGCGACCCCGCGATGATGCGCGGTGACATCCCGGTGGAAACCACTCGTGGGGGAGCCGGACTGCTGGCCGACAACTTCCTGGACATGGCACACTTCCCTTTCGTCCACGTGGGCACCTTCGGTGCCGGCGAAGCGACCGAGGTGCCGCCCTACACCGTGACGCGCGATGGCTATCGCTTCGAGGCCGTCTACGAGCACGACTTTGCGAATCGTGAAGACCCGAAAGTGGCAACGGGCGAACACCCGCTCATCCAACGCCGCCGCCTGACCTATCGCTACACCGCCCCTTTCCACCTCGAGCTCGACATTCACTTCCTCGAGACCGGTGGCACCAACGTCATTGGCTTCTTCTTAACGCCGGTGGACGACGAACACGTGCGCGTCTACTCGTCACTTTGGCGAAACGACATGAACGGTGATGAGTCATTGATGCAGGCCGCGGTGGATTTTGAAGTCGCGGTCATCGCCGAGGATGTGGCGTTGCAATCTCGCTTTGGGCAACTGACCTTGCCTCTGGACCCCACCATCGAGGTCCACACCCGCGCGGACAAGACGACGATTGAACTACGCCGCATCTTGGCGGATCTCTGCGCGGCCGCGTCGGCCTAACAAAAAACCCGGTCACCGAGGTGACCGGGTTTTTTGAAGACGAGATGACTAGTTAACGATCAGCTGACCGTTGCTGTAGTGCATCCAGGTCGGTACGCGGGCCGGGGCCGATCCACCGATGTTCAGGTAGGAGTTCGTCGTCTGACCCGAGAAGGACGCCAAGGTTCCGTAGACGCCCGACAGGTCGGCGTTCGTGAAGTTGGCGCCCGTCAGCAGGTTCGGGTTCGTCAGGCCAGAGCCCGGCAGAACCACCTGACCGAGGAAGGCTTCGAAGAAGACGTCATTCGTAAAGTTGGCTCCACGCATGTCGTCGTTCAAGAAGGTGGCACCCGAGAGGTCAAGGTTCGAGAAGTCGAGTCCCGACAGGTTGGAGAACGCGATGACCACGTTCGGGCCAGCCAAGTAACCCGACACCACACGGTATCCATACGTCACCACTCCGGCTGATCCCGTCAGGCCCGTGGCGGTGGCGTGATACCACTGCGTGCCGCTGAAGTTTGCCCCGGTCACAATGTCCCCCTGGAGGGTGGCATTCGACAAGTTGGTACCCGAGAACGACGCGTTCGTCAGGTTGTCACCGGTGAATTGCGACATTGACATGTTCATGCCCGACACGTTCAGGCCCGAGAGGTCAACGTTCACTATCTTCACGCCAGCGGCAATAAGTGCACCCTTGTAGATGAAACAGCTTCCGGCTTCATTCGCCAAGTCCGAGCTGGCCGGGTATTGGCTCCAGTCCGGGGTGATGCTGCTGGAGGTGGCGCACAGGGCGTACGGCGTACCCGTGATGTCCTTGTTGTCCGCCGCAATCCAGCTGGCGTTTACGAAGCGAGCGTTGGTTTCGTTGTTGCTGAGCCAGTAGGAACTCGAGAAGTCAGTTCCCCACGCAGACAGTCCGGTCAGGTTGTCACCCACGAACTCGATACCCAGCGCGTTGTCATTGTTCATCGCGGCGTTCGTGAGGTCGCTGCTGTAGAAACCTGCTCCGCGAAGATCGAGGCCGGAC
>Ga0208388_1000197_pt1 | contig 15724 bp, 18 predicted proteins | sample CryBogCBH18Jul07_FD_185511 | JGI IMG/M metagenome (GOLD analysis project Ga0208388, IMG submission 185511) | Freshwater microbial communities from Crystal Bog, Wisconsin, USA - CBH18Jul07 (SPAdes) (version 2) | ecosystem: Environmental > Aquatic > Freshwater > Lake | place: Crystal Bog...
CCCAGTATGCCCCCATACATATACCAAGATACTTGCCACGTTTGTCCATGTATTCAAGTATTGGTTCTTTATGTGGTACTATATCTCTTTGAAACTTTTGACTGTCACCCGCACCACCTGGAAATAAAATTATTTTAGTACCTCGTAGTGTTTTGGGCTTGTGTAAATCTTGTAATTGAAAAAGCTCAACATTGTATTTTTTCCACAATGCCTCGTGTATACTTACAGCACAATGCGCCGAGCAATATGGATGATGTAAGAATACTGATACTTTGGGCTTTTTTGGCTTCTTTTTCATTATCAGTATTTACAGCATATCATGTTACAACAAAATTAATTTTTAAGTTCCAAATTATTTGGGAGACATATTTGGTATACTGTGTAGTAAAGTATCATATATGTATTCGGGAGTACAAAAATTAGCATGTAATTGTCTGTTTAAACCACGAACTTCGTTTGCCACATCTGCCAACTCTTTGCTAACATTATTTTTGATATAACTTAATGCCACACGCCTGTTATGTTGTAATATCTCTAAGCACTGTCTTTTTCTTTCTTCTAATTGTTGCTTTGTGTCATGTCTATATCTATAAAGATTACTGATTACACCATTGATTCTATCATCTAAGTTATCCATTTCATCAAAACTATAATCAAATATATTATGGTACAATCTAAACCCCATGTCAACTAAATTTTTATGGAAATTTTTACATCCCACAACTAAAAATAATTGGTTATACAAAAGAGGGGTAGCTGTTTTTTCACTGAAAAAGAAAAATTTATCAGCATCACTTTCTGTAACTATCTGAACAAAAGATTTTCCATATTGTCTAGGAGGACTCCATTGTGAAAATATAGTAAAATCTTTACTACTCTTGTCGCCGTCTAAAAATAATTTTGTTGGTTTTTCCCAATATTCAAATTTATAAGTATCTGTTAATATTGAATCTGGAATATTGTGATTTTCATCAGTTCTTAATTCTGGTCTATCTTTATCTAAATGAAAATTATAATCTCTAAATGCGATAGCTCCTGGCTTGAATAAATCATTTTTAGCTAAAAGGTCTATAGTTCTACATCTATGATACTTGCTTAGATTGTTTAATGTAATATATAAAAAATCAATGCCGTTATTTAAATTAACATTATTGTCTAAAATATCTAAATTATTGTCTAGGTTTTGCTGTCTAATTTTTGGGTCAATTGTGTTGCCATAAAATGTACACCACATCCAATAAGCAGGATAGTCGATAATTGTTGTAGTAGTGTTATTAATAATGGGTCTTTCGTTATAGGTAAAACTATTGCTAACTATAACCAACTGAATACCATTAGATTCACATATATTAATAATATTATTTAAACTATCATCATTTGTAAAATTAAACTCTGGGCCTAAATCCAAAATTACTTTTTTAACAGTTCCTAATTGATCAGAAATTTTTTGAGGAATTTCACCAAAGTTATCACCCCATATACAAAAAAACAATGTTTCATTCATTAGTTATATAATCCTTTTTTAAATTGTAGTAATCCGCCTATTAATAATCCTCCGCCTGCTTTATACAATTCATTATTAATATCAATTATGTCTTGTGGTATTTTATCTTGTACATAATCTAAGGCTAATTTTCTGTTATATTTAACTATATCTAATACACTATTTTGCAAATCTTTTAATTCATCAAATGAATAGTTTTTATATTTTTCTATATTTTTAACTATGCCTTCTATTCGATCTTCTATTTTATCGCAACTATCAAAACTATAATCAAATAAACTATCAAACATTTTAAAACCCAATACTTCAACAAGCTTTTTATGAAAGTTTTTGGAACCAACAACTAAAAATATTTTATTAAACAATAAAGGTGTAGCGGTTTTTTCAGAAATATAAAATTGGTCTACTGTCGTTTCAGTTACTATTTGACAAAATGAATGTTTATAATGAACTGGTAATATATTTTGTCTTGGCGTACTGTATTTTGTATGTTCCTGATCTAATGTTAATCTTCTGGGATTATCCCAATACTTGTATGTAAACCATCCATTTCTTACGCTATCAAGTATATCATTTCTATTATTATCATTACCAGGATATGTGTCTCTAAATGCTATGGCTCCATTATCAATAAGTTTATATTGTGCTAATGTATCCATAAGTTTACTACGATGATAACGCCCTCTGTTATTCATAGTAATGTATAGATGTTTTACTTCATCATTTATACACACATTGTTATTGTACAGATCCATACCAAGTAGTTTGTTTTCGTTATTGCCACCCCAAAATACATCATAGGCATGTCTGCTTATCCAGCTGGCTGGATAGTCTATTAGTTTGGCATAGTTTAAATCCCAACTTGCTTTGTTGTAAAAATCATCATCAGTAGCATTACTGGTTGTAATAATTACTGGTATATTATGGGTTTTACATAGTTCCACAATTACTTTAATATCATGTCTTTCAATTAATGAATTGCCCTGTAAATGATTAATTGTGAATTCAGTAGCTTGATCTATAACAACTAACTTAACTTGATTGATATTATCTAAAATTTTCTTTTGGGCTGTGGGTAAATCACAAATCCAAATCCCTATATGTATAATCATGAACTTATTTAGTTGGACACAATATAGTTGACTTTTATTCGTAATGATGTATAATAATTAATACATTCAAGGAGATACAATGACTGAACGAAGTTTTAATAATGAAGCCAAAATTAAGTTGACACAATTGATTAATGAAGGTTTGGCTGTAATGCACGAAGTTGAAACACTAAGTGGCGGGCTTAACGACACAATCAAAGCTGTTGCTGAAGAATTAGAAATCAAAGCAAGTGTACTTAAGAAAGCTATCAAAGTTGCTCATAAGATGAAATTAGGCGAAACTAACAAAGAAAACGAAGAATTAAATACTATTCTGGAAACAGTGGGTAAGACTATTTGATGCCAAGATTGGTAGCATTTGGCTGCTCGTTTACACAGGGTTGGGATTTACATGACCAATATATCCTGGAAAGACAGGGCTACTATAATAGTCAGCCCAGTAATTTTGCTTATCCTAAAATTTGTGCTAAGTTACTTAATTATGAATGTGTCAATCTAGCAAAAGGCGGCAATAGTAATATTGAAATATTGTCTAGTATTTTAAAATTTAATTTTGAAAGTGATGATATTTGTGTAGTTGGTTGGTCGTTTTTTGATAGAATAAATTTTGTCAAATATAATGAAGACATACACAATTTTGATAGATTGCCTTATCATATTAAAAATTCAGAGGGGCTAGACTCCTCTGTTAATACTGATAGTAATACTTCTTTAAAAAATTACTATGCTATTCATCATGCCGAGTGTTACTTAAAAAATAAAAATATAAAATACTATGGCCTTAAATGGGTTCATGATTTTTATACTTTTATAAAACCTAGTTTTCTTCATGTTAAATTGTTGGATTTTAATCCAAGAACTCTCATAAGCGACAAAGCAGGAGATAATAGACATCCTGGAATTAAAAGTCACAAGTTAATAGGCGAAAAACTTTGTGAAATTATAAAGAGTGATTTAAATGTCTAGGTTAATTACATTTGGTTCAAGTGTGACTAAAGGTTTTGACTTGCCCGACCAATGGGCAAAACATGACTATAGTAATATCAGACCCAGCATATATGCTTGGCCGAACGTATTGAATAATTTATTAAAAACTGATACATTATTAAATCTAGCAGAAAACGGTGAGAACAATTTAAGTATTTTGTATAAAGTATTAAATTTTAATTGGCAAGAAAAAGATATTTGTATTATAGGTTGGGGATATTTTTACAGGTCAGAAACTTTGAAATTAAGATACAATGTGCTGCCTTTGTTTACAAATACGGATCCAAATAATATAGATGTAGATGATAATGCTATTAAAAATTATTTGTATATACAACATACTCATTTGTATTTACGAAGTATTAATGTACAATCATTTGGGTTAAAGACACTAGATGATTTTGATAGAAACAAATGTCCAGATTACATAAAGATACCTGAATTATTAGATGATTCAGGTATAGAAAATTGTTATGTAGATTTGGCAAATGATAAGCATCATCCTGGTGTAGAAAGCCATGAGTTGTATGCTAAGAAAATATATGAAAGGATAAAAGATTATGTCATACATTGATGCTATTCACGATAAACAAACCGATAGGATATTTGTCGTAGAACGTAAAGACGGCAAACGAAGTTATAACGAGTATCCCGCAAATTATGTTATGTATTATGCCGATCCAAAAGGCAAGTATCGTAGTATGTATGGAGATCCTGTTAGTAGATTTAGCACACGTAAAAAAGCCGAATTTGAAAAAGAAAGACGTATACATGGCAATAAAAAGATATTTGAAAGCGATGTAAACGTAGTGTTTCGCTGTCTTAGTGAACACTATCTAAAAGTTGATGCGCCAAAACTACACACAGTATTTTTTGATATTGAAGTAGACTTTGATCCAGACAGAGGCTTTAGCCCAACAACTGATCCATTTAATAAGGTCACGGCAATTAGTTTGTATCTAAGTTGGTTAGATCAACTTGTAACACTATGTATACCGCCTAAGAGTATGAGTGACGAAACTGCTCAAGAAATTGTAAATGAATTTGATAACACTGTAATGTTTCGCAGTGAAATTGAAATGTTTGAGACATTCTTCAAATTAATCGAAGACGCAGATGTACTCAGCGGTTGGAACTCAGAAGGTTACGATATTCCCTACCTAGTTAATCGTGTAACACGTGTAATGAGCAAAGATGACACACGAAAATTCTGTTTGCTTGGTCAGTTGCCAAAAGCACGTGAATATGAACGATTTGGTAAAGTTGAAACAACTTATGACTTAGTTGGCCGTATACACATGGACTATCTACAATTGTATAAAAAGTACAACTATGAAAGTCGCCATAGTTATAAACTAGACTTCATTGGTGAAATGGAAGTTGGTGAAAACAAAACTCAATATGAAGGTACACTTGACCAACTATACAACAAAGACTTCAAAAGATTCTTAGAATACAATCGTCAAGATACCATGTTGCTTGTTAAGATTGACAAGAAACTACAGTTCTTAGAATTGGCAAATCAACTAGCACATGAAAATACTGTATTGCTACCAACTGTCATGGGAAGTGTAGCAATGATTGAAATGGCTATTATGAACGAGGCGCATGAGCGTGGACTTGTAATTCCAGATAAAAAGCGCCGTGATGAAAACCATGTAGAAAGTAGTCCAGCAGCAGGTGCGTTTGTAGCCAATCCAAAACGTGGCATTCATGAATGGGTAGGCGCAGTTGATATTAATAGTCTGTATCCCAGTGTGATTCGAGCATTAAACATGGCTCCAGAAACAATTGTGGGACAACTAAGACCAATATTAACTGATCAGTATATGCTTGACAAAGGGCGTGAGTTAGCCAGCAAAAAAGCACGTTATAAAGAAGATGAAAGTGATATTGAAACTGGCAGCAAACTATGGGAAGGACTGTTTGGCGCACTAGAATATAATGCTGTAGTTAATCAACAACGAGGTACAATACTCACTATTGATTATGAAGATGGACGAAGTGTAGATATGAGCGCAGCAGAAATATGGAAAATGATATTTGATAGTCATACGCCATATATTCTAAGTGCCAATGGCACAATCTTTAGATATGACAATGAAGGTGTAATTCCTGGACTACTATCACGTTGGTATAGTGATCGTAAAGTCATGCAGAAAAAACTCAAAGAAAGCACTACACCCGAAGAACGACAATATTGGGATAAACGTCAATTAGTACGTAAGATTTTATTGAATAGTGCTTATGGCGCATTGTTGAATGAACATTGCCGTTTCTATGACAAACGTATAGGTCAAAGTGTTACTTTGAGTGGTCGTCAAATTGTTAGACATATGATGAGCACTATTAATGAAATTGTAACAAATGAGTATAACCACGAAGGTCCTGCTATTGTATATGGTGATACTGATAGCTGTTACTTTAGCGCATATCCGTTACTTAAAGAACAAATAGAAAAAGGTATGGTTGATTGGAACAAAGAAACTGTTATTAAACTATACGATACTATTGCTGAACAGACTAATAGTACCTTCCCAGGCTTTATGGAACAAGCTTTTCACGCGCCAAGAAAGAACGGAGAAATCATCAAAGCAGGTCGTGAACTGATTGGTGATCGTGCTATTTTCATCACAAAGAAGCGTTATGCTATCAATATCTTTGATAAAGAAGGTAAAAGATTAGATGTGAACGGCAAACGTGGTAATATCAAAGCAATGGGTCTTGATCTTAAACGAGCAGATACTCCAAAGTATGTTCAAGAGTTCTTAATGGATGTACTTGAAAGTGTGTTGGCTGGCAGCAACAAAGAACAAGTCATTGAAAAAATCAAAGACTTTAAAAACATGCTTAGTCAACAAGATAGTTGGACAAAGGGTAGTCCAAAGTCTGTAAACAATCTTACTATGTATGGCGAAAAAGAAGCCAATAGCAGTACAGGAAAAGCAAACATGCCGGGACATGTTCGCGGAGCATTGAATTGGAACTATCTGCGTAGAGTAAATGGGGACAATTATAGTATGAAGATTGTTGATGGTATGAAGGTAGTTGTTTGTAAACTACGCAACAACCCATTAAACTTTACAAGTATTGCGTATCCAGTAGATGAATTAAGATTGCCTAAATGGTTTATTGAATTGCCATTTGATGATTTAGAAATGGAAAACACACTAGTCGATAAAAAAATTGACAACTTACTTGGCGTATTGAATTGGGATTTAAAAAGTTCTACAGATACAAATAGCACATTTGATACATTATTTTCATTTGGTTAAACAAGTACTTGATTTTCTTAATTTATTCCACTATAATACACAATATAAATGCCTAAATATTTTAACAACAAAGGAAAAACATGAAAGATAATTTATTAGAATTGATTAAACACACTAACGGCTTGGGCGTTATTGAATTACTTAAAATCATTGGTACCGGCAAAGAAACTAAAATGCTTGCGTTAGCTGATGACCGAACTGTAATCATTAATGGTACATTTAACACTCCTGTTAGTGAATTTATTGGCACATTTGGTATGCCTAGCTTAAGCACATTAAAAACTATTTTGTCAAACGAAACAGATTATAATGAAAGTGCTATCATTACTGTAGAAAAGAACAGCGACGGTGAGCCAACTAATATTCATTTTGAAACAAAATCAGGTGATTATAAAAACGATTATCGTTTAATGGCTAAAGCTACTGTAGAAGATCGCGTTAAACCAGTAACATTTAAGGGTGCTACATGGGCTGTTGAGTTTGAACCAACAATAGATGCTATTGCACGATTAAAACGTCAGGCGCAAGCTATTTCAACACAAGAAACCTTTACTGTCAAAAGCGACGGTAATGATATTCGTTTCTATTTTGGCGATCCTGCTAACCACTCAGGTGACTTTGTATTCACTTCTAATTCAGGTAAATTAACTAAAGCTTGGAGTTATCCAGTAAAAGCTTTTACATCTATTGTTGAATTGTCAGGAGACAATAAAAAAGTTCGCTTTAGCGATCAGGGTGTTGCAGAAATCACATTAGATAGCGGTATTGCAACTTATCAATTTTTATTCCCGGCACTACAAAAGTAATATGATAACTGTCAATCTTTTTAAAATTACAGAAGGTGGTAGTAAAGAAACTATAGGATATTCTGGTACACCAAGTACCCCTTTTGCTAAAGGAGCAGTGCGTTGGAATAACTCCAGTATGTGTTTTGAAATTGATGCAGGTAGTTATTGGCACTCAATGCCTAATTATGTAAACATTGATCTTGACGAACGTACTTCAAAAGTTTTAAACTGGGCAGAAAAGAAAATGAATGAAGAAGTTGAGTTAAAAAGATTAGCAGAAACCAATCCTACAATTAAAGACTTAGTAGATACTATTGAAATTGCTAAACAAAAAATAAAAATGGTTAAAAAATTAACGCAATGAAACAAGTAGACCTCACACTGAGCCAAAGTTCTGAATGGGCATTGTTCTTACCCGCTGTTAGTAGTTTTTATATTAGTGGCTTGGGAAGACAACGTGAAGGAGAAAATTATTTTCCCCCTGAACGTATACCTCAGAAATTTAACGGCGACGTAGAAAAGTTAAACTTTCTTAATAGTAAAGAAGGATTGTTCTATTATAAGTGGGGTCTATATAGTGCAGGTCATGCTAACTTAGATACGACAGTTGATGATCATGGTGAAAGTATTATTCGCAAACGTGAAAAAAATACTTTTATGTTGGGGGATAGTGGTGGCTTTCAGATATTAAAAGGTCAATGGCCTGCTGATTGGAAAGATCCTAACTGCCCACGTGCTATGGCTAAACGCAAAGCTGTTTTGAAATGGATGGACACATACATGGATTATGGTATGTGTCTTGACATTCCCAGTCAATCATTGCAAACTTATGGAATGAAAGACAAAGACGGTAATTCATTACATGGTATACAAACTATCGAACAAGCTATTACTGCTACACACATTAACAACGAATATTTTATTAATAATCGTAATGGTGAATGTAAGTTCTTAAATGTATTGCAAGGTTTGGATCATGAACAAAGTGATGAGTGGTACAATGAAATGAAGAAATATTGTGACCCAAACATCTATCCAAAAAATCATTTTAATGGCTGGGCGTTTGGTGGTCAGAATAAAATCGATATTCATCTTACATTAAAGCGTTTAGTTGGCATTATACACGATGGATTATTGCAAGAAGGTAAGCATGATCTTATTCACTGTTTGGGTACGAGCATTTTAGAATATGCTGTAATCTTTACCGATATACAACGTGCTATTCGCAAGTATCACAATCCAAAATTACAAATTACTTTTGACTGTGCTAGCCCATTCTTTAGTGCAGCTAAAGGTCTTGCATACTTTAACAACAACATTGAATATGGCAAGAAATGGTCATATAGTATGGAAAAAACTGCCGAAAACAAAAACTATGCAACCGATAATCGCAAGTTTAGTGACGCAGTACTGGATGACGGTATCCACAAAATCTTTACAGATAGTCCAGTGACTGATAAACTATTGATTAAAGATTTGTGTTATAGAGGTCATGGGTTTCTTGGTCAACATGGTAAAGAAACAAAAACAAGTTGGGATACATTGAGTTATACATTATTACAAGCGCACAACGTATATCAGCATATGATTGCTGTACAAGAAGCCAATCGTCAATATGAGAAAGGTGTTGTACCTGAAATGTTATTGCATGATGTTCAGGATATCAAGTTTGGCGAACTCGTAGATAAGATTTTTTCATTAAACGATAGACAGAAAAGTTTAGACATGATTGATAGTTATAGTTCTTATTGGCAACAAATTCAGTCTGGGAGTCAGGGATTTTCAGGCAAAAAAACTGTTAATAGCAATACTCAATTTCGTAAACACTTTGAAAATATTGACTCGGTTAAACATAAACCTGAGAAAAAAGTAAAAACCAAATTAAAACCAAATCTAGATTTAATAACGATCGGAGAATAAATGAATTATATAAAATTAATTGAATCTTTAGAAAAGCAAAAAAGAATTCTTAGTAAAGAAATTAGTTTAACTGAACAACCTCATCAGTTAACTAATTTACGAAATGAATTAGATATGGTTATGTCGCAAATTAAACAATACAACCGTTTACAATTTGAAGAAAATTATGAACGTGTTGGCTATGGAGATGAGTAATGGAAGATCAATTAACACAAGCATTGGCAGAAAAAAGAAATCGTATTATGAATCGTGCAAAACGACTTATATGGGTAACTTTTCAGCGTGAAGGCATTCATTGTTATCCAGCTGCTGCTACAGACCCAAATCTAACAGACGTTAGTTTTTTAGCGAACCCACATCGTCACATTTTTCACTTTAAAGTGGCGATAGAAGTATTTCACAACGATAGGGATATTGAGTTTATTCAGTTTAAAAGGTGGCTGTTGAATCTTTATTCAACAACCACACTAGAATTGGATTACAAAAGTTGCGAGATGATAGCAGACGACTTATACGGTATGATTGCGATAAAATATCCAAACCGAGATGTTCAGATTGAAGTTAGCGAAGATGGGGAGAATGGTTGCGTAATTTCATATAACTCTAAAATTTGAGGTAACGCACCGAGAGTAAAACTCTCAGTGTGATGAAATTTATGTTTAGGAGAATATAGATATTCTTTAAATAAACGCTTGATTTCTTCTTCTTTCAAAAAGCACCGGTACAATGAGTCGTAGAATTGGTAAATTATTTTATATTGGTATTTTTTGAAGGGCGAGTTATTATATCGTTTACTTACAGAATTTTTTGTAATTCCAATTTTAATAAATCGTTCAGAATCATTATAAACTTCAATTATGTATAATATACCCGGCAATGACTTCCTATTAGTATCGGCATCAAACCATTGTAAATTATACCCACCGGTCTTGCGTTCGTCAGCACATTTTTTACAACCAACGCCGTGTAAATGATGATCAACAGTAACATGAAAAATACCATGCTTTTTACATTGCACTGGAATTTTATCTTTAATGCCATTGAAATGACATTCGGGGTACTCATACAGTGCGTCATTGATTTTTTTAAGTTCTTCAAGTTTTTTCTTAGTAAGTTCTTTTTGTTTAGAAGCCATCACTTTAACAGCACACGCTTTACATCCGTGCTTACTATTCAAAAATTTCCATGGACTAATTTTAAATTCTCCGTGATCAGGACATATTATGGTAACCAAAGTGTTTGCATTTACATATGAAACTTTGCTATAATTAAATTTATGATTAAACTTGTTAATAGCATCGTTAACGAATTTTTTAGTTGTGAATGGTTTGCTCATATCATTACTTATCATTTCACACTGAGAAATAGATACGACTATATACATTGTAGTCAGTATCCCAGTAGAAGTATCGAAATTAGTGTATCCGAAGATAATGAAAACGGTGCAACAATTCAATATAATTTAACTTATCCATCACAATCAATTGTTATTTAAGGAAGAAAAAATGTCGAGAAATGATCATAAAGTAAATCCCCGTGTCAAACAAATTTTCCAAGACTTGGAAAATTATCTAGCGTTCTGCAAAGAATATGGATATCGTTTTGACGAAGCGGATCTTTATAAGGATCGTAGCTATGTCTGGCGACAGTATAGCAAATTACTTGCTGGTAAACCAGTACGTGATATGTGGGCAGAAAATTTAAAATCGCAAAATTAATATGCATACAATCATAGCTCCGCTTGGTAGTGGTATGAATCATCTTAGATGGTTATTACTATTATCAACGGAGTATGATTCAATGTCAATTATGCCTAATAATTTGACTGAAAAAACTATTTTTATTAAACTAAATGTATATAGGAAAGATAGAAATTGTTTTAATTGGATTAGATATGAATCAATTCATAGATACTTATTGAATAATATAATACAAGTTCATCATAATTTAAAATTAATTCCTAATAAATCTTCTAAATTTTTAGTAATTAATGCAGAACCAAACGACTGTTTAAAAATGTATGCAAAACTCAATCCATTATTAAATGGATTGACAAAAGAAATGTTTTTACAAGAAACATCAGAAATTAACCAAACAAATTCATCAATCAAAGATTCTGAAAAAGTATTATACATTAATTTTAAAGATATATACAAACCTATGTTAGATAAAATCTTATATGATGAAATTTGTGATTTTCTTAACATTACAAATGTATACAAAGAGGCAAATGAAATTCATCAACTTTGGTACAATCTACATATCAAAGCAGAAGAAAAAGTTAAAAACTTTTTACAAATAATGAAACCAATGGAATTTCCCTGGTTGGAAGCACCAAGACCTGTTAATGGATTTAACAGTTCCACTAAAGAACAATGGGAAAGTATGATACATCTTTTAAAAGAACTATATGGAGAAACAAATGCGTAAACTATTTTATATGGGGTTAGAACCTTATAAGGCAAGATATACACTTCAATTACAACAGTGGAACACTGATGTATTTGATCGTAGGGGTATAGATTATGTAGTAGTACCCGGCGATACATTAAGTAATGATCAAGCTATTGTTACTGGTCAAGTATTAGATGCGCATGGTCGTACATATTTCGGCATGAGTCAATTAATGAATTTAATTCGTATGATGAAAGCGGGGGAGGTAAACAATCAAGATGTTGTTTATTTTGAAGATATGTTTCAGCCCGGAATTGAAAGTCTTCCATATATTATGAATCAGTTACCTGCTGAATATTGTCCAAAAGTTTTTGTTCGTTGTTTAGCACAAAGTATTGATCCAGATGATTTTGTACATGTATGGGGCATGAGTAAATGGATGGGGCATTTCGAAAAGATGGTCGATTCATTTGTAGATGGCGTGTTAGCTAGTAATGAAGAAATGGTTGCGCACATGAAGATTGCAGGTTGGCAAGCACCAATCTATAATATCAGTGGCTTGGCATTTGGTAAAAAAGAAGTACAGGGTAGAGTAAACAACAATATTAAGTATTTTTATGATCGCAAAAAGCGTGTTGCATTTTCGGCACGTTGGGATCAAGAAAAGCAACCAGACTTTTATATGGACTTAATTGAAGCCTGGCACAAAAAACATGGCAACACTGTAGAATTTGCGTTGTTCAGTGGCTCTAAACTACGTAGCAATAATGACAGCTATATGGCACGCACAAAACGCTTATCTGATGAAGGTAAACTTAAAATATACGAAGATTTAGATAAAAATACGTATTATGAATTGTTAAATGATACTAGGGTATTGTTTAATTGTGCATTACAAGACTGGGTAAGCAATACTGTTAGTGAGGCTGATAGTTTAGGTTGTAATGTATTATATCCTGCATATCGCAGCTTTCCAGAAACTTTTGCAAATGATCACGAACGTATGTATATACCGTGGTCTATTGATGACGCTATGAATAAATTAGAAACGTTATTATTCAACCCACACAAGAGTATTGGCAAGATCAGTGATTATACCGATAAAACTATTGATCGCATTTGTGATATCTTAGAAGGCAATGGTGATCAATATTTGCGTATGAGTACTGATTACCGAAAACATACCAGAGAAAACAAGTACTAATGAGTTATAAACTACTAATTGCCTCAGGTTGTAGTTTTACTGATGGGAGCAACAGTTGGCCCTATCAGTTGTCGCAAGAGTTAAATTGTGATGTAAAAAATTATGGGTTGTTGGCAACAGGTAACGGTAGAATTAGTAGAAGTATAATTTATGGTGTCACCGAGGCACTAAAAAGTTATAAACCAGAAGAATTATTAGTAGGGATTATATGGAGTGGAAAAAGTAGATTAGATTTTTTCAGATCAAATGTCGATACTAATAATGTAAATATTGAAAAGTCTAAAAATTATAATTGGAACGTTGGAAATTTTAAATCGCCAGATGGTTCTATACCACTTTTAAGTAATAGATTTATTGAGGGTGCAGATAAAAATTGGTTCCCGGTTCATGTAGGTTTTGATAATACTTTTACAGAAATTTATTATAAGTATTTCCAAGACGATATGAATGATGAAATATTAACACTTGAACATATTTTAAGAACTCAATGGTTTTTAAAAATGCACAACATTAAATATTTTATGGGCAAATATTCAGATAATGTTTTATCTGAAGTTCCTAATATTAATACGCAACATTTATATGATTTATTAGATAGGTCAACATTTTTAAAAATAAAAAACTATCAAACTTGGTGTTTTCAATCAAGAATACCGTTTGCAGATAAAGATTTACATCCCACTGTAGAACATCATATTGAGTTTGCCAAAAAGGTATTGGTACCTTTTGTAAATAATTTATAATAGCATTACATGAAAACAATAAATACATCTGTAACACAAAGGTTACAAAAAACAATTGACATCTGCGTAACCAATGATAAATAATATTGCTACACAGCGGTAGCAATATTGAAGTGAATACTTCCGTTGAGCATTAACGATAGATGCTTTGGAGAGAGAAATGTATAAATTATACAAAATCACCAATGCGGTTAATGGTAAAACCTACATTGGAATTACAAAACAAACCTTAGAAGAACGACTAACTTTACACATAAGTCATTCACGAAATCCAAAATATCCTATTCAATACGCTATCAATAAGTATGGTTCAGAAAACTTTAGCATAGAATTACTTGAAGAATCAGAAGATAGAAAGTATATCAGCGAGTTAGAAGAACCTACTATTATTAGATACGATAGTAGAAACCAAGGATACAACATAGCTGTAGGTGGCATAGGTGGAAATCTAGGCCCGGAAGCCTATGCCAAACGCAGAGAAACGATCAACAATTATTCACCTGAACGCAAAGCTGAACACAAAGAACGATTGCGACTACGCAATTTAGGAAAAACTAAAGAAACTGACGCTGGTAGATTGGCTCAATCTGAAAAAATTAAAGGTAACAAGTTTGCCTTAGGACTAACGCACAGCCAAGAAACCAAAGAGAAAATAGGTAACGCAAGTAAAAAACCAAAGTCCCAAAAGACTAGACAAAAGATGAGCAATAGTGCTAAAATAAACAAAAATGGCCAAAGATTCTCATTGTATAGAGGTTGTTGTCTTTGTTGTAAAAGAGAATTTGACTTAGGTAATTTAACACAACATTTAAAAAGGATGAATAAAGATGAGCTTCAATAAGAACAAGTGTGATCCTGAATTAGGTCGCCAGGTGCATGAATATCTAGTTAAGATGGGAGTAGAAACTCCTACTGTAGATAATGGGTTGAGTCGCACCGATAAAGTTGAAATCATTGAACGCAAGTTTAGGGATATTATGGAAGCATTAGGGCTAGACCTTTCCGACGACAGTTTAATAGATACACCTAAGCGTGTTGCTAAAATGTATGTCGGAGAAGTATTTTGGGGCCTCGACTACGATGCATTTCCAAAGTGTACAACTGTAGATAACAAAATGAATTACAACGAAATGGTTGTAGAGCGTAATGTTAGTGTGCAAAGCAACTGTGAACATCACTTTGTAATCATCGATGGTCTTGCAACAGTAGCATATGTTCCCAAACAAAAAGTCCTCGGATTATCAAAAATTAACCGTATTGTTGAGTATTTCAGTAAGCGCCCTCAAATCCAAGAGCGACTCACCGAACAAATCTTCCACACTCTCCAATTTATACTGGAGACTGAAGATGTTGCGGTAGTAATCAATGCTAGACACTATTGTGTTCGTAGCAGAGGTGTAGAAGATACAGGTAGCTCTACTGTGACTAGTCGCTTGGGTGGGGGATTCAAAACTGACCCAGCCGCAAGAGCAGAATTTATGCGGATGGTTTCTTTAACCGACCTAGGTTAAGCGATGTTGAGTACGAAAGAATGATAGGTAATATCATTGTATTGATAATTGTAATAGCTGCCTTTATCAGAGTAGCAAGACTATTACCTAAGAGTGATTGCACATGTGATTGCAATCAAGGCCGCAATTGTAATTGTAAGGATTAACATGGGATACCGCAAACCAGACACGAGTTATTTAGAAAGTACATTAACCAAATTATACATTGAAGTTCAAAGCCCATATAATGATGGGTTTACACAATGGACACTTAAACAAGAAATGTATATGATACACAAACAACTGG
>Ga0208388_1000200_pt1 | contig 15634 bp, 20 predicted proteins | sample CryBogCBH18Jul07_FD_185511 | JGI IMG/M metagenome (GOLD analysis project Ga0208388, IMG submission 185511) | Freshwater microbial communities from Crystal Bog, Wisconsin, USA - CBH18Jul07 (SPAdes) (version 2) | ecosystem: Environmental > Aquatic > Freshwater > Lake | place: Crystal Bog...
CTCGTTTGGTGGAACCCAGTTCAAGAACGTTGGTACCGCAACCCTCAGCACCTCGCTGGCTACCAACATCGCCAACGTTGCTGCCCTGTCCACTGGTGCAACGGCAACCTACAACGACATCCTCGGTGCACAAAAGACCCTTCGTGCGCAGAGCGTCGCTCCGTTCGGCTCGTACTACGCTGCGGTGATCCACCCAGACGTGGCCTACGACCTTCAGTTGACCAACAACTACCTTGCTCCTCACCAGTACGCTCAGCCTGCTGAGATCTGGGCCGGTGAAGTTGGTGCGCTCAACGGGTTCCGTTTCATTGAGACCCCTCGTGCACAGGTCTACGGTGCGCCTTCGGATTCCAACAGCATCCCGCTGATGCTAAACGCCGACATCGCTGCCGGTACCTACACCACCATCACGTTGAAGTTCTCCGGCGTGTCCGGCACGAACCCGTTGTCCTTCCCAGTTGGAACGGTCATCACGATCACGGACTCCGCTACCCCGAAGAACAGCAACACGGTGACGGTTGCCACGGCTGCTGAAGTGACGAGCGGAACGACTGTGACCCTCACGGTTGCTTCGTACATCGTTGCCACTGGTGGCCTCGCCGCTGCAACCTCAGCGGTTGTCGTGACCTCCACCGCAAATGGCGTGGACTCGCCGGTGTACTCGACCTACCTCATGGGTCGCCAGGCACTCGCCAAGGTTCACTCCATCGTGGATGGCAACGGCCCTGTGCCGAAGATCATCCCCGGCCCGATCACCGACACCCTGCGCCGGTTCGTGCCGCTCGGTTGGTACTGGCTCGGAGGCTACAGCAACTTCCGTCAGCCTGCGCTGCTCCAGTACCTCACGCAGTCCAGCCTCACCAACATTGACCCGACGATTGACAACTAGTCGGTAGTCGGACAAGGCGACGGGAAGGAACAGGATGTCAAAGTTAGTTCGTAAGTGTGCCCACTGTGGGAGCATGGATCTTCAGGTTGGTCTCAACCAACTCCACTGCTTCACCTGCGGAGAGTTCACTTGGTACAGCGATGGCACTCCTGTTCCTTCCCAGAAGCCAGTTGAGGAGAAGAACTGATGGGACTCACCTACGATGGAACCGGGCGCTCAGTCTCGCTTGCAGAAGCGATGCAAGACCCCGGCACTCCGCTTGCTGGCACTCGTGCAGAACGAGCTGCCGCTAACTCCGCTTCAGCATGGATCCAAGACTGCAACCCTTCGTGGTACGCAGGCGACGGGAAGATGATGAAGTTTGAGAACGGTCAAGTCACCGACCGCATGGGAACCGCCCTTCACGGCGACCCTTACGAGACCTCCGGTGATGGCAAGGTTCACCACCGAGAACTGGGGCTTTGATGAAAGACACCGCTCGACAAAGCGATGGGCCAGCCGTTGAGAGCAAGTACCTTCTCGGCACCGTCAAGCATCACCTTGACCCACTTGACGCAGGCAGCACCGCAGCCCCTTTCCGTGGGTTTGCCGGAGATGAGGCTCGGGCCTCTGCCCACGGCAGCGTGGTCGTGCCTGGCGACTTGCACCCCGCAGCTCGCACCATGGACTTGCCTGACAAGCCCGGCTACCCTGTGGCTTACCGCACCTACGAGGATGGCACCCGATGAAGATTGACCGCTTCACCATTTCAGACACGGCACGAGCAGGCGAGATTGGCGTTGAGCATGTCATCGGTTCTCCGGTGACTGCCCTTGAAGATGCCAAGTCCGGCGTGACCTTCCGCACCAAGGGCGAAGGTGCCAACCCCCAAGAGCCAGCGGTCATCCTCTCGGACACCCGTAGCGCCGGGGACACGCTTGCCATGGAGATCCTGAAGGGTCGGTAATGCCGACCTACACCTTCGTTCCTCCGGTAGTCAAGGTTGTTCCGCCCTATCTGGCGGACACCAAGGGGCTTCAGTACCTTCTGTTCCGGTACTTCCAGCCGACCTATCGAGGCGTAAACGTCTACATCCTGAGCAACGGCACCATCGCCCAGGACTACCCAACGCCGGAGAACCAGAACACCAACTTCCCCCAGCCGTACAACCCCAATGACCCCGGTGGGCCGTTCGCACAGGTGAGGAACATAGACAACACCTACACCTACACTTCCCTGCCGGTCTACATCGTGAACATCTACTATGGGGGACACGAGTACCAAATCTCTGATAGCGAAGCAGCGTGGCTCTCATCGCAGGGCTACGCCGACCGGATCACGGTGACACCATGAGTTTCATTGTTTCAGACACTTTCGTCACACCGAATGGCCCGACCAACGGTGCCATTGTCTACGGTTTCAAGGCATCTCGCTTCTCGTCTGTCCCAACGATCAACACGCCTTTCCCTTCGGTGTTTGACGCTGGCCCGGTCACAACAAGTTCAGCCTATGGAGGCCCTGGCGCTTTCCAGCTCCCTCTCCCGACTGATGAGCAGTACTACCTGTCCTTCACCTTCAACGGACAGACCACCTACCAGTTGTACAACTCTCCGCACTTCATTGACGGAACGCAGGGAAGCCTCTCGGCTAACTCGACCCTCTACGGCAACTACCAGCAGGGTAAGCAGTTCATCGCTGGTACTGACCCCAACGACCTTGCCATCGTAAGCCAGATTGTCCCCGGACCAACCGGAGCGGTCGGTGCTACTGGTCCCGGATACTCGGGTGTGACTTCATCGGCAACGGTCACGATTGGAACCGGCAGTCTAGTTTTCACCACCGCCGCTACTCAAGCCTTCCAAATCGGTCAACGAGTTCGTGTCACGGCCACAGCTTCGCCAACAAGTTACGTCGAAGGTCTTATTACTGCCCTTACTGCGAACACCTCTATCACGGTCAATGTGGATGCAACGAGCGGTGCGGGATCATACTCATCGTGGACATTTGCCGTTGCTGGAAATGTTGGGGCTACAGGAGCAACGGGAGCGACTGGTGCACCAGGGGCTACCGGGGCTACCGGGGCAACTGGTGCTACAGGAGCAACTGGAGCGACTGGTGCAACTGGAGCAACTGGTGCCACTGGCCTAACTGGCCCTACAGGTGCTACAGGCGCTACTGGCCCAACTGGCGCAACCGGACCAACCGGTGCAACTGGAGCAACTGGACCCATTGGCTTGACCGGACCAACCGGTGCAACTGGAGCAACTGGAGCCACTGGTGCAACTGGCGCACCAGGCGCTACTGGAGCAACCGGAGCAACTGGAGCAACCGGCTCGGCAGGACTCCAAGGCTACCCAGTCGGTTCTACCGGCGCTCCGAACGCCACTCGATACATGGGGGCTACAAGTGCCGGTGCCCCAACCAGCGGCACGTTTGCCGTGGGCGACTTCATCATTGACGATACGGCAACCGTTTGGATTTGCACCGCCGCAGGTACGCCCGGTACTTGGTCTCCCTCAATCCAGTCAAGCGTTGTGGTGCGCTCGGCAACTGCTACCGCAGGTCAAGGCGAACTCACCATCTACGGAACCTCTGGTACATCAGGGCAGACCATCACCCTGCCAGCAAACCCGCAGAACGGTGCGCTGTATCAAATCAAGAACCTCAGCCCTTACACCGTCAACATCTTGGGCGGTACGCAGTCCATCAGCATTTCGGGAACCATCTACGGCGCTTCAACGCCTTACACCATTCCTCTCAACTGCGCCTACACCTTTTTTTACACTGGTGGAGTTTGGTATTGCATGGTCACAACTGACCTTGCCAAGATGGGCAACCTTCTTCCGACAACTTCCGGTGGAACTGGACTCAGCACCATTGGAACCGCAGGGCAAGCTCTTGTGGTCAACTCTGGTGCTACCGGACTGACCTACGCAACCGTCAAAAACTACGTTGCTCTCACCGCCACTGGAAACACTTGGGTTGTTCCAAACGGTGTTAGCAACGTCATTGTTCGACTGGTCGCTGGTGGTGCCGGTGGGGGTGGCGGTGGTTCCACTTCTAGCAACGTCAACCAAACAGGCGGTGGCGGTGGCGGTGGCGGTGAAGTCAAAATCGTCAACGTTGCCGTAACTGCTGGACATACGTTGACCGCCACGATTGGAGCCGGTGGAGCAGGTGGTGCAGGTGGTAGTTCCGGTGGATCTGGTGCTACTGGTAATAATGGTGGTCAAACACAGTTGACCGATACGACAAGCTCAACGTTGCTTGCCACTTGTAACGGTGGCTATCCGGGTATCGGTTCTGCTGGCAGCAGCAACACAGTGGCTAACGGCGGACTCTACGCCATGTCTGGCTTGACTTCAGGAACCAACTCCATTTCCTCATATCTTGCCGCTGGCTCCGGTGGTCTTTCTAACAGCAACTCAGCGACAGTTATGCAAGGTGTCGTTGGCGGCTCTGGTGGTGGCAACGCAACAAGCACCAAAGGTGGCGGTGGAGGTAACGCTTCGACTGTTGCTACAAGTGCTCTAGTTACGCCTTCGGCGGCACCTGGACTTTCATCAACTTTGCTTGGTGGGAACGGCACTACTGCAACTACACCCGGTTGTGGTGGTGGCGGTGGTGGTGGCGGTTCCTACGCCGGTGGCGTTGGCGGCAGCGGTGGCAATGGTGGTGCCGGTTGCGCTGGCATTATTGAGATCTGGTACTAATCATGGCCTCGGACCCCACCACTGACCTAGGCTAGAGACATGGCACACCCCAACCCCAATTGCAAGCCAGAGGTTCAATAACAATGCCTAGAGCAAAGAGCTTGACCTTGCATGGCGGCAGCAATTACCAACAAGGTCTTATGAAGCAAGGTTTGAAAGCCTGCACTAAATGCGAAAAGGTCAAACCTCTTTCCGAGTATCACAGGCACGTTGGCGTTTCCAACAGGATACGGCCAGCCTGCAAGGAATGTATCAACGCTCAGAACCTTGCTCGCAAAGCATCTCCCGAAGCACAAAAGGGGATACTTGACCAGCATCTAAAAAGGTATGGCATGAACAGCGATGACTTCTATCGCTTATTAAATGAGCAAAATGGACTATGCGCCATTTGCGAAACTGATGATCCCGGAGCATGGTTCGGTAGAATGGTTGTGGATCACTCACATGTAACAGGCAAAGTGCGGGGTCTACTTTGTGCCAAGTGCAACAGAGGCATTGGGCAATTCAACGACAAGATTGACCTTCTGCGTAAGGCACTTGCTTACCTTGAACGAACAGGAGAATAACTATGGCTCATCCAAATCCGGGCTGTGTCAGTGGGTGCTTCGGCTGCAAGGCATCCAGTATCTCCTTCGCCCCCTCAGCCATGGCTACCCGTAGCCTCGCTGCTGGCTACAAGGCCACCGAGAAGCAGCAAGAGAAAGACCTTCCGGCCTACAAGCGCCTGCGAGAGGATGGTCTGCAACCCAAGTCCACGAAGGGCGCAGCAGAAATTGAGGCCCAAGCGACCACTCGCTTTGAGGTTACAAGCGGACAAATCTTCCGTTCCGAGGACAAGTCAACCCTAAAGGCTGCTCTCACCGAGTATGCTCCCGACCTCACATAAGGTAAAATAGACCATGCCCTCTGGTGGATTTGCAGGCTCAACATTTGGCGACCAAATTGAGCGGGTCTACCGCAACGTCATGTCCAACCAGCGTGAGTTCATCGCGCAGTTGTCGGCGGACTACTTGCAAGGGCAGAACACCCTAACCATTGTCGGCGGACAAGCCCAGGCGATCCAACTCGGCAGCATTCTCGCCATTGACGAAGAAGTGTTTCTCGTTCAAGGCGTGACCACCGTTGGTGTAGGAACCAGCATCACCTACACCGTCACCGTCACCTACGCCTACGAAGGTTCCTCAAACGCCAACCACTCCAACGGTTCGGCGGTCTACATCAACCCCAAGTACACTCGATGGGCTATCGCAGTCGCACTCAACGACGCTCTGAGTGCCATGTCTGCCCCCGGTTTCGGCCTCATGCGAGAAGGCACAACCGCCATCACCTACAACCCAGTCCTCCGAGGCTACGACCTCGCTTCTGCCGGTGTCCCTTCGGACTTCCACACCATCCTCGGACTGCGCTACGACCTGCCTGACCCTTCGCACTACTTCCCGACCCTGCGCTCCTTCCAAGTCGCCCGAGGTATCCAGAGCACCAAGATCCCCGGTGGCTACGCCTTGTTCGTCAACCAAGCAGCCATGCCCGGCCTCCCCATGGTGCTGACCTACGGTGCGCCCTTCATCAAGGCCACCTCCACCAGCCAAGACATGAACGGCGACCTCGGCCTGCCACTGACCTGCATGGACATCCCTGCCATCCGAGCAGAGATTGACCTGACGCTCGTGCGAGAAGTGAAGCGCAACTTCATTGAAGGCCAGCCCGACATGAGGAAGTCCCAAGACGTTCTCGCCGGAAATGTGATGAACTCTGTCTCCGGCCTCCAAGCCTTGTACGACCGGCGCATTGACGAGGAGGCTAACCGCTTCCGCAACCGCTGGCCCGTCATGCGACCCATTGGGCTGTAATGGTTCTGCCCAACGGTGTTGACGGACAACTCAGTTCCCCTCCCGAGCCGTACTACGGCAACGTCTCTACGTCTACGCCCCCACCACCGCCTGCCCCTCCGACTGTTTCAAATGCGCCAACCGCAGTAAGCGCAGTCGCCGGAAACGCTTCGGCCTCAGTTTCCTTCACCGCACCAAGCAACAACGGTGGCAGCGCCATTACGTCATACACCGTGACTGCTACAGACATCACCAACTCGGTGCATGGTGGTCAGACTCAATCTGGAACTGCTAGTCCCATCGTCATCACTGGCCTCACCAACGGCAATAGTTACACCTTCACGGTGACTGCCACCAACGCTGTGGGCACCAGTGTTGCTTCGTCTCCGTCAACCGCTGTAACTCCAACGGCAGCTCCTGTGCCGCCTCCACCAACTCCACCAACTCCGCCTACTTCGGCGTTCGGCCCGAATGGTATTGACGGACACCTCGGGCTTTCACCCGAACCGTATTACGGAGACCTTGCAGCTTCTACCTATCCTGAACTTGCCCCTGCCGTTGTTCCACCTCCAGGGAACTACAGCATCTCCATCGCCGGTCACAACTACACCGCCGACACTTCCTTTGAGCCGTACCGCCGTGAGGCATACCGCCATCGAAGCATCCCTGCCCAGCGTGACTCGCTCAACTTTGACAACTCCTCCGGCGAGAACGTGGTCAACACCGCAGGACTTTGGCGGAGAAGTGGACAAAACTGGATACTTGGCTCCGGTCAGAAGTTCTTTGACTGGAAGAAGGCCAGCCCTGATCGGTTCTACACTTCCAAGGGCATCAACCCGTGGACTGAGTTCCAGATCAGCCTGCTCCAAGACACCACCAACTCCAGTTTCTTGGGCTACACCGCCTCGGGAACAATGGTTGACGTGATGAGCGCAGGCTCCTACACCTATTACATGGAGTCGGGAAGCCTAAAGTTCCGCAACGGCACCGGCACCCTACAAACCGTGACCAACCCCACAGGCGTTGGAACCGGCACCGCTTCGTATCTTTCCATGTGCCACAACGGGAGCTACGCCTTCTTTGCTTGTGGGACTGGCGGCATCTACTACTCGGCTCTTGGCACCACAACTGCCCCCATCAAGTACGTTGACGTGAACGGCACCTACGCTGGCTACGGCCTTGTGGAGTGGGTCAACGACCGCCTCTGGGCTGGATGTGGAGGTTCCAGCACCGCCTACGCCGGGCCGTACCTCATCGCCATGCAGCCGAACCATACTGCCGGTAGTGCTCCCGGCACCAATGACGTAGCGACCCCCAACATCTCATCTGCTAGTGCAGGCAACGTCGCCAGCACCGATGGTACCGGAGGTCTGACCGTCAACTGGGTCTGGACTGGCGTCTGCCAAGGTGTCTCGCAGGTCTACGCCTCGGGCTACAACCTCATCAACGGTCAGCAGTCTGACGGTGGTGTGTATCGAACTGCCATTGACACCTCATCGTCGCCCCTGCCCTCGGGCTACACCTACCCCGTCAGGGCGCTACCGCTTGCAGCCGGAGAGTACCCGACTGCCCTGTTCGGCTACCTCAACTTCATCTTCGTCGGCACCAACCTCGGTGTGCGGATGTGCCAGACCCTCAGCGTCTACGACCCAACTGCCACCCAGACCGGCGATCTGAAGTCCGGCCCCATCATCCCCGGCATCAACCAGACCGTCAACCTGCCCGTCACCGGCTTCGTTGCCTACAAGCAGTATGTCTGGTTCACTTGGGCGAACTACGACAGCGTGAGCACCGGCCTCGGGCGCATGGACTTGACCAACTTCATTGAGGACTTGGCTCCGGCCTACGCCTCTGACCTCATGGTCACTGGGCAAGGTGCCTTGATGCTGGACTGGGACTACACCCAAAACGCCCCACTCATCTGTGTGACGGGTTCAGGCGGCGGTGTCTATCAGCAGTCCGCTGGGCTTGTCCCTTCTGCGATTATTGAGTCTGGTTGGATGTCGTGGGACATTCCAGAGAACAAGACCGCCCTCTACACTCGGATTACTTCCCCTGGACTTGTCGGACAAGTCGGTGTCTCAGTCTCAGTGGACTACGGCAACTCAACCTACATCGGCGTGTTCGCCACCAACACCCCGAACACCACAGCCCCCGATGCGGTCATGCCAGTTCCGGCAAGTGGAGCAGGACTTCAGGGCAAGTTGTTCAACTACACCTTGACCTTGACACCAGCCGGAAACGTCTCCCCAGTCATCAACAGGTGGCAACTTGACGCTCTCCCGCAGGTCTCCTCGGAGACGAACATCATTGCAGTTCTCCAGATGTACCCCGAGGCCGTAGTGGATGGCGCTCAGGACTACAAGAACGGCTACGCCGAGTATGTCTACCTTGACCAGATCCGCCGAACACAACAAATTGTTTGGTATGTCGAAGGCCCACTGTCCGCCCAAGTCCTTATTGAGAGCATTGACTGGCTGCCGGAAAAACCAAGAGGCGACTACATCAAGGGCTTCCACGCCCTGCTCGTCGTGACCATGAAAACCATCAACGGTTTCTCTACCCCTGCCCCTGCTACCTAGTAAACTGGATAGGTTATGACAACTCCCAACTCCTTCTCAGGAAAAGCTCAAGCAACCACGCTGACCAACACTTCCGGTATTGGCTCAGGTGATACTTCGTTCACCGTTGGTTCTGTCTCCACATGGAAAGAAACCATCGGGGCGAACGTCGGACAGCCCCTCGGCTACTCCGGTGCCTTCATTGTCACGCTGGATTACGGCACTTCTTCTGAGGAGCGTATCCTTTGCTCCGGCATCTCAGGGCTGACGGTCAACGTCTTGCAGCGTGGCTACGATGGCACGACCGCTATCGCTCACTCCTTCGGCGCTACCGCAGTTCACACCATCTCAACTGACGTGCCCTACAACGCCAACCTCGGCGTGACCAACGCTGCTACGGCTCTGTCTACTGCGAACACCGCCAACACTACGGCGAACACCGCCAACACTACGGCGAACACCGCCAACACTACGGCGAACACCGCCAACACCACCGCCAACTCTGCATTGACCGCAGCCACAACCATCAAGAGCAACATTTGGACTGGCTCCGCAGTCAACAACGTTGTCACCAACGCAGGAGTGACCAACGGTTCCGTTACCGTCAGCGGCTACACCAACTACCTCATCACGGCGCAGGCAACCTACTACAGCGATAGCGCCGCAGGAGCGCAGGTCTCGCAGTCCCTCACCGTCAACGGCACCGCAGGTCTCGCTTTGCTCAGTATTGAGCCAGGAGCTTCTACTTCTCCAAACGTAGGTTCACTGACGAGTACTTACTGCTACAGTCCCGGCAGCACCGGATCGTTTACAGTCAGTCTCCAAGCCAAGACGAACGTAAGTGGAAGCACTTGCTACGTCGCCAACACACAACTTCAAGTGATCGGGTTCAACTAATGGCATTGTTCTACAAGGCAACGTTTCAGGGGCCAGTCCCCAACAAGACCCCCAACGGCGTCCAGCGCCCCCTCATGGGCCTTGTGCTGCACATTGAACAGGGGTCGGAGAGTTCCGCAAACAACTGGTTCCACAACATCAAGGCACAAGCCTCCGCCCACTTCGGCAACCCCAAGGTCGGCACCCTTGACCAGTGGGTAGACACCAACGACATGGCATGGGCAGAGATGGCAGGCAACCCACGCTGGATCTCCGTGGAACACGAGGGCTTCTCCGGCGAGAGCCTCACCGCTACGCAGTTGGAGAACGACGCACAGTTGCTCGCATGGCTTCACCAGACCGAGGGCATCCCTCTGGTCATCACCGACAGCCCCGACCAGCCTGGTCTCGGTTGGCATGGCATGGGCGGAGTGAACTGGGGCGACCACCTCTCCTGTCCCGGCGAACCCATCAAGGCGCAGCGAGCAGCCATCATCGCCCGAGCCAAGCAGATCCTCGGTGTCCCAGATGCCCCGAAGCCCTTGGCACCAGTCGCACAACCGCAGATCGGCCTCGGTGCCAAGGGCGCTCCGGTGTTCAAGTTGCAGCAGTTCCTTGAACTGAAGGGCTACAAGGTCATGGTTGACGGTATCTTTGGAGCCTCAACTGAAGGAGCAGTCCGGCAGTTCCAAGCCTCGCAGCACCTCGGCGTGGACGGAGTGGTCGGCCCGGCAACGTGGAAGGCACTCGGGGCATGATTGCCGCCTATGGGTTCTGGTCGTTCTCGACGTGGAACTCATGGTTCGCCCTCCTGTCCTCCATCGTCGTTGTCGGCGGCGGAGTCATCTGGATGATTGAGGACGGAGACAAAGTTGTCCGGTGGTTTGAGGCCTCTCGCAACCGCCGACTCCAACGAAAGTTTGAGCCTATCCTGCACCAACTAAAGCGCAACGGAGGAAGTAAAGATGTCGTCGTTCCAGAGGGGACGCTGGCCGACGCAATGGCTCGCATTGAAGCGAAAGTTGACTACATCCGAGAAGAAGTCCGGGAAACCACAGCACTCCTCCACCGGCATCTCGGAGAGCATGAAGCGCAGAAGGTCTAAGCCCTTCATAGACCCCATTACGGGCGACCCCCTGACGTGGCAGGAACACATCTCTTGGCGCATCCAAGGCATCATTCGCCACTGGGCGTTCATCAGCATCTTCACCTGCTCCACCATCACGGCATGGATCATCGGTGTCTCGCATCCCGAGGTGCTGATCTGGTGGAACCTCGCAGCGTCGTACCTCGCCATCTTCGTTGAGTCTGTTGTCGGCATCTCCATGTTCAGCCAGACCCGTCGAGATGCAGTCCTCATCCGCAAGATCGCCGGTATGGAGGAGAAGCTCCTGAAACTTGTAGAGCACATCGTTGAGGAAGTGGAGGACATCAGTGAGGATTTGGCTTGACGTACTGTTCTATAGCGTTATCGGTTCCGCCTGCATGGTCATCAAGGACATCGTGGGAACCATCTACACCGATGCGGTCTCCAATGGGCGACACAAGTTGGCCGGAAACATGGATGGCATCGGAGACATCGTGGGCATCGTTCTCGCTTCGTTCTCGGGTGTCCAGTTGGTTCACCTCGGCTGGCAAGGCTGGCTCGGCATCATCCCTATCGGACTGACCGGCAAGTACGTCACCCAACATGCGGTGAAGTGGAGCCACGAGAACATCAAGCCGGAGTCTGAAATCCCTACTAACTAACCTTCATGCTGCTATTCTTGCAGTCGTGCAAGCCGGTGATTTGATCTTCGCTCATAGCAAGGGCATTATTGGCAAGGCCATTCGCTTTGGCGAACTGCTCCGAGGGGGAAGCAAGGGTTCCAAGTGGAACCACGTTGCCATCATTGACCGTCCTGCCGACAACGGTGACTGGTACATCATTCAGGCGGAAGCCAAGGGTGTCACCAACGACAAACTGCTCTCCAGCATCGCTCCTGGCGGTCACTACGAAGTAATCCACCTGCCCTTGACGGTGCAGCACAAGGACGTGCTGGAGTTCGCCCGAGGACAAGTCGGTGCCAAGTACGGCATCATTACCATCCTGTCCTGCGTGTTGGACATCCTGCTCCCCGATGCCATCTGCCTGCGCCGAGCGCACACTTGGATCTGCTCCGGCCTTGTCGCTGGGGCGTTGCTCTTTGCTGGCTACAAGCCTGCGCTGAAGTGGGCAGAGCAAGACCTTTACACCATGACCCCCAAAGAGGTTTACAACCAAGTCACCAGTTAGGAAGGGAACAATGCCACTGAAGGACATGCTGGACAACCACAAGCGGGTCTGCAAACTCGCTCGACAGATTGAACTGCTGCCGGACGATGACCGGCTCACGCTCTCACAGTGGCTAGAGGAACTCCCGGCCTACCGCATCGCCCACCTGATGACCCAGTACGGCTACCCCCTCAGCGAGACCACCGTAGTCAAGCACTTACGAAAGGTATGCCTGTGCTATCACACGATGTAAAGAGCGACCTTCGCACCGGCTTCTGCGACCACTGTGAGCATGGTCAGTTCTGGCACAACGCCCTCTACAACTACGACTACTGCTGGGCCTGCGGTTCCTTCTGCGCTGAGGAGACCCCCGAGCCTGTCTGCGGGGACTTGCTGTAGCAGTTTATGGCGGCGAAGATTATTCCGCAGAATGAACTTTATCTTTTCGTTTGTGGACTTGACCATTTGGCACTCATTTAGTTGACCATTTGGCACTCATTTAGTTGACCATTTGGCATACACACTATTCGTTGGAAAAATGTGGAGATTTACACCGAAACCGAAGGAGACCCGATGGCCCTGAAAGACATGCCCGAGGCAGACACCGAGCGGTACAAGCGGGAGCGAGACGATGCCCGTCGAGAGCGTGACCGGCTGGACAAGCGCATCGCAGAGCTGGAGGTCAAGTGCGATCTCCTCACCGCCATTGACGGAGTAGAGGCCACCCCTCCGACATGGCTTCAGCCCAAGAGAGGCGGAGAAGCACGAGGCATCGCCAACCTCATGCTGTCCGACCTGCACCTTGACGAGGTAGTGGCTCCGGCGCAGATGAACTGGGTCAACTCCTACAACCGAGAGATCGCCACTTACCGCCTGCGTCGCACCTTTGAGAAGGCCATTGAGCACACAAGGGATTACCTGTCGGGAGTCAAGTACGAGGGCTTCGGACTGTGGCTGGGAGGCGACTTGTTCTCCGGCAACATCCACGAGGAACTGAAAACCACCAACGACGCTCCCATCCTCGCCTCGCTGGACTACTGGATTGACCCCATGGTGGCGGGAATGAAGATGCTCGCAGACCACTTCGGCAAAGTCCACGTCCCCAGTGTTGTCGGCAACCACGGTAGGAACACCTACAAGCCCATTATGAAGAACCGAGTAGAGGACAACTTTGACTGGTTTTTCACTCGATGCTTGGAGAGAGAACTGCGGGGAGACACTCGTTTCTCCTGGTCTATCCCCAAGACCGCTGACGTAATCGTGCAGCAGTACAACACCCGCGTCCTCATGACACATGGCGATCAAGCCCGAGGCGGCTCCGGCATCTCCGGCATCTTTACCCCCCTGAGCCTGATGAACTTTCGCAAGGGGAAGAACTACGCCGCCATGGACGCTCCCTTTGACCACATGGTTCTCGGTCACTTCCACCAATACATCACCGGCCCCTCGTTCACGGTGAACGGCTGTTTCCCAGCTGATAGTTGGGTTGTCACACCTGATGGCCCCAGGAGTATCCAGACAGTGAAGGAAGGCGACACGGTACTGTCTCGGTCTGGTAGTCTAGAAGTTGTGACGAATACTTTTACTAAGCAATCAGACAATGGCCTTGTGACTTTGCATGTCAGAGGGTTGCCAAGAGAACTGACCGCTACTCCCAATCACCTTATTTGGGCTATCAAGGGCGAGGCTACAAGGCCTGTAGAACCCTCTAGAAGGCATTTGGTGGGCGGCGGAGATGTTCCTCAGTGGATACCAGCAGACTTTATTTCAGCAGGCGATTGGGTGCATGTTCCAACTCCAACGCCAGACCTTGACGCTAGGCCCATGTCGCTTGACTTGGCATGGCTCTATGGGTTGTTTCTTGCCGAAGGCCACACCACCATTGACGGAGGCGCAGGCAAGAGAGCAAACCGCATTGGGCTGTCAATGCACCGTCGAGAAGTGCCTGTGTTGGAGCGAGCCAAAGAGATTCTTGCGGCAGAGTTCCCAGAAGCCAACGATGCAATCATTTCTCTCCCTAAGAGCCGAGAGAACTCAGCGGAGTTGGTGCTCAACGGCAGAGGACTTGCGACCAAGTTTAGAGAGATGTTTGGCAAGGGCGCTCACGACAAGCACGTTCCGGCAGAGTGGCTTACGATGGCTCCTGATTTGCAGGCCGCCGTTGTCCAAGGTTGGTGCGATGGCGACGGTCATGTCCGCAAAGATGGAATGGCATCAGCTACTACTGTGTCGCCTCAACTTGCATGGGCGATGTTCTACATGGCTTTTCACACTGGCAAGTTTCCATCGTTGCGCCGTTTGCAAAAGGGTGGCCCTCGACTCAGCGATTCGTACACCATTCATTTCAATGAAGGGCAAGAGCAACGGATCGTTGATGGTGAAGTGTTCTACCGAGTGCAGAACCGTTTCCGTTCAGCATCAGTTGTTGAAGTCTACGACCTTGAAGTTTCGGGCGAACATACTTACGTCGTTGAAGGCGTAGGAGTTCATAACTCGCTGAAGGGCTTTGACGAGTACGCCCTCATCTCCAACTTCGGCTTTGAGGTTCCGCAGCAAGCCATGTGGGTCACGACCCCCGAGCGTGGAGTGACGTGGCAGTTCGCTATCCAGCCCAGCGACCCGAAAAAAGAGGGATGGCAGAAGTGAGAGTATTCAGCAACGGCGGTGGGGTGCAGTCATCTGCGGCGCTTGTCTTATCGGCGCAAGGCAAGATTGACTATCCGATCCATTTGTGGAGCAACGTAGGTGACGACTCCGAGCACCCGGCATCCATCAAGTATGTCCGTGAGGTGCTCATGCCCTACGCAGCCGAGCATGGCATCAAGTTCCATGAGTTGCACAAGGTCAACCGCGACAAGCAGCCAGTGACGCTTTACCAAGTGCTTACCCGAGAAGGCTCTCGCTCCATTGACATTCCTGTCCGCATGAGCAACGGTGCGCCGGGCAACCGCAACTGCACCGGCACATTCAAGATCGCCGTGATTGACAAGTGGCTGCGAGAGCACGGGGTCAAGAAGGACAATCCCGCCACAGTAGGCATCGGCATTTCTGTAGATGAGATTGAGCGAGCGGGTCGAGGCAAGGAGACCAACTACTCGGTCAGGGATTACCCGCTGCTAGACCTCGGCATCCGCAGGAGCGACTGCTTGGAGATTGTGAAGGAGGCGGGACTGCCTCAGCCCCCCAAGTCCTCTTGCTACTTCTGCCCCTTCCATCGCCCGCAACAGTGGGCAGAGATGCGCCGTGATGAGCCAGAGTTGTTTGAGAAGGCGGCGGCACTAGAGGACACCCTGAACATCCGGCGCACCCTCATCGGCAAAGACCCCGTGTACCTCACGACGAAGTTGGCTCCGCTTCGCGACTCAATCGGCGCAGCACAAGATGGCTTCTGGACAAACGAGGTTGACGATGGCGGCTGCGACTCAGGACACTGTTTCACTTGACGGTGTGACACCCGTCTGATAGAACTTCATCACCCCAATGAAAGGAGTCGCATGAGCGACGAATGGAAGTACCCACAACGAGCAGGCGGC
>Ga0208388_1000211_pt1 | contig 15034 bp, 17 predicted proteins | sample CryBogCBH18Jul07_FD_185511 | JGI IMG/M metagenome (GOLD analysis project Ga0208388, IMG submission 185511) | Freshwater microbial communities from Crystal Bog, Wisconsin, USA - CBH18Jul07 (SPAdes) (version 2) | ecosystem: Environmental > Aquatic > Freshwater > Lake | place: Crystal Bog...
GTTAAGTCCATCAATAATTTCTTGGTGACGTACCATTTCGTAATTAGCCCAAGGCTCAAAGACTTCCCGTGGCACATCAAACTCAGCGATGACACGACCAACCTCGTCAATCATCCATCGCTCAGCCATACCCTTGGAGACTGCTTCAGTTCCAACGTGAATGATCCGAAGAACGTGGCAGTCATTAGCGACGGCGTTCATCGCCCCCTGGATAAGGGCTGAAGCTCGTGGCCCCGCAGGATTAACCTGCGACCTTGTGTTGACTCCAATACTCTTTTTGAACGCCGTACCATTCATGGATTTAATTTCAATCAAAACCTTAAACTCACCGTCATAAATCACACCGTCAGCCGAGCCAGAAGCAAGACCAAGTTGTGATGGAACCTCAAACGATGCCTCAAAGTAATTCGCAATTGCGTCTTGCATCTTTTCATGCAACTCAGTACCAAGTGAAGTGACCAGCAAGCCAGCCAAATCCATCGGCTCTGCTTCGTAGCCAAGAACACCGTAGGCCAACGCTCGTGAACACTTACCGGCATCGCTGTACCGGAATGGTGTATCAAACGCTTTGGGCTTCGGCCCCTTCTCAATGTTGGCTATGGACATTTCTTCCAAAAATAAATGCCCATACCTTGCTTGAACTGGTATCTTCCAATCCATCTCAATCCTCCTATGTTGATGGTCTAAGAAACCATAATGGAAGGTTGTAAAAAAGTCAACTTTTTGTAAAATGCCGGTGATTATGCCTATATTCAGCCAATATTACTTGAAGTTTCGAGGGTGGCAGGCGTTCTACCCCTCGCTCAATTCCTAATTCTTGCCCGCATTTTTCGCAACGGACGTTAATAAGCATTTTGTTCCTTCTGAGTCGGGGGCGAATATCTTTGGAGTGTACTCCGATAGTCGCTTGCCTGTGTACTTCCGACAAAGGTAATCCAGGCTAACAAACATGGGGTCATAAGACCCTGACTCTACTTGATGACAGATCACAATACCACGCCAATGTGCGTTGCCCTGTGGCCCTTTGTAATCCTCATCGTGGAGGTAACACGACCCAGCTACAAGTCCGTTCTGTTGCTTGCCAGCGACGTAGCGGATGCCGTACCATAGCCCTTGCTGGTGGCCCTGAGTGAAGGTATGGCCGATGTTTTTTAGTCGGCTTTCCACCATCCCACCAAGGGGTCTGCCGTTGTTGTGGTTGTAGAAGTAGTGAGCGTACCAAACCCCATCAAGCAGCAAGGGAGCTAAGAAAGGGTGAACCTGCCAGCCGTGTTCGGAGTAGTTCAAATCGTCGGTGCTAATCGTTCCGTCTAGTTTGGCATCCAGGCTAATTGCCCTGTTAATTCGATCTTCGTGATTGCCGAGAAGTATGTGCCGTTCGGGTAGCCATTTTTTTTCTTTGTGGCGGCGACGGGCCAAGTTATATTCGGTGAGTGCGTTATTAAGTAAGTTGAAACCCACATTTGCTGCTCCTATATCTGCTTTATAACGACGACCTTCCATTTCCTTTTTGCCTTCATCGTAAGAAGAAAGAGAAGGCATATCGGCATGGTCGCCAAGGTGAATGATCTTTATATTGTCTTTACCGGCGAATTGCTCAACGATATAGCGACCTACCCAATCCAGGTAGTCAATGGGAGCACCTGGTTTGACCTGCGTATCTGGAATGACAACGTGGATTGCGGGTTCCGACTTCCTCACTTTTCCTCCTTTGACGATTCTGGCAATACGGCATACAGTTTGTTGGTGCGAAAAGTTTGATGGACTACTTTCATATCCGCTTTTAATTCGGTGACTAAGTACTCAAGCCGCTTGATACGTTCCTCATCGTTTTGGCTTGTCAAATCGCTTGTGCCATTTCTGCTGGGGTAATTTGAAAAGGGTCGGTGGGGCATCGCCAGCCACCATGCTCATACGAACGAGCCACGAGAGCCGAGCAAATCAAAGCATCGCCGTGTCTCCTAAAGTCAAAACGAACAAACCTTGGGGTCAGCAAAGACAAAGCAATTGAGAATATGGCAGCAACGGAATACCTAACCCCGATTTGAGACATTGCATAATCCACAACTTTGATTCTGTCTAAGGAAGCGGGCATCTTGCGAATCAGAATCTTGCCACCAGGGGCAACATCTTCCAGCTTTACAACCTCACACCTGCGACCCATCTGAGTCACCCACACTTGGCCGGTGTTCTGAATCCCCGTGACGATGGCACAATGGTTCCAATACTTCTGTGACCGCCACGATGGACGTAGCCATTGACCAAATCGAATGAGTATGGCAAACGGCCCCTTGCTGTGAGCCAACACCATATCCCCTGCTTGAATCGCCATACCGACAGGTTATCACCCCGTCTGATAAAATGAGAGCATGGCACGAATGATTTCAGGAGAAGGCAAGCGACGTGGAATGGGTAGCCCCAGGGTTCTTCCTCGGATGGAACGACCAGGTGGCCCAGAGCGTTCTCGCGCACCTCGCCCCATGATGGGTGGCGAGCCTGCCCGTGGTCAAATGCTTCGCCCTGACGGTAAGTAACTATTTGGTGTTCCTAGCCTGATGGTGGGCTTTGAGGACAAGAAGTTCCTGCTCTAGCCACAAGACTTTGCTTTCCCGTTCGGCTTCTTCCTCGGTGGGTTCGCCTTCGTCCATATCTTTTGTTAGATGAACTGAGTGCTTGGTCACAACAAACCCTGTTATCAGAATTGGTATTACTCCAACCCAACCCCACACGCCGTAGTCAGACGTAAGTTTGACCGATGCCACGGAAAGGACTGACATTTTGGCAGCGTCCCCGATAGCGTCCATTGAACCGGCCAGGGTTCCACGACCAGCGTTGATTGCTTTTACTAGGACAGTGCCAACGCTGTCCATTATCGCCATACCGATACACCCAAGGACAGAATAAGCGACTATCGGCCATATCACTTGCCGTGTACGTCTTTCAAAATGGTACGCACATCGTCTAGCACTTCGGCTTCTTCTTCAAGTTCAATGGCTTGATTCTCGGCAATCCGTTTTATATCCAATGCGATACTACGGATTTCTTCTGCCGTGACTGCTCCCGCTTGAGCCAGGGCAGGTTGCGTAACCGCCGAGTAGATTGTCAAGACTGCCAGCAGGTAGAAGTAATGAGGGTCTAAGTCGGGCCACCCCAACTCCACGATGCAGATAGCGATGCAGATAAACAGGGTTTGCCACACCCCAGCGCCACTAGTGAACCAACGGTCAAAGCGAACAAGGAGCTTGTCACCCCATTTGTGGGTGAAGTCTTTCCAACGCTGAATCATTTGAGTCCCTCGTGCGCCCCTAGGTGACGTTCCAATTTCAATCCTTGTTCTGTGATTTCTTCCCTCACCCCATCAAGTTCAATTTTGATATCTTGTTGCCGTTGTCCGATGTGTTGAAGTTTCTGCTCAATCCTCTTTACCGCATCTGCCATACTTGCCCCACCGTTCGGGGTCACAGCGTTTCGCACAACTAAAATCCTTTCCTCAACGCTATCTACAATTTGATTATGCGCCCATCGAACGAGAGCGTAGATAAAACCCACGGAGAATCCGATTGAAGTAATTACCCCAAGCCAGACGTTCCATGAGTTGATGTTGAGGGCCAGCATTACAAAGCGAGAGCACCCCACGTCTGAGGTCCAACGAATCCGTCTGCGCTCAAGTGGTGGCTAGTTTGAAAAGCGGCTACTGCTGCTTTGGTTTGCGGGCCAAAGATCCCGTCTGCTGGAATACCAAGGTGTTGTTGTACGAGTGTTACCGATGGGCCTTTAGAACCCACGGAAAGCATCGGGTGGGCTGTTGGGGCCGGAGCTGATGCTGGGGCGTTCATCGCCCACCAAGTATTCGGGCCAACAATGCCATCAACTGTAAGTCCATGCTTGGCCTGGAAGTTGAGAACAGCAGCGTTGGTGTTCGGCCCCCATACTCCGTCCTGAGCCACGCCTACCTTCGCTTGTACCTGTTGGACACTCACCCCCGCAACAATGATTTGATGCGCTACAGGGGCCACTGAGGGCGTCTGAGGGGCTTCGGTGGGAGTCGCACCAGGAGCCACCGATTCGGTGCTGAAACGGAGATATCGCTGAGGTTGACGGCCATCCTGAGAAACGTGAACGTAGGAGGGGTCGCCTTGCTGACCCATTGAGACGGTCAGAGGATCTGGCCCAGCCTGAACCACAATGGCAACGTGGTCGCCGGTTCCTGGCCCATAAACAATCAAGTCACCTGGAACGGCTTGAGCAACGGTGATTGGGGTTCCGTGAGAAAGCAACGTGCCGGTGTAGCCTTGACCGTCATATCCTTGACCGTTCGGGTCAGCTGCGCCAGCCCAGGAATAGCAATAGGTAGCGAAGGCTGAGCAGTCGCAAACACATGGAGTTACACCTGGCTTGTGAACTCCTTCCATGCGGTCATTACCTTCTGAGTAGGTGAAGCCTGCGTGGTTAGCCACACCCCAATTAGCCCATTGAACAATCTGCGCTCGAACGTCTGCCATATTTTCTCCTAGTACTTGATGATTTTGTTGACCGCTAAGTAGGGCTGCATATTGTTGTGAGCGTTTGTTGCGTTGGTTGGGCCTGCTGTGCCGGTTAAAGCCGCTGTTGTGGAACTTCCGTTAAATATTTGGAGGTTAGGAGTGCTACCAGCAATAAAGGATTCGGCTCCTATGGCGTGGGTGTGGGCTTGAATACCTGATTCGGGACCAGTCAATAAGTGAGTCTGCTCTCCACCTGATGCGGCAAGCACCAGCGTTGGCTGTGCGTTAGTCCCGACACTTCCCACACCAGCAGTTACACGACCACGAAGATCGGGAACATTGAAAGTTGTTGAACCGTCGCCTGCGCCATAGGTGGTACTAATTACTGCGTACAAAGCGGAGTAGGTAGTTCTTGAAACGGCAGCACCGTTGCAAAGGAGATAGCCACCAGGAGCCGAAGCACCGGCGTAATCAAGAATCGTTGCCGTGGGATTAATCCCTGCTGTCCAAGACAGACTACCCGAACCGTTTGAAACAAGAACTGTGTTTGATGCTCCTGAAGCAAGTCGAGAAAGACTTTGAGCGCCGTTGCCCACAAGAAGATCGCCTGACGCTGCAACAATACCAAGCGTTCCTGCTGCTGCGTTGTTGGCTTCATCTGCTTCAATTGCTGAAAACACGGGGACACAGACCACGCCGGTAGCGTGAGTTCCCGCAATGGTTCCATCGTAACCACGACCCGTTCTAGTTCCGTCAGTCCATACGGTAACTACGTTGGTTGTGAGGTTCACGCCTGAACAAAGAATTTTTTCTTCGTTGGCTGTTCCATAATCCACCGCAACCACAAATGGGGCGCTGTTGGCGGTTCCTACTACACCATTAGCAACGGGAGTTCCAAGCGGAGAAGTGCTGGATACCGCTAAAACGGCATCAGTAGTAAGCCAGGTGGCGGTATTAAGGAGAGTGAACGTAGAGTCAGAACTTCCCATCTGCGTTGAAAGCGTGGTGGGTAGAGCCGAGCCAGAGTAGGTTCGGTTTGCTAAATAGGGAAATGCCATGTTTGTATTTTACCTTATCTATCCGGAGACTGTTTTCATTGTTACTACCAGGTCGCCATGATAACCACCTTGGTACACGCTACGACGACGCTCAGGCAACCAAGTCATTTCGTCAACTGTGACTAATGCCGTGTACGGTCCCTCAACGTAAGTAACAACTTGTTGACTTTGACGCAAAGCCTCTAAGAATTCATACTCAACATAAGGGTCTTGATAAACCGTTTGACCATCCATTTCAAAGGGTTCGTAAAGAAGCAAAATTGCTTCAATCTGGATGCCTGATGGGATGCCAGGCAAGGCTTTGAGTGTCCAACGGTTAAGAATTGGACTTATGTTTTGATATTTGGCCCCGTCTTGTCCGGCATTGAGCGTAGTAATAATTCGATATTGTTCACCAAATTGCTGAGAAAATGGAAGGGTTGCTTTTTGTGCTGTTCCCGCATACGTTCCAATGGAAAACGGAGAACCATTATCTACGGAAACTGTAAAACCAACGCTTGATCCACCATGAGAGCCAGAAATATTTTGAATACCAACGTCAAGACTAATGGCGTTTTTGTTGTCGGGAATTCCGTAAGTGACAAGGCCAGAATCCAAGTAGCCGGAAGTTACAGTTGAAGAAGTATTTGCCGTAAAAATGTAAGATTGGTTTGCTACTCCTTTTGCTATACCAGCAGATGCTTGCAAACCATTGCCAGCAGCACTTGTAACGGTAAATCCTGTTGAACCAAGCAACGACGCAACAGTAAAAGTTCCATTAAAAGCCGAATTGGAAAAGTTGGTGGTTGTAATGGATTGTCCCACAATAAATGAATGAGTTCCAAGGAACGTAATGGTTCCGCTTGTTCCGCTTGCGGTTAAGTTCTGCGCTATTAATTGAGTGCCCGTAAATGACATAAGCGGTGACGAAGTAATGGGGTCCCAATCCAAGAAAGTACATTTGCCTTGTCCGTTAACCATTAAGTCGGAAGCATATGCAGGAGAAAGGGCGTCAATAAACGTGGTGAGGTCAAGCCGTCCAAGCCCCGTTGAATTGGTGTCGTAATTGTTCCAAGTCCAATAGATGTACCTGTCGTTTCCAACAATTCCAGTTACGGGTAATGAGGGAACGTGGGTAATGTTTGGAGTAAGTGGCCCTGATTTTAAATCGCCTGTGTTGCCAACGGGGTCAAGAGCGTTAATCGTTTCACACATACGAATACCTTTATTGGTTCCAATAAAGATGTAGTTAAGATAGCCACGCATACAAGTTGGGTACTCGCCTGTTGGAAAGGGAAGGCAAATTACGGGGTAAGTAAGGTTTCCAGGTACAAGTGTTGCTGAAGTGCTGGTGGAGTTGGACTCAATCGTGCTTCGATAAATACACGCTGGGTCGCTGTCAAGAGAACCTTGCACAATGCCCGCAAAATAAATATTTGATGAACCTGCGGTAATCGCCGTCCAGCTCCAATTCGGGTTGGGATGAGTAAATAGATTGTTCTTTAGTGCTGTTGCCGCAATGGGTGGACCGTAGATGGGCGTACCTGTTGCGTGGGCTGCGGCTGTGGTGCTGTTTTGTGCACGAACAACCGTTGCTGACGTAGCGCCCACAGACAATGCTCCTGAAACTTTTACCTGCTCGCCTTCAATGTAAAGAATCGTATTGTTGGCTTCCGCAATTTGTAAATAGTCAATGCTTAATGTGGTTGTGCTTGTCGTAATAGCAGACGTTAAATAGGCGATAGGAGCAGGACTGGCCGTGGTGTTGATTTGATTAGTCAAATCCCAAAGGGTTGCGCCTGGTTGTACTACGCCACCCGATACAGCAAAACTTTGGCAGTTGTTAGTTGCCATAATCAAACGACCACCAATGTATTTGATAATTCCTGAAACTGTGCTACCTACAAGTGAAAGAAGGTTTAGCGTAACAAGTTTCGCCACACCATCTGCGTTGCCCGCAATGCCGGTAAACAAACCGCTGGTGGTAAGCACATAAATGTTGTATCCATCGGTACAAACATCCAAGATTGTTCCCGATAACCCAACAACCGTGTTAGTTGTTCCCCAAGAACTTGTGAACTTGAGTGTGTTTCCGTCAATCAAATAAGTAAATGAGCCACAACGAATAGCCTTAACAGTATTGCTGGAAGTGTATTGTTGTGTGGTATCCGGCAAAAGCGTAAGGTTCCATTGAGTCCAAGGGTTAATGCCTTTGCTTCGATAGAACCGAGCATCGTCAGATTTCTTGCGGTCAAAATAGATTTGGCCTTCGCCAAGTGACCAATCTCTTGCTTCTCGTCGCCATAAACCCTCAGTACTAATGGTTCCATCGTCAGGGACGTTGGTGTAGTGAAGCGAGTTTCTTTGCGGTGGAATAGATTTATGACGGAAAGCATCACGGCGATACGGTTCAAAAGACGTATCCACCATGTAGGCACGACCAGCAATGCTTACGGGGAACCCACCCGACGGAGGGGTAACAGATGCACCAGCCGTAGGAGAGTTGGTATTAAAAGTCCACGCGTAAACCGTCTGCTGAGCAGAAAGTACATTCGCTGAATGAAATGCAGTCGTAAAGGCGTGGGTTGCCATTTACCAACCTTCGGTTCGAGTGTACTGGCGAGTAAGTCGTGCTGCTTCTTCGGTTACACGATTGGTATAAAGAATTTGCATTGCTTGTACCGAGTTGCTAACAGCCATTGAAGGAACTTCAGGAGCTTTGCGGGGGTCGGGTTGTGATTCCATAAAATTACGTTTAATTTCCCGTGGAAGCGTAAGTTGAATCTCGGCCCCAAGCGGAGGAATGTCTAATGCCGTTGTTTGTAAGCCAGTAATAGTTGTCAAGTCTGCGGTGTAGTTTGCTAAAACCGTAAGATCAACGGGAGTGTACGGAGCAGAGTATTGAATATAGAACGGTTGACCTGGGTAGCCACCTTCGTAAATCACAATGCCTGCGCCCGATGGGAATACCGTTGAGTCAGGGATAGATCGAAGCACTTTCCATTTGCTGATCTTGGGGTAATTCCTTGTCGGAAATGGAATCTTGTGACGTATTTCAAGAACGTCTAAGAAGTTTTGTGGGATTGAGCCAAGGTCGTAACCCATGTACACAGGGTTGTAAGTTACGGTGCTAACGCCAACTTGAAACATACCCATATCGGGTGACGACAATCTGTTGAGTTCGTCGTTAAGAGTTACGGCAACGTCAAAGCGAGTGTACTTGGGTTGAACATACACAAGGGTATTTGCTGTGTGAGTTGCTGCGGTAGAGCCAAGGTAACTACGAACAATTGTTGCAATTCCCGATGCAGAGTTCCAATTCGTAACGTAAACAATCTCGTAATCAATAGCCAGGATAATGTTTGCTCGCATGGAGGTAGCAGACGTTGGGGTTACAGTAATTGTTGTGTCATTAACGCCAACTGCGTTTAGAAGTTGAACCGTGTTATCGGGGCTGTTTGAATAGACTCGTCGCCAAACCTTTTCAACCCAGTCGTTTAGTGTGGTGGTCATACTAGGATTCCTTCGTCAATTTTGTGTTGTTTTGTTTGAATGTAAATAGCCTTCTCAAACGGGTCAATGCACGAAGGGTCAACATAACCAGCGTCGTAAAGGACTCGCTTTACATCTGAAGTCACTAGGTAGTCCTTGCCTGGTTTGAATGAATAGTTCCCACTACCAATGTTACAGGAGATAGGGTTGACGACTCTTAGTGTCAGTCGAGACTGTGGTGCGTGGACAAGTTTGCCAACTTTAAAGTTTGCTGATTTCTTTGGAAGCGTGGCAAGGATTTCTTTTGCCGTTCTGTCCCAAGTAAATTCTTTGATCTTTTCAGCGTTGACTTTGGCTTCGGCAAGTGCGGTTTCGTAATTGTGAAATACGGCAAGCAAGGCTTCCAATGCTTCTTCTTCGTTGGGTTCCCACCAACTGCCGGTGCGCCCAACAATTTCGTTTTCGGCTGGACACCAACCGTGGTCAATGCCAATGCCGTATTTAGAAAACTCTAAGTGACCATGGCCGTTTGTCAAAATAGTTGGCATACCCTGAGCGATGGTTTGATGGGGAATCATGCCCCAGCCTTCGCCACGACTAAGGCCAAGATACACATGGCCCTTAGCGTAAAAGTCTGCTTCTTCTTGGTCGTTCATGCGCTCGTCAACAACAATGATTTGCGGGTCAGGGTTTTGGAGGTTGACCTTGGATTTGATGATAAGGCGAGGGGCAGGGAAACCTTCGCTTTCAATAATCTTTCGGAACCGTTTAAATACTTTGATTGAAACGTCAATGCCCTTACGCCTTGCACCGGTTCCTGCGGTAATGATGGTGAACGGGTCGGAGTACTTGCGCTCGGTGTAATTCCAAACGTCATAGTCACAACCGAAAGTGAACTTGCTCGTGTTCTTGTTGACTTGACTAAACATTTCACGGTTTTGCTCACAAGGGACAAGGACGCTATCAAAAAGAGGCAATACGGAGAGGTGTTCAAAAGCAAGTTCCGTTGATTCCCACATAGTTAAAAGAGAAACGTGCTGACCTTCGTACCAATTTTCGGGACGTTGTGGTGGACACATAAAGATTACATAAGGGGCAGGTTCCGCTTTGAGGTCGTATGGCTCAATGGTTGCGCCAGTTCGTTCAAGAGCATCAACGATTTCAAACGCCATACGGCCATAACCGCTTTTGCGATCTGGCGGGATAAGTACTTGAATTCTCACGCTTTAGCAACTTCTTTGACAGTTCGCTCTACCCTTTGAGCAAGTTTGGTATTACCAAGAATTTTGCCTGTTTCGATTTCGTGCTTGGTGCTCGCTCGGTCTTGAAGGTCTGCGGCTCCTTTGAGGCTGGCAGGCTGAATACCCTGGTCACGCATGGCTTTGAAAGCAGCACGATCTTTGTGCAGTTGTTTATCCCATTTCTGCGTAGAGGCTGCTTGTGGGTGGCGTGTAGGCATGGCGGAAGCAGCAAACGACACACTCTTGATTTTGCAACCAAAACAACTTTCGCCGGTACAGGTGTGAGGAATCACGGCAGGGTGTTTCCAGCCAGGGTGTTAAGAGCATCTACGGGAGCAAGGTTTTTAGTTCCTGCAAGTTGATTACAGACACCACCAAGTTCTCTGTAATTGGGCATGGTGTTGCCCGCCTTGACGTTTAATGCTCCAACCGTAGAACGCTTTGTAGTTCCGGCCCAAGCGTTAGCAGCACCGTTTTCTTCACGACCTACGGTTCCTGCCAATTGATTCAGGACTCCTACCCATTCACGATATGCCATATTTCTCCTAAATTGCCACGATGTTACCTGAGTACCCTGCGGCGCTCAAGAAGTTTGCTTCTGTTTGATTGATGATATTTACATGACCGCCCTCATAAATGTATGTAATCCATACGGGGAGGCTTGCTGTCTCTATTGTACCGTCAAAGTTTGTCGTGTATGAGTACGGCCCCGATGGGTCATTGGTGATCCAGGGCAAAGGAATGTTGGTGTTGGAGTTTTCTGGCGTAGCTGTGTCTTGCACAACACTTCCATCGCTAAGGATAAAAACATTGACCCCTCGACGTTTGAGTTCAAAGTGTCGCCACAACATGACTTGAATAGCCCGTGTGGTTTCAGGTAAGTAGTTGGGAATGTCTTTGACAACGGGAGTTTGGAATTGGAACAATGGCCCATCAACTTGTCCACCACCCGAATACGAGTTTGCTGCGTAGGCTGATACATCCATTAGTAGAGACCCCACCAAAAGTTGTATCCGCCAGTTGCCGGAGTACCACTAATGCTTGTTGGAAGTGCTGTAAGGCCAGAGCCAAGAGAAACCATGCGGCTTGTTGCAAGGGTTCCGGCTGATGCACTTGTATTAATATTAAACAATCCTGCGGTTCCTGGCGTTGAAGATAATATCGGAGCGGTTGTTGAACCGTTACCAAAAAGAATTGCTACATAATAAATGCCTGTTGTTGGAATGGTATACGAAGCAGCAAACGCATTGGAGACAGAACCAGTAGTTTGCCAAGCAGTTGAAATTGCGGCTGATACAGCAACCCTTGTGGTGGCATTAAACAGCCCAACGTAACAGTTGGAAAGGCCTACACCTGCCGTAGCAATGTTTATATATACGTTAGAAATTACAGTTCCGGCAGTTAAGTAAGCGGCGCTATAAAAACCAATTCCTTTTGCCATTGAACTGCTTGGTGCTGACGAAAGTGTTACAACCGCTGGGTCGGCGGCCCACGCTTTAAAAGCGTTTAAGTTTGGTGGTGAAGTAAAAGAAGGAAGCGTTGCCCACGATGGGGTTGTACCTGTTGAGGTGAGCACTTGGCCTTGTGTTCCAATAGCAGTCCAAGTTGGAGCCGTTGCTCCCGAGTTGACGGTAAGAAGCCCACCTGCCCCACCGATTGCCAATTGCGTTTGGGTTGTACCATTTGAATACGGAATTGCTCCTGCTGCTCCGTTTGCGTAAGTTGTTATTGATTGCCAAGTTCCATTAATTGCTGGCGCGCCTCCGGCAGAAGTAGAAACTGGGTCAGTACCTACTTGGCAAACATAGAGAAGTTTACTGCTATCCGTAATTACGTCCCCAACATGAAAGACCCCTGGATATTTGTAGATGGTAGTTGGGTTTACAAAATAGATATTTCCAATGGTGTCTGCAACTGCAAATCCAACAGCAGAAGTTTGTGGCACAAGCGAATACTGTTTATTGGGAAATGCCACACCGTTTGTTAAGATGTAGCCGGAACCAACGCCAGTGCCGTTGGGGTTGTTGGTATAAAGAACTTGATTTACATTGTCAAAAAAGGAAACATTGTTGTACGGCGCAGGGTTTTGTCCCCATTGAGTAACTACTGCCGTTGACGTAACTTTCCAAATGGCGGTAGTCTGAGTGTCAGCATAATAAAGGTTGTTGGCCGAGTCAATGCAAAGGTTTGCTGCCAATAATGCACCAGAAGAAGAATTAGCAGCAAATAAGGAAAAAGTTGGCGAACCGGCTGTTGGGTTTGTAGATTTGTAAAGTGTTCCAGTAGAAGTACCAGCACTAAGGTAAAACAAATTACCAGACGAATCTACTGCAATACCAATCGGTGCTGCAGTAGTAAACGAATAGGTAAGTATCTTTGTCAAACTTGCGCCCGTTGTAGTTAATCTGTAAATACCGCCACCTGTGGTTGTATCTGGACAAGTTGCGTAAAGGTTGCCGCTAACTACGTCATAAATAATTTGCCAACTGTTTGCCGTGGCGCTTGTGGTGACAGTTGCTATTGGGGTGATAGCACCACCGCTAGGAGTAATTTTGTAGATTTTGGCAGTAGTCGTAGAGTTGTCTACAAAATAGATATTGCCTACGTTGTCAATGCAACCTTGACCGTGTGTGTTGGTAGGCCCAGTAAAAGTAGTGAATTGAAAAGTAGCAAGGTTGCTTGGTGCATTTGTATAGCCAGAAACAAAGCGTTGACCATTGTTGGTTTGAGCATTTCCGGTGTAAGCGGTTTGTACGCTTGTACCTAGTGTGGCTTGAGTATCCGTTGAGCCGCTGCCCGAAGCCCCCTGTGAACCCTGTGAACCCTGAGCGCCAGTCGAGCCTTGTGCACCTGTGGCTCCTTGTGCTCCGGTACTGCCTTGAAATCCTTGTGGGCCTTGGACGTTTGAAGCACTACCTTGAAATCCTTGATTTCCTTGGAAACCTTGGTAGCCCTGATAACCTTGTGGGCCAACAGAACCAGTAATTCCTTGAAATCCTTGCGTCCCTTGGAATCCTTGATTTCCCTGTGTGCCTTGTACGCCTTGTACGCCCTGTGTTCCTTGCGGGCCGGTTGATCCTTGTGTTCCTTGATAACCCTGATAGCCCTGGGGCCCTGGCGTTCCGGCAAGTCCTTGGTAGCCCTGATTTCCTTGTGATCCTTGGTAGCCTTGAAAACCTTGTGTGCCTTGAAATCCTTGTGGTCCCTGACTACCTGTACTACCTTGGCTTCCAGTGGCCCCCTGTGCCCCTGTACTGCCCTGAAATCCTTGGTTGCCCTGGTTCCCTTGAAAACCCTGTGGACCCGTTAGAGCGGCATCTGCGAGGACAGTCCAAACCAACGTGGAAAGATCGTATTGAAGCGTGACTGCCTGGTTGGTGCTACTTAGGGTATAGGTGGTGACTCCACTGGCCTTGTTGATGGTGTCTGAACCCTGGCAGGAAACCGTGACGTTGTTACCCCCAGCCACTTTGATGACTGCGACAACCGAATTGGTTGCAGGGTTATTGGGGAGAGAAATGGTGACAGCGCCAGAAGTAGTATCAACGGGAACTAGGTCGCCAACGGAAGCCCCGTAAGTTGAGGTTTTGACCGAAGTACGAGTGACGTTGAAAGCTCGAAGGTTTTCGGCGGTAGTAGCCCTGGTGGTTTCAGTAGCAAGATTGGTGGTAAGTACGCCCTCGGCGTTTGTAGCCCTAGTTTGCTCGGCAGTAATTGAAGCGGAAAGTCCTGCTTCGGCGGTGGTGGCCCTGGTGGTTTCTGCGGAGATGTTGGCTTGAATTTCGGCAACGTCAGCGACACCCCATCCATGTGCCCAAGCGGAGAGTACAGGCCACGATTGAGCCGTGGTCCCGTCTCCCGCCCGTGTAACCGTAGCAGAAGTTGAACCTATGGCATGGTTGGTGACATAGACGTTCTCGGACAGGTTGATGTTGCCGTTGCTGTCAAACGCAAATAAGCAAACGAGTGCTACATCCCCACCGCTGACATTGCCCAATCGAGCAAGTCCAGGAGAGTTAATGACCGTATCGGTTGGGGCGATAGTGGCACTCAATTCGCCCTTTACGGAGTCAAACCGTAAGCGGGCCATGAGTTACCTACCCTGCTGAGTTGTTGGTTGTATCTACCGATTCGTCTTTAGGTTGCCAAGGCTCGCCAGTTGGTGCTGGGTGGAAATTGATTTCCGGCATAGCGCCACAAATAGGGCAAGCGCCCATGCAAGCACCGTGGCAAGTGTCCGTTTGAAAACCTTTGTAGTCCGATCCGCCTGCCATTATGCTTCCCTTACTTTATAAGGGTTTGGATTTCCGGCATTGTCCGGTTGCCAACCTTCGTTGGTGTGGGGATCTTCAGAAATGTTTTCCATTACCATTGAAGCGGTAACGCCACGAGCGGTAGCAACATCTTTGATGCCACGGTTCACATCGCCAGCATCGGTGACTTTAGCCACAACGCTTGGGTATGAATAGTCCTCATTCATGTGACCGGACATTTCTTCTGCGGTCATTTCGCGAGTTGTTCCAATGCTTCCAGGTACGCTCATCGGTTCATCTTACCTTTCATAATTACCTTAGAACCCATGTAGGGGTCGCCGGTTCCTGATTTGCTATTGGTAAGGTCTTGCATACGGGGGATCACAACAGGGATTCGTGTTGGGTGTCCATCGTCTTGCATATCCACTCGACCATCGGCAGCCATTTCGCTGTCCATATCATGTGAACCGTAAGAGTTTGCGTTATTCATAATGGCTCGTGCGGGACGAAGTGAAAGTGGCTCGCCT
>Ga0208388_1000217_pt1 | contig 14806 bp, 15 predicted proteins | sample CryBogCBH18Jul07_FD_185511 | JGI IMG/M metagenome (GOLD analysis project Ga0208388, IMG submission 185511) | Freshwater microbial communities from Crystal Bog, Wisconsin, USA - CBH18Jul07 (SPAdes) (version 2) | ecosystem: Environmental > Aquatic > Freshwater > Lake | place: Crystal Bog...
TACAAATAATATGAAGATCAAAGAAATTATCGCAGAAGACGTAGCTGCTAATCCTAAAGGATTACAAAAGGATCAGGTATCCAGCATCAAAGGTGCTATTAGCATGCCTGGTATCAGCAGTAATAAAAGCAATGGCAATCCATACCAACAGTATCGTTTTGGGTTAGCGTTAGGAGTCGCTGATGGTAAGAAAGGTGGCAAAATGCCAGTTGCAGGTCCATTCGCTGGTGACCCACTGTTGCTTACCTACACTGATGAAGAATATGATATGATCAAAGATGCTGCAGAAATGACAGATGCAGGACCAGTTAATAAGATGAGTGACACTAGAAGCAGAGAAGCAGATGATGTACATAGAGCCAGCCCAGTGCCACACAACTCTGGTGCTAAAAGGAAGAAGAAATAATGGATGAATTAGAACAACTCAAATACATGGCAGGCTTGAGCGGTAACAATCAAGGCAAGCTAGTGGAATACAAAGGTCCAGAAACACCAACACGCACAGGTGGTAGCAATCCCAGCATCACTGCCATGGAAAAGATCAACTACCAAAATGAACACAATGTACAACCTGGTACTGCTGAGTGGTTTAGATTGTGGTTCTCCCTCCCCAAACTTACGGGCGAAAAACCCTGGTAATTGTAATACCCAATCCTTGCCAAGATAAGTAATAGTATGGCAAAACCTGATCTAGTAATAGTTAAAAAAGCCCATCAGAAAGAAGCATTCACTGAAGAGCAGATCCGCGAGTTCGCAAAATGCGCAGATCCCGTCACAGGTCCTGAGTATTTTATGAGTCACTATTTCTATATACAGCATCCTGTTCGTGGACGTATGCTATATGAACCATTTGACTATCAGAAACGCCTAATACATACCTATCATAACTATCGCTTCAGCATATCGCTAATGCCTCGTCAAACGGGTAAGTCAACCAGTGCCGCTGGTTACCTGCTATGGTACGCTATGTTTATACCTGACAGCACTATACTGATAGCCGCACACAAATATTCAGGCAGCCAGGAGATCATGCAACGTATCCGTTACGCTTACGAAAGCGTACCAGATTTCATACGTGCAGGTGCTGTTAGCTATAACAAAGGTAGCATTGATTTTGATAATGGTAGTCGTATTATATCAGCCACGACAACAGAAAACACAGGACGAGGTTTATCAATTTCCCTGCTATATGCAGATGAGTTCGCCTTCGTCCGCAGTACCATTGGACGTGAATTCTGGACTTCAATCAGTCCAACATTGGCAACTGGTGGTAAGTGTATTATCACTTCAACACCTAACAGCGATGAGGACCAGTTCGCTACCTTATGGAAAGGTGCCAACAAATGCTTTGACGAATTTGGCAATCCCACAGAATTAGGCATCAACGGATTCAAAGCATTCCGTAGTTATTGGAACGAGCATCCAGACCGTGATGAAAATTGGGCAATACAACAACGAGCACAGCTAGGTGATGAGCGTTTCCGCCGTGAGATGGACTGTGAATTCATCATCTGGGATGAAACACTGATCAATCCAAGTTTCTTGATTGAAATGGATGGCCTAGATCCTATAGAACGCCAAGGGCAGGTTCGTTGGTACAAAAAGCCAGAACCTAATTATACCTATGTGGTAGCACTGGATCCTAGCCTTGGTACAGGTGGAGATCCAGCTGGCATACAGGTATTTGAATTGCCTACATTCAAACAAGTAGGTGAATGGCAACACAATCGTACACCTATACAACAGCAGGTAGGAATCCTGACAGAAATCACCAAATATCTAGCAGAAACAGTGCCCAACACCAGCATCTATTACAGCGTTGAAAACAACACAGTAGGTGAAGCCGCATTGATAAGTATCAGTGAAATTGGCGAAGAAAATATCCGCGGTATATTCTTAAGTGAACCCAAACGCATGGGTGGTGGTGGAAGACGTTATCGCAAAGGGTTTAACACTACGAATTCAAGTAAAATATCAGCTTGTGCTAAACTTAAAAATCTAATAGAAAGCCGCAGAATGACAGTCGTCAGCCGTCCACTGATATCAGAACTAAAAACATTCGTAGCCCACGGTGCTAGCTATGCGGCTAAACCAGGTGAAACTGACGATCTAGTTATGAGCTTGATATTGATAGTGCGCATGGCACAGATGCTGCAGAGCTTTGATAGCCAATTAGATCTCAAAATGAAAGACAGCCTAGAAGATATCATTGAGCCACTTCCATTTTATATAATGTAGATAAATACTTACATGAGAGAAGTTAACAAAATCGCAGAAAGTCTATTTGAAAAAATCCGTGATCGTTTTGAGGATGTCAGCTTAGGTAACGAAAATGCTAAAGCTACCAGTGATCCTGAAAAGGCACGTTTTTTCAACTTTGATTACGTAGTAGATGGTGAAAACCATGGTAACATCACCATGAGTTTGATTGATGAAACATCACTTAAAGTCTACTTCAGCAAGAACATCACAGACGGTTTATCAGAGCATGAAAAGAAACATTGGTATCACTTCTTGCGTGAACTGCGTGAATTTGCCAAGCGTAATCTGTTAAGTTTTGAACCCCGTGATATCACACGTTCAACACTAAAACATCGCGATATCGCACAACAAAGCAAAGCTGATGCTACATACGACAAAGATGAAGTCATTGGTGAAAGCAAACTATACGGCACCAGCAAGTCTAGTTATCAAAAGTTTGGTCCTGCTCGCATCATCGTGCGCCACAGTGCTCCAGTAGTTGATGAAATGTCAGGTGCACGCAGCCGTCACATCAACAGTATTTACGTTGAAAATTCAGAAGGTGAACGCTTTAAGATGCCATTCAAGAGTTTGACAGGTGCACGTGCTATGGCACGCCATGTGTCAGCTGGTGGCACTCCACATGATGATTTGGGCAAACACATCTGCGAAATGGCGATGGAATGCACGAAACTTAAACCATTCATGAACAATGTACGCCGTCGTACATTTGAAGATAGTGAAACACAAAGCATGGTTGAAGCTGCATTTGAATATCATGGTTTACTAAACAATACTCTCAAACGCATGAGTGGTAAGAAAGGTTACACTCGTTGCAAAGAACAATTCGTCGCTACATCAACCAGTTACATTCCAGAAGATGAAGCCAACTTAGATGAAATGAAAGAACGCTTTATCAAGCGTGTGTTCAATGAAAAAATGACAGATGCACTACCATTAGTGTACAAGGCTTATGATATGAAAAAGAACAATAAATTTACAGAACAATTTGAAAGCTGGGCTAACAATATAGCAGAAGGCTCTTGGGCACTGCCAAAAACACCTGATGATCAAGACCAGCTGATTGAACTATTAAGCCAAGAATTGCCAGTGGGTGTTGATGCACAAAACGCTACCAATGCGCTATACAGCATCTTTGGTGATGATATATTATTTGATAAGCTAGGAGAATTGGCTGCGGTAGATCCTAAAGCAGATGCACGTGATACAGTCATGGATCGCCTACAGGATCTCAATCCAACCATGTATCAAGCTATCTTAGATGAACTTGGTGATCCTGATAAACCAGCAGAACCAGGTGAAGAACAAGAAATTAATGAAGGTGCCATGGGTGAACTACATGCAGAATTATCAGACAAGTATAATGAACTAGCACCAAAAATTGAAAAATATAAAGATGCAGCAGGCGCAGAACATCTGTACAAAGAACTAGCAGCTATCGCTAGACAACATGGCGCATCAGAAGAATTTGACCGCATGTGTCGCGGTGCTAGGAACAGTGCGCATGCAGATTATGATACTAACCCAGGCGGATTTGAAAATTGGTTTTGGTATCTAGGTTTAGGTGATGCTGTAGATGAAGGTAACACATATGGCTCAGGTGATGGCGGTATGGACGGTGTGGTATACGAAGAACGCGATATAGATGACGACGAACAGGTATGTGTTTACTGTGGTGAACCACGCGATGACAAACTTGGTTGTTGTGATGAAAACCATTGGGAAACCAAAAAAGAGTTTGATAACAATATGAATGAAGACAAAGAAGAATGTAAATACTGCGGTGGTGACTGTCCACACGATGAAGAACATGCTTGCGACGGTTATCTAGGTGATGTTGACGACTTATATAAAGACAAAGTTAAAGAAGATGAAGAAGATGACGGTGGCTTTGAAGCCATACAATCAGCTATCATCCGCAGGATAGCACACAATCATCACGAACTATTAATGAAACTAGGTCCAGATGGCGTATTAGAAGCGGCACGTGAAATAGCAGAATTCGCTGCACCTGTTGAAGAAATTGGTAGCAGTGACATCAGTGGTTGGGTTCGTAGGATTGAACGCGACGCTGGTATTGAACAAGAACACAGTGACCTACACGAAGCATTTGAACGAGCATTGAACGAAGATGTAGTCAACGTAGGCGATATCATAAGAAATCGTGCTCAACCAGAAATTTCAGGCAAAGTACTCAGAGCTGAAGGCGAAAATTATATCATCCAAGTTGACAGTGACGAATATCACATTGCAAAAGTTAACGCAGAAGTAGTTAAAAAATTCAATGCGCCAAATTTAGAAGAAACAGACAGTAGATTTATGGCATGGTTAAAACCGTTAATTGGCAAAGAAGTTTATATTCCAGCAGAAGGCACGATGGCTACGATCTTAGGACCTAGCCCAAATACAAAACTTCCAACAGCTATACAAGCTAAATTAAAAAATGGACGTGTAGTTACCACAGCACCAGGCTTATTTAATGATACTAAACCAGGACCATTACAACAATGGATAGACAAAGGCAAAGCATTGACAGGTTTCGTCCAAACAGTCCCTAGTGTGGCACAATCTTATGGCAAAGTACCAGGTCCTATGGACAATTTATATAAACAAGATTGGTCAAGTGTTAAAGAAGACATGAAAAAACTAGCAGGCTTAAAATAATATAAAACAACGAGTTACACCAAAAGGGCCAGTAAGCCCTTTTGTTTTGGTTAAAATATTTCTAAAATATCACTTGCGGAATAAATAATATTAGCGTATTATGTAAGAATGCATAACACGTTTAGGCATATTTTAAGACCAACTTTAGGAGAAATACCATGGCAACATCATTAGCAGAAATCCGTGCAAAATTACAAGCATCAGAAAACCGTGGCACAGGCGGTAATTCACAAAGTGGTGGCGATAACGCTATCTACGCACACTGGAACATCCAAGAAGGCACAAACGCTCGTATCCGTTTCCTTCCAGACGCAGACACAAAAAACACATTCTTCTGGGTAGAACGAGCAATGATCAATTTACCATTTGCTGGCGTTAAAGGTCAAGCAGACAGTAAACCAGTCACAGTTCAAGTACCTTGCGTTGAGATGTGGGGCGAAGCATGTCCAATCTTAGCAGAAGTACGTACTTGGTTTAAAGACCAAAGTCTAGAAGAAATGGGTCGTAAGTATTGGAAGAAAAGATCATACTTGTTCCAAGGCTTTGTGCGTGAGAATCCTTTGAAAGACGATGTTACACCTGCAAACCCAATCCGTAGATTTATCATCAGCCCACAGATTTTCAATCTAGTGAAAGCTGCATTGTTAGATCCAGAGTTAGAAAACCTTCCAACAGACTACCAAGGTGGTTTAGACTTTACAGTTACTAAAACATCAAAAGGTGGTTATGCTGACTATAGCACTTCAAAATGGTCACGTAAAGAATCTGCACTAACAGCAGAAGAAGCGGCAGCTATTGAACAATTTGGTTTATACAACTTGAAAGATTTCTTACCTAAGAAACCAAGTGATGTAGAACTTAAAGTGATCAAAGAAATGTTTGAAGCTTCAGTAGATGGTCAAGCGTATGACGCAGATCGTTGGGGTAACTATTACAAACCAAGAGGTGTAACAGTAGTTACTGCCAATGCTTCAACTGACAGTACACCAGCTACAGCATCAGCTGAACCAGCAGTGCATGAAGATGATGGTGCATTAGATACACCAGCACCAGTTGCAGAGGCTGCACCAGCAGCTCCTACAGCACCAGTAGCAACACCTCCAGCAGGTGGCACAGCTAGAGCTGAAGACATCTTAGCGATGATCCGCAATCGTCAGAAGACGCAATAAGCAATACATAGATGTTAAGTAGGATAGATGATATTATCTTTCCTGACCGTTGTGAAGTTATTGAATTAGCTTCACAACGGTACATCTATTCCATTTTTAAAAATGGCAGTAGTAGTATCAATGAATATGCTCAAGCACAAAAGTGTAAAATCTTATTCAATGAACAGATAAGAAAGCTAACTGATATCAATATGATCATAAGAAACCCCCAAGAGAGATTTATTTCTGGGTTCAATACCTACGTCTATAATACTCTACGAGACAATCCCCAATTGGATTTAGATACTATTATCTATTTCGCTGAAACATATTTGTTCCTTAATAGACATTACGCACCACAGTTTAGTTGGCTAGTTAACCTAACTAGATATGTCGATAAAAACACAACCAAATTACACTTACATGGTATGGACTCGCTTAAAGAGTTTACACCTTTAATTATAAGCCCACCAGAAAAGAAAATATTATCACAAGAAGTCGTAGATAGGCTAAACACAAATATACACAATGAAATGTATCTAAGAATAGATAATTTATTATTAAGTTTAGTTGGTCAATCTGTGACATTTGAAGAAATATTAACGTATCTTAAAGAACAAGATCTCAAGGCCTATGAGCATGTATTGTCCTAGATTAGATCATTTTGTTAGATTCAATCCCAATGGCACAGTTAGCCGTTGTGGCCATATGGTTGATGCACCACAGTTTGCTACACTTGAAGAAATGGAAGAAAGCCTATGGTTACGTAATGTGAAACTATACATGCACAAAGGCCTTTGGCCTGTATGGTGCGAGAGATGCAAACAAACAGAACAGGAAAGCAATACCAGTATTAGAATAAATGCTATAAACTTTGATAAGTTACAAAAACAACAAGATTATTTGTCAGTTGGTGGAGTATTGGACAACGTATGTAATAGCGCATGCCTGACCTGTAATGAAAATCTCAGTACAATGATAGGCGGATTAAAAAGCAAAACGTATCCTATAGTAGATAATAGCAGTAAGTTTTGGAATTTGCCATTAGATCGTGTAGTCCACTTAGACATCAACGGTGGCGAACCAAGCCATAGTAAAAATTATAAACATATACTGGCAAACTTGCCTAAGTCAATTAAATCAATTAGACTAAACACAAATTGTAGTACAGTATTAGAAGAACTAGAAGATATATCTCTACGTGGAGTACAAGTCACAGTTACAGTTAGCCTAGATGGTATTGGTCCAGTGCATGATCTTGTACGCTGGCCTGTTAAATGGGATAAGTTCTATGCTAATCTACAACGGTATATGGCCATGCCTGTAAAATTAAACACATGGACTACTGTTAGTGCCTTAAATGTAGATGATTTACCTAATATATTAGAGTTTGTTAAAGAGCATAAGTTAGATCATAGTTACGCTTACCTAGTAGAACCCAAGGAACTAGCTGTTGAAAATAAAGATACACCAGAATCATTAGCATATATACAAAAACAAAACAAGTTGAGAGGCCTATGAGTTTAAAATATTTTGTAGAATTGCCTTGCGATGACATTGGAATAATTTCCAATGAAATTTATAATTTTCTTCAGACTGAAACAACTGTACTGACTGATGGAAATATTGGATGGAATTTTATTGATCGCCAGCAGCTATTAGATCAAAGTCCCGGTCTATTAAATTTTTTTAGACAATATAAATTAATACCCAGACATGCTGCGGTTACAGTAATTACAGACAATGATCAATTGCCAAAACATATTGATGAATTACCAGTAACAGCAAAAATTAATATGCCTGTGTTAAATACCCAAGGGTGGGCCAATCGTTGGTATAAAGACGATCAGCTGGTGGCTGAATTGTCTGATATGAGTTTACCTATTGTGTTTAATTCACAAGTTATGCACAGTGTAGAAAAAACTACAGCAACAGAAGTTCCACGCATAGTAGCAAGTTTTACGTTCCACAACGAACCTTTGGATTTATTAAAATGAAAATTGCTATAACAGGACACTCAGCGGGCATAGGACATGCATTAGCAAACTTATTCGAAGCCAATGGGCACGAAGTCATTGGCCTTAGCCGTCGCAATGGTTACAATATTCGTAGCATACCTAAAGTAGCTGGTATGATTGAACCCTGTGATGTGTTTATTAACAATGCACAGGCAGGATTCGCACAAACTGAATTGTTATTTGAAGTATGGCGTCGGTGGCAAGGTCAGGGAAAAACCATTGTAAACGTCAGCACGGAAATGACTAAAATGAGTTTAGCACCTAAGCAAGAATGGGACGAATATCTTGTGCAAAAGAAGGCACTAGAATGCGCACAAGAATTATTAACTGAACGTAATAGTTGGCCTAGACAGATACTAATTAAGCCTGGCTCAATAGCTACACAACCAGGACAGGAACCACCAGAATATATAGATGTCAATGAATACGCCCAAGGGATATACAAGTGGATAGCAAAGAATATTTAACTAATAAAAATTTTTGTCCTATACCTTGGACTGGATTTATGTATAACTTTGACGGCACAGTTAAAAATTGTATCCGTAATCCTCAATCAATTGGCAATTTAAAAGATAACAGCCTAACAGAAATACTACACGGTGAAACTAATTGTTTAACCAAACATAATATGTATTATAACAAGCCAGGACCAACCTGCGGTGTTTGTTATGATTTAGAAAAAAATACCAATAGTTTTGACGTTATCAGTGATAGGATATTTTATCTTAAAGAACTTAAAGATGTCAATCTCAATACATATAAAAGCATAGATGCATTTAATCTAAGTACAGTTGACATACGTTGGAATAATACCTGTAACTTTGCCTGTGTGTACTGTACATCAGAATTTAGTAGTCGTTGGGCCACTGAATTGGGCCAAACGTTTGATGAAGTTCCACAGCATCGTTATCGCCAATTAAAGAACTATGTATTTGAACGTGCAGAACAATTGAAACATGTTTATCTAGCTGGTGGTGAACCATTGTTAATGAAAGAAAACTTTGAATTACTAACACTATTAAAAGAAAAGAACCCCAACGTCAATCTACGAGTCAATACAAATTTAAGTAAAGTAGATACACGTATATTTGATTTAATTTGCGAGTTCCCTAATGTCCATTGGATTGTCAGTGTTGAATCTATGGAACATGAATACGAGTATATACGTTGGGGAGGTAGCTGGAAAGACTTTTTGGATAATTTAAAAATTATCAAAAATTTAAATCACAAGATAAGTTTTAATATGTTACATTTCATATTAAATTATAAATCAATATTTGACTGTATTAAGTATTTGAAAAATTTAGGATTTCATAATAACAGTTTTATTGTTGGAGAATTATTAAATCCAGATTACCTAAATATTAGACATTTACCAGACAGTATGTTACAATCAGTAGAGAGAGAATTACAAGACTGGATTAATCAAAAACCAGGATTTTTGCTTGAAAACGGACTTAAAAATGTGTTACAATATATACAAACACCCATTGAAAAGAATATCAGATACTGTTTAGCAGAGATAGCAAAGATGGATCAAAGACGCAACATTAACAGCAGAGCAGTATTTACAGAATTATACAATTTAATAGGGGACAAATAATTATGGCAAAACTATTTGACTTAGCATCATTGGTTCAACTATGGAAATTAGATAGCCATTCTATTTTTAAAGATTTATATACATGTTGTATTTAATTTTCCCTCACGGTGGGTTGGGCCATACCCTAATAGGGTTGATAGACTATTGTACAGTAGAAGGTGGTGCAGACCACTCAAAATTTAAAAATATAGTTGGGAATCAACATCAGATAGAATCGTCTTGCATAAAAAATATTAGTCATCCAAATAAAATTAATACTAAAGAATATATTGAATGGGCTATGCCTAATTTGCTAGTATCTACATCATTTAACATTCGATCCAGGATACTGATTCTTGAGATGGGACATTATAAAGTAGATTTTTGGCCAGCTCCTACCTCTGAGGATATAAGTATATATTCTAAACAAGTGGCCGAAACTATAGGTGAAAAAATCGAATTGGCTGGAGTCGGGATAAAAGATAAATTAACCAGTCCGATAGATTGGTACACTGAGTATGATAAAATTTTTGAGATTGACTGGTATTGGAATAATCGTCTTGCCATTGTACAATATTTAAAACTATGTGGATTAACGCCATTGGCAGACAGAATCGATGAATATGCAGATAATGTGGTTGTAGCCAATCAATCTTTTGTTAACAAAGTTGACAGGTATTATCAGTTAGTTGATCAGATTATTGCTGGAAAAGACGAACCAATTACTTTAACTTTTTACGAAAGCAGTTTAATTTATGCGATGCTGTTAATGCATTATAATAAATCACATACAGATTGTCGATTATTGTCAAGCATGCCTACAAATACTCAAGATTTTTACAACATTTTTAACTAATAAAAAAGGAAATAATCATGGCAAAACCATTTGATATATCAAAATTCCGTAAGTCAATTACCAAGTCAATTGACGGACTTAGCACAGGATTTAATGATCCAACAGATTGGATTTCAACAGGCAATCACACACTTAACTACTTGATCAGTGGAGACTTCCACCGCGGTGTTCCCTTAGGTAAAGTAACAGTGTTTGCTGGTGAATCAGGTGCAGGTAAAAGTTTTATCTGTAGTGGTAATTTAATCCGTAATGCACAGAAAGATGGCATCTATGTTATCTTAGTTGATACAGAAAATGCTCTAGATGAAAAATGGTTACATGATCTAGGAGTTGATACCAGCGAAGAAAAACTACTCAAACTTAACCTAGCTATGATTGATGATGTAGCCAAAACTATCCATGAATTCATGAAAGAGTATAAAACATTACCAAAAGAAGAATGCCCAAAAGTTCTTTTTGTCATTGACAGTTTAGGTATGTTGTTAACTCCGACTGATATTAATCAATTTGAAGCAGGCGATTTAAAAGGTGATATGGGCCGTAAGCCTAAAGCACTCACAGCACTTGTGCGTAACTGTGTAAATATGTTTGGTAGTCACAATGTTGGTCTAGTAGCGACCAATCATACTTATGCGTCACAGGATATGTTTGATCCAGATGATAAGATTTCAGGTGGCCAAGGCTTTATCTATGCGAGTTCAATAGTGGTTGCTATGCGTAAATTGAAACTTAAAGAAGATGAAGATGGTAATAAAGTAAGTGAAGTCAAAGGTATCCGTGCTGCATGTAAGATCATGAAGACCAGATATGCTAAACCATTTGAATCAGTACAGATCAAGATTCCATATGAAACAGGTATGAACCCATACAGTGGTTTAACTGACATGATGGAAGGCAAAGGTTTACTAAGTAAAGATGGTAATCGTCTTGCTTATAAATCAGCTGATGGTAAAGAAATCAAACAGTTCCGTAAAGCATGGGAATCAAATGAAGAAGGTTGTTTAGACATTGTTATGAAAGATATTTCAGCTAATGCTAAACTATTAGATGGTGGACCAGCGCCAGAAGCACCAGCGTTAACAGATGAGGAGACAGCAGAATGAGTATTGAACTAGATGCATTAGGTGAAGTTTGGCTTACTTGTAAAGAGTATATCGCTCCTAAGGATCGCCAAGCGGCAGCAGATCATGTGTTGGCTATTGTAGCAGATCACAATATTGTTGAACGTGACCTTAAAGCATTTGCAGGTACAGACAGCTATCTTAAACGTAGCCTACAAGAATACCTAGGCGAAGATGAAGTTGAAGATGAGGATGATGACTATTAATGTGGTATAGCCGCGTAGTAGCTAGTTTAGGTGCGATACCCGATTTCATAGCACACTATGAACGGGAATTAGATGAAGCACGAACAGAAGTGGGGGTCTATGGTAACATAGAAAAGAATCTTGCTGGCCTGCCCGGGATTACAGAACGACGCTTCAATCAGCTACAAGAGATTGAAGCAGTTCTTAATTACCTCAACATTCAGTTAAGAAAAATACGCAAGAAACACTTCCAAAAGTATCTAGAAGGATACGCTCGTGCTTTGACTAGTCGTGATGCAGAAAAGTATGTTGATGGTGAAGACGAAGTCATTGACTTTGAAACTATCATCAATGAAGTAGCACTGCTACGCAACAAATGGCTGGGTATCATGAAAGGCCTAGAAAGCAAGAACTTCATGTTAGGACATGTCACACGCTTGCGCACAGCAGGTATGGAGGATGCATCAATTGGCTAGACACAGTCTAAATATATTAGAGACCATACAACAATATGATACTTTCTTAGAAAGCCTTAGAAACATAGCTGACGTGGGCTGTGGTACAGGTGAAGATGCTGTTTGGTGGGCTACCTTAGAAAATTATGCTGAGCCACCAGAACCCTATAACTTTAATTGTTTTGCAGTAGACAATGATCCTGCTAAACTAGCACAGGTTCCCGCTCTCAAAAATGTCAATAAATTACAAAGAGATTTCAGTGATGAACAGATATTTCCAGTCAGCATTGATCTAATGTGGGCGCATGACAGTCTACAATACAGCACTAATCCATTGCTGACATTACGTCGTTGGAATGAAGCCATGACTGTCAATGGAATGCTGATATTGTCTGTTCCACAACACACAGGTATTGAGCATAATCAACAATACAGCAGAGGCTATAATAGATGTTATTTTCACTATACTCCAGTCATGCTGATTTATATGTTGGCCGTAAATGGATTTGACTGCCGTGATGCGTACCTATTGAAAAAATTCCAAGATCCTTGGATTAACATGGCTGTATACAAAACTGACATCGCTCCAATGGATCCAGCAACAACCAATTGGTACGATTTAATTGATAAAAAACTATTACATCCTAGTATAGTTGATTCAATTAATTCCAGTGGTTATCTTAAACAAGAAGAAATCATCATGCCATGGTTAGATAAAGAATTATACTTTATTGACTACGTTAGCAAAAAGATGGAATGGAACCCAACTGAACCTCCAACAATAACTGGTGTGTTTAATGAAGTGATTAGATCCACAGAAACCACAGTGGTACAGGCTAAACCAACAAGTAAAAGTCAACAGTTACTTAAACCCCTACCACCAACTAGAAAGAGTTACAAACAAGATGATCAATAGCGTGGTAATCTGTACAGGTGGATTTGATCCACTACATTCAGGACATATAGAATATCTCAAAGCTGCTAAAGCCTTGGGCAATATCTTGATAGTTGGTGTTAACAGTGATAGTTGGCTTGAACGCAAAAAAGGCAGAGCATTTATGCCGTTTAAAGAGCGACAAGCTATCATCAGCAACTTGAAATTTGTAGACTATGCTATCGCCTTTGATGACACTGACGACACTGCCTGCGATATCATCGAAGAAACAAAACTAAACTATCCTAACAGCAAGATCATCTTTGCCAATGGCGGCGATAGAACTGCTAAAAATATTCCTGAAATGTCAGTCACAGATGTGGACTTTGTGTTTGGTGTGGGCGGAAAAAATAAGAAGAATAGTTCAAGCTGGATCTTAGAAGATTATAAAGCACCTAAAACAGAACGCCCATGGGGTTATTATCGTGTCCTACATGAAGTATCGGGTACTAAAGTAAAAGAGCTTACTATAGAACCTGGACAAAGCCTAACCATGCAACGACATTGGGACCGTGATGAACACTGGCATGTAGCAGAAGGTAGCTGTACAGTAGATTTTGAAGACGCTACAACAACCAGTCACGTTAAACTTAAACGACATGATCAGTTTACAATCAAAGCTGAATGTTGGCATAAACTATATAATCCCTACGATACCCCTTGTAGAATAGTCGAAATCCAATACGGTATTACCTGCAACGAAGAAGATATAGAACGCAGATAAATACTGTATCATGAACTTTAAAGAACTCCAAGAATCCGCAGGTGGAATGGCCAAGCGTTGGCTAGAATCACAAGTTTCGCCACACTACTGGACTGATGCTGCTGGTAATAGATATACTATGGCTAGCTTGGCGCAGTTTCCTATTAAAAAGCCTAACTTACCTATGGAAGATCTCTTGTTAGAGATTGAAACCATAGTTGAAGACATGGGTTTAAAAATGTCTCAGGTAAAGGTAGTCAACACACAACCAGCTAAACAAGGTGCTGCGATGTTGGTTGTCATGCAGGATCAAAAGAAAAAGCTATACCCATTTATTAAATTCTTCCAAAAGCGTACCATGGACAATATTGGTATGCACTGGACCCCAACAGATTTTGAAGAAAAAACAGGTCTTGCTTGGGAACAGACACGCATGACAGGTACTGGTAAAGACCGCCAAGCAGAAGTTATTAAACGCATTGGACTTAAACCAGTTGATGTAGTAGCTGTTAATACCAACATTAAACCTATACAAGTTCCAGTACAGGTAGATGCCATGCTACGAGAAAGAAATGTAGATGCAACACTGTCAAAAGCCATTGGACAATTAGTTAATAATGCTCTACTAGGTAAAACAACTCCTGTTAAAGGTCTGGCACCATATGAGAGAGATATTAAAGTTGACTTTGGCGAAGTAGCTACACCATTGGCATTGATCAATGGAAGTCTAGCTGGTGGCAACTATAATGATGTTGAAACACAATTATTAAAAACATTAGGTGTTACGTGGAAAAATGTCAAGTCAGTATTTTATCCAGCTGCACTAAATGAACCTTTATATGACAGTCAAATCAATTGGGCCAATGGTACTACACTAC
>Ga0208388_1000220_pt1 | contig 14681 bp, 11 predicted proteins | sample CryBogCBH18Jul07_FD_185511 | JGI IMG/M metagenome (GOLD analysis project Ga0208388, IMG submission 185511) | Freshwater microbial communities from Crystal Bog, Wisconsin, USA - CBH18Jul07 (SPAdes) (version 2) | ecosystem: Environmental > Aquatic > Freshwater > Lake | place: Crystal Bog...
CCAGAGCCAGAGCCTATTCCAGAGGAAGCACCAAAGGAGCAAGGCGAGCCAAAAGCTCGCAAGCCAAGGGAGAAGAAGCCCTCTGAGCCTATGGGAACCCGTGTGCTTTCAGCGGCTTTCCGTCCCAACAAGGGAAAAAACAAGGGCAAGGTTTTCTATGGAGCATCCCATGTTCAAGCCATGCTCAAGTCTGGTATGTCTTGGATGGAGATCCAGAAGGACTACTCTCACCCCGAACAACGTGAAGGACTTGAGTTTGGATACAAGACCGATACCAAGCCATTTGTAAGCCGAGACAAGGGAGAGCAAGTTGCTAGACTAAGCGGTCAAGCAAACTTAAAAAAGCTGGATGCAGATAAGGCACTTGGATACAAGATGCACAGCAACCATCTTGCTCTTGATGACCATCCTGAAACTTTAAAAAATTTAACTGATCTTCCTATTGCCGCAGGAGCAATGAATATTGCTGAAAAAGGATTGCCATTCAGCGAAAAGGATCACAATGCTGATTTAGTTAAGTCTGCCCAGATTCACAAAGACCTATCAAAGGGAGAATTCAAAGGAGGAACCAACTACTCTGCTTGGTCAAAAGCATTTGAAAAAGCCTTCCCAGATTTCAAGAATTACTCAGAGGATGAGCGTTTTAACTTGTTTAAAGATGGAGAATCTCTTGCCGCTCATAGCGAGTTTTTCAAAAAAGAACCAGAACAGGCTGTTAAGTTCCCCAAGATGTGGTCTGGAAAGACTACAGAGGAAATCAAGAACGAATCCACAGATCGTAGCACTCAGGACATCCGATTCACCAATGATTCTATAGATGAAGATAGAATGGCTCGTAGACTTGAGCCAATTATGAAACAGGCAAAGATTGCCAGCGGAGAGCATTGGGAAGAGGCAATGGAGCAAATCAATAGCAGGGAAGGATATGCCGCCGCATTTATTAACAGTTTGAAAAAGAATGTGAGAGTGTTGTCGCCAGTTGAAACATCTATCCTTCGTCATTCTGTTGCTGAGTCTATGGCAAAGAGGGATTCCGTTGCTCAAAAGCTATATCGTGAAACTGATCCTCGTTTAATTAAGCGATATGATAAAGAGTATTCAGATGCCCAGCGAGACTACGCAGAGTTGTCTGAGCTTTATTCCAGATCCAATAGCGAGGCTGGAAGGGCTTTAGGATTCCTCAGGATGCTCGTGAAGGCCGATTACTCGCTTTTTAGTCTCATCACCAAGGCTAGGGCTGGAAAACGTCGTGGCGGCAAAGGTGATGCGGAACTCACAAAAGAAGAGCGTGATGGTCTTGCAAAGATCAGCGAAGACATTGAAAAAGCAGAAAAAGACTTTGTTGATTCCTTGGAGGCTCAAAAGCTCAAGGAGAACAAACTTGGACTCATCCAGTACCTTGAGTTCTCTAGCAAGCTCATCTCCACCCTTGAAGGAGAGAAGAGTGATGCTAAATCAGAGCTTAATCGTTTTACCACCATGCTTAAAAATAGCCGACAAGATGCAATCAGCATGGGATTAGCAGTTAGGGGAATGGCTAGAAATCTTTCCATACTTCTTAAAACAAAAAACGAGGATAAAATCCTTGATGCCGTCCATGATCGTATCTCAAACATCATGGGAGATACATGGGGCAAGGATCAGACTCTTGACATATTAAACGGAAATGGTGTGTATTTCCACACAACCGAAGAGGGAATTAAGACTCCATTGAAGATAGTAAAGGATCGTTCCGATGCATTTAACAAGCAGTTTGCCAATGCTTTAAAGAAATCTCCCGCCAAGAGGGAATTTATCTTGTCTAAGATGCTGGAAAAGTTCAGCATTGAGGTTCATAACTTGGAGGCTCAAATAAATGGTCATCTAGAAGATGTAGCGATTGATGCTGACCGAATCATAGGAGAACTTGATAATGACTTGCTTTCGTGCGAATAAATTTGCCCAAAGGGACAAAGAAGAACTAGAAGCCGCCAAGAAAGAAATTGGCGAGGTTGGAGGTGATGCAGGGAAGCGTATTGGTGCGGCACTTCGTGTAATGAGAACTGCTATTCAGCATGAAACTGAAAAGCTAAAATCATTGCAGGATAATGCATTAAAATCCCAGAAAAAGAAAGAATCATTCAGGGATAAGGTGAATAACAAAGAAATTTCCGCTTCCAAAAAACAACTTGATTATTACAAGCGTAAAACGGACGCAATGGAGTTAGTAAAATCCCTTCACGAGGAGACCAAAAAACAAGAATATCTTCAGAGGCAGATTGATGAAAGAGCTAATCGTCTTGCTGGCATCCAAAAGGAGCGTGGAGCTAGGTCTGATGTGGCTGGTGAGAAACGCACTCAGCTAAAAGCAAAGCTGGAAGATCTAAATAACCAGATTAAGAAAAAGGGGAAGATTGAGTCTTTGATGAAGCAGAAGGCTGAAGTTGAGCGTCTTATAAAAGAAGGGCCAAAAGAAAAAGAAGCAAAACCAGAAAAACCAGCAAAGTCAGTTAGCCCTGAAGAAGCCGCATTAATTAAAGAGATCTCAGATCTTAACGATCAAAAGAAAAAGCAGGATTGGTACAAAGATGGATTGCGTGAAGCGTCTATTAGAAACTATTCAGCAAGACTTGACAAATCTGCCGCCGAGTATGAACGCAAGTTAGCTGAGAATGATTTCACTTCTAAGCGTACTTATAGAGAACAGGTTAAAACACCTGAAATTCTTGCAAAAGAACGCAAACTTGAAAATCTTAAAAACCAAGCAAGAAAAGCTGTTGAAAAGATTGAATATGAAAACAGAACCAAGGTTCAGAAGGCTTTGGATTTTGCGAATAATCTTAAAAGATTCAGCATCTTGTCTAGCCCAAAATCACTTGGTAAACTATTAGCCGCCAGCTTGGAGGTTGGATTAACAAGAGGATTTACTGAAGGTGCTGGACTTGGACTTCGTTATTTGCCAATTATTTCTCAGATTGCAGATATAGCTCCTACTGAAGGGGGGAGGGCAACCGAAGTTGCTGGAGATGCATCTGCTTACTTCAAGGGTCTTATTCAGGGAAGCAAGGAGTTTAAAAACATCATGTCAGGAGAGGGATCATACCTTGATGTTAAGTTTGGAAAGGATTCTGGCATCCCTGCAAACTGGATGGGAGTTTGTGGAAGATTTCACGAATATATTAAGAATCCCACTAGACTTGCAAACTATGAAATGGCTGTTAATAGGTATTTGAATTGGGCAGAGAGGCAGGGTCTTGATATTAATGATCTTGCTGTTGTGAACGAAGCAGAACAAGCGGCATTTAAATACGCAAATAGGTCAATTTTTAAAGAAGACAGGGCATTTCTTCAGAAATACAACCAATTTATAGATGGACTGGAAAGATCTCCAGATGCCACCTCAAAGACTGTTGCATTTGCACTTAGGCAATCGCTTCCCATTGTTAAAATTCCAACAAACATTATTGTTCAAACATTTGAATATGCTTTTGGATCTGGGCCAGCAACGTACAAAATTATAAAAGCCGTAGTTAATGGAATCGACAAGCTATCTCCAGAGGAGGCTGATGTTATCATGCGTCAGTTAAAAAATGGATCTGTAGGACTTGCAATGATGGCTGTTGGAGCATTATTTGAAGATGAGATTGGTGGAGTTTATGTTAGCGGTGAAGAAAAGGGAGATAAGGAATATGGAACCATTGGAAACATCCCTCGCAACCTTTTGGAAAACCCATTGTTTGCCTGTCTTCAGCTTGGTGCAACTGCACAAAGATATTGGAATCGCCACTTTGATGAAACGGCACCTTGGTATGAGAATGCTGAATCAATTGCAAAGGGGGCGGCTTTAGCATCACTTGGAGTTATTTCAGAAGTTCCATTTCTAAAATCAGTAGAAGATTTTGAAAAAATTGTTAAATCTAGGGAGCGTATTGGAGAATCTGTAGCTGAGATTTATGCTCGACCATACATTCCAGCCGCATTTCAATATGCCGCTGATATGATGGATCTCCAACAACCAATTGACTGGACAAGCTGGCAAGATGTAATCTCGAATATAATGGCCCCAAAACATAACGTAAGAAGCCCTGAGAATCTTTTGGATGTATTTAAACAATCTATTCCTTGGCTAAGAAATGATGTACCACTACGATAATGGCAACTAAAAAAGCAGAAGGAGTTCCAGCATTTCCGCATCCTCCCCTAGAAACAGGGGTGGCTCAATACCCTACGCCCCTAGTTCCAAACTATAACGACAAAAAGGGTGGATGGTCTATCAATGACCAAGGGCATATCATTCTTGTTGAAAAGGTAAGCATTGAAAAGGGAAGTTTTAACCCACAACCTCTTGATGGTTCAGTAACCTACACGGGAAGAGACGCAAACAAATGGCCCTCCTCTTTGTATCTGGTGGCAGAAAAACCAACCCCAGATGGAGAGTTCATATATCGCTATTGGGCTAACGATAGATCCCTTTCATCTCAAGACCTATGGAACTATGGCAAGGATTATAGTGCAAATAATCCATCTTTCCCAATAACCACACGCTCGTACATTGTTCCACGCTCGCAATACTCTCCCGTTGCACTGGGAAGCACAGATCCCGTCTTTGGTGGAACTGAAATAGTTGCACAGCAGAAAATGGTTGAGCTTGCAGAGGATAGCCCTCTCTACTCAAGATATGTGGCTGTTCAGGTAGTGTATGAGTCCATACCGGGGCCAACTCTTTCTGGTGCAAGGATAACGGACAGAGGAGATACGGAGACGATAGTCACTCAAACCGTTGGTGCTGGAACAAATCCAACTTCAGACTCCCTTTTGGTCACACAATCATCTGTTCAGTCTGTTGATTCTGTAAAAAGCACACAAACTACTGGTACTGTAGGGTCATACGCTCAACTTACGACAAAAGCCAATAAGTCTGGCCTCCTTGGTGAAACATCTACCACAGATGACATTGTAGATCCTGCAACAAGTCCAGATCAATTAAGCACAACGATTATTGATTCCTCTGTTGAGGCACTTACCAAAACAAAAAGTAGGAAAAAAACTACTACGGCTACTGGCCCAACATTGCTTTCTGGAAAATCTTATAACCCCGGACTGCAAGGTAAAACTGAAACAAGCGAGTCAATCGTTGCATACGGAACAGTACCAGATTCATTAACAACTTCACTTCTTTCTTCTCAAGTTACTCCGATAGATTTTTATAAAAGCAAAAAAACAAACATCACATCTGTTGGTCAAAATTCTCTTTCTGGTGGGGAAATTAAGTCTGGATTGCTAGGAAAAGTTGTAATTAACGAAACAATAGTTGCGGCTGGATCTCCACCAGATTCTCTAACTGCTTACGATTCATTAACTGGAGCAGTTATTGAATCTAAAGTTACTCCTATAGACGAAGCAAAAAGCAAAAAAACTACCATCACAGCGTTTTCCCCTGCAACGCTTTCTGGTGGCTCCAGAAAGTCTGGCCTTTTGGGAAATATAAATACAGTAGAAAGCATTGTTTCCTATGGTTCAGATCCACTTCATCCTTCCTATGGAACAGATACGTTGGTAGTTGAATCAAGCGTTGTTCCTATTGATGAAACTAAATCAAAGCAAACTGATATAATTTCGTCAGGCCCACTCACACTTAATGGAGCATCTTATGGTGAGTTTGGTTTGATAGGCACTACCGAAGAAATAGTACCAAGCTCATATACATTTACGCCATCTGACACAAAAAACATTAAAGAAGATGTTGTTCCAATAGATGCATCAAAGTCAAAACACGTTAAAAATTCTTATTTGAGTCTAAACACCCTTACGGGGTATCAATATGATGCTGACTTAAACCTAAATGTCACCAATACAAAAATAATTGTTGCTTCAGGAGCATCCCTTTCTACAGAAAATGGATTGTTATCATCAAGGGATGAGCCTATTGATATTTATAAAACAATAAGGATACAGAGTAAAATTACTCAACTTCCTGAAACAAGGACTGAATATAAAACTGGATCATATTCAAGTCCTAACCTTATTACAACATATAACATCACATTTTTAAACACATCCAACGCTGAAACTGTGGTAAAGGTTCAGCCAGTAATGAGGGCAAAAAGAAGCTATGAAACTGTATTTAAATACGAAACATCGTATTCTTATGGCCCGATTACAGAACCATCATACTCGATATTTGATCCATTGGCAGTAAATGTTTATCTTGATAGCTTTTTGTTTCAAGTAAATATACCAGATGCTCTTACTGATGCTTACGGGCCATATACAGTCTATACTCTGCCAAACAATCCAACCTACGGATATATTGGAGATACATTTGCAATAGCGGCTACAACACCAACTGCGACAGAATATATTGGGTACCTAGGATCTTTTAAACTAATCTCTTATCAAGTTGATTATTGGAAGGCAAACATATACAGGACTTCGCAAATCTCTGTTCTTTTAAAATAATATGGCTGAATCAAAATCCTCAATTTCATTTGAGGGGTTTGGCCCCGTAGGATCTCCATCCCCATCATTTGCACAGGGGATTGGAAGGGGTGGGTCGTTTGCTCCAATATGGACGGTTGAACCTAAAATGCCTTCACAATTCCAACCAGTAAGGAAAATTTTAAAGCCATTTGATGCAAACATTTCTTACGCCTCATCAGGTAGCATTGGTTTTTATTTTATACCCGGAACTGTACAAGGAGTTTTACCAGATAATATGTTTGACTATTTTTCATCGTCAACATCAGGACAAGAGTATTTTTACTTGGAGTGTAAATTCACACAAAGCTCTTTGACTTCCTGTAAAATAAAATTTTCTTCTTCTGCCCCATCTGCACAAACAATTATTGAATCTATTCCACCACAAACTCTAAACATAGTTTTTAACATTGTTAATGATGGAATTTGCTACAATTTGATTCAAAGCCCAACAATAATGCTTCAGTCAAATTTGATTTATTCAACATCTTCTGCGTCTTACTATGGATGGACATGGAAATAATTTATGGGATCAACTTATTATTACATAGACAATTTGGGTACAACATACGAGACAACGTATGCAACATATACAACATATACAACAACTGGAGATTTTGGAAATATAGTTGATCCTTTGGTTTTTTCAACTACTCAAATTCCTTATTATACAAACTTTTATTTAGATCCTTATAATGGTATAATAACTAGTTCTCCCACGGCCCTATATTGTCATCACGACACAACAAGCCAAATAATAACAACAGAAGATAACGATTACTCAACTACTTTATTATATACAACATTTTACTCTCAAACAAATACAGATATTGTACAATATAGAAGTATAACTTATTTTGGAATGTTTACTGGAATTTACCCAAATTTTAATGGATACCAAAGTGACTTATTTACAGTTTCATCATATTCATTTGTTCAAACTCTAGAGTATTCCGCTACTGGTGAATTTGTCGGCGAGGTTGCTAGTGATACATACTCCGAAACATATATATCATCATATACAGAATATGATCGACCAACATCTGGAACATATATTGCACACACAATACAATCAACAATATATGGGGAAGATATAGGTTATAATTATTTTGCACTTCTTCCAAATGTAAGCGAAGTTTTAAACGGTAACATTACAGGAAAACAAACATTATTTGAATCAAATGATTTGTCGGGAAATTTTTACAAGAGAACATATTCAACATCACAATACGACATTACTTCAACATCAACTACCAATGCAAACACGCTAACATTTTATGTGGTTACTGGCCCTGTTCAGGGAATAATTCAATCAAGCGAATCGTTTTTTGATGCAGGTTCATATTATGCTGGTGAAATGCCAACATTCATTCAAGCATACGGAGATGCAACATACTCAACAACGTACATTGAAAAACCTGCATACCAGTTTTTTGATAGTAGCAATACTAAATATGCATCACTTGTTGGATTTCCAGACTCCAGATTATTTGATGCTAATTGGGGACAAATTGAAGACTTGCCAGCAGTAACCCTTAATGGGATTGTCGGTGCGGCTCCAGAACCATATTATAATAGCCACGCATTCTCATACAACAATAGTAGTGGAATACAATACTCTATAAATCAAAACTTTCCAAATAGATTGGATTATGACACTTATTATTATTATTTAACCACCTTGCATGATTATTACAGCTATATAACATCTTCAATGCAAATGAAGTATAGTGTCGCAACAACTGAATCAGGTACTATCAACTCTGGATTTGATGGAGGGCCGTATGGGAATGTATTGGTATTTAATAATACACACTTAAGCTTATCTTTTAATGGTTATTTGGGTGCTACTTATTATTATGATATAAGCGGATCTAGTGGAACTTCAAAAACAATTTTGTATAATGGAGCAAGCAGTATGCCGTATGACCAAAATCGTTCTGCCGTTTATCTTTTTAACGGCAATTCAAATTTTTATTTAGCTGTTTCAAATGATCCGAAATGGGTTATAAACACAGCCAGCGTACCAATCTACTACTAATGTTAGCAATTACAGTTTCAGCCACCAAGGGCTTTCTTCATGCTTGGTTACAATGCCTTCGTGGAATCTCTTCTTCCTGCTCCCATCACAAGGAGGCTCATTTCATATTCTGCACCGACGAAAGCAAGGATGCTGAATTTGCGGCAGAAATGGCAAAGAAAGAGCTTCCCGAAGGGTGGAAGATCAGCGTGTTGAAGTTCCCATTCGATAAAGACGAGAAAGACTACAAGCAGGATGCTCAAATACGGATAGCAAAACTACAAGGGGCTGGATTTGCTTTTGCCAGAAAGCTACGGGCCGATCTATGCCTATGCGTGGAAAGCGACACAATCCTGCCCGCCAATGCCATGAGGATGATGGAATGGACTCTCCAAATGCCAGATGCAGACGGAAACCCATACTATGACATAGCCGCTTGCACATACCCCAACGGATTGTTTCTTGGAGGGTTTGGAACTCCCCAAAGCCAAATCGCTGAAGATTTCCTTCCAAGCGAGCGAAAAATGAAACCCAGAATCAAATTGGTCTTGGAAAATTGCGAGAAAAGGATGAGGGAAAATCCATCAGAAAAGGAAGCAAAAAGAATGGCTAGGATTCGTGATCGGATTAAAAAGTCATGCCCCCCGGATGGCAATATATGGGAAATTAACGCAAAATATGGGTGGAGACGAAGGGGGTGGATGGAATTTGCCTATCCCGGCATCGGAGAGGGATCTATTGTTCCTTCTGATTGGTGCGGATTGGGATGCACCCTGTTATCTAAAAAAGCACTCCAGTTGGCAGACTTCAACGGATATGAAGGTAAGGGAACCCAAGACTTGTTCTTGTGCTGGAACAGATGGCATCCCGCTGGCCTTAAAATAGCCTGTGTTCCCCATGCCCCATGCGATCACATAAAGAGGCAACCAGATGGAAAGATTATTCACTACAGATCATACCATGAGCAAGTTGGTGAATGCCGAGGACATCTGAGAGTTAGGCAACAACCATTTATTCCCCTTTGACATAATTCACTAAATGCAATACAAGATGTTGCATTGAAATGAATGTAGCGATTTCTTATTACGACGGAGATGTTTTGCAGATGAGGCGTTGGGCCTCTCATGTGTCAAAATTAGGATCTTATAAAAACCACAAAATCATTATTGCTCCAGCTCACGGGGCAAGCACTGATGGAGTGAAGGATGTTCTTGAGTCATGCTTTGGCGGGGTTATTGTGGAGGCTTGCAATCATACGCAAACTGGATGGCCTTTAAGTTGCAATCTTGCATTTGAACAAGTTGCTTGGCTTTCATTCAATAAGCTCAAAACATCTTTCTTGTGGATGGAGCCAGATGCAGTTCCATTGAAGGCAAGTTGGATTGATGATATTGAATCAGCTTATTTGGCCTGTGGAAAACCATTCATGGGTGACTTTGTAGGTATTTCTGGAGTGATGCCTAATGGAGTAGATCACATGAGCGGAATTGCAGTGTATCATTGGAATATGCCTTCCTTGGCCCCATCAATATTTAACAATGAGCAACTTGCTTGGGATATTGCATCAGCACGTCATGTTGTTCACCAAATGTCTAGAACTAATTTAATTCATCACGATTGGGTTCCGACGAAACAATGGCGTAGGGATGTGGTAACTTCAGATTGCGTTAAGGAAGGTGCTGTAATATACCACCCAGATAAGAAGGGTGTTCTTTTTAACGATGGTTTATCTCCGAATGGTACGCAGGGAGATCCTGCGGCAGGTGGCTCCTGTGAGAGCAGTCCTCATGAAACAAAGGAAACCATAATTGATCAAGGCACCCCAGAGTCAGTAGAGATAGCAATTAAAAAAGCTATTGATGTGCTTTCGTTCCACTCAAACCTAGATGAAAAAAACAAAAAGAAAATCAGCAAGTGGCTCGTTGAAGCCAACCTCACCAAAGCCAAGAGTCCCAAGCAGTCTCGAAAGAAAGTTCGATCTTCTTTGGGCAAGCGTGGAAGGCCCAAGTCTGGAAGTGGAGTACAGGTTCCACCCGACTCGGAAGTGGCGAGCTGATTACGCTCATCACGAATCCCGCACTTTTATAGAGATTGAAGGAGGTGCTTGGGGCGGTCGCCATGCAAGAGGTGGTGGATTTCTTAAAGACGCAGAGAAGTATTGGGAAGCCGCTAAACTAGGGTGGCGTTTGGTAAGGTGGACTTCTCCTCTTATTACTCAAGAAAACTGCAAGATATTAAAAGAAATGTTAAAATCAAGTTGACTGATTTAACTAAGTTATAGTAGTTGAGTTTAAGCGTATCTGGATTCGCAACCAGAATTTAGGCGTAGGAGGTTTCGCCTCTCCCAAAAGCAAGACAAAGCACAACGCTTTGTTATAACAAAAACAAAACAAACTTACTTTATATACTACTATGGCTATCGCCTGTTCTACAGTTAATGACCTTTTCCAGCGTGAAACTGGTCGTTTCAGCGTTGACATTCAGCAACGCTATCAAGTCGAGTCCCCTTGGGGCCGTCTAACCCGTGTTGGCAAGTTCCCCCTCGGAATGGGTACTTCGCTCAACGAAATCACTGTTGAGCGTGTTCTCTCTGGCTCTTTTGAGTCCGATTGGAGCAACGTTTCTACTTCCAATGGCACCTCTTCTTCGGGTTGCGTCCCTGCTACTAACGATCTCCAGTTCGGTGAGAGCGTTCGTAACTGGAACCTCCAGACCAAGAGCTATCAGACACCTTGCATCTGCTTGGACGATCTGAAGACCTCGTTCCAAATCGAGTCTCAGGTTTCCAAGACGGTTGAACAGCTCACCCAGCTGACCAAGACGGTTCTTGATAACCGCCGCCGTCAGGAGTATCTCCGTCTGGTTCCCAAGATTCAGGCTGGATACAACACTGAGTACAGCGGTGCGTTGAACACCGTTCCAGTTCCTACCACCCAGCTCTCACAGGATCAGCTTGATGTTGTCCGTGTTCAGCTCATCCGTGATGGTGCTGGTCATAACCCGCTCGGTCGTGAGAATGGTGCCGCAGTCCTCGGACTGATCACCAGCCCCGAGACCAGCCGTCAGCTCCTCCGCAACAACTCTGACCTCCGTCAGGATATTCGCTATGCGATGCCCTCGGAGCTTGTTCAGCCCCTTGGTGTGGATCGTAGCTTCGGTGGATACTATCACCTCGCTGATTTCGAGGTGCCTCGTTTCACCTACTCTGGCGGTGCATATACCCAGATCTATCCCTTCGTTCAGACCATCACCAATGGTCAGAGCGTCTGGACTCCGAATCCTGCGTACAATGTTGCTCCGATTGAGGCCGCATACATCTTCCACCCCGATGTGTATGAGGAAGCAGTCCAGCAGGTTGGCCCCAACATCCCCGGAGCCGCCTTCGAGGATTATCCGTATTACTACAGCGGTCAGTTCTTCTGGCTGAACATCCGTGATACGGTGAATAACCCTCTCGGCAAGATCGGGCGTTGGCTCGCAATCTTCCAGAGCGGAAGCCGCCCGCTCCAGCCTTGGCTGGGTCGTGTTATCCTGCACAAGCGTTGCCCCAACGACTTCGTTGCCGCCGCTTGCACGAACAGCTAATCTCTGATTAGTTCAAGAAAGCCCCACTGGAGAAATCTAGTGGGGCTTTTCTTTTTTATGTTGACCAAATTTTTAATATGAACTAATTAACTAATGATATGGCTTTACTATTTACTATTCCTAAAGATTATTCCGCTCCAGAGGGAGTTAAAGAAGGTAAGGAGTTTTCCGAAATTGCAACCTTCAAGTTTGATGGTAAGGACATGATGCTTCTTACTATTGGACAGGACAAAACACCCATCCTTAACAGGGACGTAAAGGAAGAAAAGGCTGAGAAGCCTAAAGGTGCAAAGGATGCAATTAAAGAGCAACTTGGTGCAATGGAAGACAAGAAGGGAAAGTCTTCCATGGAAGACAGCGAAACACCAGAAGAGGAAGCATCCCCAGAAGAGGAGATGGATTAATCTATGAGCAGAGAATTTAATCCCGTAGTTTCAAGCACATCAGATGGTGAAGACATTACACTATGTCGCATCCTTGAATCCATTGCTCCAAATGGATCTCTTGCCGCTGGGTTTAGGATTCCTCCCTACGACGAGGTTACATTTGACAATAATGGCAACGGAGATCCTACCGAAATCTATTTTAAGAAGTACACTCCTAACGGGACGCAGACCATCTTCCATCTGAACCTTGGATACGATGGTAATGGTCATCTGAATCGGATTAGCAACGACAACTAATAATGTCTGCGGGAACGCTATATTGGGTTGCGACAGATTATTCATGGTCAACTCTGTCCAACTGGAATACTGCTTCAGATGGTTCTGGAAGCAACCCTAGTGAAGTTCCTTGGAGTGGGCAGGATGGATCTACTAATGATTTTGATTTAGTTGATGCAACTGGTGGGCCATTTGTAGCTGGAATTCATTCAACACTTACATTAAATGGTGGAATAGGAAGTTGTAATGTAAATATCGCAATTGATGGAACTATAAATGGAGGAACATTTTCTGGTAGCACCTCTGGAAATATTTATTTTGATGGGACTATAAATGGAGGAACATTTTTAGAAAGTTTAAGTTGTTATGGTGGTTCTACAATCAATGGTGGTAATATAACTATTGATGGGTTTTTTGTAGATAGTGCTGTAAATATAAATTACCAAAACATAACTACATTAAGTGGTGGAAATCCATTCACAGGTTTGTTTATGAACAATCTGTATAATAATGGAGTATGGTCAAATCCCGCCACAGCAACACTTTATTACAATAATGTTCAAGAGGATGGAGATTGGGGAAATCTTCTTAATTGGTGGTATGATTCTGGGTTTACCATCCAAGCCATTTCGCTACCAACAAGCACAAACCCAATCAACCTTTACGGAGCAGTCACCCAGAACACGCAGGGAGCCAACCAATGTTTCTGTGCTTCTGCAAATTTCTGGTCTGCTGACTTTGCATACGGACTCACGCTTCAATCTACTGGCGTAGTCAATATGCAGGGTTCCTCGGTGATGGCTGGACACACCACCGATGGAGTGTCAATGCACGATTCATCCACGCTTGCCGAAACATCCGTTATCGACGCAGATGTGACCATGCGTGATTCATCTAGGGCGTTTGGATATATCGGCGGCAATGCCTATGTTTATTACGATACTGGCAATGGTCAGTTCCCTATTGGTGGAACCGTTGCAGGAAGCGTTAGTTACCTCGGATGGCCTGCCGTCACTCCACAATGGTTCAACGACCAAGTAAGCGGAGGTGCTGATGATGGAGATTTCTCCAACAAGGCAAACTGGTGGGCTAGCAATACCTACACCACTCGTCCTGTTAATGCAGAGGGTACGCAAGAGCTTCCAGATGCCTCTACGGATGTGTTTATTGCACCGAATGTTGGGATAACAGCAAACACAGGTACATCCAACCCAACCATCAACAGCGTAACTGCGTACAATTCCAATATCCAAAACATCTCAATTACCGCCACCAATGGTTTTCTATTCTCTGGAAATGAGGGAGTTGAAAATGCAGTTCTTTACGGAAATGTAACATTCCAAGATACTGCGTATAATTACCACGCTATAATCAATGGTACGGCAACATACAAATCTGCCGCATCTTTGCAAAATTCTTGGAATCAAGACTCACTAGCAAATCTCAATTTTCAACTCATGGAGTACGGATCTACGGGATTTGTTGTTTCTATCCCCACAGGAAACTCCAGAAAAGGATTCCTTTCTTCCTTGCTCGGTTTCCCTTGGTACATTAGGTTCTAAAAATTATGATCTCCCTAACATCTCCCATCACCATTTCCCCTGCTAATGTTCATGGCAAGGCAATCAAGCCTACCACGCTGACCAGCATTGAATACAGCGTGAGCTACGACAATGTTCAGCAACAGGCTATTGCTCGTCTGAAGGGAGTGAATGTGAGCCTAATTCTCTGGAACCAGCACACGATCCCTCCTTATTCTTCGGTTGGTCAGTTCACAGATGCAGATACGGATGCCCGTGTGAGCGAGCTTCTGAATGTGAGCAAGGGTGGGGCCGCTATTGAATCCGCTATCCTAGCTTTGTTTCCTGCCGGGGCAAAAGAAGTTCCAGCCCCCGCAACAATCAAATCCACTCCAGCCAAGACCACCTCGGCTCCAGCACCTAAATCTTCCTAGTCAT
>Ga0208388_1000229_pt1 | contig 14158 bp, 30 predicted proteins | sample CryBogCBH18Jul07_FD_185511 | JGI IMG/M metagenome (GOLD analysis project Ga0208388, IMG submission 185511) | Freshwater microbial communities from Crystal Bog, Wisconsin, USA - CBH18Jul07 (SPAdes) (version 2) | ecosystem: Environmental > Aquatic > Freshwater > Lake | place: Crystal Bog...
TTTAAAGTTTCGCGTCTATTGGCGATAATGCTTTCAATCTTTGCCAATTGACTTTCTTTTATAGTCAATTCTTCGGTTCTTCTGTGAATAAGTACATGATAAGCGTCGGATGCACTTTGCGTTATTTTTAATTCTACTTTAGCATCCTCAAGCTTTTTTCTTGTGTTAATTAAATCCTTTAAGTTTTTAAACATGTTGCGTTGTTTTGGTGTAAATTTAGTAACTATTTTTTGAATTCCGGTTTTTCCCAAACGAAATATTGGTAATACCGCCCCTTTGGAACTTGTCGTATTCGCTTATAAAAGCAAATGTAAGCATGTAATCGGCACAATCCGACATGTGACCGTACTTTTCGTAAGTGACGCCCGTTTCAGTATCTTTAACCTTTTCTTTGTGCTTGGTGCCATCGCTCGCCTCTTTTAAATAGCTAAAGTCTGATATTGTTTGCCCGCAATTCTCGTCTATTGATATGACTACCCCGCCTTCGTTAAATCCTAATATTTGATTAATCCAATTACCACGCATTGCCACGGCCGGCGCCTTTTGATGGACGCGCATTTGAGGTCTAAGGCTTGCAAGTTCTGTTTGAATAATCCTAAAATCATTCTGCCCTTGCTCTGACCTTGTATCGGCTGACCTACCGGACGGGTCGCCATACACAAATAATCCGCCTTTATGGGCAAAATACTTTTGTAAAAATAACTTTGAGGCGCCCTTGGTGTTGTTATTTGGGTATCGTGCCGGGATTTCATCAATACATCTAACGTCTAAGCCTTTTATTTGCCATATTTGGACCGAACAATAAGGGTTGACGTTAAAGTCAAAGGATACATGCAAAGGCAATTCCGGGTCATAAACCAACTTTTTAACATGCTTAGCCCTTGAAAACTCTTTATAAAAGTTCCCGCCGGTTTCCTTAGCCGTCCATAATCCCTTAGCGTAAACAGAATATAAATAAGGGTTCTTTGTTTTGTAGTCTTCAATCTGCGCTTTTACTTCATCCGGCAACCATCTGTTATCCTGATAGGTTGAATGATGGACCGTATAATAGTAATCAATGGAGCGCCCTTCGACTTCAACGGTTGTTTTTTGTCTATAAGATAATTCGTGATGGTCCTTGAAAAACCTTTGCCAAAACCAATTATCCTCGGGATTGCCCTCAACTTGGGGGTTTATCGTGAAAATTTCTTGTAATAAATCAGCTTTGCCGGACCTGATAGTTAAGGAAATCGTGGCGAAATCTGATTCGGCCGGAATGTCCTCTTCATACCAAACCATGGTCGGGTCCTTTATTGACTTTAACTTATTTGGGTCGTCCCCACCTCTAGCGATAAACTTATTCCCATTTAAGCAAACAATTTCCAAAGGGGAAAGCTTAAACACAAATAAAGATTCCAAGCCAAGGTCAAATATGGCTTGTTTTATAGTGTCATAGGACGAATCCTTAATAGAATTAAAGTTTTTACGATACAAAATGCACTTAAAATACTTATGTGTAAGGCAAAAGAATATCAAACGCTTTGCGGTATAATCTGACTTACTCGAACCCCTTGAACCATATAAAATCAAATATCTGTCAACGCATTTGTTTAGTTCTATAAAGCGTTCGTTAATGATTCGTCGCCAATGGGGCCAATCAATTGTCATCGTCCGGTACTTTTACAATAATTCTTTGTTCTACTTTTTCAGCGGCATAAACTCCGCGCTTTTTCCATACCTCGGCCAAAGCGGCGCGCATTTCAGCCGGCGTCGGTTTACGGGTGTTAATTACTATTCCGTTAGGCATGTCGGTACGCTCTTCGATTTCCATTTCCCCAAACCCAATTTTGAGCAATTGTTCCTCTATCTCTAAATCGGATTTTAAGGTGGTTATTTTGGCCTCTGCTATTTCCTCGAGTTTCTCATTCACTAACTCCCTAACAGCCTCTAGGTCTTCGGCTAATAGCTTTTTAGCCTCACTTAGCCGGCTTTCAAAGGTTCTTTTACTGACCTTTCGCAATTTTTCGCAAAAATCCGTAAAAATATCTTGCGTTTTTTCGCCTTTCCGCAATTTTTCCGCAATAAAATCGATGTCAACTTGCAATTTTGCCATAAGCAAAGGTAAGATTAAATATCTTTTAAATCAGGGTTACCCCCTAAAGTAAAGTCTAAATAGTCTTTTTTGTAAAGTATATCGGTCCCGGCCATATAGGTTAAAACCTTACTCAAGGCTTCTATTTCGTCGTTACCGTAGTGATGTACTATGATTTTGTCAACGTACAAGGAAGCTTGAAAACATTTAACAACGCTTTCAAGCTTTTTCACTTGCACCTTATACCCGTTTATTACTAGGGTTCTCATACAATGTTGTGTTTATGCCAAAACATGTAAGCAAATGGGAAAACTGCCCAAAAAACGATTAATGCTACTATCATACTATCTATTTTTAATTGTGTAAGTTATTAAAATTATTATTGAAATAATCAAAAACCACATAACGGCTATTTCGGTTTTTGTGTTTCTCGGCCTCATTTTTTTATATTAAAGGTTTCGTTTACAAATATTCTTATTTAGTTGCTTTTATAATGCCTGACCATTCCTCCATCGCACAAAATTACGCACCAAATGTCATTTTCTAACATTCCGCTATTTGTAACATATAAAGCGTAACCGTTTTTATTGCCTTCCACCACTACCGGGATAGGTTTGCTAAATTCTAACATTTATTTACTTACAAGTTTATAAAATAACCATTTAATGAATTCCCATCCTATTATTGATAAAATTATAATCATAAAATAAAATTTATACCCCCACCGAAAACATCGATAACACCCTATATTTTGTTAATTAATAATTGTGGCGGGGGTAATATTTTAATAAACCGGGTTTCTTTCTTCTTCTAGTTCTAACCCAATTTTGTAAGTAACGGGTTCTTTTTGTAACCCTTTTACCATTTTGTCTAAAGCTGCTTTTTCAATTAGTTTTAATCTATGTTCTAAAGCTTTAACCTTTTCCCTTAAAGCTTCGTTTTCTAGTTCTAACGTATCAATGTACGTTCCAATTCTTAATCCCGCCATAATTATTTATTTTTTATTCTTTCTTGATACCATTTAACGCCTTCCTTAAATCCTATTTTTACCCTATCGCCGCCTCCGGTTCCACTAGGAACTTCATCTTTGATTCTATTTGCGGCTTCGTTTAATTCTGATTCGAAAGCCTCTTCCGGGGTCGGGGTATATTCAATAAAATACCCTTCTTCTAGCGCCTCAAGTAAATCAAAATGAACAAAACTTCCGGTTGCTCTGATTTCAGGACTTATAGTATAATCCAATCTATAATATGGCGAAATATAATTCATTTCAGGACTTGCGCTATCGTAACTAAAAATGTCGCCTATTTGAAACCCATAAAATGATTTTAAGCATTTAAGGTATTTTGGCGGGTTTGTTAAGTCAATTTTCATGTTTTTAAAGTTTATATTTTTGAATAATGAATTCTAATTCTGCCCGGGACCATTTTTTTACCTCCCTATGATTCTGTTCTAGCCATTCGACTTTTTTTTCGCCTATCTTATTAATCAGGTTTTTGCGGTATCCCACCAAATGGAATTGATTAAACCCGTTACAGCCTTTACATTCCCCGTGTACGTTATCCTCGTTAAATCTTAGCGCCGAACTGTTTTTAACCGGGACGTAGTGGCCGGCGTCCATTTGGCTAACGTCTTTAACCATCCCGCAACTAATACAGCGGAACCGACTTCCGTCTAAGTCGCGTTGCCTTATCCAAGTATTAAAAATCCTTTGTGCTTTTGCTAAAAGCTTAGGAAGCGTTATTAAATTCATCTAGTTTTACTTTGTGTTTACTAATAGGAAACTTTTTGCCCTTACATTCTACTATCAAAGCTAAACCACAATCTTTAATAATTGTCACTTTTTCCCCTTTTAGCGCATAAATGACTTTTTTTAAGGAACTTATGGCGTCTTCTGTTAATATTCCGGTCAAAATAAATTATCGTTTATATTGTCAGGGTCTTTGTCAATGATTGGTTGGTTAATAGCATTAAACAAAAAGTAAATAAGAATAAAGCATAACAAGCCGGCTAAAATTTTCATGATTTTTTTATTTTTATTATAGAAACGAATATTCTTATAACATAGTATAAAAAAAGCAAAAACAAAACCAATTGAAACGGTGCTAATAAGTCAACAAATGTGGTCGGATGGGTTAAGCTTTGCCAAACGAAGTTTAAATAGTCTTTCATAAGTATTTGTTATCAGTAAAAATTGTATAATAATCTGATTTTTCAGTTTTAAAATAAATTAAATAATCAATAGCGGACATAGGAAGTATATTTTTACCTTCATTTATATCCATTATATATTTTGTTCCCTCTTTCCATGAATCCATTATTTGCTTATTTTCTTTTTCAAGCGCTTCAAGTTCTAATTGCCTAAAAAGTTCATAGCTATTTTTATTTTGTTTTATTAAGTATAATTTTTCTATCTTTTCAATTAATTCTTGCATTGCTGTTTTCATGTCTTATTTTTTAGATTTTAGTAAATAATCAATCCTAGCGGCTTCATGCTTGCTTCTGTCTTCCTTGGTAAATGTTTCACTTACTCTTTCTTCGTGGTAGCTTGGGCGATGGCTTGAGGCTTGCTCGTCCCTAATATTTCGGATTGCTTGCCATCTTTCCTCTCTGTATTGCTCGAACATATCCATAAACTTTGGAATATCTAAGCTTTCGTAAAGCTTCCCATATTGACCGCGGACCAACTGTTGTAAAAAAAGCATGACATCCTCTATGCTCAATTGGTCCTCTTCTGACGTTTCGATTATTGCGTCTACTAAATCCATTATTTGGGTTGCGTTCATGGGGCGAATTAAATTCATAGACTCCATCGCGTTAGTAACAGCAACTAAAACAACCGCAAATGTCCTTTTAAGGTCAATTTTAGCCATGGCCGGCAATCTGCTTTCTCTATTGATAGAAAATATAGCGGGAAAATTTATTTGCCCTTGTGGGGTCTTATATTCTCTTAAAGCTATATTCATTTCTATTTTATTATTGGTTTCTAAAGCGACCATTATATTGCTGTTGAATATCGCTTTTGAGGTCTGAACCTGATTTTGCGTTTGTTGAATTTCGTTTGATGATTTCATCGTTAAATGATTTGTTGTGTAAATATGTTGCGGGGTCCTTTCTGAAATTTTTATCAGGTGTTGAAGCCACATAGTCTTTGACAACTATTAAAGCCAATTCCTTTTCTTTGTCGTTTAACTTATCCCATTTGGCCTTTGCTTTTTCCTTGCTTCTTTTTTTATCGTAGCAATCCCACCAATAATTAAAATTTTCGTCGACAATTTCAGCTTTAGTTCTAGTTATAGTTTCAGTTACTATTTCAGTTTCAGTTTCCATATGCTTTGCATATGCTTCGCTAGTGTTATTGTTTTTAGAAGATTTTGCATTGTTTCTTCGGCTTTCGCTGAACTTTTGCCTTCTCTCCGTTTCCTTAAACATTCTTTCATTAAAAAACATTCCGTTTTCGTTCGCGAATTTCGACCATATGTCAACATCATATGCTTTGCATATGCTTAACATATCCTTTTCGGAAAGTTTGCCTTTTTGGTGCTGTAAACACAATAAACGCATATACATACCAACTTGTTCATTTGTCATTGTAAACGTGCCGCTTAAAAAATCGGACGTATAAAATAATACCGCGGGGTCTTTAGCCATTTTCTACCTCCTTTTTTTCTCTTTCATAAATCATTCCGTGATAAATTAAAGTTATAAGCCCGTCGCTAGTTTCTCCCGCTATGTAACATTTTTCAATTAATTCTTGTAAAACTTTTTTATTATATTCTTCTTCCTCATGGCATTCGTGACAAAGCGTTTTTAAATAAATATTGTCATATTCCCAAGGCTCTAAACCTTTTTTATAAATTACATGGTGTACATGCAAAGTTTTATTATCACATTGACAATTTTTACATGTAAAATTATCGCGTTCCATAACTTCTAAACGCTTTCTTTGCCATCTTGGGTCTTTAAGTTTTTCTCCGTAAGTCATAAAATAAAAATGCCCCATCGGCTCCCCAACTGTCGGATAGTTGGTTCGCGTCAAGGGCTAAAGTCTTTAATTGAGTATCCGACACTCAAGGTTGCAAATATATAAATTAAATATAAACTTCGTCAGCCTTACTAACTCTTTTTCTAAAAAATCCTTCATACTGTGGATATTCTTTCATGAATAAACGACTGTAAAAAGGCTTTGCGTTATTGTTTATTTTAAAATCATCCCCGGCTTTTATCGGGGTTTCCCATCTAATAACATTAAAAATAAACTCCGCGGATAAGTTTTTAAATCCTCTTTCTATTGAACGAAGCGTATATCTTCGGAAAAATTCCCAAATTTCAGGGTTTGCCTTATGGTATTCCATAAACCACTTAAATTGCGGGGTTTCTTGTTCGTCAAATAAATTTTTCATTTGGTAGTTTTATAAGTAAAAAATGAATAAAGAAGCTTTGCTAATCCTACAATAATGTAGGAAAAAAATAAAAAGTCGAAAGCTGTTTCGTGTTTCATTTACATAACGTTTTGACTGTATTGTGAAATGGTCATTTCCGTTTTTAAAGCACTTATTGCGGTCCTCATAGCATCTATAACGTGTACAATTGTCCTTGAGCATCTTTCGCACATATCATAAGCGTATTGCTCGTCACTACATTGAGCGGCTACGTAATCCTTTGCCAATGACGGAGCATAGTATTTTTGTTGCGCATGGGAACTCATTGTAAGCTTATTATAAGCCCTAACCTTTGCTTCATTCAATAGGCGTTTAGTGACAGCCATTTGACTATTTACAAAGGGTAAGGCGTTACATAACAAGTCTAACTTATGAATTAAAGAATCGACCGATTGCATTTCGCCCGTAGCTTGAAACTCGGTTTCTAACCATTGGAACGCTTTTTCAATTCTTTCTAATTCTAGTTTCATTTCGCAATTGTTACTTTATAAGATGATGTGCTAGATTTTGCCGGCGGGTAAACGTGGATAGGTTCGCCATCCGGTGTGATAACGTCAATACCCGATAACGGAAGGTTTTTAAGGAATTTTTCCCTTTCCTCTACTTTAGCTTTAATTTGCTCTAAAGTTTCGTAAAGGTCCTTTAATTCAATATCCCCGCATTGGCTAAAATCATATTTTGTGCCTACTTCGGCCAATTCCATTTTAACCGGCCCGGATGTATATTCTTTACCATACTTAGAAATCTCATCCCTGATGCCATCTTTTAAAGCTTTATTTTCTTTGATAAGCTTTACAAGTGTTTCGGTCTGCGCTATCATTTCAGCCGCCTTTAAAGCGTTGCCGGATTCTATTGTATTGTTTACAAAGTTAACCGCCATCGTTCCAAGCTGACTTTTTGTTAAACCCGTTTCAATTGATAACGGGTTGTCAAATGTTATTATTTCCATGATTTTTAAGTTTTAAAATGGTAAATCGTCGGCCACTTCGTTATTATTATCTAAATGGGTACTGTTAGGGTCTGCGATTTTTGCATACTCTAAAGATGTAATCATTTTGTTTTTAATAAAGTCAGGCAATGAATTAAAAACCTCTACATCGAAATTGTCATAAGAAAGTAAAGTCTGCGGAAGGATTGGGGCCGGTGCCGGTATGCCTTTGGGTATTGCGGTTACTCCGGCGATTTCCTCATAAGTCTTAGTACCGTCCTTACTTGGTTTGTGTATAATGTTAATCATACAAGGAACGCCCAAAAGCTTTGTAATATCAAACGCTTTGGCTTCGTCTTCTGTAAAATCTTTACCACGCCATGCGGCTAACATTTTACGAAGGTTTGCTTTTTCATTCATTGACAAAGTATACTCCTTACTAATAACGCAAGGTTGCTCGCCTTTGTCGGGGTTAAATACTTTAAGTTCTGTCGGTAATTCCCAACCAATACGAACTTTTGTTAAAATCTTTTCCGTCCCTTGGATTGTTTCTTTGATTGTTCCAATTTCAATCATTTGATAACATCTAGCTAAGTAATTGTTAGCCGGGATTAATTCACGGACTGTGCCGTTGTTTGTAGCGATAATTGCCATGTTTTTAAGTTTAGAATGTAAATGTATGTATTTTTTAAATTACCCAAAAATTTATTTTTATATTATCCATGTTTTTTCTTTGCACTCATATACATCAAAAAAAACCATTTCAGAACTAGGCGTTTGCTCTTCCCTTAATATGGTAGTTTTTTTGCCTAATCCAAGCTTTGCACAGTATAAACAAATATTGGTTTTTGATGTGCTTAAATGGTCCGCCATTTGACGATAAGATAAACGATGGTAGTTATTGATAATATAATCTGTTTCGTCTTCTGTGTAAATTCTTTTATTCTTTTTTGACTTATGCCACATACGGGATAAGTTTATTACTTCTGCCATGATTTTAAGTTTTTAATGTTTACCCCAATTGTCACTATTATTCCAAAAATCGTGACGGTCTTTGTCTTTTCTTTCTTTTTCCTCTATGTAAATTTTTACCAAGCCTAAAAAAAGAACTATTAAAGCTATTAAGATTAAAATAATTGTGTTTTGCTGTATCATGATTAATCATTTATAGGGTTAATAATTCCGTTTTCGTCAACGCTAAAAGTTCCCAAGTCTTTAACCTCATCTAATTCGTGCAATTCTTTTAGTTCTAAGGTAGTGTGAAACGTAACCCCATGGTCAGCGCTTAAGTGAATTGTTTTGCCTTCATAAACTACCATTCCAAACTTTAAATAACTCATTGGGAATTTAGTTTTCATGATTTTAAAATAGGAAATCAGGTCCTTAAATTCAAAGGTTGCTATTCCTTTGTTAAAATCGGCAATAAGGCATAAAATGTCCGATTGGATAGCGTTGTACTCATGTAGAGTAAATGTGATTTTTTGTTTCATGACTATTTTTTTAATAAAGTTTTAATAAATACATAACCGAATAATGTAATACCGGCGATGATGATTGCGTCTAAAATGTTAATGTTCATATATTGATTTTTAAATTTAAAAGTTAGCCGGTTGTTCCGTTGGCGATACCGGCCTAAACGCATGGGGGATGGATTAGTTATTTTTTGTATGCTATACTATTTAATCTATTTAAAGTTTCCTTAGCATCTTTTTTTAATTGTTCCAATGCTTCCTCCGGGGATAAACCCATAGTATTTTTATAAGGAAATGTTGTAAGTCCCAAAGTTTTATTATAATGTCTTATTGCCGTGCCATGTTCCCCTTTACCAACTAAATCTAAACGACCAAAATAATAACTTCCGTAAGGTGTACATGCTACGTATTCGCGGTTGCTTCTGCGTTCGCTAATTACTGTACCATTTTCGTCAATAACTTGATAATGAAATTTACCGGCTTTGTTTTTAGTTTCTGTAACTTTTAATTGATAATTCATGATTATAGATTTTTAAGTTTTTTGGGTTATTTCCCGTTTGTTTCACAAATATAGGTAAGTTTTAAAATACCAACCAAATATTTTTTAAACTTTTTTTTAAAATATTTTTTTACCTCGGTTTTAGGCATTAAAAAAGGGGGTAGAAACCCCCTTCGCCTTTTACTTAAAATCTATAAAACCACCTATGAATCTAAACTTTTGATAAATCCTTAGCCATGGCTTTAATACCGGCCCTAATAGCTTTTTTATCCTCTTCCGTGAATTCTATTGGCTTATTGTGGCCATTTTTACCCCTAAGCTTATGGCCCCAATTGACTACTTCCGGGGCATATTTAGGAAAAAAGTATTTAGCGACTATGTATTTAAAAGGATTCATGGCGCAAAACTACAAACGGAATTTATAAACTACCAAAAATAATTTTATCGTTCAAATAACGTGTCAAAAAAGGGATTTTTTGAGCGATAAATGATACTTATAAGTCACATTGCATGAATTTTGACGCATATTTCATGCATTATATTACACATATAATTCTAATTGTTTAATCTTTTTAAAATATTGTAAACATAACAGCTTGAACAATTGGAAATATATTGCACATTTTGGGTTATAAAAAATTGTTGTGCTAGAATTATAATAAAGTGTCGTAAAAGGAACAAAAGTGTCGCAAAAAGTGTCGTTTAAGGTACTTTATGGGCGCAAATGTTACTTTTCTATGTGTTTTAGTAACAAATAAAGCATGCAAAATGTTACAAAATAGGGTTAAAATTTTCCAAAGTCTGTAATAAAGTAAGGGCAAATTTGAAAAAGTAAACTGTGGACTTTACAATTTTTGAAAAAAGTAAGGTAAGTTGTCCCGTTTTTTTTATAAAAAACTAGACAAATTATGTCACAATTTTATATAAATATATAACAAAGTAGGTAGTAATACTACTAAAAGTTTGCTAATAGTAAACTGTTCACTTATATAGATTGTTCACAGCCGGTGAACGTTCACGTTTTCGTGAACATTCAAATTGTCCAATTTTTTATACGTTTTAAGATATAAATAAAATGATTTTAGCTTATTTGTATGCTTTTACGTATATAAACGAATAAATACGAATATTATTCCTTAAATACGGTAAACATGCGGGTAGTAACTATACGACCAAAGTATATTTTATAAACTTTTACTCCTAGTTCGTCACATTCGCTTTTTAAGGCGTTTTTGATGGCCGTTAATGTTTTCTTATTCTTTATGTCTTCCCAATCGCAATCGGTCAAATAATCGGCTATTACGCCCCTTGTTACGTCGTGTAAGTTATCCGCGGCATTATTAACCTCTAATAAGTATTTTTTAGGGTCTATAATGTCAAATTTGACAATGGGTTCAACGCTTACTTGTTTCCCATCTAAGGTCACAATGTCAACCGGCATGATGTGCAAAGTGTCAATGGTCCAAATGACCGTGTGTATTTCGTCAATGATTGGAAATTTCCAATTCAAACCGACTTTTAAATTTCTTTTGTATTTACCTATCCTCAACAAAACGCCCATTTCGTAATCTCTTAAAACTACAATTGGCGAAAGATAATCGCGCCATTTTTCCCCGACCCATTCAAGCAATTTAATAAGGCCGTCTAACATGTTATTTAGTTTTAGCGTTAAATTGTGTCGTCAAATATTGTAATTCGTAGGCGTAGACTTCCTCCGTATCTTCTGTAAGCGGCACGCTAGCCCATTTCATTACGTCAATCGTGGCGTGTAACAATTCATGTTGCACCACGGCCGGGTCTTCTAAGCTAGGAACCCATACAATCGGGCTAAGGCCATCCCTAGATGGGAAGGTCACGCCTCGAGCGTCAAAGTCGCCGGCTTCAACCGTACTATCTAAATTTTTTTGTACGTATTTAACCGCATATTCAAGGTCTGACGTTACTAATACCCTAACCCCTAAATCAAATTCGCCGCCGGAAATAGTAAATTCGTAGTCACTCGAAGGCTTACCCCATACAATAATTGCAAGGATAAGAATTGTAAAAATAAATATGCCTATTCTTGAACCCATTATATACCTTTTAAAGCTTCTACGTCCGGGCGGTAGTCTTCCTCCGCTATTTTTATTTTTACCTTTCCTCTCACTTGGGCCAACATTCTTTTAACGCTTTGCTCTTCGGCCACAATTTCCCCGTATTTTTTTACTAACCAATTTTCTTGCTCTGCTAAAGTTAGCTTGTTCCAATTTTTAGGCATCTTCATTTTTTAATGAATTTTGTTGTTTATGATTCTTTTGTTTAGTACCTCAAAATTACCGTCTTTTTCAACTAATATTTGCGCGAATCCTACATTATGTTTTGTATTGTGCGGGTCATAATCCGGGGCCAATGTACAAAGACATCCGGTTGACCAACACGAAATCGGTTCCTCTTTTATGTTTGTTTCTGAATGATTCGATGTGCTATGTACGTGTCCAATAAGCATTGAACTTTTAGCCCTCATAAAAACACCCCTTGCGGCGTTTACCGGCGCCATAAAACCCCTTACAATAGTATGCCCGTGCAATAAGTGTAATTTGCCGGCCCTTACAACGATATGTTGCTCGTAAAAGTCAACATTGAATTTTTTTAAATCTAATCTTTGCGGCAATTTGTAATAAGGGTCATTAAAAAGCATTGGGGCTTTTTTCATTAAATATCGCATGTACCAATTGTCGTGGTTGCCCTCAATCCAAACTATGTGCGCTTTTGGAAATTTTGTTCTTAAATGGCTTAAAAATATTTGGCAATACTCAAACCACTCTACCACATCATCAGCGCTTGGCGGCGGCGAATCGTGGCTAGTAAATGGCGTATTATCCAATACGTCCCCGCCTAATACAATACAATTAATTTTATTTTTTACGCCGTAATCAATAGCCAATTTTAACGCTTCGTTATCCTGATTAGGAATGTGAATATCTGACATCCAAAGAATGTTATTTGAACTAACCGGAAGGTCTACGAATTCACGATTCTTTGATTTTGTAGGCGGAAGGTCCGGCGTATGGACGATTGCTATTCCGTTTTTTCTGTGTGTTTTTCCATAACTACCCGTTGCGTTTCTAACGTGTGACCTTGCATCCTCTTGGTCTTTATACATTGTCGGATGGTCGTTAAACAATTTAGCCGCTATTGAGGCTTTTGAAATCGACGGGAATTTCGCGACATACTGTGCCGCTAAATCTTTTTTTGTCATGCGTTGTTAATTTTTAAGCAAAAATTTGTTCTGCTTGTTTATACATCGAAAGAAAGTCTTTTGCTTCTGCCGGCGTTGTATTGTGGTCCTCCCCGTAAACCCACTCATCCTCGTAAGCGTCCGCCAAGTCCGTTGGCGTTGCAATAGCGCCTTTATGATACCTCATTTTAGCCGTATTGCCTATAAATATACCTTTTGCCTCTAATCTTTCACATAAAAACGCTAATCCGTCATGAATATTGTTAAATATTACAAAACCTCTTTCCTTCCCGGTCATGTTTTCATTGTGTGTGCAAACTGAATCAATAGCGACATCCCATTTCGCCGGCCATCTTCCCGAATCGCTTTGAGCGCCGCAAAAATTGGTCCCGCCAATTACATATTTCCCGTTTCCGGTTTCTATTCTCACAACCGCATAAGCCGCGCGCTTTATTTCATTTGAAAACGGTAATTCTTTTAACGCCTCAATAATAACGTACATTTCAACAAATGCAATGCGAAAAGGAACTATTGGTTTTTCAGGATAAAAATTCTTTACACTCATATAATGCCTTTAAATTTTGCTGTAATCCAAGCGCCATTGGAAATAAAACCCAATGAAACGGCGCCTATAAGTAACCAAATTAAACTTGTATTTTTAGACTCCCCGTCTTTTACTCTTTTATCTTTTTCAATAATTTGACCTTCTGAACTAGCTAAAATAATCCTAAGCTTTGCCGCTGAATCTTTCCATATTTGCTCGGCCTTATGGTCAATTATTGTTTGAATTTTAAGCTTTGTAATTGTTTGCACCGTATTTATACGTATCGTATCCGGTACTAAAGAATCGACTAAGCCTATTAAGGTTGTATCGTGATGGGTTGTTGTATCATTCATTAAACGCACTAAAGTATCATTTGCGCATGGATGTAATAAAGACCATTCCGCGCCTATCTTATCAAAAGAATTTGGTTCAGTTCTTACAATCTGTTCCGCACGCTGAATCTTGCGTTCCGGATTACAACCCGATAACGCCGATAATAATAAAATAAGAAAAACCACAAACATTAAAAAAGTCAATAAGACCGTAAGTGGAAGCGGATTTTTATTCTTGCTCATAGATAAGAAAATTATAGGGACCGAAGCCCCTATTTAATTACTGTTGTGTTGTTCCGCCGGTAACGTTATGGTCCTTAGCGTAAACGCCGATTAGGATAACTCCGATACCAACCGCCAATTGAGAAAGTGACTTTCCCGTAAATTGACCCGCGTTGTAAGCGTCCAAAATTGATTGAATCGCTACCGGTAAACCGGCTAAAATACCCGCTAAAGTTGTTTTGTAACTTTTCATGATTATTGTTTTTGATGAAATTTATTTTTTATCAGCCTTAGAAGATAACGAAACCTTAACGTCATTAATTCCCTCTTGCAATTTGTCCAACTTCTGATTAATCATGTCGTCGGACTTTTCTTTCATTGTCATTCTTAATTCTAACGCCGACAATCTAACGTCAGTTGTTTTCCAAAAT
>Ga0208388_1000234_pt1 | contig 13947 bp, 16 predicted proteins | sample CryBogCBH18Jul07_FD_185511 | JGI IMG/M metagenome (GOLD analysis project Ga0208388, IMG submission 185511) | Freshwater microbial communities from Crystal Bog, Wisconsin, USA - CBH18Jul07 (SPAdes) (version 2) | ecosystem: Environmental > Aquatic > Freshwater > Lake | place: Crystal Bog...
TGTTCTTGGTGTTCGCGCCACCAAGCAGGGTCGAGAGGACGTCGGTATCAACAGCGATCTTCAGCTGCTCGGCTGCGTCGTCGGACCAGATCGACATCGCGTTCAGGTCGGACTGAACGTCCATCACATCGTCGAGGACAGTGTTAAAGTACTTGCCCTTGTTGATGTAGAGCTCGACGTTCGAACCCTCGGGACGCTGCAACGCCAGCGTCGCGTCGGCGCTGTAGTTGTTGATGGTGATGGTCGGCTTCGTGCGGATCTTCACACGGTCGCCCTGGTTCTTGATCTCACCCTCGTAGTCGGTGTTGGAGATCGCGGCCAGAACGGTGGAAGCGTAGAACTTCTCCACGAGCTTGCCCGACCAAATCTCCGGGATGAAACCATTCGCCTGGAAGGCGTTGGCGGAGACGGTACCGGCACCAAGGCCGGAAGCGGGGAACGGAGAACCAGCAAGCGGATAGGCGGTACCCGAAATCTGCGTCATTTGTGACTAAAACCTGAACGAGAGGTTAACTGCGAATGAGCCCCTCTCGATGCGCGTCGAAAATAGACTGTTCGATGCGTGCCTTTTCGGCGTCCCGACCACGGAATTTTCCCATCCGTACGTCGCCGTAGAAGGCTTCGATCTGGGCTCGCGACCACTGGGGCTTCTCTGTGGGGGCATCCGCCGCCGCAGTCTTCGCTCTGCTGGGTGCCGCTAGACTCTCCAGCGGGATCTGAGCCTTACGCGGCTTAGGATCCGGCTGGCTCGCTACGGGAGCCACAGCAGCCTCTTCAGTAAGGAAGCCACTGAAGAAGGCCGCGACACGAGGAGCATTGTTCTGCTCGTACGCGTCCTTCAACATAGTATGCCTAATAACACCAGAATAAGGGTCTGGCAAGGACAACCAATCAATAAAGTTCTTATTCTCATTTAGTTCACGCCACTGGGGCATGTTCTGGTCAAGACTTTCCAGCATCCGGGTTCTATTGTCGGCAACTACGTGACCAGTAACGCCGGTCAACTTGGCCTGTAGATCCGCCAGCTTATTACGCAGATCCGCCACTTCCGGCAGGACTTCTTCTTTCGCGCGCTTGCCGACTACCGACAGGAACTCTTGCCCGTACTCGTTCTCTTCTTCCGGGGTCAGGAACTTGGTGGACGCGCTCGAACCACTGAAGGGAGCCTTGGCCTGGCTCTGCTCCTGGAGAGTCGCAACCATGTTCTGGAGGTTTGCGACCTGCTCCGAAAGTATAGCCACCTGGGAGTTGGCGCGGTCAAACCGCCCCTTCATGGAGTTATACTTGTGCTCCCAGGTGCTATCGTTACCTGTCTGGGTAACCGACTCCTTGGGTTCCGGCTTGGAATCCTGGGTCGGGGTCGGGGTCTGGGTCTGACCCTGGTCGTTCTGGAAACTACGAGCGTCTAGCTCCGCAGGAATAGATTCCTGCGTGTTCTCCGTGGTGGGTTCGGCCTGGACCTCAGTTGTGGGTTTGGTATCGGCTTTGCCGTAGGCGGCATTGTGAACGAGGGTTGCTCGCTCAGAAGCAGCGCGTACAGCCGCCGGGATATGGACGTTGGCATCGTCAATCGGGGTAGTTTGGGTCATGTGTTTCCTTCAGCGGAGGGCGCGGCTGTTAGCGGCGTGCTCGGCTATTTCCGGGATTCCAGCTTGGCGGCGGTCGATGCGGCCCCATGCAGGATGGTCATCAGGTGACGAAGGGCTTGTGCCCGGCCCTGAAAGACTTGGAGGTGCTCAATTGTCGTGGTTACGACAGCGTCTTTGGACGCTTCGGAATAGGCCCCGAGTTCGGCCAGAAAGGCTTGCCAATACTCGGGGGCTATCCTCGAAAGCGCTGCGGCTTTGATAGACAATTGGTCGGTTGGCAGGGCCACTACATACCCTTGGACATGGTGAACATGTTCAAGCCAAGCGAACCCAAGCCATTGGCATCAGCCGGGGTCTGCTTGGCATAGTTGTTCATCGACCGCTGAGCGGGGTCGCCCTTGGTGATGGTCGCCATGCTGTGACGCGTGGGGAGCATCTCGTGGGCGATCTGCTTGGCAGGCTTCCCCATCGCGTCAGCAGCTTTGGTGTTGGGCTTCAAAGCCATTACTTCGAAACCCAAGCCGTGCTCGAGAAGCAGAAGTAGATACCCACGCTCGAGTTAGCCAACGAAGACGAACTGTTCGACACGCCGTTCATGGTCGAACCGCTCGGGCAGAACACGTTGATCGAGTTGCCACCGTTGTTGATCACAGCGATCTGCAAGCCAGGGGCAGACGCCGGAAGAACAACCGAAGCGCCCGCTGCACCCGCCGTGGTCACCTGGTTCATCATCGCGGTGAGCGGCGTGGCGTTCGCCTGACCACCCGCCGAATACGCCGTCAGGCCCATGGTATAGGACTGCGTCTCCAAGCTGCCAGCAAAGCCGGTGCCCAGATTGGCGGCGTACCACGCGCCAGCGGTGTAGCAGGTGTAGATGACGATGGAGTTCACCATCTGCGACACGCCTGTCCCGTAGGCGACGCCGTTGATGGTGTCGGTGCCAGAGCCGAACACCTGCATCGGGTTTGCACCCGAATTATCGACGACGATGGTCAGTCCGGGAGCGCTGGCCGGAAGCAACACGCTCGCATTGGCGGCGGCAACCGTGGAGACGCGGTTCATCTCGTAGGGGAGCGGGGTTGCGTTCGCCTGACCGCCAGACGCGTACGCGGTAAGGCCGTCCTGGGCGCTTTCGTAGAACAGGCCGTTCAGCGTGATCGTGGTGAAAGCCGGGTTCTGCAAATTCCCAGCGATGTCGCTGGGGTCAAGGTAACGACGAGGCAGTAGAGCCATGGATGATTACTCCTGGAATTGGTTGAGGATTAGCCCTTGCCGCTGGTCGTGCCGGGGACGGCCGTGTTGGCGGATTGCGGGCCGAACATCTTCGTGCTGCCGCCCTTGGCGAACTTGCCGCCGTCGCCACTCTTGCCGAACGCAACATCGGGTGCGGACGGGCCTGCGGCCTGTTTGCCGAACATCTTGCCCGAGCCGCCCTTGGCGAACTTGCCGCCGTCGCCGCCCATCCCAATCGAAACACCCGGCGAAGACGGACCGGCGTGCTGCGGGCCGAACATCTTCGTGGTACCGCCCTTGGCGAATACCTTCTGGGTAACCTTGTCTTTGTTGGCTGACACTTTCATCGACCCCTTAGTAAGTTTTGCAAGAAAGCTGTTTGCTCTTGCCCACCATTCCGCCCTTCTTGAATGCAGGCATCGACGGGGCGGTCGGCGTCGAAGCAGATGGGTTCATCGACGGAATGGTGTCCGTCAGAGATCGCGCACTCGCGGGTGCCGGGGTAACGCTCTTGGGGCGGGGATGCAGGCCTTCGGTGTCGCCCATGTTCATGCCCGCGCCACGCTGCATCCGAACCTGCGGCACGCTTTTGCTGATGCGGTCAGTCCGCGTCAGCTTGCCTTGGTTCATTGGTTTCAAAGGGACGATGGCCATCACGGGCCTCCTGCAATGCGGGTGCGTGGACCCATGTCCTGTGTGACCGGGCTGGACTGCTGACCGCCTTGCGCCTGGGCCGCGTTGTCACCCATGCCGCCATGCCCCGGCATACCCTGGGACTGGGCGACCATCGCGGCTTGCTTCTGCTGAGCGGCAATCTCGTCGGCGCTGGGCACAATCTCTTCGCCGGGCATACCCAACGTGGAGGCAACCGAGCGCAAAACCGTGGCGCGACCCTTGGGACCGACGATCTGCATGTCGATGGGGTTTGCGGTGGCCTGCAAGAACTCCATCTGGCGGGCTCGCTGGGTTTCCTTCTGCATGGCAACCGCCACGCCGAGCACCCGGATGTTCTCTTCCCCGGTGAGCATACCCGTCTCATCGGTAAGCATGATCATGTCGAACAGCGCCAAAAGCAGTTGCTCGAGCACGTCACGGTCAATGTTGGCGGCTACCGTCTGGAGGATCTTGGAGGCGTTGCCCATAAGCATCGCCAAGCCACTCGCGGTGCGCCCTGCCCCACCAGCGGTGTTACCCGACAGGTATTTCGGAATGCCCGAGAGCTCGTCGGCCATCTCGATGAACTGACCATACACCGTGAGCAGTTCTTGAGCGTTGGACGCGGGCTGAAAGAAACTGATCGGAACCTGGGAGTTGTTCCCCATCGGATCGGTCTGGACGTGCCAGCGCTTCCACGGATAAAGCTGCTCGCCGTCTTCATCGGGCGACAGGCGGTCATCGTTGACCACCACCTGCGGACCCGAACTGATCGAAAGATTATTGATCAACGCGCGCAGCGTCGCGTTGGATGCTTCCTGAATGTCGTTCAGGATATCCGGCAAGCCGTTACCAACGACGGTGCCAGGCACCTTCTCGAACGACGTGACAAAATAAGGATGGCGGCGGCGCGGGCTCGGAGACAGCTGGACCTTGATCACGTACTGACCGATGAGCCACGTCTCGACGTAGTAGTCGCGCATGTCGTCTTTGATCTGAGCGGGGTCCATGCCCTGCTCGATCAACATGCGGCCCTGGACGTTGCCCGTGAACTTCAGGCAGGTGATCAGGCCGGATTGGTTTAGGTGCGGGTTCTCACGGCTCTCTTGCGTGGCCCGCTCGGTGTCCGTCTGGTCCCAGTCCTGGACCAACCCACCACGGCCATAGAGATCCAATACCTCGCGGATGGCATTCTGGTCGTAACCGGGCAAATCCAAGAGGTCGTTCAAGTCGGCGCGCGTCAGTCGCGTGCGCTCGATGACGTCGGCGTCTTCGATGGCGGACACACCGGGCGTCCACCAAATATCGAAGGGCGACACCCGGCTCCAGAACAAGCGAGGTTTTTGCGTGACGACGGGCTTGTTACCTTCCCAGGTAACTTCCGGGACGATACGGACTTCCGGCCCTTTGATGCACGCAAACGGGAACAGTGGCAGGTCCACAAGGAACTCAGCCAGCGCCTTATAGAACCCGCCATCCTTGAGGATCTGGTCGATCCGGTCGCCAGCGATGGCGGCTTGGTCGGCGGCTTTCTTCTTGGCGGCCTGACGCGCAGCCTCCTTAAGCTGAAGCATCCGGTCGTTGGTCTGGTCGGGATCGGCGGGCTGACCGCTGGCCTGAAGGCTTGCACCCTCGGCCTCTACAAGTTGATCTATCGAGTCCAGGACATCTTGGGGTATCTGTGGGTCGTCCGGGGGCTGCAAGCTCCAAGGACGCTCGGGCGACAAGTATACATCGCGTAAAAGCGAGAACGCGCCCCGGCATTTCATGGCAATGACGCGGGCGTATACTTCAGAACCGCCGAATTTACGGATTTCAGCGATCTTCGAGGCGTCGTATTGGCCATTAAAGGCCCGCATCGCACTCAGTAGCCGCTCGGACCAGCCTGCCGCGTTGTTATTGCGGTGGCGCTTCATGATGTCGAACTGGTGGCGGACATAAGCAGCCAGACCCGACAGCTCAGTATTGGAGCTCGCGTCTTCAGCGGCGGCGCGAGCCTCGTCCTGTGCTTTCAGCGCAATACTTAGCTGTTCTGGCCCAACAACGCGAAGAATCGCGCCGTTTTGCTTATCCATCCAGTCGGCTCCCATCGAGCACTCGACGTGCGGGAGCTTAATACAGTATAAAATAAGAGAAAGGCAACCCGTTTTCTAGAATAGGACCAATAGTTGTCCGATCTTCCGGCGATCATCTCCCCTATAAACGATGATAGACTTGTCATTTTGGCCCGAGAAATAGCCAAAGACATGCACCCCCTCGAAACTATACTTGAAGTGAACAAAATCGGGGTTGACCAGTGGGAAACCATACAAAACAACCCCCGGTTTCAACGTTTGTTGGAGTCCGAAATCGCGGATTGGAACTCCGCAAGCAACGCTTCCGAGCGTGTGCGGCTGAAATCCATTCACTTCGTTGAGGAGGTGCTTCCAGAGTTCTACGCGCGGGCCAATGACCCCCGTGAAAGCCTCGCCGCCAAGACCGAGGTACTTAAGACAGTCGCTCGATTTGCCGGAATTGGATCTTCCGGTGGTGAAATCGGCGGTGCGGGCGAAAAATTTACCGTCACGATCAATCTGGGCGCGGATAAATCCCTCAAGATCGAGAAGACAGTTACCCCGCAGGTAATTGAAGGCCACGCGGAGGCCGTCGATGCCAGCAATTAACTATACGGCACCGCCAACCTGCGCGAGATTCATGCGCTCGGAAGCGTTTGGGCGACTGATCGCGGGTCCGGTGGGCTCGGGTAAGACAACGGCGTGTTTGTTTGAGCTCTTCCGGCGAGCGTGCGAGCAGGCCCCTGCCCCGGATGGGTACCGCTACACGCGCTTCGCCATCGTTCGCCAAACCCTCAAGCAGCTAAAGGATACGGTTCTCAAGGATATCGTGAGTTGGCTGGCCGGGATCGCGGAGTACAAGGTTTCCGACAACACGATCTACATCACCATCGGGGACGTGCGCTCGGAATGGCTGCTCATTCCACTCGATAACCCTGAGGACCAACGACGTCTGCTGTCCATGCAGCTAACGGGCGGGTGGCTCAGCGAGGCCATCGAGATGGACGTGAACATTATCTCCCCGCTGGCTGGACGATGCGGGCGTTACCCGTCTGCGGCACAAGGCGGCTGCACCTGGTTCGGGCTTATTGCCGACACCAACCTCCCCTCCGAGGGCACGCCCTGGCATAAATTCATGGATGTGGAGACACCGCCCGACTGGCAGGTGCTCATCCAGCCGTCAGGGATGTCCGAGGACGCCGAGAACCTTGAGTGGCTGACACAGACACCCGAGACACTCAAGCTGCCCGTCACGGACCAACGTCGGCGTGCCCAAGGGCGCACTTATTATGAGCGCTTCATCCGGTCCAACAGCGAGGACTGGTGCAAGCGGTATGTGTATGCCCAGTACGGCGACGACCCATCCGGCACGGCGGTCTTCCGGGAAAGCTTCAAGGCAAGCTTCCATGTCGTGGATGAAGTACTCCCCGCCTACGGTATGCCCATCATCGTTGGGCTCGACTTTGGGCGTGACCCTTGTGCGGTCATCACGCAGGTAGACCACAAGGGAAGGTTCCTCATCCTCGAGGAGATCCTTGCCGAAGACATCGGCCTCGAGCTCCAGCTACAGCGAGCGATCAAGCCCGCGCTGCTGCAAGAGCGTTATATGGGTCGGCCCATCGTCATCGTGGGCGATCCTGCGGGCACCAGCCGGTCCACACACTATGAAGAGACCTCGTTCGACCTCGTGAAGCGTGCGGGCTTCTCCGCGTACCCAGCGCCCACCAACGAGATCGACAAGCGCCTGCGCGCCGTGGAGGCTTACCTGCTGGCACAGCGCGATGGTGGACCCGCGATGCTCATTGACCGCCAGCGTTGCCCGACCATCGTGCGGGCGCTCAACGGCGGGTATCGCTACGCCAAGACGCGCAACGGCATCCGCAAGGCGGTACCCGATAAGAACGAGTACTCACACATTGCGGATGCCCTTCAGTACGCGGCAGTCGCGGCGCATGGCGGTATGTCGGGGATGTTGTCGTCCCGCCTGCAACGCGGGAAGCGTCAGCACGGTCGCCCGATGGTTACCGCTGGTGGGTGGACTTGAAATATAGGTGTAAGGTTTATAGATAGGGCCGTCTAGTATTACCTATCACGGGAGGGTAAATGACGAGCTATCATTACAAATCTTACGTTCACGCTTCTGAATCTGGCGGGCGTGCGTCAAACAAATACGAAATCAAAGAATGGGGGGTAGACTCAACCTATCGCCTGACTCCCCAGAAGATAGATCTCCCCCCACTCCCTAAGAGCGAGCCTCCTAAACCCAAGCCCGAACACGAGCCCTACTCAATCGACTACCACGGGCTCGTGTTCTTGTGGCGTTGGAACGAATTTTATGCAGAGTTTGAACGCTATGAAGGGGGCAAGCCCTCTTGGTTTACGTGCGTTATGCGGGATCAGTGAAACGCCTCTTCCCACGTCCCCAGTGTGGACGCCTTGGAATACTCGGTGGAGCGGTTCTCGAAGAAGTTCGTGTGCTCCACCGCGTTCAGCATCTCATCCAGCCACGGCAGCGGGTTCTTCTCGACGTTGTAGAGCTCGTCGATACCTAGCTGGGTAAGCCTGCGATCCGCGATATAGCGGATGTAGGTCTTCACCTCGGCGGAGGTAAGCCCCTCGATGTCCCCCTGCTCAAACGCGAGGTCCACGAACGCGTCCTCGTGATCCACGATGGTTCCGCAAATATGCTGGATCTCGTTGACCAGCTTGGGCGTCCAGAGCTCGGGGTTCTCCTGGATGAACGTCCGAAAGAGCTTGATGATCGAGTTGCAGTGCAGGGTTTCATCCCGCACCGACCAACTGACGATCTGCCCCATCCCCTTCATCTTACCGAACCGGGGAAAGTTCATCAGGATCGCGAACGACGCGAACAGCTGCAAACCCTCGGTGAATGCCCCGAACGCCGCCAGCGTCTTGGCGATCTCATGCTTGGACTTCACGTTGAAGCTTTGCATGTAGTCGAACTTGTCCTTCATCGCCTTGTATTTGAGAAACGCGGCGTACTCGGCCTCGGGGATTCCGATGGTGTCGAGCAGGTAGCTATACGCCGCCACATGGACCGTCTCGATGTTCGAGAAGGCCGACAGCATCATCAGCACCTCGGTCGGTTTGAAGACCTGGCTGTAGTGCTTCATGTAGCAGTTGTTCACCTCGACGTCGGCCTGGGTGAAGAACCGGAAGATCTGGGTGAGTAGGTTGCGCTCGCCATTGGTGAGGTTAACCGACCAATCCTTCACGTCTTCAGCGAGAGGGACTTCCTCGGGCAACCAATGCACCCGCTGCTGGGTGAGCCACGCCTCATAGGCCCACTCGTACCGGAAGGGCTTGTAGACGGGGTTCTCGGTCAGCAGGTCGATCTTAACGGGTTGTTCCTCGGGTGCGGGCGAGGGCGCGGGTTGGGTTTCGGGCCGATCCAAAACGTCACTCACCGGCAGGCACTCCCAACTCAGACTTCGTAAACCCAACCATGTGCTTCCCCAGGTCCAGGAGCTCACCAAGAGTATAGGCGTCGGGGTCCATGTCCGTGGGAGCCACACAGGGCACGAACACAAAGCAGGTCGAGCACCCGTGGTGCATGGTGACCTCGTACCCGTGGGGGGAGGATTGGTACTCGACCTCGGTTACCCAGTCAGGTAACGCGTCCACCCAGCAAGGCCGCGCCATCCCGTAGCCCTTCCATAGTGTTATGGTGGACATCAGCATGTTGCCCCAACCGATTCCGAGCGCTTGGTGAAGACCAACTGCTCCTCGATCCAGGCGTCCACGTCTTTCTGCCGGTAATAGGCTCGCTTCCCCAACCGCAGATAATCCGGGCCTTTGCCCATTCGCCGCCATTCACGAAGGGTCGTGGGCAGGATGTTAAGCATCCTTGCCAAGTCTTCAGATGCAATAAGTCCCAACGTCTTCCGTGCAGGCGTGTCATTTTCTAAAGGAGGTATCATCGTTGTGGTGGTCTTCCCCAGTTTCTACCGATTTGGCGTCAGTCGAACGGTGCTGAGCTCGGATATAATATAAGTGTCACTAGGCTAGACAACACGTAAGATGTCAGAAAGCCCCGCGTTATACTGAGGTCAGGATCGACTCGGGAGTTATGTGTGTATACCTACGCAGGTTCTCCCAGGATTTGTGGCCGGATATGGCGGATACTTGGGGGATATTCAGGCCATGCTCAAACAACAAGCTTATCCCTTCGTGACGAAGGTCGTGAAATACTAAATCTTCTATTCCGCAAGCTTTTGTCGCCGCAGAAAAAGCATTTGCAATAGTAGATCCCATGAATGGGAAAATCCTCCCCTTGGGGTTCTCCACCTTGCGTTGACGCTCGATGATCTCGCAGGGGTCGATCACCTCCCCATTGAGCTTGAACGGTCCCTTGAGCAGCGGAACCCGCATGTCCCTGCCCCCTTTCACCGTTGGATCTTTGCGCCCCCTGATGACGACCGTGCGCGCCTTGGCGTCGTAGTCCTCCCAGGTAATCCCCCCAGGCCCGACGATCTCCCCACGGCGCATGGCGGTCGCCACGGCGAACAGGATGATGTCTCCCGTGATGCGTTTGACGTTCTGGGCGGCTGGCCTGCTATGACACCATGACACCAGCGCAGAGAGCTCGGCTTGGGTGGGGCGACGGTCGCGGCGGTTGGACTTGGCTATGAGCCCGGCATGATCGAGCGTCTGCACGGCACGCTTTAATGTGGCCCGCGCCTCCGAGGCGTCCTTGCTGTCCAGGAAAGCCCCACCATGCTCGAGCGCCACCCCTAGATAGACCAACTCTTTCTTTATGGTGGTTGGCCCCGGTGGATGCAGCCGACCGCCGTATCGGCCAGGGTTGAAGCGCTCCGTACTGCGTTTTTGGACGTATGCCATGATGTGCTTGGTGGTGAGCTCCGCGAGTCGTACGTCCCCCATGTAGTGTGTGATGATCGTCAGGCAGGAAAGCTTGGACGCGTGGATCTTGGCTGTCTTGGAGGTGTACTCCTCGATGATCGACCTGATGGTGTGCGGCTTGCCCTTGCCCGGCCCCGATTCCTGCAAATCGTCAGGGGGAGCGGCTTCCTGCTCCCTCGCCCATCGCACCGCCTCAGCCTTGGACGGGAACACTTTTGAGACGGCTGGGCGATTCGCGAGACGGATGTGAGCCCGCCATCCAGAGGGGTGCTTAAGTATAGATGCCATGGTGCGAAAGTCCTTTCGGAGCTCGGGTTGAGGCCCCCCGTGGGCGGTCCGTGCGTAATCCGTGCGTAGTTCGTGCGTAGTTAGGGGGGTATTTCGGCCAATATCAGGTGGCGGAAGACCGCTGTCAAATCGGGTTTGGTGGGGTTGTAAGGTATTGGAAAGGTTCAGGAAAATACCCTTTATCAACAGGTTGTGGATAACTCCCCAAAACCCGAGTGATCAGATTCCATAATCGCTTGAACTCCTGTGTAATATCAACGACTTAAGCGTGTTTTTGGGTAGCATATGCGTAGTCAGAGCCAATTTTCACAATATCCGGAATATAACACCTAATCAACACCTAAATAACACCCTAGCATACTTGCAATCTCCGTGGGTACTGCGATCAATGTGTTGCTGCCTTCGATCCACCACTCGAGAGGTTCCCCGCCATGAGTTCATGCCCTGTTCTACGCCCTTATTGCGACCGGAAATCCGTGACCTGTTTTATATTGTAAGGTTCGGGTTAGCCGCTGCGAGGGTGTGATGGTTTAATGTTATATTGGTGTAATGTTGGTTTTTTGGGGTTCTATATTTCCAAGGTACCACAAAAAGCACCATAGCCCCCCTGCCCCCCTGTCCATATAGGGGTGGGGTGGGGGCACGGTATTACCCGTGCGGGTAACCCCCTTTAACTACAACAAGACCTGAGCATGACAACCTCGGGTCTCCCGATAACTGGAACGTGACTTAGTTCCAACCGCTCATTGACATTCGAATATGGTTTCATGGCTGCATGGTGCAGCCTCGGCGGAAGTGACAATCCCGCGCCTATCGCACCATGACACGCCATGATCGGGCTCAGATTGCCCGTCCCAAAATCTGAACCTAGCCCCTTACGGGGGCTTCATAGGGTCGCGCTGTAGCGTAACCGTGCCGTGCCTAGCCTATGCCGTGCCTGCTAGTATCCGCCCTAACCCGGCGCAGAACGCGAGTGAGTAACCGTGCCGTGCCGTGCCGTGCCCATACAGTGACCATCAAAGGCGATAACAGGAACCTGTGAGGATGATAGACGATGGCGTGCAATGGTGCATTGCCTGGATGAAGTGGGGGCTAGGTATTCAAACATTCTACGCTGGTGTTGTTGGTTACCTAAGCGGGTAACGAGTAGCACTAGCGCAAGGTGGATTGATAAGCGTCGGGCTTGATCGGGCGCTTGTTCATCCACCATCCAACGGGAATGTATCCTATGTTCCATGATCCTAGCACCGCCACGATGCGGGGCCGTCGCAAGCAAGCTGCGTATAACTTCATGATGCAACCGCGCGTCACTCGTGCGGGTGATCTGCCGGGCCGTGATCCTGCACCCGTCAAAGCCGACCCTAACGTGCCTCACGTCTACAAGAAAGACGAGCCCGCCAACGCCAAGGTCACGGATAAGATGGGCGAGGTCATCAAGATCCAATTCACCAACGCGAACAACCGCCCGACATGGCTGAACCGTCCCGCGCGTATTACCCAAGAGGTAATAGTTCCCGAGGGGTTCAAGGTGAAGGTTCTCCCCGCTGGCAAGGCGCGCGGGCTGCGTGCTCAGACGGTGCGATGATTGCATGGTGATGTTGCAACCGTCGGTTGAGCACAGCCATCGCCAGCCGCGAGAGCAACCCTACTCGTTTTCTTTCTCTCTATTATTAATGTTCTATGTTCTATGTTCTAATTTAAGTACCTCGGGGAAATTCAATTCCCCGGGCCGGGCCTCGGGCTGGCGTCTGTCTGTCTGTCTGGGCGTGGGTCGTTTTTCAAACTAGAACATAGAACATTACAAAAGGGCCTTGTAAATCAATGACTTACGGATTTTCAAAGTTCTAGTTTCAACGTCCAAAATTATAGACGGTTGTGCTCCGCTAAAGTTTCTACTCTCGATTGCATAATGTTCTATGTTATTATCAGGTTATCCGGGCGTAATTTTTCCTGACCAGTAATTTACCCTCTTATGTTCTATAATCTTCGTGCGGTCAGGATGTTATCGTATCGAAGCGGGTCTCACTTACCCGCTGAGGTAAGGCGCGCACACATAACATGTAAATAACACACTATTACACCATAACAACATCTCATCCAATCCGCCGCGCGAAACCAACACTCAATCGGGTTTGACTAAAGTTTCGTCGGACACGTTCAAGTTTGTATCGGCTTTAATCGGATTAGTCGTTACGGCTAATACGCAACTATGACGCGAGTCGCCCCCTTTCTCTCATGGCGATTGCAGCGTCGCGGACTACCAACCCCTACCCACAAACCACCCCCCACCACCCCTACCCACACCACCAACTTACCTAGAAAGGTAACACCAATGAACGCTCTCACCCTGACCAACGCTGGCGACGAATCCACCACCAACGCGATCGCCAACACCGAGTTCACCGCCGATAAGTTCTTCGCCACCGTGCGCCAGTTCGGTCGTGACTTCGGCAACGGCATGGCGTCCCGTCCCCGCATGGCGGTGGCTGCATGTGAGGCTGCGGCCTATCTGACGGACATCGGCCCGGACCAGGCCACTGAGATCTATACCCAGTTCCAGCAGGCCGCGAAGTCCAAGAAGGGCATCGAGTATTCTGTCGAGGCCAGCTTCAAGGTGCAGGTGTCCAAGCTCAAGCAGTTCCTCATCGTCGGCACCAAGTGGCAGGACGATGGCGTGGAGATGCTCAACCGTGCCGAGGTCATCATCGACCAGCTTTCCAAGATGGACCCCAGCCCGCTGAAGGGGTCCGCGTATGATAACCTCGTCAACATCGCACGCGAGCAGAATAAGCACGAGGATCATGTGCTTACGGACGATGAGATCGAAGCGCTCATCTCCAAGCAGATCGACCCCAAGACCGCCGTCCAGAAGCTGGAGTCCATGTATAAGCAGATGGTCAAGATTCAGACCGGGTCGCAGGACGAGGCTGGCCTCGACAACGCGGTGCTGGCCATCACCATCGACAACCTCAAGGCGACCATACTTGATCTTGGCGGTGAACTCCCCGCCATCACCAAGGATGACATGGAGAAGGCCAAGCTGGCCAAGCTGCTCCAGAAGCACATGCCCGGCGTGACGATCACCCCTGTCTGAGCCTGACGATTACCCACCATCACACCATCACACCATCACACCATCACACCACCCCATACCCAACGAGGTAACTATGCCCTTCTTTACTTTCCACCAGAACAACAGCGGTGGCGTTCACACTGGCCCGGCGATCATCGTCATCATCGAAGCC
>Ga0208388_1000235_pt1 | contig 13935 bp, 18 predicted proteins | sample CryBogCBH18Jul07_FD_185511 | JGI IMG/M metagenome (GOLD analysis project Ga0208388, IMG submission 185511) | Freshwater microbial communities from Crystal Bog, Wisconsin, USA - CBH18Jul07 (SPAdes) (version 2) | ecosystem: Environmental > Aquatic > Freshwater > Lake | place: Crystal Bog...
AGTGCAGCATACATAGGGGTTTTCACTAGGTCTGGGTTCCTCACAAAATCCTGACCAAGAGCTTGTCCACAGTGCCAGTAGTTATCGTGAAAGGTAAGTTGGATCGTCCCTCTTCCCCTGTACATAAACCCATCCCCACTTGCTTCATTCCTGTTTCCTCCTCGATTGGCGTAAATTCTGTTGGCAATCTTTTGAGGTTGATGGGCAAAAAGGGCATACTCTTCTGGCTTAAAGTGAGTATGGAACAGGGCTTGAAGGGTTTCAGCTCTATAGTTAAGATTTTCTTCCAGTGTTCGGAAGTGGTTGCACTCGTGTGAAAGCTGTCCGATAAAGGCGGCCTGTTCTTTGACGGTAAAAATGCTGAACTTTTGAATTGTTGCATTTAAAGGTTCCACCCATTCTGGACCAATATTGAGAGCATGTAGTTTCTCTACTGTAATCATTTAACCCCCTCGTTGACAGTCTGCATCACTTGGTTGTACTGGGCGATACAAGCGTTGAGCTTGGTGATGGCTTTGTCTCCGTCTGAGGCGATTGCGACAATATCTTTAATAGCCTGTCGAGTAGAATCGGGTCCATTGGCTTGATCTCCATCGGTGGAACCTGAACTGGCTTGTACACCACAGGTGGAGGGGAGGCGCAACTCGCCAGAGTCAACCCTAGAATCAATACTAGCCTGTTTAACTTTAATTTCATCTTTAGCCTTTCTCAATTGATTAGTAGCCTTGGTTAAGCTTACCTTTAGCTCTGCTTCTTTAGCCCTAGCCTCACCATTAAGTCGCTCAATTTCTGCTTTATCTTCGTCAACACGTTTTTGATATCCATTTCTGTCTCCCAAAAAATAAACAGATCCTACAATCAAGGCCATCCCACCATATTTCAAGATCATGGCGTGAGCTTTTAACATGGGCAAAAACCCAACAAGGAATGACGCTACAAAAGCCACAATCCCTGCTACAAAGGTCAACAGGGTCAGCCAGTAGATCAGGTCACCAAACAACCAAGCAATCATAGCCCCGCCCTTGCTTGCGCCATTCTCTCCCTCTCATGGTCAGCCTCTAGCGTTGGCGGTGTTTGAGGTGGTGGAGGAGCCGTCCAATTAGGGCTAGAAACAATAATAGGAGCAGGTGGTGGTGGTGGCGGTGCGACATATGCGTCCTTATTTGATTTGGCAGCATTCATCATATTTTGGGCTTCATTGGTCAAACCCTTGGTCAGAATGCCTCCTATACCGCCCACAATGAGCAATACGATGTCATTGAGCATCTTGGTATAAGCCTGGTCAATAGGAGCCATAGCCTTGATTGGCTGGCTTACAAAGGTTACCGAATAGAGTAGGGCCATTACGATGAAGGCCAGTATCAGAGTCACCACAATGATCACAAAGGATCGGACCCTAATCTCTATTTCATCGGCATTGAGGCGTTCCTTGGGGCTGTTGAGGAATGCTAGTAGGAGTTCCTTCAATCTTTTTCTCCAGTATGGGGGCTACTAAATATTCGGGGCAGTCTTGATTGAACTCACACCGAGGCTTTTGGCATCTTTCTGCTTTAAAGTTATCAGGATCTTGACAGAAATATCTGTATTGATCATTACATCCTGCAAAAACTATACATATACAAGAACATATATATAAAAAAATGCGTTTTTTGATCATTTCTCTAACCTTTTCAATGCTTTATCAACCCTAATTAAAGCTGAATTGATCTCAATGTACATCCAAGCCTCTAGGGGCAAAATTAAAAGAATCACAACCATAAAGAAGGCAATCAGAAATTGTGCCATCGAGTCAGACTTAGGATCAGCCCCCATGTCCACAGAAGTATCAGCAGAGTAGTTAGAGAAACCGCCACTCGATTGCGGAACTGGTCTGCCTTTTGCTCCCGTAGCCATTGTGCTCTCCTTTTAGCCAGCAACTCCTCTCTTCGTGCCAATGCTTGTTTAGTTGCAATATCGCCAATGGTGTGGTTTACCCTTGTATAAAGGTCTTTTAGTTCAATAGGAACGTGATAGACCATATAGTCAGATAGCTCACTGTTTAGCTTTTCCATTTGAAGATTAGCAATTACCAACTTAATGGCAGTCTCTTGACCCTCCTCATCACTTTGGTGAAGTGCTATCTCTTCTTGTTCTTTAACATAATTCTTTAGACCGTTATAGGCTTGAAAGAACTTTGTTAAAGCCTCTGCTACTTGTGCGTAAATCAGATTTTCATCAAACTCAGGAGGTGGTTCCTTCTTCTTTTTCTTTACTGGAGCCACATCCTTTTTGGGTTCAACAACTTCTTTTTTATTAAAGATAGAAGTAAGAAATCCAAATAATCCATTCGCTGACTTCTTAACTTCCTTGACATCTTTAATTACTCCATCAATCTCTTTTTTGGCATCGACAATAATCTGTCTACCTTCTTTGTACATTTCACAGGAGTCCTTAATAAGCTTAAAGGCTCCTGACGCAAGTGCAACAAGGGTAAACGGGTCAATTTCACTTTCCCTTCATTTGATCGTACATCATGGTTATTGCACCCAATAACCCTGCTAACCAAAGAATAGGAATTGATATCTTTCCGATCCAACGGCAAACAGTAATAAAACCTTCTAGATTCTTAGCAATCTCCACAAGAACCTTGGTGTTGTCATCAATTTCGGTGACTTTTTTCTCTACTTCGCATAAGCGTTCGTAGATTTGCTCATGGGTTACTTGTGAAGTTTCCATCATTTGAACTTGTGGTAGGGTGATCCTAACAACGTGGCTTGACGTTGCGCCTCGATAACACTTGGGGGCAATGTGGGTGCTCCAGCAATTGTTGGAGTAGCACCAACTGGCAAGAAACTTTCGCCAGTGTTTCTTAATATTTCTCTTCTTTCAGCAGGTGACTTGGCATTTGCAAGTTGATCAAAAGCCAAAAACAATCCACCAACTCCACCAATTTTTGCTGCTTTTCCTAAAGTGCCATAGTTTTTGGTGTGCTCCAAACCTTGGGCAATTCTTTGTTCTCTAGTTGTCAGATCTTGACCTGTTAGCTCAGAAAGCTTTTTACCGTAATCACCAATCAATTCTTTGGCTTTGGTGTTGTGTTCAGCTCCAACAGTACCAAAAGGTAAATCATTGTTTAACATTTCCATAGCTTGTCTACGGCCTTCTGGTCCCAATGTGTTAAACATTGTGTTATCCATAGCACCTAAACCAGGCAAAAATACTTGACCTTCAGGTATTTTGGCTTTTGCATAAGCTTTAGTAAACGCTTCATTGCCAGCAAGTTCACTTCCTGTTTTTTCAAGATGTTTAGCCAGTTGAGGAGATACACCTGGCAATTTGTGTAATTCATTGATGGCAGGTCTTACTGGCTTAACAGCGCCTACAACTTCTTTGGAAGGCTCTGCAACCGCTTTAGAAGGTTCTGCAACGGCCTCAGAAGGCGTTTTAGATGCTTCTGTAAGGTTTGCTATTGTTGCGGACTCTTCAGGGCTTGTAGAGGCCGTAATGGGAGATTCAGGTGATACTTCTTTGGCAACTTCTTGAGGGTTTTGTACTTCAGGAAATGGTAAAGGTTGCCCTGATTTCATTGCTTTGTTGTTTTCACTCTTAGCAATTGTTGTAGCATCTTGACGGCTTTGTAGTTCACCACCCAATGTTTGATTAAGCGTATCCAATTGAGGATTTGTAGGAACTGTTTTCCAATCAAATGTAGGCTCAACACGACCATTAGGCGCTTGTTTATTGACATCCATTTCAGGTTCAATGCGTCTGATATCTCTTTCAGCAGTAGACTTAGGCTTATTGCTTAAATGCTTCCCTATCAAAGCAGTAGCACCCAATCCTGCGGCAATCACGCTAGGCAAAAATGCGTCTGACTCAACAAAGTCATGCATGTGTTTTTTAAGATTTAGTTGATCAAGAGGATTGGCAGCTTGTGGAGCACCAACTGTTTCTTGAGCATTCTTTACATCTTTGGCTAATTCTGTTGTGCTTACGGGCTCTGGAACATTTAAAACCCCAGGCTTTAATGTAGACATTAAATTGCTAGGCAAAGGTCCAAGATCAACAGAACCTTGATTTCTTTTAGGAGGTGCAATAGGGGCTTCTTTAGTGACTTCCTTTGCAGGAGCCTCTTCTTCCCAAGTATCATAATCACTCATTTACATACTCCTTGGTTCCGTCTTTCTTGTAAACCATTGGTCTATTTGTTTTAGGGTCAATAGTGATATCGCCCTCTTTAAATTCTCTGTTAACTTTACCGTTCTTGGCTTTAATATTTTCTATGTTTGTATCATAGTAATTATTAATTCCTTTAAAACGCTTAGAGTTAAACCATTCTTGTTGAAGTTGTTCAGTAGGAGGCAAATTACCTCTGTATTTTTGGATTTGAAAATCTAAGAATGACTGATAGGCAGAAGACAAAGCAGCAAGTTTTTGAATTTCATTAGACTTAATCATTACGCTTTGTCTACCACCCAACAAAGGATCTAAATGCTGAGTAACTCCAGATGCTCCAGGAGGAATTACACCAGCGTTAACCATTTGAGCATATTGATCTTCAACAGTTTGATTCAAAGCAAGATATCTTTGTAAATCCATGAACTGTTGTGGAGTTTCTGCACCACCACCAATATAAGCATTGATCGTGTCTCTTAATTGCTGTTGAGTTTGTGCAGATGAACCAGAAGAAACCGATGCGCCAGCAGTAGCATTTGCACTGCTTGTAGCTTGATTGGTAGCAGATGTTCCTAATGAACCACCAAGATTGGCCCCAAGGCTTGGAGAAGGTGTAGCGCCTGGTATAGCAGGATTCCCACTAGTAGCAGGTACAGGAGGAACGCCTTTACTTCCACCTAAACCTAAATCTAATCCAGCGTTTAGATTTGCTGTTGCGCCTTGTGTGCCAGTAGCACTACCACCTCTAGATGCACCTTGTTCAGCATTAGCGCCAGTAGTACTTCCAACGTAAGCGTTGGTAGCTCTTAATAAATCAAACTTTTCTTTTCCAGTAAGTTTGGCAACTCGGTCAAGAAAACCGTTTTCTTTATTGGAAACCAACTCTTTAAGTTGTGTTGCATTGTTGTGCAACTGGGACATCTGTCCTGCCATTTTTTGGGCAGTGACGTTTTGTTCCATGATGGAAGCAGGAATTCCTGTAATGGCTTTTTTGGCGTTTTCAGAAGCACCTTGATAGACTTTATCTTCTGTAGCAGTTCTGTCAGATGGGCTAATGAAATAACCACCCCTAGCTTCAATGGCATCTATTTGTTTAGGATCAATTTGTTGCAACTGACCATTTTCATCTTTAACAAACATTTTGCCAGTCCAACCTCTAGCGTTGAATTGCTTAATGGCTTTACCAAAAATAGGTGAATAGGCTTCTTCTTCGTGTGTTGGTCCACCGTTGTAAGCTTGCCATGCACCTTTATAGTCATGGTTTAACAGTGAAAAAAGTACGCCATCCCATTGTGTTTGTGTATTAATATGCGCTGTTTCGTCTGACTTTGTTTTGTCAGTAACATGCTTGAGCATTTCAAACTTATTCTCAACAGTTGGACTTTGAAAATAATTCTTACTTGCATCCAAGAATTCCATAGCCTTCTTGTGATCAGGCTTGATAGGTTCTTCTAAAGACTTATCTACACTTTGTGTTGTAAATTGTGGTTTTGGATCCTGTGGAATGATTGGGGCAGGAGGAGGAGCTTCCTCTAGCTTACTAGATACATCTACATTTTTAACAGGAGGAGCAACACCCAAGTCCACCTTGTCCAATGGTTTTAATTCTCCATCCATGATTGCTCCTTGTTACCAATTGGCATCAAACGCAGCAGCATTCGATGTTTCATTGTTTGTCATACCAAAATTACTTGCAGGGGTGTTATAAGCTTTTATAGCACCTGGAATGTTGCCAGACATCACGTTAGATCCGACTGAACTCAATTTGTTGTACGCATTTTTAGCAGGTGCAACTGCTTGATCATACATTTCTGAAAAACTTGTAGGAATTTTTGATTCTGCTTTAGGAGGAGGAACACCACCTGCCGATGCAGTACCAAAATTTTCTTCGCCAGTAGTTCTATCAAATCCAGCGTAATTTGCCCAATCACCATAATTGGACGGGGATTTGAATTGAAAGGATAAGTTATTCATATTGAAAATCCAAACTTAGATCCAGATCCAGAAGTAGTAGTTCCTTGCGTGCCCGTAAAGTTTGGCGTAGCACTTGAAGGAGTACCGTAAAGAATGTTAGCTAAACTACTGTACAAGGACATCGGAGCATTAGCAGCGGTAACGCCTTGACCTGCGTTTGATACCGCTTGATTTGTTCCTGCTAAACCCAATTGACCTAAACCAGTACTTGCATTAACTGCATTTGTTCCTGCGTTAGTCAAGTTTGTATAAAGGTTACCGCTTTGATTTTGTGCGCCTTGTCCAGCTCCAAGCAATGCGTTGGCGGCATTGTATTGTTGTTGTTGAATTCCTGCTTCAGTTTGGGCGGCAACACTACCCAACATTTGATTATTCAAAGCTTGAGTTTGTTGGTTAGCTAAAGCATTCCTTGATGAACCCAATTGACCTGCTCCAGCAAATCCTGCATTCATTCCTACATTAGCTTGTTGAGCAGCGTATTGAGCAGGAGCCAAAGCACCCATAACTTGTTGTTGCTCATATTGGGGACTAAACAAATTAGCCAAAGCACTAGCACCGTAATTTGTAGCCTGTGTGCCAAATAAATTTTGTTGTTGAGCAACATTGTTTATACCTGTTCCTCCAACAGTTTCTCCAGTAACTCCTAATTGATTTTGATTTTGAGCATAGTTGGCTGCATAGTTTGCTATCCCGTTTGAATAACCTTGAGAATTTTGAGCTTGATTGTAAGTATTAAGCGCAGCGTTATTTAAATATGGAGAACTTTGGTTATATACGTTTTGTGCGCCAGAAATCGCTGTTTGATAAGCAGGAAGAAAAGTTCCTGTAAATGCTTGAGTTTGTGCGGCAAGAAGTTGTTGTTGTTCAGGAGAAAGGGTTGTAGTAGTGGTGCTAGAACCTCCACCACCGCCCAAATCCAAAGCGTAAAAAGCAGGAACGATTCCAATAAACTTATAGAAATTCTTTAATTTAAACACTTAAATGCTCCTTACGATATTCATCGAATCGTTCAAAAAATACTGCTTTCCACATGTCTGGTAGATATTCCTTTGCTTTCTCAGATCCTACGCAAACAAAAATTGAATAAGCCAAAATATTACCCATTGCATATCTCAATGAATGAGATATTTCAATTCCATGTTCGTCTTTTTCTCTTTCAAAATGGTTGGCAGTTTCAAACCCTGAAACCACAGTTATCCACATTGGAATGATCTGATATTGAATTTGTCTATAAAAGTTATTCATAGGCAAATATATCAAACACATTGAAAAAGCCTTGTTGATCTGGTCTTCAGTGACTTCCTTGTCTTTGTCTACCAAATCATCCCACATGTGAGCAATAAAAACAAACATGTTCAACATGTCTAAAGCGTCTTTATTGCCTCCAAACCACTTTAGTCTTTCAATAGTAACCTGATCATTGTTGTCCATTTTGCACGTTTTTATTGGGCTGACCCATCATGGGTTGACCTGAAGTTGCAGAATTCGTTACATTCCCTTTGCCCATAGGCATATTGGGTGTTTGTTGCATTTGACCGTTGTTGGACTGAATCGTAGGGTAAACAGAAGGATTGGGATTTTGCATCCCAGAAGCTGGCTGTTGATTTTGTAAAGATGCACCCATATCAGTCCTTTTTCTTGAATTTTAGCTAGTTTTTTGGCTATTTGCTTGCCTTTGTAGGTCCACATAGTGCCATAAATCACTATTTCTGTATGTCCCTGTAGGCTTGTCAGGGGCCCATGTTGTAGGGGTACCATTCAATTCTTCGTAATCAGCGCCTACTACTAAAAATGTTTCAAATTGTTGACCAACAATCCAATTGCCATTTCCATCTTTTTTGCCAACCAAAAATCGAACTTGATATCCTGCCACTTCTTCTAGGCTAGAAATGTCTTCAGTAATAGTTTGACTGGGAATAGTAGTAGTTCTCATGTTTATGTCCAAACAGGAATGTAAAAGGTTGTTGAGTCAATTTGAACTTGTATCCAAGTATTGCTTGTACTTGAACCTGGCTTGTTGGTGCTCACAAAAGATGCCACTCCAGAACCCGTCAAAGTACCTTGAGTAAATCTTAATTGATTGACTCCTGCTGTACCAACTAATGTTTGAGCAAATTGAGCATATAGATTGGTTACCAAACTACTGTTATTGGTTCCCATGATGCCATTAGAGTAAACCCCATAACCTGTTCCTGTGGTTTGACCAAGAACACCTGAGTTACCCGTAGAACCATATCCCACAACACCATTAGAACCAGACCCTTGAACACCAACAGTACCAGTTCCAGATAATCCAATACCACTAGCTGATTGCCCTAAAACAGCATTACCACTACCGCCTTGATAAGCATAAATTGCATTACCACCACCTGATTGACTGTTATAAGCCCTGACAGCTCCTGAAGTCAAAAAAGTATTGTTTGTATAAGCTTCAACTCCAGCATTTTGAGCAAGAGATAGATTGGCTAATATTGCCGCACTGTAACCACCAGTACCAGTATTATTGCCATCAAATTGCGCTTTACCACTTACATAGAAGTTTGCACTTCCATTAATACTAAAATTGGTTCCGTCATAAGTGAAATAGCCAGCAGAAGCATTACCAAAAGCAAAAGTACCATTTTGGTTAATAATTCCACCATAACCTGTCATTGTTCCACCAGAATATGAAACAGTTCCTGCCTTAATGTATCCTGCGCCAGTAGATGGTGAACTTACAGTTATTTGACCTGCATTAACAGTAATTGCAGATAATTCCCCAACTTTAAGGCTAGATAGATAAGGTGTGCTCCATACGGTGTTGCCAGTAGATGGGTCATAAGTTCCATTAGACTGATAAAGTGAATTGCTGCTTGATGGTGATGGGTCAGCTCCATACCATGTGTAATTCAATCCCCAAGTCGAATTAGATTGTGTTGAGGTAGGAAAGCTTGTGCTACCAGAAGTAGTAATGTTTCCTGATGTGGGTGTTGGACTGCCAGAAACTCTTGCATAACAAATCCTAGAAGATGCACCATTTAATGAAGCATATCCTGATATGACAATACTTGATGTTGTCCAGTTAATCGTGGTTGTTGTTGCAGTAGATACATCACTAAAACTAACCGTAGCGGTATAAAGATAATAACCACTAGCAGGTGCAGAAGTAATCGTATTACTCCAACCACTAGGATTAGGAGTAAAACTACTAGAAGACCAAGTGTAAGTTGATGTTCCAGAAATTGTGGGGGTTGATAGCGCCCATTGGTAAACAGAAGCAGTTGCTGATTTGTTTCCAGTCGGACCTGTTGGCCCAGTGGTTCCTGAAGCGCCATTTTGAGATATGGAAGTAACCGCAAACCCAGATGTCCAACTAACAGTAGTTGTCGTTGCTGTTGCTACATCAGTTACACCTTTGCTTGTTTGCCAAAGATAAGTATTAGGTGTTCCAGGGTTGGTGGGAATATAAGTTAACCATCCATTGGTTCCCGTATATCCTGAGTTTGATCCTGTTGACCAAGTAAAAGTGCTTGACCCGTTAGGATTGCCTGGTGTTGTGTTTGCCCATTGATAAAGGTAAACAGTGGCATTTTGGTTAGCAGGAGTTCCTGTAGGACCTGTTGTTCCTGTAACTCCAGTAGGTCCTGTTACACCGTTATATCCAACTTCAACAATTGCATATGATGTGTTTGTCCAATCCAATGTAGATGTAGTTACATTTGAATTGACTGACAAAGGAATAAAAATGGCCCACAAATATTGGCCTGGCGTACCACCACCTGGAACAGAACTAGACCATCCAGAAGGGGGCGTAAAGCTGTTTGTTGCCCATGTATATGTAGATGTTGTAGAAGGCCTTGTAGCTGGTGTAGATGAGCTTGTCCACTGATAAATAGCTTGCGTAGTGGTCTGCAATGTAGAAGTAAACGTAATAACGTCTAAATCAATTGCTGATCCTGAGTCTTGAACGTAATAAACAGCAGGAGCAGTTGTAGCCACTACGATAGATATTTGTCTACCACCAGATGTTGCATACCAAAAAAACTTAGTAGTTCCAAATCCACCAGTAGCCTTGGTCCAAATATAGTCATCAGGGTTAGTGGATTCAACGCTTGAATTAGAGTTTCTTAATCCGTAATAAGCTTTGTTGGTAGGACTATTGGAAAACCCCACAGAACCGTCATAAGAGTCAGCATATTTAACAGACAAATACTTGTAGTAATACCCAATTAATCCTGTTGGCCCAGCAACAATCCCTGACGTAGAGTCAACGACAACATTGGAGCCAAAGTTGCTCAATAAATAGTTAACTGCATCAGTAATTTCTGATGTTGTGGCTTGGGCATTTAACGAAAAAGGCATTAGAACGAATCCTCTGCAACAGTTGCTTGCCAGTTTAATGCCGTGACATTCCAAGTGTCTGTAGCATCGTTAGTCTCAATTTTTACAGAAGACGTTCTAGGATGATTTTGTTGAGTCGTAACCCAAGGAGTATCCGTATTAATACTCATGGTTCCTGTTTGACCATAAGTTGGGGTTTGAGCTGTAGAGTTAGCACCTCCAACAGACGCATTAATCACCCCAGTTCCTGAAACCTCAGGGTAAAGTCTATGCAAATAAACCTTTGATGAATAAGGAACAGGACCGTTTTGGTCTTCTAAAAAAATGTTTGTTCTTTCAAATATTGCATCAATTGCATTTCCACAGAAAGCATTGGTTTGACCTGTCTGTACCAATTGAGAAGAACTAACCCCTCCTTGAGCGTATACAACGGTTCTGGAAGCAAAGTTAAACCCTGATGAATACACGGGTGACTCTGCGCCATTACAAGCGGTTTGAACGTCTTTTGGTGCATTCCATATGTTCAAATCATAACGATAGGAAAGCATCTTGTTACAGAATCCTGTTGACGTTAGGTCAGGATAGTAAATTTCAATTTGGTACTTTTGAGTATTGTTGACCATGAAAATACGGTCGTAATACGTTTTATTGATGTTTCCGTAAAAGTAATTCTTTACTTTTTGATTACCAATAGAAACAAACTCAGTACCGTTAAAAACCCAAATGTCTCTGGAATCAATTCCGTAAACCACGGTGTCGTTGTTGCACCAACAATTGGTGTTGATCAACCCACGCCCTTGACTAAACAAACGAATGCCAAAAATAGGCGCTGTGGAATTCTGGTAATTAATAGGTGTAAAAACAACGGTATCCCAATAAGAACACACATAAAAACAACCGCCAAGGAAAAACCCGTCAATGATCGGACCCCTGACAGGTATTTCGAGTTCATTGGCTACGTTTGTAGTAGTGGGAAGCCATGTCGCAGGAACCCCCGTATTGGCAAAAGACTGTGACCATCTCACCGTAGTGGCAAAGTTTAAGGTCTGACCCGTAGAGTACGTCTTTGTCAGATTTCCTGCAATCAAAATATTACCCACGTTGGGTGAGCAATAGTTCCTTACAAAAGCAGCGGTTACAGAAGTAACAGCAGGAGAAAGGGTGTTTTCATAGTTCCACACATAATATTGTGGGGCGGCGTCATAAATGTATATTTCAGTTTGCGTGGAGGCCGAATAGTACATTGGTGGTCTAAGGGTATCGTTAATAAAGAATACCTGACCAACCCAAGATGTGGTAATTCTGGTGTCATCGGTGTAACCAGATAAGGTTACGTTAGGGTTTGCACCTACTCCAGGGGTGATATTGGTAATTCCACCTGCATCAACACGATACCAAATGCCTTCTCTAGTAGCCACAATGAAGGCAAAAGAAGTAGGAGTAGTGAATCCACCATCAACATAAATGACATGCCCTGGAATGGTTGAAAGAATATATTGCTCACCTGAGATCTTTTTAACCCCACGAACATCGGATTCAATGTTTTTTCCAGAGTTGTACTCAGTAGGAGCCAAAGCATTACTTGGCACATCAGGAGTAAAACTCATGTTCGATAGGGGAGATCTTAGGGCAATATAGTCGCTCATGCTATTTCTTTCTGCATACTGTCCAGATTTTGAATTAACCGTACGTCATTAGGGTTAAATTCTATCGCTTTCTTACAGTATTCGATAGCCATTTCTCTGTATCCAAGCTTCCAAGCGGCTATAGAAGCAAGGTCATAAGGTCTTTCTGTCCATACCTCAGGATCGCATGTATAGACCAATTGACGGTCAGTAATGGCTAAAGCTTGTTTGGCAGCGTATAGGCTTTCTTGCCACATGTAATGTCTATAACAGAACATGGATAAATCCACCCAAGGTTCACGAGTAGAAGGCGCTTCTGCACATGCCAATCTAAACCATTTTAGGGAAAGATAATCGTTTTTGGTTTCTTGATAGCTTTTTCCTAATAAACGCATGGCATAGCATCGTTCGTTTTCCCATGTTGCCTCTGGCATTGCTATATACCGATTTAAAGCTTCTATAGCCTCTTGCCATCTTTGGTAGAAGGTAAGTTCACGGGCGTGGTAAAAAGCGTTTCTAGGGCATCTAGGGTCTTCCTTGACCGCTAGCTCTAGCATGGGCATGTACTGACCACGGGACTTGGTAGAGTCAGGGTGATGGCTTACCAATAGTTTGTCAGTATGTGCGTAGACTTCTTGTATTCTGCCATCAGGGACAGGATATTCGTGAACAGGATGCTTCCAGAAATAACCGTGGCGTGCATGAATCTTTTCATAGTAAAAAGAAATCCCACAACCCCAATCAAACTTATAGCGCAAGCGAGTAGTATCTTTATCCCAAACACGCTCAATTTCCTCACGCCATCCGTCTTCAAGTACTTCATCTAAGTCCAAACTAATGCAAATGTCGATGTCAGGAGGGATTAGGGCTAAAACTGCTTCTCTAGCTTTATCAAACCTCCAAGGCGTGATGTAAATACGGGGAACAACAGCTCCACATTCTTTAGCCAAAGCAACAGTATTGTCAGTAGATCCTGTGTCACCAATAATGATTAAATCAGCATCTTTGGCAGAATCACAAAACCTTTTGACAAACTGTTCTTCGTTCTTAGATATAGCGTATACAGCTATTTTCATTCTAGAGATGTAGGAGGTGTTTGTTGTTGATTTTTTGCTTCTTTATTTATAGCATCAATCAATTGAAAAACTTCTTGGAATGGCTTTGTACCAAGATATCCCATAATTTGATTTACCAGTTGAGTAGACAATGTTAACTTTTCCATTTTAGTTCCTTAGTTAGTGAATGGTAATGCAGGTGATATTACAGGTGGGTTGATGATGTTAGCGATCATTGTATCCAATGAAGCTTGGGTTGCGTCTTGATTGACTCCTGAACCCCAAATCCATCCCAATACTTGATCTTTGGTCAGTTGAGAATAAGGTGTAAAAGGTGATCCAGCAGTATAAGTTACAGGGCAAGTTGAATAAATAGTTGCCGTATAGGGAACGGTTTGACCATTAACGGTATGGGTTTCGGTAGATGTTGCGTTGCATCTCCAATGAATTGTGAAAGCCACATCGGTTTGGCCTTCAGCTTGGGGATAGCAATCAATCGATTCCACGATCCAGTTGTAAGTGTTATTAGACATTTTAAGCTCCTTTAAGTGTGGCTACTTCAGCCTTGAGTGATTGAATTTCTTTTATCATCATTGGGACAAGTTTGGAATAATCCACACCCATCATTTCATCAGGATTTGAGGGTACAGATACTGCGTATGGCGCTACTTCTAATAACTCTTGTGCAATCATGCCGTAGGTTTGATGCGAACCATCAGCTTTCCAATCAAATGAACGAATTTTGATTTGGTCAATATTTCCTAATGGAGCATCAACAATGTTTGTTTTAAGACGTTGGTCTGATG
>Ga0208388_1000238_pt1 | contig 13778 bp, 13 predicted proteins | sample CryBogCBH18Jul07_FD_185511 | JGI IMG/M metagenome (GOLD analysis project Ga0208388, IMG submission 185511) | Freshwater microbial communities from Crystal Bog, Wisconsin, USA - CBH18Jul07 (SPAdes) (version 2) | ecosystem: Environmental > Aquatic > Freshwater > Lake | place: Crystal Bog...
AATTTATGTTAAAAATTCGGTTAAAAAAATTAGGACGTAAAAAAAAACCATTTTATCGTATTGTTTTAATGGAAAATTTATCAAAAAGAGACGGAAAAAGTATTTTAGAATTGGGTTATTATGATCCTATTACCAAAGTTGTAAACTTTGATAAACTTACTTTATTTAAATATTTAAATTTTGGAGCTTATCCTACAGCTAGAGTTCGCCATTTAATTCTAAAAACAATTAAAGAAACTTAAATCTAAAAACTTTTAGATTTAAGTTTCTTTTTATTAAAATTATTCACTTGTAACAATGGTTGACACAAGAGATAATGAATTCCAAAAACTTGCTCGAATAACTTTAGCTGAATCAATTAAACCTGTTTCAAAGGTATGAACTATTTCTTTTTCTAAAAAATTATAAGCATATGGATATCCTTTTTTTAATAAGGTTTCATGTAATAAAGAATATTTATTTTCATTATTTGTATTAATACATAATTGTTTAAATGGTGAAAGCAGTGCCTCCATAACAACAAAATTGGCTAGAATTTCTTCTCCAATTAGATTTACAGAACCCCAATTTGATAGCTCTTCACGCATAAATAAATAGAAAGACCCTCCTCCAGGTAAAATACCTTCTTCTAAAGCAGAGCGAATACTTTGTAAAGCATTTTCAAGTTTTGTACGTTGTTCTTCAATTAGATATTGATTAGAAAAACCAATTTTTAATTTTGTTATATTGCCTGATAATCTAGCAATTCGTGTTTTAAAAATAGTTTTTTCGTAGTCAGTTTCACTATTTAATAATTCCCGATTTAATTCATTAATTCTTCGTTCACGCAAAAATTTAGAGAATTTTGAAACTAAAAATGTACTTTTTTTACGATCAATAAAAACTTTCTCAGCATATCCTAAATCACTTATTTGAAAATTTTTTCGTACTTCTTTTATTTTAGAATCGGAAGGTAAATAATTGGAATGTGTTAATAAAGATAAATCTTCTAAAATATTTGTTTTTTGAAATTGAATACCGGTATATTTAACAACTACAACTTGAAATTTTTTTTGTAAATGATTTAAAATTAAAGTTGAAAGAATTTCTTTTTTTATATCTTCTGCCACGATAACTAAAGGTCGATTTACGGATTTAACAAAATCAATAATATCTCGAATTTGATCAATTGATTCAATAGGATTACTTGTAACTAAGAGGTAAGGTTTTTCAAAAATAACTTGAAACTCTTTAAGGTTAGTTACAAAATAAGAAGAAGCAAAACCTTTTTCTAATTCTATACCTTCAATAAATTCAATTTCATTTTGATCAGACATACTATCTTCTAATAAAATAAGTCCATCTCTTTTAAGATAAGAAATTGAGTTTTCTAATAGGCCAACTAAATCTGAATTTACTTTTTTTCCTAAACTTGTTTTTAATAAACCTAATAGTTGGTTTTTATTAGAAATAGGACTAGAAAATTCAACAATTTTTTCTAAAAAGTAGGATGCAATTCGTTTTAAGCCATTACTTAAAAAAATAGCATTATAACCATTTTCTAAAAGTTTTAATGAATTCTCTAAAAGTTCACAACATAAAAGAATAGTTATAGTTGAACCATCTCCACATAAAAGACTTGTTTTTGAACTACTTTGTTGCAAAAGTTTTAATAAAATATTTGAATTTTTTAATGGAAATTCCAAAGAATTTAATAGAATTGAACCAGTACTTATAATTTTTAAATTTCCTTTCTCATTAGAAGAAATTCCATTTTTTCCAGTTGGACCTAAGGTAATTTGAATCGAATTTTTAATTTGGGCAAGAGTTTTAAAATGGATTTCTAATTGTTGAAAAAGGGAAAACTGTTGTTTCATATCGTTTAGGTTAAAAATAAAAAGAAATAATAATACTACAAGTTTTTACCTTTAAATATAGTACTTTTTTTAAAGAAGTAAAAATTTTCAATTTGTGATAGATTTATAGTATAAGAAAGGGCATGTAGCTCAGTGGACTAGAGCACGTGGCTACGAACTACGGTGTCGGGGGTTCGACTCCCTCCCTGCCCATCTTTTCTTTTTTATTTTTAATTATGGGATGTAGCCAAGTGGTAAGGCAATGGACTTTGACTCCGTCATTCGTAGGTTCGATCCCTCCCATCCCAGTGTATTTATAGTAATATAATTAATACTATATTTGGAAAACAAAAACTTTAATTTATGAATGAAAAAATTAATAAAATGTTTGAATTACAATTTTATCCAAATCTTATAAAATTTAATCCACCTTTAATTCGATTAACTAAATCAATGAATGGGGAAACTGGTACTGCCACGCTTATATTTTTTCAATTTCAATTTCTAATTGAATTTAAAAAAGATTATGAGTCTTGTTTAAAAAGTCTTATTTTTATTTCGGACAAAAAAAGTATTGAAACAACAGATATTACTTTATTTTTTCGTAATGGAAAACCTTTTTTTATAAAAGCAATTCTAGTATTAAAAAATCCAAAAGAATGGTTTTATTTTTTATATTTTATGAATCGTTATGCAAAACAAAATGAATTATCTTTTTTAGATGAAAGAAATAACTCTTTAAAATCTTTTTAATAGAATCAAAAATTAATTAAAATCTTTTATAAGACATTTAAATCTTTAATCTAAAAAGAAAAAATATAATTTTATATATAATGATCTTGAAATGTTAACGATTACTAATAACATATTACAATCGTTTTAAAAATCTTAAAAAATAATATAATTTTATTTATATAATTTTTACTCTCTTTCAAAATTGTTAATAGTTTTTTGACATAAATAAATTTTTACATTTTTTAACAAAATTTTTTAAGTGTAAATAACTTCTTATCTAATTTAAACTATTATTTTAAATAATACTATTTTATTTTTTACTTTTTCAATTTAAAATTTAAAACTATTAAATTATTTAATTTGATCTTAAATAAGAATCTTATCAAACTTTTAAACCTAAATTTAATTATTCTTTCAATTCCAAAAGAATAATGATTTGTTATTTTTAAGTCTAAATTTTTTCAGTTATTAGTAATAAATTTGAACTTAATGAAAAATAATAGATTTTTTTTATTAACTTAAAATTAATAAATTTATTCACTAAAAAAATTTTGAATACCCTAATACTCATTTTTCTAAAATTAATTTTCATTTTTGTTAAAAATTAAAAACTAGGCTGTAGAAAACTCAAAAAGACTCTCAAGGAGAAGTAAATATTACTAAATTGCAATAATTTAAAAATGTCTTTTTTTGAAGAGGAACGAACAGATGCTTTTTATGATCCTGATGAAGAAGAAAATCGTGGACCGGCTTTAGAAATTTATGGAACGGATATTACTGTTTTAGCTCGACAAGGATTACTAGAAGAATGTTTTGGACGAGAAACCGAACTTTTAGAATTAATGGAAATTTTAGTTCGTCGTCAAAAAAATAATCCCGTTTTAGTAGGAGATGCTGGTGTAGGAAAAACTGCAATTATTGAACTATTTGCAACCAAAATAGTTAAAAATTTAGTTCCTTTTGTTTTAGAAGGTAGAAGTATTGTAAGTCTAGATTTAGCTAGAATTGTAGCCGGTTCACGTTATCGAGGAGAATTTGAGTTACGCTTTCAACGAGTTATTGATGAAGTTATGGAAGAACCTCATATTATTATTTTTATTGACGAAATTCATAATATTACCGGAACAGGTTCAGCCGAAGGTTCAATTGATGCAGCAAATATTTTAAAACCGGTTTTATCTAGAAGTGGATTTCAGTGTATTGGAGCAACGACAAATAATGAATATCAAAGAATTGAAAAAGATCCAGCCTTAAATCGTCGTTTTCAACCCATTCAAGTAAAAGAACCCTCAATTTCAGATACAATATCAATTTTATATGGTTTAAGACCAAGTTTAGAATCTTTTCATAATGTTGTAATTTTACCAGGTGCCATTCATTTAGCAGCGACTCTAGCAGATCGTTATATTTATGATCGTTTTCTTCCTGATAAAGCTATTGATTTAATTGATAGAGCTGCGGCAAAAGAAGTAATTCGAATGACAAGTGTTACTCAAGGTTCAGTTATTCAAAGTTTTGCCAATGCTTCGTTAATTGCGGTTGGAAGATTAAAATTAGAAGCTTTTCGACGTGGTGATATTATAGCTGAATATATTCTACAAGAAATTGAAAATTCTTATCGAAATTTTATTTTAACTTGGTTAGAAGAACCTCTTAGTATTCCGGATACTCCACCAGGTCTTGTAGTTTCACCTGTTTCTGTAAAAATTTTTAATAAAATGAGAAATAGTGTTTTGAAGCGAGTTGATGAATTACTTTTTGCCTCATCCAATAATAGGTATAAAAAAGTTTTCACACGTCCACTTTTATCTTCTTCAAAAAATAAAGAAATTTTAGGAGAAATTACAGCGGCAATGGATAACGGCTTAGAAACACCTGTAAGTCTTTATCGTATTTCTTTGATCTTATTTACATTATGGATTGAAAGAGAAGAGAACGCCATTGATTATGAAGCCAATAATTCAAGTGAAGAATATGAAATCATTTTACCTATAAAAAATATTAAAACTTTAACTATACAAGATCTTTCAAAAATTTTCCTGAAATATTTAGTTAAAAATTTTGGTTACTTGAATCATATTAACTTACAAAAAGGAAAAAATTTAACATTTTCTAATCTATCTATTGAAGATTTCTTAGAAACGGATTTTGAAATACAAGAATCTTCAGAAGACTCATTACCTGTTTTACCATTAAAAGAAGAGGTAGAAGAACCAGAAGGATCTGAACAAGATTTATCTGACAAAATTTTATCTGAAAAAGAAGAAAAAAAATTATTTATTTATAAAGAATATATAGATGGCTTAGAACCTTTAATTAGAAAAAGTCTAATTCAAAGTTTACAAGCTAGTGGTGGTATTCCTTTTGTAAAAGAAGATTTAGAAAATCTTTATGCATTATTCGGTTTTTTAGATGGGGAAGAAGGAAAAAGTTATTTAGAAGATCTTGAAGATCCAGATTTACTTAAACGAGCTCGAGAACTTGGAGATTTTACAGCTTTAAAAACAACTATTAATCAAATACAGGTTAATAATTTATTATCAAGTATGACTGGAATTCCGATTCAATCTATTTCAGCAGATGAATCAGAAAAATTGTTAAAAATAGAATCGGTTCTTCATCAACGTGTAATTGGTCAAGAAGAAGCTATTACTGCTATAGCAAAGGCTATTAGACGATCTAGATTAGGAATTCAAAATCCAAATCGTCCTATTGCAAGTTTTTTATTTTGTGGTCCTACTGGAGTTGGAAAAACAGAGGTAACAAAAGCCTTGGCTGTTTCTATGTTTGGAAGTGAACAAGATATGATTCGTTTAGATATGTCTGAATTTATGGAAAAATTTACAGTTTCTCGTTTAATTGGATCTCCACCAGGGTATATTGGGTATGAAGAAGGTGGTCAATTAACAGATGCAGTTCGTCGAAAAGTTTATTCAGTTGTTTTATTTGATGAAATTGAAAAAGCGCATCCAGATATTTTAAATATCTTACTTCAAATCTTAGAGGATGGTCGTTTAACAGATAGTCAAAAACGTTTAGTACCTTTTGATAATACCGTTATCATTATGACATCTAATGCTGCTGCTGAAGAAATTCAAGATATTATTAATAATACAAAAGAACAAACAGATATTGAAATTGAGGAATCAGAAAATAAAGAAAAAGAGGAAAAAGAAGAAAATTTAAGCAAGAAAAAAACAGAAACTGAATTGCTAAATTCAGATGCAGCTGAATTAAACGCCTTTTTCAGAAATCCAATCGAGACTGAAGAAGAAGAAGAAAGCTCTACAGAAAATCTTATGTTTAAAACTCTTAACGATAAATATTCGGGAAATATTGATTTCTTATTATCTTCAGTTAACGAAAATTTTTTCCTTGATCTTAAAGATAACTTTAACACTAATCTAGCCTTTGCATCACGAGATTATGAACAATTGTCAGCTGCTGATGAAAAAATAAGAATAGATAGAGAAATTGAAGATTCAGATAAAGAAAGAAAACAAAAAGTAGTCGATAGCTTAAAATCGGCAGTTTCAGAAAAATTAAGTAATATTTTTCTACCTGAATTTTTAAATCGATTAGATGATATCATTATTTTTCAACCTTTAAAATTGGAAGAATTAAGAAAAATTTGTGATATTATGGTTAAACAAGTAAGGGATCGCGTTAAATCTAAAAAAGTTAATCTTTTAGTTGATGATAAAGTTAAATTAAAGTTAACTCGTGATGGTTATAATCCAGCTCTTGGTGCTCGTCCATTAAGAAGATTAATTACAAAATATGTAGAAGATCTTATTTCTGAAAATTTACTAAGATATCCTTTAAATAAAAAATCACGTGTAATTCAAATTATTCTAGATATAGATGACATTATAAAAGTAAAAGATCCTCAGAATGATTCAGATCTAGAAATTATTGTTGAGCCCGAGGAATCACATTTTGATCAAGTTATTGATGACCAAGCCCAAGGGTATAAGGTTCGACTGAATGAAGATCCAAATAAAGAAATTCCTTCTCAACCACAATTAAAAAAATCTTCTTCTTCTAAAGATGTAAAAATTGTAAGACCACAAGTGCCAAAAAAACTGGATACAATTGACAAAACGGATTAAGAACAATTATACTAAAGAGAAAAGAGAAAGATTAAATCTTTCTCTTTAGCCAGGATAGCTCAGTTGGTAGAGTAGTAGTTTGAAGAACTTCGTGTCACCAGTTCAAGTCTGGTTCTTGGCAGTTATTTAAAATTTTGAAATTGTGTATAAGAAGGTGAAAATAATAATTTTGCTGTACCAAGAGGACCATTTCGATGTTTAGCTACAATAAATTCAGTAATTTGTGTATCAAGTTTATTCTCATTATAGTAATCTTCACGATAAATCATGATTACAATATCTGCATCTTGTTCAATTGAATTATGAAAAAGGATATTGTTTAAAAGATAATTATGATAAATTGGAATAACTTTGTCATATACAAATTGGATTCCGTGGTATTGAATATGTTGAACTTTTTGATAAAAAATTTTTTGAGAAGGTAATTCTATAGACTTTTGATCTTTTCGAAAATAACAAATTTCTGTTTTTGTTGAAATTTGAGAAATTTTAATCCAACCTTGCCGACTTAAAATTTTATGATTTGCAGTAATTTGAAATTTAAATCCATTTTGAAAAAAGATTAAAAAAGTTGGTTTAAGCCCTTTTATACGAAAAGGAATTTTTTTTGAAAAAGAAAGAATTTTTTCTGAATTCCAAGAATTATAGTTTGTTAATGAAAATTGCTTTGGATTTCCTAAACAACCACTTTCTCGTAAATCTGATAGCATAGGTCGCTTATTTATTCGAGATTCAACATTTCGACTTAATTGAGATAATAAAATGATAGGGATATTAAATTCTTTTGCTAAAATTTTTAGACTTCGGGTCAAATAAGAAACTTCTTGAACTCGATTTTCCAATTTAAATGGAACTTTCATTAATTGAAGATAATCAATGATAATTAAACCATTTTCATTATTATTTAGGAATATTTTTTGAATTTGAGCCCGAATGTCATTAATCGTTAAATTAGGATTATCATTAATATAGATAGGTAATTCAGCTATTTTTTTCATGGATTTACTTAATTCTTTCCATTCATCAGAAGTCATTTTTTTTGACTTCAATCGATTATTATTAATTTTTGCATCGCTAGAGATAAAACGATACATAATTTGTTCTCGTGACATTTCTAAACTAAAGATGATTAAAGGTATTTGATAATTTTCAACAATATTTTTTGCTAAATTAAGGGCAAAAGCTGTTTTCCCCATTGATGGTCTACCTGAAATTATAATTAAATCCGAGGGTTGAAAACCTTGAAGAATAGCATCTAAATCTTTAAAAGAGCTTTCGTAGCCAAATTTATCTTTCTTTGTTTTTTTAGATCTGATTTCTTCAAAAATTGTATCAATAATTTCAGTAGCAGTATAAATTTTTTTTAACTCTTTTTTTTGATTAAGTTTATAAAGAGAGTCATTTAAGTTGGCTAAAATATCTTCAAAAGATAAAGTATTTTCAGAACTCCAATTTATAAGATTTTTTCCTAATTCAATTACTAATCTTCGTAAATATTGTTCATTCACTGAATCGATAGAGTTTTCTAAATTAGAAAAAGGATCAAAATAATTAATAATTGAAATTAATTTTTTTGGACCTCCGATTTTTTTTAATATATTTCTATCATTTAATTTAGTAAGAATACTAGTTAAATTAATTGGGTTTCCTTTTTCTGAAAGCTCAATTAAAGTTTGATAGATTAATTTATGTGGCTCATGATAGAATGCATTTTCTTTTAAAGTTAAAATTGTAGTTGGCAAAAAACTAGGATTAGTTAAAAGAATATTTAAAATACTTTGTTCGGCAATAAAATTATTAGGTAATTCCTTCATTTTTTTAATATTCACTAATTTAAGTCAAGGGATTTGCTATTTTATAACAAGAATATTATACTAAATATGTTCCTATAAAATTTTATAAAAATTTTATTTGCGTCCTTAGTTCAGTTGGTAGAACGCAGGTCTCCAAAATCTGGTGTCGAGGGTTCGAGTCCTTCAGGGCGCGCTTTTTAATGTGTGGTTTGAAAATATAGTTAATATAAAAAAACAAAAAACAAATGGCCAAAAAAATTAAAGCTTTTGTAAAACTAGCTTTACCGGCAGGTAAAGCTACACCAGCTCCTCCTGTTGGACCTGCTCTAGGGCAGCATGGAGTAAATATTGCAGGTTTTTGTAAAGAATACAATGCAAAAACAGCTGAAAAGATTGGATTAATTATTCCAGTAAAAATAACAATTTATGAAGATCGTTCTTATAGCTTTGTTTTAAAATCACCTCCTGCTTCCGTTTTATTAGCTAAATATGCTGCAATAAAAAAGGGTTCTGCTCAACCAAATAAAGAAATGGTAGGAAGTGTGAGTTTAGCTCAAATTATTGAAATAGCTAATATTAAAATGAATGATTTGAATACAACAGATCTAGAGAAAGCTATCCTTATCATTAAAGGAACAGCAAAAAATATGGGAATTCAGGTTCAAATGCCTTCTTAATTACAAGTAAATCAAACTGAAATATGAAAAAAGAGTCTAAACGAAGTAAAACTTTAAAATCCCTGATTACAAAAGAAATTTATTCTATTGAAGAAGCAATTCCTTTATTAAAAAATTTAGGAACGGCAAAATTTATTGAATCTGCTGAAGCTCATATTTCATTAAATATTGATCCTAAATATGCTAATCAACAATTACGTACTAGTTTAGTTTTACCAAATGGAACGGGAAACAGTTTACGAATTGCTGTTTTAACAGAAAGTGATTATGTAACGGAAATGCTACAAAATGGAGCTAGTATTGCAGGTTCAGATGATTTAATTGAAGATATTAATAATGGTAAATTAAATTTTGATTTATTAATTACAACACCTCAGTTAATGCCTAAATTGGCTAAATTAGGTAAAATTTTAGGACCAAAAGGTTTAATGCCATCTCCGAAATCGGGAACTGTTACGCAGAATTTAAAAGATGCAATTAATGAATTTAAAAAAGGTAAAGTTGAATATCGAGCTGATAAAACAGGAATCGTTCATTTAAGTTTTGGAAAAACTTCTTTTTTAGAAAATGAATTAAAAGAGAATTTAGTTGCTGTTTATAATTCTTTAGAAAAAAATAAACCGAGTGGGGTTAAAGGAAAGTATTTTAAATCCTTTCACATTTGTACTACAATGAGTCCTTCCATTGCACTTGAATTAAATACATTTAAAAAATAAAGATTTCTTTTTTGAAAAGATTTTGTTATGATTTTCTTTAAAAGCTTTCAAAAGTAAAAAATAAGATTTAAAAAATTAGAAAAAACTATGAGTAATAAAATCCCTAATTTAATTGAGGAGTTAAAAAGTTTAACTCTTTTAGAAGCAGCTGAACTTGTGTCTGAAATTGAAAAAGTATTTGGAGTTGATACATCGATTTCAGTTTCAACTGCTAATATGAGTTTAGCATCAACACCGGTAGCAGCAGTTGTGGAAGCTGTTGAAGAAAAAACACAATTTGATGTAATTTTAGATAGTGTTCCAGCTGATAAAAAAATTGCTATCTTAAAAATTGTTCGTAATGTTACTGGTTTAGGCTTAAAAGAATCGAAAGATATTGTAGATAATGTTCCTAAAGTATTAAAAGAAAGTATTTCAAAAGAAGAAAGTGAAACAATTAAAAAAGAAATCGAAGCTGCAGGTGGTAAAATTTTACTTAAATAAATTTATGCACTTCTATAAAATTAAAAAAGAAAAATCTTTTTTAATTTTATTCTTTTGGAGTTGGATATAACTCACCAATTTTTTGACGTTTTTCTAAAGCTTCGAAATCAGGTTCAATCTTAATAAATTCTTCCATTTTTCCTTCAATTCCAATTAAGACTTCATAAATAATATCAAAAAGATCTTCTACTAACTTAATTTGACCCAATTTATCTGTAGGAACAACTGTACGTGTTGTTTGAGAAGCATTTTTAAACATTTCTTCAAGATACAAAAGCATTGCTACGATATCAACAGAATCCGCATCATAATCTAAAACAAAATCAGATTCTAATGTAACTTCCGAACGAGCAATTTCGTCTAATTGTTTTGTTATTACTTCTACAATTACTTCAAATAATTCAGGAAAAGTTAATGATTTTAATTCCCAATTTTGTTTCCAACGTTTTAAAAAAGCCATATATCTTTTTTTTAATGTCCATCTTTTAATTCACTCTTTTACTTTTTATTTATATTAAAAACTAGTTTATCAAGATTTAATTAAATTGACAAAATTAAAGATATATTTATATAATATTGTTCATATAGAGTACTTATACGGGATGTAACGCAGTTTGGTAGCGTGTCTGCTTTGGGAGCAGAAAGCCACAGGTTCAAATCCTGTCATCCCGATTTTTATTAAGTTTTAATTATGTTCTAGATTAAAGAGAACTATTTTTCTAAACTTATAAATATATATTTATATATTGATTACCCCCAAGGGAATTCGAATCCCTGTTACCTCCGTGAAAAGGAAGCGTCCTAGGCCACTAGACGATGGGGGCTTCTATTTATTAATTTTTATAATAAAAGCATACCTTATTTCTTCTATTTTGTCAAGTTTTGAAAGTTAAGAAATAACTTCTTATATTATTCTATAATCCTTTATTTTTTATTTAAAATGTGTACTGAATTTTTTTTAGCTTTGCTTTATTTTAGTATTCTTTTTTGTGTTAATTTTTTTTTATTTCAAGTAGTAAAAAAAAATTGGAATCAAATTGCTTTTTTTTTAAAACAAATTCCTCTTTTTAAATATCTTAAGAAAAAAAAACCAAATAAAAATTTTTTTTTGTTATTTCAATTTTCAAATAAAGACATAGATATCAAAAATTTTTTCCTATTTAACAAATCAGAAATGTTTGTGAAAAAGGAAGATATCTTTTTTCTAGGAAATCTATATAAATTTTGTTATTTTTCTTTAAAACAAAATAAAAATAAAGAAAGACTCTATTTTTTCTTAGTAGGAAATCAATATTTATCTTCTCAATTTGGGTCACCTGGGAATTGAACCCAGAGCTTATCAGTTAAAAGCCGAGTACTCTACCATTGAGTTAGTGACCCTTACAATCTCATTATAAGGGATATTTAGATTTTTAAGAGTGTATTAAAAGATGAAACCCTATTTTTCTTTCATGAATTTTAACGTAATTAGTCAATTATTTTCTACTTTTATTATTGTTTCAATTGGTCCTGCCATTATTGCTTATTTAGCTTATAAAAAAGCCTTATAATTTGATCGTTTTTAGTTATAATATAAATTAGACAGAAAATTTCAGAAATATGAGAATATATAGATAGTTTGAATCAAGTGAGAATTAAGAAAAGATTTATTGAATTTAGTAAAAAAAAAAAAAAATTATGGCTTTACCTTGGTACCGTGTTCATACTGTTGTACTCAATGACCCAGGAAGATTAATTGCTGTTCATTTAATGCATACTGCTCTAGTTTCAGGATGGGCAGGTTCAATGGCACTTTATGAATTAGCAATATTTGATCCTTCTGATCCTGTTTTAAATCCATTATGGCGTCAAGGTACGTTTGTTCTACCATTTATGGCGCGTCTAGGAATTACTGAATCTTGGGGTGGATGGACAATTACTGGAGAAAGTTCGACAACTCCAGGAATTTGGAGTTTTGAAGGAGTAGCTTTAACTCATATTGTTCTTTCAGGACTTTTATTTTTAGCGGCAATTTGGCATTGGGTATATTGGGATTTAGACTTATTTCAAGATCCACGTACAGGTGAACCGGCTTTAGATTTACCTAAAATTTTTGGAATTCATTTATTACTTTCTGGTTTTCTTTGTTTTGGATTTGGAGCTTTTCATGTAACTGGTTTATTTGGGCCTGGAATTTGGGTTTCAGATGCATTTGGATTAACGGGTCATGTTCAACCTGTTTTACCTTCTTGGGGACCTGAAGGTTTTAATCCGTTTAATCCAGGTGGTGTAGCTTCTCATCATATCGCGGCTGGAACTTTAGGAATAATTGCTGGAATTTTTCATTTAACAGTTAGACCTCCTCAAAGACTTTATCGTGCATTACGAATGGGTAATATTGAAACGGTTTTATCAAGTAGTATTTCTGCTGTCTTTTTTGCAGCTTTTGTTACATCAGGAACAATGTGGTATGGTTCAGCAACAACTCCAATTGAATTATTTGGTCCTACACGTTATCAATGGGATAGTGGCTATTTCCAACAAGAAATTGAAAGAAGAGTAGAAACTTCGATTCTTCAAGGAGTTTCTGAAACAGAAGCTTGGTCTCAAATTCCAGATAAACTAGCTTTCTATGATTATATTGGAAATAATCCAGCAAAAGGAGGTCTTTTCCGTTCTGGTCCAATGAATAAGGGAGATGGAATTGCTGAAGCTTGGTTAGGTCACCCAATTTTTAAAGATCGTGAAGGTCGTGAATTAACAGTACGTCGAATGCCAGCCTTTTTTGAAACTTTTCCTGTTATTCTTGTGGATAAAGATGGAATTATTCGTGCTGATATTCCATTCAGACGTGCCGAATCAAAATATAGTATTGAACAAGTAGGCGTTACTGTTAGTTTTTATGGTGGAAAATTGAATGGTCAAATTTTTAAAGATGCCCCAACTGTTAAAAAATTTGCAAGAAAAGCTCAACTAGGTGAAGTATTTGAATTTGATCGAACAAGTTTAGAGTCAGACGGTGTATTTAGAAGTAGTCCAAGAGGTTGGTATACATTTGGTCATGCCAATTTTGCTTTATTATTCTTTTTTGGTCATTTATGGCATGGTGCTAGAACAATCTTCCGTGATGTATTTACTGGAATTGGTCCAGAAGTTACAGAACAAGTTGAATTTGGTGCATTTAGAAAACTAGGAGATAAAACAACTCCACGTAAAGGTAGTGTTTAAAAATTGAATTAGTAATTTGTTGTTTCAGTTATAAATGAAAACAACAAATTATATTTTATAAAAAGAAAAAAAATTTATGGAAGCTTTAGTTTATACATTTTTATTAATTGGTACCTTAATGGTTCTATTTTTTGCTGTATTCTTTCGTGACACACCAAAAATTATTCGTTCTTAATAAAGTTAGTTTAGTTTGCATTTAATCTTCATCTTCTTCAAAAGG
>Ga0208388_1000239_pt1 | contig 13774 bp, 17 predicted proteins | sample CryBogCBH18Jul07_FD_185511 | JGI IMG/M metagenome (GOLD analysis project Ga0208388, IMG submission 185511) | Freshwater microbial communities from Crystal Bog, Wisconsin, USA - CBH18Jul07 (SPAdes) (version 2) | ecosystem: Environmental > Aquatic > Freshwater > Lake | place: Crystal Bog...
CCGACAACGAGGTCGGATCAGATACACCGCTAACGGACGCAGAATTAAACAAGACTTGGAAGGGCATCCATGCGGCTTTCGTTCCTATGGCTTTCGCTCGCCAGCTTGAACGCGAACTCGCCGAGAAAACCAACGAGGTTGAGAGGCTCCAGCAACAGATCCGGAATATGCAGGAGATCATCGACGATGATACCAAGCATAAAACCGAACTACACAACGAGGTCGCAAGGCTCCGCCGCCAATGCCGTCGAAGCAAAGAGGTGGAAGAAGATCGACCAATTCCTAATCAGCCAAACCCCTGAATTATGAGGCTCTGCGTCTGGAATCAAATCCTTGTGACCGGAAACATCTCCACTAGCTGCGGCTATAAATTGGAGATGGATGAATCCCTTCATCGCAAAGAACAGAAAGGTATCTGCCCAGCCTGTAATCGCCACATAGCCAAAAAACAAGCCAATCCCGACGGAAAAACCTTCAGTTTTGTTCCCAAGGGAGACACCACCAACCAACCAACCAACCATTATGAGTAAATCCGTAGAAAAACCCACCCCCAGTGACCTCATCCACGAGGCCATGATCGAGCGCGATACCTGGCGAGCAATCGCTAAGGATCTTGCCGAGACCGGCACGGCCATCATCGGGAAGGCCCAGAACCACCCGGGCGTCCCAAAAGTCGCCCTATCCCTCTGGATGGATGCTTGCGCCGCCTATGATCATGCTGCACAATCTGACAGCGATTCGCTGCCCATTTACCCCCAGGCAGAGCCCCCATGCGCCCTTCCCCAATGAAACCCAAGACCATCCCCTTCATTGATCGGTACGGACACATCATCCAGGTCCCGGCCAACTGGACCATCAAGCGCGCCATGAAGGCCGGCAAACATCCAAGTGCTGCAACGGCGGAACCATGATGGAAACCTGTGTCTTCATCAACATTAAAAATGGATACTTCGTCAACTAATGCACCAGCGAAGGCAATAACAGGGGATATTTAAGGGGGTTTACCAACATCGATGTCAAGCCTATTTCATTGCATATCTAACAACTGGTCATTAGAACCTAATGGACTTTGGTATTAGTTATCAGAGGAAATCAACACAGCTATCATGAACGCACTTAAAAATCCAACGCACGAACGCTTCGCAAGACTGCTCACTCAGGGACTCACCCAGGTGGAGGCATTCCGAAAATGCTACCCAGACCAGAAGCCGGAATCTGTTAAGACCAACGCCAGCAAGCTAGCCAATCAGCTGGACGTAAAAGCGCGTGTGGCTGAGATCAAAGAGTTCGTCGATACCCAGTATGCTATGGCACTGGGAGAGAAGCGTGACCTGCTGCGCCGAATGATAGAAGGACAAGTCCCCACCAAAGTGATCAGGAAGGCCGGAGGACAGATCGACGCGATATTCGACCGCCTAGCTGCCTTGCAGATGGATAGCAAGATCGCTGGAGAGTTTGCGCCGGAGCAGCATCAGGTGAGCGCAGGGCCTACCCTGAAGCTGGAGTTCAACATGGTAGGCAGGAACACGAAGCCGAACGCAGCACTGGAGGCAGAATGGGAGCGCATCAATCCTGAGACAAAGCAGCTGCCTGCACCGCCGGAAGGCCAGCAGGATGACTTCACGCCGTATCTGGAGGCAGAGATCAGGCCGCATAAACTGAAGCAGTTAGATGAACTTAGGCCAATCATTGATGTTAGTCCAGAAACAGCCCATTAACAGTGTAGATCAATTATTCATGACGAAGGTTATCTGAAGTTACCAAAGTTAAATACAATGAAAGCAACACTAGAATTCAATCTACCAGAGGAAGAGGCAGAGTTCCGGCACGCAGCAGACGGCACGAACTGGTATCTGGTCGCGTGGAGGATGCACCAGTACCTGTGGAAACTGCACCATGACGGCGCGACATCGACGACTGAGGCGGATCTGGAAGAGCTGTGCGAGATAATGAACGAGTACAGCGTATCGCTCGACGCTTGACATAACTAATAGCTGGAGATAATAATCCGCATTATGGCTCAATTCCAATCTGGTTATCTCTACGCTACGGTTGCTAATCCCGTCCTGAACTACGGGACGAACAAGTCTACCGTTACCACCAACACTCAGGCTGCTAATGAGCCAAACGTCATCTGGTCATGCTACTCAGTGTCGAAGACTTTCGTAGTGTTCCGCGACCATGAGAACACCGTTAAACGCCTGCGTAAGCGTTCTGACGCTCTGGGTAACTTCGTCTATCCTTTCGGTCGCTTTGCTGGCGCGCCTGTACTCCGCGCTGAGTATACGCTTGGCCCTGACACCAGCAGTGGTCAGCAGTAATTACCGCTTTTTGTCCTTAACTGGCTGCGCTTGTGGCTTTCCATGCGCGCGTCCGTAGATCATCTTCTCCTGTACGTTATACGGCAGCTGCTGCACGAAGATCTTTAGACGCAGCGCGTACTCTGGTGTCATCAACCTGATCAGGTGAGAGAATTCCTCACCAGCAGCAGCCAGCTTAGTCGCCTCAGTAAATGTATGACTTTGGAGCTGATCGTATTGGTTATACATGGTTGCAATTGATTATCAGATTAGTTAACGATTACCAGCTATGAATGAATCCGGCTATCGAATCACGCCACCATTAAGTCAGAAGATTTTCCATCAGCACGCCTTAAACATCCGAGAGGCGGCAGATCGCGATGAGGAGAAGGGCATCCTGTACGCTGCCGAGTACATTCTCAAGACGATCACGATCAACAATCAGATCCAGATCTCTGAGCTGAATGTACCGATAGCTGAATCAATCGTCCGGCAGTATGTCCAGCACCTGCTAGACAATAATCAGTTTGAGGCCGGAGCCACCGTCCTCTGGGGTAGTGCGGTCTACGACTGGAGGCCGAGGTTTGGAAGAGACACATGGAGATGCTTATTTGAGCATGACCAGTTAATGGTTATGGGAGCTGGAGCCTGCGGCAAATCGTTTTCTGGCGGTGCATGGTTCTACTTGGATTGGTGGAGAGATCCGGCCTACACCAGCATCAAGGTCATCTCGCTCACCCGTGAACACGCAGAGCGAAACATCTTCGCGAACATCAAGACGTTCCACAGGACTGCGCTGGTCAAGCCGATCACCGATCAGGAGGAGAAAGCCAATAGCATTCAGGTGACGAACGACAGCAAGCAGGGCATCCATCTGGTCGCCATCCCGAAGGGAGAGTCAGGTCATGGTACGCTGCGTGGATTCCACCCTGTGCCGCGCTTTGGTAAGGAGCATCCGATCTGGGGACGACTGAGCCGGACGCACGTTGTACTGGATGAAGCGGAGGAGATCCCGTCAGGAGTTTGGGAAGGTATCAACAACATCTTGTCCACATCCGATACCGACAGCCACAAGGGACACATCAAGATCTTTGGCGCGTCGAACCCGAAGGATCGTACCAGTGCATTCGGTCAGCGGTGTGAGCCTGTCAACGGATGGGGATCTATCGACTGCGAGGACGACTTTGAATGGGAGAGCCGTGAAGGTTACACGGTGTTGCGTCTGGATGCAGCTAGATGCGAGAACGTGATCGAGAAGCGGATCGTCTATGCCGGACTCCAGACCTATCAGGGCTTCATGGGATACATGAGCAGGGGCCGGACAGCTGAAGCGATGACCATGGCGCGCGGCTGGTTCCCAGAGGAAGGAATGGCGATGGGTATCATCACGCCAGCCATGATGGACAACGCTATCGGCACAGTGCGCTTCATCGGGCCTGTCGTGCCTCTGGCAGCGTTCGATTTGGCACTGGAAGGAAACGATCAGGTGATGTGTTCCTACGGTCGGTTTGGCCTCTGTGATGGCTGGACACCCATGTCCGGCAAGTTCATTGAATTCAAGACACCGCGCACTGTCCTGCAACTCGACTCACAGATTCCATTCCCTAAGAAGGCGACACTGGAGCAGACGCAGGCGATCATCAAATTTGCCAAGACGATGAAGATCTCAGCCAACTGGTTATGCGTAGACCGTACTGGTAACGGCGCAGGAATCCACGACAGCCTTTGCAGCCTATTCGGTACAGAGGTGATGGGAGTCAATTACTCATGGGCAGCTAGCGAGACGCATATCCTTGGAGACGACAGCCAGAAGGCCAACGAGCTATATAATGGTGTTGTGACTGAGCTGATATTCGGACTGGCGAAGTACCTAGAGTTTGAGTACCTGAAGATCTCGCCATCGTTCAGGAACGAGGAGTTGATCCGGCAGGCAACCGCTCGCCGTTATAAGCAGAAAGGAAAGGGGCTGGTCAGGGTCGAAAGCAAGGCGGAGTACTGCAAGCGGACTCGCAGCAAGTCGCCGGATGAATTGGATTCCCTATCTATGCTGGTCTACCTAATGCGACAACGTGGAGGAAGTGTGGCAACGATGGTGGAGCCTAAGAAAGAACCGACAAGGTCGAGAGAGATGCAGAGCTTGGTTGACAAACTGGAGTTCATGGACTTCTCTGAAGACTGATTTATACGGTGTGGTGTAACGGTGAGGCTAGGGAGTTTCTCGTTTATAGATACACCGAAGTTTTCACCTAAAGATAAAGGCTGGCTTTATCAAAGGACACATTTTCAATAATCTGTCCGTTTGAGAAGGACAGGCAACCACCTTACTATTCAAAAGTGGTGGAAGTGGTTTACCATAAAGGTCTAGTAAGATGTCCGTTCTATTCAGTTTGTCAGAAAAAATGTATGGTTTTTCCGTCAGATGTTACCGATCACGCACATTCAATAGAAGTTTACGAGCGGAAACAATAATAATCCCTATAGGGTACAATATACCGAATTGTGTACCAGATTATACCCAATAGGGTACAGGTGGTTCCATTACACCATGTAGTAGTTCACAGACATATCTCCGTTCATGGTAGCGTGAACGCTACACTTATCATGAACGATACATTCAGCAAGTGTATCGTGCATTTTAAGCGTATAGCCTAATCAAGCTCACGATTGTTTAGATTATAATAAAAAGATGAAGCGTGGCTTGATTAACTCGCGCAGAAATAATCACCCATAAGGGGAATTCATCGACACATTCTAATCATATGTCGATGCCATCGACACGTTGTGTATAGCAAATCGGCTTTTCCTTTACATAACACTAGTTATGTATAAAGAACTTTACATTAATTATGCATATCGAACAGATCGACATTAAGAGACTAACGCCATACGCGCGCAACAGCCGGACACACACAGACATTCAGGTATCTCAAATCGCTGCCAGTATTAAGGAGTTTGGATTTACCAATCCCGTTTTGATAGATGAGGACAATGACATCATTGCCGGACACGGGCGTGTATTAGCAGCCAAGAAGCTGGGACTCGACACGGTTCCATGCATTAGACTCAGTCACCTGAGTGAGACACAGCAGCGTGCTTATGTGATAGCAGACAACCAACTGGCACTAAATGCCGGATGGAATTTTGATATGCTTTCTGTCGAAATTGATGAACTAAATGATAACAAATACGACATCTCAGTTATTGGCTTCACTACCGAACAACTGGCAGAAATCATCGGATCGCCGGAAGAACCAGTCAATAATGAGCTAAAAGCTGACCCAAAAGCCAAAGAAACGTGCATTTGTCCAAAGTGCCTTTTTGAATTTGTTAAATAACTAATACTTGCTTTGGCTATTCAGATAATATACGACCTGTCTGTGGCTAAACCAATTATAGGCATGATTCCTCCCAGTGGCTGGCATTACTTTGACAGTGATGCGAAGCTAACTGGCTATAGTTATGATAACCTATTGCACGTTGTAGAGACCTACCGCGCAGAGAATCACATTCCTATCGGTGACGTAGAAGGAGATGTGAATAGCTACATCTGTAGCAACTGGCCTCAGTTCTGTCATGGAGTTGATATGGTCGTAATTAATAGCGTGAATCCGTCCGGCGAGCTGCTTAACGACATCCAGACATGGGCTAAGAATCTTCAGAACAGCAATAAGAACATCATGTATGTGACTGATGAGCTGGCAGAGGAGCGTGCAAAGACCTGTCGCAATTGCCCTAATAACGTGAACTGGCGCGGTGGATGTTCATCCTGTATCTCAGCAACTGAACGCCTAACAGCAAGTGTCCGGCAGGGTCGCGATACTGCATCCAGCGCAGTGCTGGGAGGTTGTGCTTTGCAACGTCACGACAATCGCACCGCAATCTTCCTAGATAAGGATGAACTACAAAAGGCAACCGCTCTTCCAGAGAATTGCTGGCTAAATCTATAATATGGCAAACATCAAACCACTACCTCCAAAGATTACCGATACATTTGCGAACAAGGCTCCTCGCGTTGTAGACGCTCACGACAAGCCTCGCATCCTAGAGCTGGATGTAGTTAATCCTGACAATGGCAGTCTCGACACGGTAAACAAGGACACGCTCCAGGTACGCCGTACATTTAAGGACGCTACTCAAGCCCACGCTGCTTATCGCCGCCTGAAGCAGCAAAACGTGGAGCGAAATAAAAAGAATCAGCTCATCCAGAAGAAGCTGAACAACGAGCCTCCCTATCAGAACAAGAAGCTGGAGAGCATGGGACAGAGCTGGCGCAGCAATCGCCCTACGGGATTCATCAGCACGATGGTCAGCCGCATCCAGCCGCCGTTCCGTCAGGTGGTGGAGAACGCCCCTACGCTTACTTTCGCTGAGTATCCAATTGATAGCCTAGACGCTGAAAACAAGACCAAGATCTTCCGTGAGGAGATTACCAAGTGCATTCGTGGATGGAAGGGATTCGACGATATGGTAGCTCAGGTGGTGCATGAGAACACCTGCTTTGGATTCTGTGGACTGACATGGGATGACCTACGCGACTGGAAGCCTGAGTTCCTGCGTCAAGATTACACATTTTTCTCAATCGAAACGCCACAAGTCACCGATCAAACCCCTATATGGGGTCGCAAACGCCGCTATCAGATCGCAGAGCTTCTACCTGTACTTGAGACACCTGAGATGTCTGCTGCTGCCGGATGGAATATCAACAACCTAGTAAAGAGCATCAACTCAGCTATTCCGGCTGGTCGTACTCTCGACGCAGACGACGATGCACGCCGATATGAAGACTGGATTCGCGAAGGAAGCTACGGAGCATCCTACGAAAATGACGCAAAGTATGTAGAACTAGGCGAGATCTTAGTGAGAGAGCCACATGGAAAGATAAGCCGATTCTTGTTCGACGACAAGTCAGGCGAGGAGATCTGCACGCAGGTTGATCGCTACAACAAGATGTCTGAGTGTCTCGCGCTATTCAGCGTAGAGATCGGGTCTGGTAACCTGATGTCCAGCCGTGGAGCAGGCCGTGACCTTTACAACACTCACGTTGCTGTAGAGAAGGCTCGTAACCTTGTCATCGACAATACCTATCTCAAGGGAATGCTCCTGCTAAAGAAAGGCCCTAACGCCAAGGTAGGTGTCGCGCCTTTGACGGTAGCCCATCCTGTCTGCTATGTATCAGAAGGATATGAGGTCATTCCACAGAACCTGCCTGCTGACGTTCAAGACTTCTTGCAGCTGGATCAATTCATTAGTCAGCTAGCTGAGGTTCAGGTTGGAACATTCCTTCCTGCCGCTCCCATGGAGACAGCCGGAAAGAAGACGGCATCCGAAGTCAATCGTGTGGCAGCTATCGAAAACCAGCTGCGTGAAGGCATCCTTATGCGATTCAGCCGTCAGTTCTCACAGGCTGTCGAGCGTATGCAGCGCGGTATCTGTCACCCTGAACACATCAAGGCAGCTAGCGACCTGAAGGCAAAGCTAGATATAGTACGTCAGCAGGAGCCTAATGCAGTATGGGCAAGGGCTGAAGTAGTAGATGCATTTGACCGTTCACACATGGAACTTCCTCCTTTTATGGTTCCTTTTGAAATCCCTGCTCACTTGGATGAAGACGCAGTATCTGCCTGTTTGCATATGATGGAGCGCAACTGTCCTCCTTCTGACATTATGCTTATGGCATACTGCCCTGCCAGCCAGCTCTTGCAGGACACCACGCCACAGGATGACATGATCCTCGACAACCTGATCCAGCGATACACGGGCAACCCGAACATCAATCAGGACGAGCTGATCAAGCTGGACTGGTCTAAGAAGCTCGGAGAGAACGTAGCCAACAGCGTTATCCTTCCAAAGGATCAAGTCGAGTCGCTTGCTATTGAGGCTACCCGTCAGCAGATCATCGAGCTTCAATCGATCATGGCAGGTCAGGAGGTTCCTGTATCCGCTCGCGATAACGACATGGTTCACTTGCAGACTATGGTGCAGAAGCTACTTCCTGTGGTGCAGGCTATCCCAGCTGGAGGTCTGCCGCCGGAAGGTGTCGCTCCGCTTGCAAAAGCCATGCAGCATTTTGCTGGTCATTTGGACGCTGCTGCTAAGAAGGGAGCAAATCCAAAGCAATTGGAGCCTTTCAAGAAAGCATACATGGATGCTCACAAGCATCTTACTGCCGGACACCAGAACGTGCCACCTCCTCAGCTTGCACCAGCAGCAGCTCATCACAAAGCCCCTGCACATCATGCAGCAGGAATACAGCGCAAAATCACCAGACCAATCTGGAACTATTAGCTCAATCGCTAATCCTCCAAGACCTCCAACCGCAGCCTAACCAATAACCAATTACTATTATGGGTGGACATCCTACCAACGACCAAAACCTTGTTGACTACAGCGTTCCTGCAACGCCTCAGTCTCCTATGGGAAAGAAGCTAGATTCTTATCTAAAGAAGAATGAAGGCCAGCAGATGGAGCAATACAGCACTGCGTTTGCAAACAAAGATGCAGGCACGCCAAATTTCTTTGGTCGTGATGCTAGCAAGCCTGCTTCACAAACGGAAGAATCAGCAAAAGCAATTAACGAAGGATTGAAATAATAATTAACTGTTGACATATAAATAAACTTTCCGAAGTATCGGCAAAGTTTTTGACACATAAATCATTAATTATGAAATGGGAACAATCTGATTCTGCGCGTTTGCGCGAGTACCACCAGAAGAGTGGAGGCAAGCTACTTGCCTTTTTGAAATCCCAAGTACCGAACACTACGGGCAAGACCATTGAGCAAGTTGCTCTAGAAGCAAAATTTAAGGAAGGCTGCGAGTTTGTGCTGCGTCAGATTGACGACATTCTCTCAGATGAAAGTAAGACCGACGATGCGTCTAATGGTTCATTCGCATCGATGTAATCTATGGAAGACACAGACAACACAGTACCCGAAATCACCGCTGCTAACCCAGATGGTGGAGCCGCAAACCTCAACGCTGATCCTATCAGTGCTGATACACACTCCTCAATCGACTCGCTTCTTGATGAAGCAGAGCGCGAGACAGGCGTAGATACATCACCCGAACCAACACCTACAAATGAAGATAATCAAACACTTAACGAGCTTGGTGCAGAGCCTGCACAAGTACCTGTGGAGCCACCCAGCGAACCTGCTGCCGAACCTACAACCACTGGATCAGGAGAAATCGCACCTGTCGTGGCTAGCGAAACCAAGCCGCAAGTTGACCTTGATCCAGAAATCGCAGCCATCGAGCAGCCAAGGAACCTCTCGGAGAAAAACCAAAACAACTGGAGGAAGCTCCAAGAAACCGCGAGCCTCTACAAAAAGCAAGCAGAGGAAGCCGAAATCCTAAGACAAAGGCTTGCACAGGCAGAGCAGCGTCCGGCGCAGACACCACAGGATTACGAGGAGCTGAAAAAGTTTAAGCAGATCTTTGACATCAAGAACGATCCTGAGTTCCAGAGCAAATACACTCAGCCTATCTCCAATGCTAAGGATACTATCTATACTACACTGAAGAAACATGGCGCATCTGAAGAAGTGATTGCTTCTATTGAAAAAGCAGGAGGCCCTGACAAGATCGATGACAAATGGTGGCAGCATACTATTAGCAAGCTGCCTTTGATTGATCAGAAACGTATTGAGCAGGGACTGATTAATGTTGCTGACCTTAAAGAAAAGCAAGAGCAAGAGATCTCTTATGCAGCTGAACACGCTGAGGAAATTCTTCAAGAGCGTAACAATCAGTCTAAGGAGTGGTATCAGAAAGAAACCACACACATTAACGATTACGTTGAAAATATCACAAAGGACGTACCTTGGGCAAGGTATCAGCAGTTCAAAGGAGACGAGACACCTGAACAGATTGAAAAGATCAAGGCGCACAATAACTCTGTTGCTGACTTGCAGCAGAAGTTTAACAGCGCACTGTGGCCTCAGACTGCCGGAGAACGTGCAGCCGTTGCCGCCGCCGCCGTACTGAGTCACCAACTTACTGGACAGCTTCGCGCAGAACAGCAAAGCAAAGCTCAGATGCAGGCAGAGCTGAAGCGACTTACTGATGAGAACAGCAAGCTGAAAGCATCTGGCAAGATGCCTAAGCAGAACGTCAGCACTCCTTCTTCTATCAAGAACAACGATCTTAACTCCCGTATCAAGATGAATGCCAGCGATGCCATTGATCTTGGTCTGGATGAGGCCGGAGAATAAACATGACTCCACAAGATCCGATTAGTACTCCTATGGTGGAGAGGACGAACCGCGCACTGGAGTCTTTTGACCCATTTGCTACGCCTATTCCTCCACCTCGTAGACTGGATGGACAGCCCGTGAAACAGGACACACAAGCCCCGTTAATTGCAGAAAACGTGCAATATGAAGCAAAAAGTGATGTTCCACAGCGTTCCACAGCCGATTTAGAGCCGGAAACTGTCGAGCCACTTGAGACAAAAAAGCGAGGAAGAAAACCAAAGGCACTAAGTGAATCACCTGCACCGTTCGTACAACGAGACATCATTGAATCAAGATCACCAGAAGGGCTTCCTTCGTACCGTTGTGAATTTGCTGGTCGCGACATCTTTGTTGGCTGGCCTTGGTACAAGTTTAGCAATCCTGTCACAGCTGCTTGTCAGGTAGCTATGGCTCTTGACTTCGGTCGAGACAAGATCCGCTTCGACATGGCTATTGGCGACAGCAAGATAGAACACGCTCGCAACCGACTGGCGCACAAGTTCCTTGAGACTGATGCGAAGTGGCTGATGATGATCGACGACGACATTATCCCTTGTATCGGACGACCAGCATGGTTCAGGTACTGGGTGCAGGCCGCTAGGAGCCTCGCAGACCTGCCTTTGCAGCGTCATGTGCTTCATCGCCTCATTGGTGCAGGGAAAACGCTTGTAGGGGCTTCCTACTTCGGCAGGCAGGAAGGTGGTGCGCTTATGGCTAGCGACCAAACACTAGCACCTCGCGCGCGTGCCTATGAAGACAAAGTGGTAGAGCTAGACTGGGTAGGCACTGGATGCATTCTAATCCACAGGAAAGTATTCGATGACATCCGCGCAAAGTTTGGAGATGAGTTGAAAATTGATGTTCCAGACTACAATTACGATTACTTTAGGCCGTTTGATAGCGCACATGGTGAAGACGTTTCGTTCTGCAAACGTGCTAAGGATGCCGGACATCAACCACACCTCGACTTGGGACTTCCTGTGTTCCATGTCGGTTATCGCTGCTATTGAGTTGACTTGTTATTAATAAGTCTTATCCTAGATAAATGAAAAAAGGCCCATTAAAAAGAGGAGACATTAGAGATGATGGAAGAAGGTTTTGGGTTTATACAAAAGGATATAAAAATGGCGAGCGATGGGTAACTGAAGAGTTTTTCCTATTATGGAAAAAGAAAGAATACGAAACAGCAAAAAAACGAAGAGAAAATAAAAAAGATGAAGTAAACGAGTATCATAAAAATTGGTCAAAACAAAACCCCGAAAAGGTAAGAACCTATCGAAGAAAGTATAAACAAAAAAAGAGGGCAACAGATCCTGCGTATCTTATTCGTGATAGAGTTCGTAACCTTACAACTCAAGCGTTTCGCGTAAGAAAATATTCAAAAAGATCAAGAACACATGAACTGCTTGGATGCGACTGGGATGTCTTAAAAAATCACATAGAGAAGCAATTTAGAGATGGAATGTCTTGGGAAAACAGAGATAAATGGCACATAGATCATATTATGCCGTTAGCTACAGCAACGTCTCAAGAAGAGCTTGAAAAGCTATGCCATTGGACAAACTTGCAACCTTTGTGGGAGATAGATAACCTAAAAAAGAAAAAGAAAATACCTACATACTAATGAAAAAGATATACGCATATTACGAAAGTATTCCACTGTCGAATCAAGCTGAGGAATTTACCTGCGCCAACGCATGGAAGCACAGCTGGACAGAAAACGGTTGGTCTCCAGTAATGCTTAACCGCTCGCACGCACAGGGAAGTCCACTGTACCTGAAACTACAAGCAAAGCTGGTTAAGCAGTCTCTTGGTATTCCAGAGAACCTAAGAAACAGGGTTCAATGGATCACTTCCAGATTCTCTAGGTGGTGTGCCTTGCACGCTGCCGGAGGTGGATGGATGTCTGACTATGATGTCGCCAATCTTGGTTTCAAGCCAGATAAAGCTACAGAATACGAAAAGGATGCTACCCTGCAAATCAACGAAGTTGTGCCTGCGTATGTATTTTATGCAACTCAGGATCACTGCTCTAATGCCATAAAAAAATTCATTCAGGATGACTTGATTGAAGGAAACGAGGTGCTTACAGAAGCTCATATACTTGGTATTCGTAGCGGATTATACCCAGTCCTGCCATTATTGCATCACGCGAAATCGACAAAGGAAAAAAATCGTTCTGAAATTCTTGCAGAAATACTTTCTCCAAAAGATGAGAAGCCCATTTGATAAAAAAATAACTTTCATTCATCATGGTCACATAGGTGATATAATTGCATTCTTGCCTGTATTTCAGGCTATGAATGGAACACATTTAGTTATTAAAGATGATCCTTGGATTAATCCTCCAATGAGCGGATTTCGATATGAGTCAGTTAAACCACTACTTGAAAGCCAAGGAATTAACGTATCTTTTAACTCAGCAGAAAACCCAATAGATCACGACACTACTGGGTGGAGAGAATGTTACAGACACGATATATCATTAACTGACTCACAGGCAAGATACATGGGAGTTGTTGACCGAAATAAAGGTCACATGAACATTAAAAAACCGTGGATTAAGGTAGAGCCGGATGTGTTAACAAAAGGGCGCGTTATTTTTAACAGAACACCTCGGTACAGAAATGATAAATTTGACTGGTGTAGTGTGCATAAACACTTTGCTGATAGAGCTTTATTTATAGGCACAAAAGACGAACACAAAGCATATATAAAAGAAGTTGGAAATATTGAGCGTTACGAGACACCAAGCTGTTTGGATGTAGCAAAAGCAATTCAGGGAAGTGATTTTTTTGTAGGTAATCAATCAAGCTCTTGCTGGATAGCTATGGGATTACATAAACCATTGCTTCAAGAGACTTTTAATCCAGCACCAAACAGCATAATTAAATATCAAGGTGCTTGGTATGGTTTTGATGAAAATATCCTTTTAGATAAATTAGAAAAATGAAAGCAGTAATTGTTAAGGCAGAAAGACAAGCTGAATTGGTAGATAACCTTGTGCGATACATCAATGATCTTGACGGTACAAATGTTGTTGTAATCCCTGCATCAGAAGATATTCAAGAATACCCTGCACGAAACAATTACGCACTAAGAACAGCCGCCGAAGCGATTGGTTACGAACCATTCTTCTGGCTGGAACCAGACTGCGCTCCATTGCAAAAGGGATGGCTGAACAAAATCAGAGCAGAATATATTCTATCTGGAAAAGAATTCATGCTGTCTTCTGACTGCC
>Ga0208388_1000246_pt1 | contig 13585 bp, 23 predicted proteins | sample CryBogCBH18Jul07_FD_185511 | JGI IMG/M metagenome (GOLD analysis project Ga0208388, IMG submission 185511) | Freshwater microbial communities from Crystal Bog, Wisconsin, USA - CBH18Jul07 (SPAdes) (version 2) | ecosystem: Environmental > Aquatic > Freshwater > Lake | place: Crystal Bog...
GTAATCGTGTTCAGCAGGATATATTGCGCGGCATACAGGATGCCCATCTCCTCGTCGCGGTCTGCCTCCGCCCTGATCTTCAGAGCGTGTTTGTAGTAAATCCTCTGCGATGCTGGTGGCTCTATCCGATATCCGTTCTCATTCATTCGTTGTTATTGTTAATTGATCTGATAAGATCACCCATCATGTACGCACAGCACGACCAGTTGCAAACACATAGTTATGTCGAGGCTACCAAGCTGGCCGCTGCCGGAGAGGAGTTTAGCCACCTGATCAAGCTAATGACTCCTGAATATGCCATGCGATTGCGTGTCTTTGTTCAGGAATTGCCTGAAAATATCCGGCTCAAGACAATTTATGGCCGCGCATTCAGCCGTGACATCCCAAAGACCAAAAAGAAATGAAGCGCGACATCAAAATAATTTTAGCCTGTAGCCTAATAAATCTGTTCCTGCTTTTGGCTATAGTCTACAGACTCGTAGCCGATTAAGCACGAAAGATGGGTGCGCCGTCAAAGCGTCCGCTAGGGAACACAAAATGACCAAGCTGATCGCGGTAAATACGCAGACGATGAACTGTCCCATTAGGGCTGCCGCTTTTGCTCTTGAATACAGCGAACACCTTGCTGACTTTGGTGCAGAGCCAAGTCATTGTCGGCTCGGCAACAGCTTGCTTATTGGTCACAGCAGATCCCTTGTCAGTCCCGTAGAGATTGCCTTGTGAGTTCGTGTAAAGATTGCCAGCGGTGAATGCCATAATGCCGATACTATTATCTGGTTTTATTAGCCATGTCAACAATCATGGCAACAATCAGGAAGGCTTTGCAGATAGCCCTTGCCCTGAAGCTGTCCCTCAAGCGTAGCAACGAATGCGTCCACATCGGAAACCGTTGTGCATACATTCAATCCATGAGCCAACCGATACTCATAAACCTGCTGATACAGATCATCGGCAGTCCCCGCAGTAAACACTAACCCGTAATTGCAGTACCTCCATTGCCCATCGGCAATCTTCAATACGCTTCCCCTAGAGCTGGCTGGAAAGATAGACATCCATGCAACAGCAGTTCCGCAATAAGGATTCAAAGCAGTTGCAACAACCCTGTACCTGTCTATCAATGTCGGCGCGGTTGTCGTTTCAGCGTTGTTTTTAGTTAAGCTGGTATAGGTAATCTGGATCTGTGCATTAGGTTGATCTGAACTGGCCGTAGCAGCATACTGGCATCCGCTGAAATAATGATCCGTAGCATTGATGGTAATTTGAGTCGGATAGCAGATAATCTTAAAATCTGCCGATGTTTGCCCCACATGGTTGGGATCTGTAATGGTCGCAACCAAGGAATACGATCCAGTAGCAGATGGGCAATTTGTGCTGCCATCGTAAGTGACAACATACGATAGGCCAGCCGGATTCGTGGTAACATTCGCGCAGATCGGGCTTCCAGTACCCTCATTGTTCAGATTCGATACAGAAATTGTGGCGGGTGCTTTGTTGATAACTAAGGTCGCGCTTGCTGATGCAGGGAAGCAAGTATCTGTAGATTGGACATTAACCGCATATGTCCCTGAGTTGACTGGCACATTGGTAGATCCGTTATATGTCACCGAATATGGAATCCAATCTGGCGTAATCGTAACGCCCACAGGACATGGCGAGCCGGAATAGGTGCAGGAGAGATTGGTTATGGAAATCTCTACGCTTTCGGGAAATGGAAAGAAATGACCTAGGCCGTTATAGAAAAGGCAGCTTGCCTCTTGATCACAAAGTGCGCGGTTCCAGATACCAATCTCGTCAATCCTGCTATTGCAGGCGTTGGCTCCATCGTGATTATACGCTCCCAACACAATTCCCTGCCATCCGGCGTTGGTGTACGGGGCATCATAGGTTTTCACCCCGTTCAGATAAATCCTGTGCCTGCCATTGCCGAATGATTCAACGACATGATTCCATTGCCCATACTGGATCGAATACATGGGCAGCTCAAAAAGCGAAAAACTCTGCGGTGCGTTTCCTGTATCGGAAGGATTGTAATATCCTTGATAAAATCCATTGTATGCCGAAGGGTAAAGATCTGGAGGATTATTGGCCGGATTGTTAATGTTAAGTGTCCAGATTGAAGGATACGCAGGGTCGGTGTTACTGGTGTCATTTATCGGGTAAAACCATCCCGCAATAGTGAAATCACCGCTAATCGCCAGCGAATCATTGTAAACAACAGAAGATCCAGATCCATCAAATCGAATAGCTTGGCCATTCTTGCCCTGCTCATATGCAATCGTGCCAGATGAATTAAGCCCGTTTCCGTTTCCAGTCGCGTCATTTAGCTCACCATTAAAGTCCCAATACGCAAGCAGTCCATTTGCCAGTTTTTGGCATGGCTCGGAAGGAGTTGGGAAGACAACCTGATTAGTCAGCGTTAAGTAATAGCCGTTTCCCTGAAGGAATGGATCTCCCCAGACGGTGTCATGGTTGATGCCGCTCGTCGGGTAATATGTGGACTGAATTGATGCTACAGGGAAATAATTTCCTACTGGATGAATGCTTGCATAGATACCAGTTGATTCAATTACCTGTGAAAAGCCATTACCCAATGCCCTGAAGATGACATGGCCGTTTACCGAAGATGAAGGCGCAGCCGGAGCAATTGATTGCGGCAGGAAGTTGTTGTCGGAATAAGATCCAGCACCCCAATTAACAACAGCAAAATCAGTATACTTATCCGCTGTATCTAAAAAGCCATGAAACCATATCTGGCTTGTGTCTTCATCATATGAAATAGTTCCTTGACCACCACCCTGTCCGCCATTGTTTCTGCCTCCAATCTGAATAGTTTCATTTGCACCTAATGTCAGGATAGTGCTGTAAGAATGCGCCCCATTTTTATATCCCACAGGATTGGCTGGCCATACTATCCAATCAGGATTGTCCGGCAGATATATTTGACCATTAAATGCAATGTCATCATCACAATCTCCAGCAATATTAAATTGGTAAGGAAATGAATATGGATTAGTAAATGAGGCAACAGGAAAAATTGCCGGATATGGAGGCACAAGTGGCATACCAACAGGCGGCAAAGTATAACTAAATGGGACTGATACCATTAGCATCTATTAGCCATCGCAATTAGCGATGTCAAGATGCTATGGAGCCTCGTCGCGGAGTTGAACCGCGATTCCCCGCTTACAAGGCGGGAGCAATAGCCATTATACTAACGAGGCGGAGATTCTTCGGTCTCAATGTCGATGATCGGCTTCAGGTCATCAAGGCTGGACGCTGTCGGCCTCACTTTAACATTCTCATAGAATGACAGGTCATCATGTCCTGCCTCTTCCGGCTCGTCTGTCACATCCCTGACCTCTGGCTCGTTTAGCCTACGCCATTCTTCCTCCAGCGCAGGCGTTGGCCTTGTGTTCCTGCCTACCATGTTGAAATCCAGCTTCAGAGTCGGCCCTGTGGCGATTTGCATCTGCTCTGGCGCGAATTCACCTGCTAGGCGTGCGTCCAGCGTCATCGCCGCGATCTTGTCGTATACCGCCTCTATCTTGCCGTCAGCCTTGCGGATGACCTTGGTAGGCTCCCTACCCTGCGACATCCTGCGTAGCATATCACGCCTCTCTCCCTGCGTAATCGGGAAATAGCTATCAATGATCTCCTGCATCTCTGCGATGCGTGCTTTCACATCAAGCCTCCTAGCCAGAACGCTGCTCTCGTTGTTAACCGTGTTAACTCCGGCATTCGGATAGCATTTCCTGAAAGCCTCCACTTGCGTCATTCCTTGGATGACCAGTCGGGCGAATCGTTCGTGCTTTGGGTTGTTGAGTGCAGGCATATCAGTCTATTTCCATGCTGTTTACAATGCGGATCATCTCATCTTGCGTATAGTTATGTTTTTCCATCAATTCCAAAGCAAGCAATACATATGAATTGGAAATGTCCTGTGATCTTTTCTTCACTTCGGTGTATGCTTCTAGCAATTTGTTGAAATTCTCTTCTGTGTAGGCGTTCATGCTTTGGTTTAAGAATACTTAACGATGTTAATCAATGGTTTTAATAATGACCGATTCTCTCTTATGCAATGATATATTCTTGACATCAATGTTAGAAAATCCTCTTAAATATCTCCTATTGGCATAGAATTCCATGCCTATCTGACATCGTCATCAGGGTCTGGATTGTCTTGATCGTCGGTGAATGGTTTCATTTTTTTTGATCCAACCTGTAGCAAAGAGCAGTTCTTTGATGATTGGGTTTTTCTTGGCTTGTTTAATCAGTTGATTGATTTCTTTTGGCTGCTTGTGTTTCTTCATTTCTTTAACGTGACGGCGGTTGTAATGATTAGCGCACCTGCCCAGTATAAGCTGTCTGCCCACTTGCGTTCGTAAGCCCAGCGGATGCTGTTTGCTGTGTATAGAAACAGGAGCACGAAGTTGAGGAGTCGCGGGTCTTGGAGTAGGTTCATTTTTGTTTTAGCTTCTGGATCTCGTCGCGGAGGTAGCGGATGGCGTAGGCTGTTTTTGCGGCTATTGCTGCCACAGAAGAAGGTAAACTTTCGGAGTTTGCGATTTCCTCTAGGTCTTCGATGTCTCCCTCCATCGGCATCTCCTCCTGCTTTGGCAACGGGCGGCGGGTGCGGAAGCTACGCAATGGATGAAAAGGAATGAACTCCCAAACTTTTCTTCCTAAAAAATACTCGCCGCATAAGATCCAATCATAGCTTCCTCTTTGATTGCTCTCATCTCCCTCTTGGATCACCTCGTCAGGGCCAAGCTCTCGCCATTCGGGTTCAACTGTTAAGGATTCCTTAATAGTTGGTTCCTCTGGCGCGGGGTCGGGTCGGGCTAGTTCTTCTTGAATGTCTTCTTGAACTGATTCTGCTCCGCAGATGCACCGCTCAAAACAATAAGATGTATAGTGAGCAACACCTGTTTGCATGACTCTTTCCAGAAGCTCCCTGAGCCTTGCGACCTCGTTGGTTTTCTCGGTCAGTTCTGTTGCCGCCTCATGACACAATCTTCCGTAAGGGATGTTTCGGTGGGAATGCTCTCCATCCTGAATCATTTCTCTGCAAGACTTTGGGACAGACCTTAAAATTTCTATTAAAGGTGTCTGGATTGCGACATCATTAGTTTGTGTATCATGCTCGGTAACATGATCGGTAACATGATCGGTGGGCGGCTTCATTTTGTTGGGTTTTGGAATCCTTCAATGATCCCTGCGTAGTGGTGGAGTTGCTTGATGATCGCCTCGGCTTTCTCTGCTCGTTCTTTCCAATGAGCGGCCATTTCGTCGCCCCGTCTTGCGGCATCCATGACCATTTCTTTGAGACGAGCCACTTCGCTGTTGTGTTTTAGCTGTTCGGTTCGCTCCTCTGGTGTGAGGACTTGTTTGGGGTGGATGGGTGGGAATAGAGGTTCCTGCTTTGGCAACGGGCGGCGGGTGCGAACCTTGGCAAAGTTTAACGCTGGGTAGCCTATCCACCCAGTTATTTTAGTCCACTTGCCAGTATAATACTCATCCCCCTCTTGGATCACCTCGTCAGGGCCAAGCTCTCGCCACTCGGGAGCGGGTTCCTTGCAATCGCAATAGCTGTGTTTGTGCGTGGTGTTGGAACAAGTCGGGTTAGCTGGTTCCGTTACATTTCCTATACACTTGTCGGGATGTGCAGAGGTTTCGGATTCCTCTGGCGCGGGGGCAAGTCGGGCTATTGCATCTCGGATTTCTTGACCCCTTGCAGGGCTGATACCATCCATCATATCAGCAGCCCATTCGCATACCTCCCTGAGCCTTGCGACCTCGTTGTGTAGTTCGGTTTTATGCTTGGTATCATCGTCGATGATCTCCTGCATATTGCGGATCTGTTGCTGGAGCCTTGAGACCTCGTTGGTTTTTTCGGCGAGTTCGCGCTCAAGCTGGCGAGCGAAAGCCATAGGAACGAAAGCCGCATGGATGCCCTTCCAAGTCTTGTTTAATTCTGCGTCCGTTAGCGGTGTATCTGATCCGACCTCGTTGTCGGGTGTGTGGGGGTTCATATTATTATTGAATGTGGTGTTGATGTTTCTATTGGTTGTGTAGCTTTTTACTGGTGAATAAACTTGTGGTGTTTCAGTAAACTAGGATGGTTTATTGTTCGGATTATGGTTTAGTAGATTGTAGTAGCGATCCATGATCTCTCGGACTTCGGCTTCAGTCGGGTAGTCTCGGCGTGACCACTCGTAGAATTCTTGAATGAGTTCTTGGAGGCAGATGTTTTCTGTGTGGAGCTTGTCGATTTCCGCTTGGGCATTTTTACAGGTTTCAAGGTGAGCTTTTCTTGCCTTCTTCCATCCATCGCGCAAGCCTCGGATAAGTTCTTCGGCTTTTTCTAACCGCTCACGGAGCCTTTCGACCTCGTTGTCATTGATAGTTGTCATTGGCGGATTGTCTGCGTTCGTTGACATACTATCGGTGTGTGGTAATTCGATTTTAGCTTTGGGTGGTTGTTTTCTGCGCTTGTCTGTGTTGCGTCTGCGGTGTCCGCAGACGTGGTAGATGTCAGTTTCCATATTCTCGTAGCCCTGCTTGGCAGAGTTCTTCGTGAGCTTTTGCTAATTGGGTTTCTAGGTTGTAGATCCACTTTGGATCAACAAACACCTTTTCTTTTTTGAGCGCGGCGTTCTCCTCAAGGAGTCTTATCAGTTCATCATACCGCTGGATAATCATGTTCGCGTATAGTTCTAGGGACGCACGGAGCCTTGCGACCTCGTTGGTTTTCTCGGCGAATTCGCGTTCTAGCTTACGGCTCAAAGCACGAAGCATTTCATTTTCGATGCTCAAGCTGATAGGTTTAGGCTGAAATTGAATAGCATCCGTCCTCGGAGTTGGTGTGGTGTCGGGGTTCATTTGACTTTGATTTCGTTGTTTGGTGTGGATGGTGGGGTGTTGTGGAAGAGTTCTAGTTTCACCCATTCAAGGACAGCTAGGGTATCCATGACTTGCATGTTCCCGTAGCGGCCTCGGATGAGTTGCCAAAGTTCTTCTTTGAAGTACTGGCGTTCGTTTGTTTCGGTTGAGTTATTTGTCATCCTCGCAAGTGTTTTCGTTGTATTTTGATTTATTTGTCATTTCCGCAAGGCACTTGGGGCAGGTCAATAAATGCTGTCTAATGCGACGAGCCTCTTCCTGCATCCCTATTGGGCCTCGCTCCATTTCCTTTAGTCGTTCTTCTAATTTTTTCGGGATAATTGAAGTGTTCATTTTGTTATTGAATTCGGTGTGAGTGTTTTTATTGGTTGTGGGCTTTTCACTGGCTCGTGGGCGAGTCGGGCATTTGATTTTATTTTTTCAAGCTCATCAGCCAACTCACCATGCCAAACGGTGACCGCTTGTTTCTGATTGCGCCAAAACTCATCGGCAATCTCAATCGCTCGGTTCAGAAGCTCACGGAGCCTTGCGACCTCGTTGTCGGGTGTCTGTGGTTGGTTCATATCTGATTTCATGGGTTTATTTATTCTTTTTGTTGTTGCTGCTAGTCATATGCCATCCGGCACATGACTCACAGAAATATGAGCGGAGGAACGATGTCCCGCCAAAGTTTGATCGGAGGCGGTGTTTAATCGCCTCGTCACAATGAGACTCTGACGAGAATACAGACTTTCCGCAAGCCCCTTGCTTGGGTTTCTCTCGTCCTTTGATCATCCCCATTTTTAGGGCTTCGCGCTTGTTGATAGGCGGGAGTTCTGGAGTATCCATGCCTAGCTCGTTAAGGATGCGGTCGATATCGTTCATGTTATTTCCACCAGCGTGATTTCTCACGCGCTTTATTGAATCGTTCCGGCGTTACCCATGCCTCTGCGCCTTTCATGTAAGCCCAGAAGCGTAGGGTGTTGTCTTTGTTCCAGTTTCCCATTTTGTATTTTGGTTTGAGTTTGAAGTGTTTGAACCTAATGAGCTGGATGCTATGCTTTGGTTTCATTCTGCTTGGTGCGGTAAGATGGCCAGTTGCATAGCGCGACCCCTCCTGTCTCGGAGATACGGCTGGAGATGGATTCGCCAACGGATTTGAGGAATGCCTCTTGGGTTTGGTTGCTGATGAGCAGCGTGTCTTTTTCGTCGCCATACCTACGATCAATCATATGGGTTAATAAGCGGTCTTCCCAAGGAGTCTCCCCACGCTCCTGCATTTCGTCAAGGATAAGCAAGGATGGCGAGCAATAGCGGTCGATGACTTCCTTCTCGGATCTTTTGCCGTCAAAGCTCTCCTTGATGTCCAAAAAGAAGCCCATTGCAGTTTTGTACCATGCCTTCTTGTTCAGGAGGGCCACTTCTCGCGCACAGAAGGCCGCCAGTTGCGTTTTTCCAGTCCCACGGCCCCCACATAGCGCAATGATGAATCCAGAGCCAATACGGGCCTTTAATCGCGTTTCGACTTTCAGCCAACCTTCGCCGGATGGCGTGATGGAGTGGAGGTGACGCTTGGGTATGCCGAATGTGGACAGGTTGTTCTGTGCCTTTCGTTCGTTTTCCTTGCGTTGCTCCTCGTCAGCCTTTAGTCGGCGTGACTCCATTTCCTCTTCAGATAAGTGGAACAACGATCTGTTCAGGAAACTCTCTGGCGCGTTTTTCTGCTCTGTGGTCATGTTTCGGTTGGGTTGTAAATTGTGTTTTAGGTTCAAAGATGCCCTGCCATCCGTTTTGGATTGTGTTGTGGATGGATTGGATTGCTGCATCGTGTCCCCACTTTGCCATGTTATCAAAAATGCGTTGGATGCTAGGACGCTTTAGGCTCTTTAGTTTGTTAAGTGATCGGTAGGAAATGTATTCCTGCCATGCAGTAGCAAATTCAAGCGTGTCTAATGCCTCTGGAGTAACAACGGGAGCGTCAGCGACTTCTTTATTATCTATAGATGGTTTATGGTTATTGGTTATTGGTTTATGGTTAGGTGGAGGTTCGTTCACGACTCGTTCACGCTTCGTGCTTTTCTTCCTAGCCTCACGCTCTAAAGCTATGCGTTTATTTGTTTCAGAAATCGCCTTATATGAATGCAATTCTTCTGATATTCTATCTTGGAAATATGTGCCGTCATCCTGCTTAATAAAGAACTTTGATAGAACGAATTGGACAGCCTGAACTTCATCTTGAGTCGTAGCCCAAGTCCAATCTATAGCCTCATCCATAGTTGGGAATCGTTCACGATCATAGCACGCATCTATCAAGGCCGTGTACGCTCCGTGCTGAAGCATGGTTAACTTCCCTGCTTTCTTGGCATAATCGCCAATGTGTCTTTTGTAATAGTTCATAAACAAACAACAAGCCCCATCCCCTCCAAGGTAGAAATTGCCGCGATGAATCGGCTCAAGGAAGAGATGAGGCTTAAATTGTTTTTCATCGTGTTAAATAGGCTTTCTACGGCCTATTAAATCTCTACATCATATCGCCCATTCCGGCAATATCTTTCTTTATTTCCGCACCGATGCGATCAACGATGTCTTCGCAATGCCGGACTCCGGCCTTAAATGCCAAATTCCAAGTGTGTTCAAAACGATCCATGTGGTCTATATGTCCAGTTTGACCCTTGCCAAGGTAACGGATGCCATGGGTCTTCCAAACTTGCTTCCAGATCGGGTCTTTTTCGGTTGTCATGTTTATTTATGGGTTAATCTACTACTGATGTTCGGGTGTTGAATGCGTCAGTTAGGTCTTTTTCCTGCTGCATGATGAGTCTGGCATAGGGAGCGCGGAAATCATTCGATAGCTTAAACTCCTCCTCGCCCTGATCTACTTCGATGAAGTAATTCCATCGTAGCACCTCAAACAGCATAGAAATGGACATCTTGCGGTTGTGGTTGTGAGCCTGCCTGCGAAAGTCGCGAGCAAGTCTGACGAGGTTGGCATAGACCTCTGGGTTGTTGGCGTGGAACTTCAGGAAGCGAGCGTAAATGCCTACTTCTCTTGGCTCCGGCAGGATGGGCGTAAACTCAAGCTCTACCTGATGGTAGTTTTTCTTCATGGGATGGATTTATGGGTTGGATTGTGACTTCGATTCGTGGTGTCTCAGCTTTCGCTGCGTACCACTTGGAGGCATTCAACTCGGTGATCTGTGCATCGTCAACCCAAAACCCAAGCAAAGCATCGGTCGTGCATTTGCAGAGGTTGTCTGTGTCGGGACGCTTGTCAGCGGGTATCCGGCCTGTTGGGAATTTCTTTGCGTTCAGGGCTACTGGCCTCTTCATCACGAATGTGAGAGTCATCCTGATCGGCCCTTCAATTGGCTTGGCTGGAACATGAGGATTGGCATAGAAGCCGACCACCTTGATCCAGTCTTTGGCCTCTGGAGCCTTGTAGAAGATGACCCGACCTCCCATGCACATCGCCTTCCGGCCAGAGTTTTGTAGGCTCTTTGGCTCGACTGGAATGACAAAGGAGATCGGGTTCATGGTTTCTAGTAGTTGGCCCAAATCTCATCAGCGCAATCGGCGCAACGATAGCGGTTATTATTGGGATTGCTGCGGTCTTCTTTCACATAGTAGACCATCTCCCCGTCAAGGATACGGCTACCTGTGATTGGATCTCCACAATCATCGCAAATGAACTTATCGTTGGGCTTCACGCCCTTTTTGCTGACTACCGCCGACATAGATCAGAAAGGGATGCTATCGTCATCTTCTGCCATAGCAAACTTACGCTGCGGAGGCTTGGGCGAATTGTCCGGCTTGTTGAATGAGCCGTCACCGCCCTTCTGGCGAGGCTCGCTCAACTTGATGGAGAGCTTTTCTGCGCCAGCTTGGGTTTCGCCTTTCCAGACGCTGATTGCGATAACTTCGCCCTTCCACTTCATCGTGCCGCGATAATCGGGGTGAGTATCGGTGACTTTGAAGTCGTTAGGGAACAGGGTTCCTTTTCCTTCGGGGATTTCGTATGCCATATGTTTTATTTGGTTTCTTCGGTGTATGCTTCCAGAAGAGGTTGTATTTCTTTAATAATTAAATCTGCTTCGAGATATACATCTTCAAAGTCCTCTGAATTATCGGGCTTCATTTCGTTATATGCAGCTAAATAAATAGCTACGATGCTTTCTTCTTTCATGTTTATTTGTTGTTCTTGTTTTTATGATTCCCGCAGCACGGGAAATTGATGTCGGTATTGGGTTCGTCCTCGTCTTCCGAGTCTTCTGCAAAGTTAAATACTTCGTCAAAAGCCTGATGCAACGATGCAAAGAGTCCTTCAGCAAGGATTTCTCCGGCCTCTTCCTGATCAATAAGACCAAGCGCGAGGAGGTTTTCGGTTGCTTGCTCGTCTTCCATAGCCTCTACGATGGCATCGAAGATGATTGGCTTGGCGGTTTCTGCGAGCAAAGCGATGGCCTGCTCGACTAGCTTTCTATTTTTGGTTGGCATGGGTGTGTTTATTTTGTGCGGGTCATTACAGGCTCGCCCTGTTTTTGAATAAGGAGATCCGCGACCTCCGCTTCAAAGGCTTCTTTAGCTGCCTTGCCTTTCAGGCCAGAGGCTGCTGCATAGGATTTCTCCAAGGTTGGTACGGATACCTTGCAGGCGGACAGGAATGCCTCCTCTCCGATGACGGCCACCAGCTTGCTATGCGCCCCCTGTAGGTCTTCGATGCTCCGGCTGGTGCGTCCGGCCCCCAACTTGTATCCGACGATTTCTGCGCCATCCTGAAGCCGTTTCTTGGCCTCTGCGCGCAGGGATTCAATGAACGACTCGACAACGACCGCTTTTTCAAGAAAATCGGCCACCTGTTCGTCGGTTAAGACAGGGATGATGTCGGCCTTTACCTCTGCCAGAGCGGTAACCTGTCCCTGCGCCTCTGGGCAGATGGACTTGGCTCGGCAGTATTTGCAGGCATCCGGCGATGGCGTGCGCGGCGGATTAGGAGCCAGCGCGGCATCAACGATGCTCTGGATCTGCTCGTCGGCGGATGCTAGGTCTGCCACATCATACTCCGCAATGGTGTAGGGAGCGGCGAGGGGCTGGACAATAGCGACGAAGATGCGCTTCAGGGCAGGGTAGTTCTTTTTTACGAGAACTGCGTAAGCGCGAAGCTGGAGGTTTTCGGCTGCGTTGCCCTGCGGTGTCCGGCCAGTCTTCCAGTCAACGACCAGAGCGACCTGTCCCTGCTGGAAGAAGTCAATGCGGTCGACCTGACCAGACCATTGCTCCCCGTACCAGAGGCGGTTCTCTAGCACGGATCCCTCTACCTCCCCGACCTCGTCTGGCAGGGAGGCGTAGACCTCATTATACTGGTAATTGCAGCGGCGGACGATGTCCTGCTCCTCATCAGAAAGCGTGTCTAGTTCTTTCAGGCCAGCAAGCACCTCATGGATGCGGTTGCCCATCTCGGTGTAGATGTTGCCTTCGTCACGGGGGCAGGTCTGCTCTAACTGAAACTTTCCGGCACAGGCTGCATAGCCAGCCATGCCGCTGCCGGACATCTTGTCTTTGCGTTCGTCAGTCATTTAGTGAAAAACCCCTTGAATTGCTCGTGCCCATAGCGTCCATTCGTCTCCTCGATCACAAACGCAACCGAGAGCTTCCCTCTGTAATTTTTCTCAGATAGGAAGTGAGACACACCCTGTCCACACGCGCCCGTAATCGTTCGGTACGCGACGATCATTTCCTCAAGGCTCACCTTGGTTTCGAGTGTCCATGACTCATAGGGAGTCGTGTCCCGCTTCCCTATCTTGAGCAGGAGATCGGCTCTGGCCTGTGCCAAAGTCTCGCCGTGAGCCGTGCGCCCGTCGCGCTGCACGATGTAGCTGATCTTGGTTTGTCCGATGATCCGAACCCGAGAGACGTTGCCCTTTTTCGAGACAAGCTCGGCAAGGATTCCGTCCACAATGGTGAACCCGTTCATGAGCAGGGATGCGGCAAGTGCGGCATGGCAGATCGTGATGGCGTCGGTTCCGGCCTTTTTCTGTTTGATGGAAGGGGTATCGGAACCTCTAGCGTAGAGAAAGCCCCCAACCGTGGTTAGCTTAGGGAATGCCGTCTTCGTGTCGGCACCTCTAGCGTCGAGACTGCCGCCCACGGTGGTGAGCTTGGGGAAAGCCGTCTTTGTGTCGGCACCGCTCGCGTCGAGAAAGCCCCCAACCGTAGTCAGATTGGGGAAAGCCGTCTTCGTGTCGGCACCTTTCGCGTCAAGCCAGCCCCCAACCGTAGTCAGCTTGGGGAAAGCCGTCTTTGTGTCGGCACCTCTAGCGTCGAGGTAGCCCCCAACCGTAGTCAGATTGGGGAAAGCCGTCTTCGTGTCGGCTCCGCTCGCGTAGAGACTGCCGCCCACGGTGGTGAGCTTGGGGAAAGCCGTCTTTGTGTCGGCACCGCTCGCGTCGAGGTAGCCCCCAACCGTAGTCAGATTGGGGAAAGCCGTCTTCGTGTCGGCACCTTTCGCGTCAAGCCAGCCCCCAACCGTAGTCAGCTTGGGGAAAGCCGTCTTTGTGTCGGCACCTCTAGCGTCGAGAAAGCCCCCAACCGTGGTTAGCTTAGGGAATGCCGTCTTCGTGTCGGCACCTCTAGCGTCGAGGTAGCCCCCAACCGTAGTCAGATTGGGGAAAGCCGTCTTCGTGTCGGCTCCGCTCGCGTCGAGGTA
>Ga0208388_1000250_pt1 | contig 13330 bp, 24 predicted proteins | sample CryBogCBH18Jul07_FD_185511 | JGI IMG/M metagenome (GOLD analysis project Ga0208388, IMG submission 185511) | Freshwater microbial communities from Crystal Bog, Wisconsin, USA - CBH18Jul07 (SPAdes) (version 2) | ecosystem: Environmental > Aquatic > Freshwater > Lake | place: Crystal Bog...
AAAGCACCGCTTGCCAAGGCAACGAGAGTGAAGGGATCCACATATTACTTCTTCAGCTTGCCCAAAGTCTTGGCCAGATTTGCCATCTTTGCCACTTTAGGGTTTGTTGATTTGGCGGCTTTTGCCAGCTTTTTGGCAGGTATCTTCTTTCCTTCAGGAACATGGAGCGCCTCATGCAAAGCGCCCTTGTGCTTAGGGTTGATAGCCTTTTGTATCCATTTAGTTGCCATTTGGGGCCTCTGCTGGTTGCTGGACTTGTGGTGCAGCTTCTTTTTGTACAGCATCAACCAATTGGAATACTTCTTGGAAAGGCTTAGTTCCCAAGTACGCCATGATGTTGTTCACGAGTGTGGTTGATAAAGTTACTTTGTCCATGTTTAAGCTCCTTGTGTTACCCATGGAAGCGCAGGGCTTACCACTGGCGGGTTAATCTGATTGGCTATCATTGTATCTAACGCCGTTTGCGTACCTGTTTCAGACACGCCAGACTCCCAAATCCAACCCAATACTTGAGATTGAGTAAGTTGAGCAAAGGGGGTAAATGGTGAACCCGCAACGTAAGTTACAGGGCAAGTTGAATAAATGGTTGCCGTATATGGAACGGTTTGTCCATTAACGGTGTGAGTTTCGGTAGATGTTGCGTTGCATCTCCAATGAATTGTGAAAGCCACATCGGTTTGGCCTTCAGCTTGGGGATAGCAATCAATAGATTCCACGACCCATGTGTATGTGTTGCTTGACATTTTAAGCTCCTTTAAGTGTGGCTACTTCAGCCTTGAGTGATTGAATTTCTTTTATCATCATTGGGACAAGTTTGGAATAATCCACACCCATCATTTCATCAGAATTTTCGGGTTGGTGAACTGCGTATGGTGCTACTTCCAACAATTCTTGTGCAATCATTCCATATTCTTGATGACTGCCGCCTGCAATCCAATCAAATGAACGTACTTTAATGCTATCAATATTGCCATTGGGAGCATCTACTATGTTTGTTTTTAGGCGTTGGTCTGATGATGTGTTGTAAGAAACAGTTGTTGAATTTATTGATATGCTACCTTGTTGGCCGTTAGGATTTCTAAATGAAACACCTGTGAATCCGTCTGATACAAGTCCTACTTGTACAGTCATAGGGATATAAGAACCTGAACCAGAAGGAGTAGCAACAGTAAAAATAGCAGAACCAACTGGAGATGTAACACCAAGCATCAATTGACCACTATTATTTAGTGTCATTGCTTGGGTAAAGGATATAGCGTTACCTGCTGTGCCGGAGGGGGCTATATTCCAAGAATGTACGTTTCCATTAATAGCGTATTGACCTGCTGCGGCAGTTGTTAAATACGTAAGTTGAGCGCTTGCATTTCTGTATACGTTAGCTGACAAAATAGACGCATTAAGAATTGACTCCAAACTGGAAATTGGGCCAAACTGAAAAGCCCTGCTTGATGCATACCAAGCACTAGGAGTAACTCCTAATCCTAAGTTGCCACTAGAGTCTATACGCATCCGTTCTGAACCGTTTGTGCCAAACAATATATTGGCATTAGACGCTTGATATAAACTTACATCGCCAGAATTACCTAGTTTTTGTATATAAAAATAATCACCACCTGACGCATCTGCACCATCTGCATCCCAAACTGCAATTACTGACCTACTGGTTGCAGTAGATGAAGCGGCAGCAAAAACTTGAAGTCCAGCGTTGTAACTAGCAGTAGAACTTGCTGTTCTGATATTTGTTAGAGCTACTTGTCCTGAACTTTCTGTTCCTGTTGCAACTTCTAATTTATAACTAGGACTACTTGTACCTATACCTAGACCTGTGCTGGTCAGGCGCATTTGTTCGGAGCCGCTAATTGAGTTAGCAATATAACTTGCATCCAATACCATTGATGTGTAAGCGGCCCCTCCAGAAGTCACTGCACGAATGCTTGGCCCGTTATTTCCAGAAATATTTCCAGAAAATTGCAATTCAGTTGAGCCATTGGCTATAACTTTTGCACCCCAAACAGATGAAGCACCATGAGTAAACGTAGCCGCAATACCAGAAGATGTAACTCCCAAAGTCGTCCCATTAAACGTCAACGCAGACCCAGTAGCCAAAGCACTTGTACTAGACGCATACACCACACCATTTGCTGTAAATGATGTCAAACCTGTTCCACCATAAGCAGTACCCAAAGCATTTGTCAGATTCAGTGTGTTAATTGTGGCGGTTGTGCCGTTGAACGTAAAGTTGGCTGAGTCTGTTTCCAATCCGCCTGTAGTGCTGTACACCACACGGCCAGAAGTCAAACCTGAATTTGTAATTGAAGTTGCAGTGATCGCACCGAACGTATTCAAAGAGCTGACTTTAGCCACATCACCAGAAATCGTGTTGTAGAACACAATCGCTGTTTCACCATTTGCAATAGTTACCCCTGTGCCAGCAGACTTCTTGATCGTGATGGCATACCCGCCTGTGGTGGCGTTAGTGATTACATATGTTTTGCTGGTGGTTGGAACAATGATGTTCCTTGCAGCCGTTCTGGAGCCCGAACAGTTCAGGACATAATACTGAGCAACTGTAGAATTTGTTGCAGTTGAAGTGAAACTTGAGCTATTGCTTCCGTTACTGACGGCAAGCGTGATGTCTGAGTCCTGCGTGATGTTGTTCACGCCCGCAATGGCAATCTCAACAAGCTCTGTTAAGCCATTGTTTACATCGTCACCCCAGACACCTGATTCTTGTCCTGTGACTGGTTGGGCAAGACCTAAAAGAGTTGTGTTGTTAATCGACATAATTTTATCCTGTTGAAATCACCGTCCAATTTGCCGTCTCACTGTCGTCAATTGTAGACCAGCCCGGGGTTTGAGCGTCCCCCACATTCTGCCATGAAGGAGTCTGGCTGTCATCAATTAAACTCCAATATACCGCAATTACATTACCAACTTGTCCTGATGCTGTAACCCCAACCAACTGAGCCGTTCTAGCCCCCATCGTTACCGTTCCAGCTACCCCTGTTGCCCCAACACCCGTCAAAGCAATTGTGACGTTAGCGCCAACTGTACCGACATTACCCTTCGCATTTGCCGAGCCCAAAGGAACCGACATGGCTCCAACAGCGCCGGTGGCATTATTGCCAGACAAAGCCTGACTTGGGTTTGCCGTAACCGATCCAACCGCACCAGAAGCACCAACACCCGAGATGGCAATCGTCAAATTGGCCGTTACTGAACCGGGAGCCCCAATCGCTACGTTACCAATATCTCCATCGGTATTGTTGGCCACCATCTGACCAACTGCACCAGCACCCTGAACACCAGAAATGCTGACCGATTTAGCGCCTGTAACTGTACCTACAAACCCGCTTGCCAGAACTCCAGACAACGCCGTAGTGTTGCTGACAAGAACCGATCCTACGCTACCACTTGCTCCTACACCAGATAGGGCGATTGTGATATTGACTGTTGGAGCTTGAACCGAACCTGTTGCACCAACTCCAGTTAAAGCAATGGTTATATTGGCGGATGTGGAGCCAACTGCGCCTGAAGCAGCATCTCCTGTAAGCGGTAATGAACCGCCCCAAGCTCCATCACCCCAATTACCACTGCCCCAACTCAGAGCCATAACTCACCTATTAGGTGGTAGACAAACGCAATAAAGCAGTTGTCGTTGTATTGGAAGGCATTGTCAACGTAAATGTACCAGCCGTGATGGTTTGTGAGCCAAAAGTGTGGACAGACACCGCTTTGTTAGACTGAGTTGAGTTGTAAATTAAAACAGTATCAAACGCAGTAGTTAAAGTCACTGTGGAGTAAACCAAGTTAGCCGAAGGCGTCCAGTAGCCAACACCAGCCGTAGATGAACTGTTTGTAGATGTTGGGTTGGTCGCATTCGTGACCGCAATACCGCCTGCCGTATAGCCTGTACCAGATACTTCGTTGGTTGCAGAGTATGCTGTTGTAGCCGCATTGATCGTAGCGGTTGTCACATACAAAGCCGCCTTAAATGTATCGGCAGTATTTGCTGTATGGGCGGGATTAGAAGAACTAAAGTTGTGAGTAGCGCTCAACAACTCGCCCAAGAAAGAAGTGCACATGCTTTGGGTGTTACTCATTTTGGTTCCTTTAGCCTAAAGAGGCAGCAAATAAATCAGAAAAGGGGGATTTTTTCAAAGTTACATGCGCTGAACGGTGCACGAGCTCGCCATCCAACCAGTATTCAACCCATGTTGTGTACTCATTTTCGTTGTCAACAGTGCCCTCTTTCTTTTCAAGAAGAGAGTCATCCATTTCGCCTTTGGTAGTTGTGATGATCAATTTGAACTCCTAATTAATGCCGTTGTTGCAGAATTGACTGGCATTGTAATAGTGAAATTTGTTGCTGTCTTGTCAGAACCAAAGTCGATTACGCAAATTGATTTATTACTCTTACTTTGGTTGTAAAGCAACCCGCATCTTGCCGTGAAGTTTGAATTAGGCCAGACTATGTTATTGAAATTAACATAGGCTATATAACCTGACGTGTTAATCGTAGCCCCAGTGACTTGAATGCCCCCCGCTGTATATCCGGTACCCGTAATCTCATTGGCAGTGGAATAAGCTGTTGTTAAGGGCCCCAAGTTAGCATAACCTGTGTAAAGCGCCATGTACAGAGTATCCGTTAAAAGATCATGTACCCCTTGATAGAGCTCAGCTTTAAACGATGTGGTTTGTGTTTGGATTATGCTCATGATACAGCCACCCTAACTTGCCCATCACGATAAGCATCCATACGGAGCTTGCCATCGCCCAAATTCTTGAGAAGAGCAATAGATTGTGTGTATCGATCTTTGTACAATGCTTGCATATCTGTATCGCCTTTGGTGTATGTAATTGCTTCGTACAAAACACCGTTTAGCAACGCAGAATCAAAATTATCTCCAACCCAAGTTTCACCATATTGATTATTAATGGTTGTTACAGTAATGGCTACAGTTCCACCTGTAATTGCCGCTGTTAATGAGTCCCCAACGGCATAATAGCACCCTTTGGATACAAGGGTAACTGAAGTTACAATCCCGCCCGAAACAACAATAGTGGCACTAGCACTATTGCCAGTACCGCCAGACAAGCTAACATTGTAATAAGTACCATTTGTAAACCCTGATCCAGCCGTGAAACTAACAGAAGCGATAGCTGCTTGAATAATCGATGTTGGGTAATAGTAGTAGTGCAGTTCGGCCGTATACGCCATATTTGGCGTTGGCCCAAGAATCAATGTTAGCTCAGCTTCATTATTAGATTGGGGGCCAAAAATAGCATAATGCTTAGGTTGCCCCGTGGCATTTGGGTTGGGGTATGCCTCACGAATAAAGTTTACATCTTTATTCAACAAGTACAAGTAATTACCACTTGAACCATTAACAGGGAATACAGCTAACGAATATACTGATAAAAAATCAGCAGGGCATGATAGATATTGATTACCTGAAGTAATAGTACCTGTCACATTTCTACGCAAACTGGGCAACTGCACTGTGTTATAGATGCGTTGTTCCGTCTGCTCAATCATGCGATTGAGATCAATTGTAGGGAAATTATTCTCTACATAGTCATTAACGGCAGTGACAAGTTCGCTGTAATACATTACGCCATTGGCCCTCTAGCCATCCTACCTTTTGTTTGCGCAGATGTACCACGTACAACAATACCAGAAGTCTTTGTTGGTGGGTATTCATTGCTACGGCTGTTTGCCACAGATACGTTGGCGTTACGCAAATACTCTTTGTTACTTTCCACACCAGCATGAACGCTAGTAACACTTACGGGTTTATCATCCATAGTATGTGGGGGCGCGTATTCAGAGGCTGGTCCGTTGAATTTTTTTGCTGGTTTATGAATAGCAGGGCTATTCTTTTTGGTTGGTTTGACTTGAGTTGCCATATTAACCACCTCTGCCAGAAGAACGCTGATTTATGACCTTGGCCATGTTGCGTCCATGCTTTAGCATGTCGGCGTTGGTTTTACCGCCCGCAGCCATTTTGTGAACTTTGCCACCTTTTTTGAGTTTGCTCAAATCAGTATGACTGCCTTTGTGCTCTTGTTTGTCATGCATTTTGAAAGCCTTTTTGATCAACTTTTTATCTTCTTGAACATCATCATGTTTAGCCATTTTTAACTCCCTGTAATAGTCACCGTGCCCACATACGTTGTTGCAACCAAATAATTAGGCGTTAACACTGTATCAAAATTTCTCGCCCCGCCAATAGGATTCCAGCCCCATTGTGTATCTCTCGAACCCCCTGCTGGCGTACCTTGACCTACAATTGTGTAGTCATTTGGATTGACTGAATCCACCTGCAAGCCTGTGGTTCCAGAAGCTTCATATGACAAATCGGGCCTTGGTTGCCTAACTGCTTGCGGGTCATCAACTGGATACATACCCAATTGAAGTTGCGGCTGATCAGGATCCCAGCACTCAGGACAAACTTTCAGTTGATATAGTTTAGTCTTAATGACCTCCATTTTCAACTGTTTTAATTTGTACCGTTGGCCACATCGATCACACTCGGCAATCGAGTATTTACCTGATGCAAACCTATTACCCACTAGGTTCCCCCACCAATAAACATTTGTCTAGGCACAAAACGGATCGCAGCTTTTTCTCGATCTTCACCTGCGGCCAGTTCAAATTGTTCGTCGTAGGCTTGCTTGAGCATCTGTATTCTGGGCATCAACTCAGGCACTTTCATTGCGATATGGTAAGCCAAACCAGCGGCTACCACAGGCAAAAACCTGAAAGTCATATCTCCAGTTTCTATGCCAGTTCCTGCGTCCTGTATCCTGCGCATACGCCAGTAAACAAACGTATACGTTGTTGAACCGTCGGGCGTTGGCCACACAGTGATGGCTGGAATTTGAGGAACATACACGGCTGTGGTTGTGCCACCTCCAGTGTATGCAGTGGCTGTTGTGTTGTTTTGACCTCTAAAACAATTACCTAGGGTATTCCCTGATATGTAAGAGTAGTAAATGATTTCACCAGATGTAGATCCAAGTTGTATATACCCTTGGGCTGCCATATCGTACGTACTGGTAAGTGTGATTGACGTATCGGTTGCACTAATACTATTTGCAAGATAAACCTGCACAGGCTGAGCATTAGAGCCCGGAATGGGAGATGCGTAAAGCGGATTTGTTTCGCCAGAATTTCTTTGCACCAAAACCTGAATAGGTCTTGCTTGCGTTAATTTATTTGGGATAGTGGCATACGTACTAACACTAATGCGAGTGATATTTAAATCAGCTTGGTTGCTGGTGCTATTAGCATTTGTACGTATAACATGATCTAACAGATCAACGGTATCAGGTGGGATTGGATAAGTATTCAAACCCTGAACAAAAGTAATGGACTGCTGTTGGATAGTCCACATATTGATGCCACGGTTCGACCACTCAATGGTCATTAGGTTCATTGACCTGCGCGCAGTACGCAAGTCATAGCCCGTGCGCATCTCACGACCGGCACGCTCCCACGCTTCCTCGGCTAAGTCCGTGAAGTCAAGGTCGAATGCAGAGGTGCCGGAAGTACTCATTTAATCTCTTCTTCTGGTTGAGTATCGTCAGGATGTGTAAACTGCTCATGAGGTACATCATCCATAAAAGCAGCTACTTCCGCAGGTGCTTCAGTAACAGGATCAGCAGGAGCATCATCGACAACAGGTGCAGGAGCTTCAGTGGGTGCTGGAAGACAACTTTCTAAACCATTGATGATATCCAAAAGTCTATCTTCAACGTGACCATTTGCCATGAGCTGGTGTGTTGCTCTGATATCTAATTCGTCAATTAGAAACTCAAGATTGTTTTGGAGAAAATCAGGTAAGCTCATTTTGCTGCTCTCATATTGTCAATTAAATTAGGGTAGGGCCTACCTGCTTTTTTAGCTGCTGCTTTGGCTTTGGCTTTTTTAGCAGAACTAAGCTTTTTGTGCTTCTTGGCTGGGTTAGGGGTGTCCCACACCTCACCACCGTGCTTGTACAGCGACACATCGTTTGGATGATCCTTGCGATGTATTATCTTTTTACCCGGCATCTTTGACGGGTTGATGACGCCCATACCACGGCTCGCCATCATTACATTTTCCCCCCGCCACATGCGCACTTGGTATGCCCTTTACGAGCAATACCGTCAGCACGGTGATGTGGAGAAGCCATTCCACCCTTTTTCATGCCCGGCATAGCCCCAGCAGGGGCTGCCATAGGCGCAGCAGGAGCCATGGGAGCAGCCATTGGCGCTCTCATCATAGGTCTACGCATTGGTGCTCTCATTTTTTGCTCCTAGTGGCTTATTTATGGCCGTGTTTGTGCATTTTTTCGACGTGTTCATGGTGATGAACGTGTCCGCCATGTTTCATGTGGTGACCATCATGGTGTTTAAGGTGCTTTTCCACGTGTTCATGGTGATGGACATGCCCACCGTGAGACATACCATGGCCTTCATGCTGTTTCATGTGGTGAGCCATGTGCTCATGGTGATGTTTTACGTGTCCACCGTGCTTCATTTTGTGAACTTCATGGTGTTCTTCGGGATGGGGGTGCTGAACATGGTGCAATTCGGTTTTTCCGTGATGTTTTGTACCACCACTATGGAAAGGATGCTTATGGTCGGCAATATGATCGTGATGTTTCATGATAAATCCTTAATTAACAGGCTTTTCCGCCACGTTTCATACCCAAGGGCTTAGCTGCACCCATTTTAGGTTCCATACCTTTGGTATGACCCTTCTTTTGGATACCGTGCTCGCCGTGCTTGAGCTTACCGCCCACTTCGGCTTTGCCCATCTTAGCAGTAGTAATACCGCTTTTTTCAGCAACGCCATGCTTGCCAGTGGTCATACCACCAGAAGCCATTTTTTTAACGTGGCCGCCATGTTTCATCGCCTCTTTTAAGTGATGATGAGCCATTTTCATATGATGTGCGTGCATTTCGTGTTTTTCCATGATTCCACCTTGTTTAAATGTGCGGCCTTTGTCCGCTTTACTGAACTCTTGCCCCACATTTTGAGGGACTCCTGCTTTCTTGGCGAACGATGGATTGTGGGCCACCGCCTCCATGAACCTATGTTGTTTTGCGCTAGTTGATGGCATGGTTACTCTCCATTAACCTATCAATTTTGCTTTCCAACCTGTCCAGTCGATCCAACACACGGTTGATATCGGCATGAACTTCTGCCTTGGTTACATACTCTTTCGCCATTTCTTCGCGTGTACGATTGAGCAAAATAGTTACCCGTTGCAATTCTGCGGACTTCTCTCTCAATACCCAGCCTAAAAGCGCGACAAGCAAGGAGAGAACTGCATTCCATACTGGCGTGTCCATTAGTGTTTATCTCCACGATACCGCGTATGCCCTCTTTGTGCAATACCGTCAGCACGTTTAGATGCGTGAACTCGACCACCACGTTTCAACATGTTGTCGGCGCTTGGCTCTTTGGGGGGCCCAACGTCATCTCTAATATCTGGGCCGTAATCTTTTTCCTCTTTCATTTGAGGAGCTGGTTCAGCAGACACGGTTGTTCTAGACACTGAACGTTTAACAGGTTTTTCGTCCAAATCACCACGGTCAATACGAGACTGTGCATCTTTGGTCAATGTGACTCGTTCGCCTAATGTAGCTGCTTTAGCAGCTAAGTCGCCAAGGCCAGACTTATCAACCATCTTTTTACCAATACCTGTGGCTTCATCGAGCGCACGGCCAGCATCATATCCAGTTTGAAGTGAGGCCCCAGCCAATCCTGCTCGGCCAAGTAAACGACTAGCGGCACGACTGCCAGCTTCTTTCACTGCATCAACTGCAGCACCTCTAAGTTTGGAAGTATCTTTGACGACTTTACGTGCGTCTTCCATGCTGCTCTTTGCAACATCATCGTTGAACTTAGGTACTCTATCCCATTTAGTTGCCATGATTACCTCAACACTTCCAAGCTCTCAAAGACTTATTAATCCTGCTGTTTGGATCGTTTGCTGTCTTTGACGAAGTTAATTTCTTTTTCATCCCGCTCATGCGCGCGCAGAAGCTTTTCTTCCTTGATCCGCCCTCTGGTTGGGGAGCTTTTAAATTCATCCCCTCCTTCTTTGCGGATGCCCGGCCTTTGGCGTTTAAGCCGCCGTTCGGATTCTTCCCTTCTTTGCGCTGCCATGCGGGTGACTTAGCCATGATTAGGTGTTCCCAGAATCTACGTTAAAGATCTGATAACCTTCAACCACAATACCAGCAGCTACGGTTCCTGTACTTGCTTTCAATTGCCATTGAATATCAGTCCTTGGGCCAAACTTGAATGGGATTGTTTTGGTCACAATGAAGTTATTGATGAATGGCTCTTGCAAAACACTTAATTGAACACCGGTTGCATTGTTGTACGCCACAGCTTGATAAGTCAAAGTTGTAGACGATGTGTATGCGTTATTGGTGTTGATGGTGATTTGCGTAAAGTCATATTCTGAGTTGTTGGGCACAGAATAAACAGCCATTTGACTTTTGCCAATACCTGCATTGATATAAGCGTACACACTGCTATTTGAAGCAGTGGCGGTGATCTGGCCTACGTTTGTTTTTTGACCAGAACCGGGAGTGGTTAGTGTCAATCCATTGATGCGTAAATACTTGCCAACGGTTGTACCACTTGGTGTTGAAGTTGTCATAAGCACTTGCTCAGACAATACGTTGTAGTTTGCGTCCAGTCCAGTCACCAACACCACTGCATTTTGATCTGATGCAGAAGCGCTAGCAATTGTGAATGTGGAAGCAGTTGTTAGGTATGCAGGATATGCAGAAGTTACTTCCCAAATTGGGGTAAAACTTGTACCGATAGAGGGCTGATAACCAAAAATGTTAACGCCACTATGGAACCCAATTTGCCCACGGGCAACTTGCAACTCAAAAGGCTCATACCTTCCTTGTTGCGTAATCGACTTAGCCTTTGGTGTAGCCATGAATAATCTCCTTAAAGTTTAAAGATAGGGGCCGAAGCCCCTAGAGATTAATCAAAGTTACCGTAGGGGTAAGCTGTAGTTGTACCGATGTTTCCGTCAGGCTGTGTGTAACGCACAGTCAAGTACAAAGTACCAGCATTGGGAGCAGGAGTACCTGTACCAGTCAACACCAAAGTCATCACAACTTGTGAGAACGTAGCGGGCTCAACCACACCTGTGGGGTTGGTAAAGTCAGCAGTGGTTGCTTGGATAGCAGTCAACTGAGCACCAGTGAAAGTTGTAGAGTAACGACCAGCAGTCAATGTGTTCGCACTGGCTGTCAAAGTTACTGAACCGTACTGAGTACCGTTGAATTGGTTACCAATGTTCACCACACCAGCAGTCAATGTGGAACCAGATGTTCCAATGGCTGTACCAATGTCAACCAAGAAGTCATTGATCTGTGAACCTGTGGGGATGTAAAACACAGCGCCGCGATACACGGTTGTAGCTGCGTCAGCAGTGATGGTTGCGGCTGTGGGAGGGTATACAGAACTAGAGTTTGTATAAACAACAGCATTAACGTTGGGGATCAAGTTGCCATTAACAAACTGACCAGAACCACCGGCATAACCAGCAGTACCATTTCCGCCAGTATTGGCGAAGTTCATGTCAATGTTTTGAGCAAGGTCGGTATAACCAACAGTGCGAATTGGGCCAAAGCGAGAATCGCCAGATAGAATCGGGCCGGAGAACGTGGTGCGTGCCATGATAAGTCCTTATGCAAAAGTCTCTTGTTAATCGTTGCATCGTGACCCCTGGGCGGGCTGGCAACAAGAGAAAAAATCCCAGACAGCCTTCAATATACACTAATTTTTTAGTTTGTCAACAAATAAAAAAGGGGCCCCGAAGGGCCCCGATTTATCAGAATGAACCTGAAGAACCCCAGATTCCGAGGGGATCAGACCATCCGAAGGAGTAACGCTCACGAGACTTGTAACGAACGTTCCCTGTATCAAAATCACCATCCATGGAATTCTGCAATGGTGTGCGCTCGAAGTGCTTCAAGCCATTGGGAACGTCAGTGGTAAGGAACCAAGCGTTGGGATCTGTCAAGAAGTGGTTGACAGTGTAGCCCTCTGGGATTGCGCCCATTTGCTTGATGGCGTTGATATCATTGTTTGCGGTAGCGACGCGGAGTTCGGTATCCAACAAACGTTTTGCAACAAACATCAATGAGGGAGGAATGACCAATTTCTTGGGCTTTGCAGCGATCAAGAGGCCACGCTCGTCTGTCCAAGCAGCGATCTGGATCACGGCGGCTTCCAAAGAAGTCTCGTTCAAATCAACTTGGGTAGTAGGAGTGTTAGCGTTGGTACCGCCGTTGACCAAGGGATGGTTAGTTGCAAACAATGCAACGCCGTCACCACCAACATAGCTAGAGTTGAAGCCGTTATTCAAAACAGCAGCAGCTTTCACTTGCTTGGTATAGGCCATGGCACGAGCCAAACCTTTGGTGTAACGAGCAGACAAGCTGTCGTACAAGTTATCTTCAATCGCCTCTTCAGTGATTGAGAAACCCAAAGCAATGGTTTCGTGGTTATAGCGAGTTGTCCATGCCTCTTGAGCATTGTCATAAGCGATGGCTGTGCCCTCGTTTTTAACAGGTGCTGCTGAGAAGCCAGACAGTTTGGTCTCTTCCTCGAATGAACGCTCAGAGGTCTCTGTTTCATAGATCTCTTTGTGCTCTTCGCCGTAACGTGCATACTCCAAACCGAACAAAGCGTTCAAGCCGGGGAGCAGCTCTTTCAATAGTTGTGCGCGTGAAATAGCCATTTGTTAGCTCCTTAATTAAACGCCAGTAGCGTTGAAATAACTATGGTAACCGAAGTTCCATGTCACCAACACTTCGGGATATCCAGTGAATGTGAAGTTAACAGCGGAAGATTGCGCAGAGGCAACAGCCGTATTAATTGTCACGCTAGTACCAGACACAGCGGTTACATAGGTGTTTGAACCTGCTGTAATGCCGGGGCCAGTGACTGCCATTCCTGGGACGATGCTAGAGTTAGCTGCAGACAATGTGATTGTCGTAGAGCTAGAAGTACCAGCTTGCACATAAGACACTGCTGTATCAGGGACAATACCCACGATACGCATCGCTGCGCTGGTAGTAATTGGTGTGCTTACAGTAGCGGATGCAGAAATTGCAACGCCAGCAAGAGAGTCACCAGTGGTTGTAGAACCAGTATTGCCAGCGGCAGCGCCAATGTAATAAGCATTGGAACCAACGAACGCTTGGTTAGCGTAAGCAATAGTAGTGCTACCACCTGTACCGGCTGGGTTAACGACCACGGCTGATTTGAAAACAGCTTGAGGATCATCAACTACAT
>Ga0208388_1000256_pt1 | contig 13281 bp, 14 predicted proteins | sample CryBogCBH18Jul07_FD_185511 | JGI IMG/M metagenome (GOLD analysis project Ga0208388, IMG submission 185511) | Freshwater microbial communities from Crystal Bog, Wisconsin, USA - CBH18Jul07 (SPAdes) (version 2) | ecosystem: Environmental > Aquatic > Freshwater > Lake | place: Crystal Bog...
AAGACGTTGGTCTGATGATGTGTTGTAAGAAACAGTTGTTGAATTTATTGATATGCTACCTTGTGCGCCGTTAGGATTTCTAAATGAAACACCTGTGAATCCGTCTGATACAAGTCCTACTTGTACAGTCATAGGGATATAAGCACCTGAACCAGAAGGAGTAGCAACAGTAAAAATAGCAGAACCAACTGGAGATGTAACACCAAGCATCAATTGACCACTATTGTTTAGTGTCATTGCTTGGGTAAAGGATATAGTGTTACCAGCAGTTCCTGATGGTGCAACAAACCAAGCATGAGTTGAACTCATGTCATACAAAGACGCATAACCATTACGACCGTATTTATATCCTGCGTTGTAATATGCGTTATAAGATAAATTTAAATCGTTTCCAGTTCCTGTGTAGCTCCATATTGAATTACCAGCATAACCAACTTCAATTGATTTGCCATTTCCCCAAGCACTAGGAGTAACTCCTAATCCTAAGTTACCAGAGGTGTCAATCCTCATGCGTTCTGTGCCAGCGGTAGAAAAAGTTATTGCTGGCCCTGAAGCAGAATAATCTGTGTCTAAACCAACAGTATTTCCTGTTTCATTTGCAACTAATTTCAAAGCAGGATTGTTTGTTGCCCCAATTCTGCGGAAATAACCAATTGTGCCATCTGAAGATTGACGCACATCTAGTAAATAACCAGGACTACTTGTACCAATACCCAGACCTGTGCTGGTCAGGCGCATTTTTTCGGAGCCGTTGGCATAAAACTGCAATGCTCCGCTGGCGGTGTTGAAGTTGATTAAAGCGTTGCTTGAAGAATCGCCAATACTATTGCCGCTAGAGCCAGCGCCAGTAACCAGTAACGGAGTGTCAAATGAACGACCATTAAATGAAGCAATTGTCCCTGTACCGTTCCGTAAAACACTAAATTGACTGCCATCAAACGTCAACGCAGACCCAGTAGCCAAAGCACTTGTACTAGACGCATACACCACACCATTTGCTGTAAATGATGTTAGTCCTGTACCACCGTTTGTGGTTGCTAATGTTCCTGCAAGAGTAACAGCACCACTTGTTGCAGCAGAAGGCGTAAATCCTGTTGTTCCTGCACTAAATGTTGTAACACTAGATGCAATACTTGACCATGTTCCATCGCCACGCAAATAAGTTGTAGAAGATGGAGTTCCTGTTACTGCACCAGGTAAAGCTGTAACACTAGAAATCAATGTTCCTGATGTGGGAAGCGTTACCGATGTCGTAGCAGTAGCTGTTATGGTTTGGGCAAATGCTCCTGCATGAGTTACGTTTCCACCTAATGTCAAGGTGTTTGTACCGTTATTAACACCAGTACCACCGTAATTAGGTGATATGACGTTTCCATTCCATGTTCCACCAGAATATGTTCCTGCCCAAGTCAACGTGTTAGTTGACCAAGAAGCATTAGAAGGCGCTTGATTGTGGTAATCCCATGTACCTGCAGCAATAGAATTTGATAAAAGAATAATTTCAATATAAGAGCCAGATTGCAACGTAGCAATCGTAGTGCCTGAGTTATTCTTTACAACAACAGTTCCTGAAGACTGATTATTATTAAACGTGTATATAGCACCTGCGGGCAATGTAGTCGCATCAGGAAGTTGATACGTTTGACCACCAGATCCTGTCACTACAAAGTTAGGCGTTGAACTAGCAGTTAAAGTTGTCGTTGTTCCTGCTGCCGCTACGTTTGTAAAGCCTTCATAAAAATCATTTGCTGTGACATTTTGGTTTGAATCTCTCAAAACAATACTGTTAGCACCTGATGTTGTAGCAGTTACAACAAATGTTCCGCTAGTTGTAATAGGAGATCCACTAACAGCCATAAAAGATGGAACTGTCATTGCAACAGACGAAACTGAACCTGATCCTGGTGTTCCAGTTGGACCTGTAGGACCTATTGAGCCTGTCGTGCCCGTTGGGCCTGTTGGGCCCGTAGTTCCTGTGCTTCCTGTCGGGCCAGTCGGTCCTGTATTGCCCGTTGCACCAGTAGTTCCCGTTGGTCCAGTAGGGCCTGTATTACCCGTTGACCCTGTAGGTCCTGTGGGTCCACTTGCGCCTGTTGTACCTGTTGGTCCAGTAGGTCCTGTGCTTCCAGTAGCTCCCGTTGATCCCGTTGGTCCCGTAGGGCCAGAAGCGCCTGTCGTGCCCGTTGGACCCGTTGGTCCCGTATTTCCAGTAGAGCCAGTATTTCCAGTTGGTCCTGTTGGTCCTGTAAGTCCTGTATTGCCTGTTGGTCCTGTCGCACCTGTAGCTCCAGTAGACCCTGTGGGTCCAGTTGGTCCTTGAATACCTTGGATACCTTGCGGTCCCGTAGGTCCTGTTGGTCCAACATTACCCGTAGGGCCTGTCGGTCCTGATATGCCTTGTATACCTTGTGGCCCAGTAGGACCAGTTGGCCCAATGTTTCCTGTGGGTCCAGTTGGCCCAGTAATTCCTTGAGGGCCTGTAGGACCAGTGGGTCCAGTTTGAGCAATAGGACCTGGCGCACTCCATGTGAACGTAGATCCTACTATTGAATTAACAATCGCAATAGACATCCATACGGTTGTCGTAGGAGCTGTAGGAGGCGTGTTAGACCAACCTGTGGGTGGAGTTCCTACATTAGTCTGAAAGTTCCATGTACCGCCTGTAGGCGTAGCAGGAGCAGTGGCTGATTGTTGGAAAATAAACCACTCAAAGTAAGTTCCACCAAAGTGAACAGATTGACCATAAAGACCCTGCGTCTCTCCACCAGGTCCTGCAACCAAAGATCCACTGAGACTTGATCCGTACAGACCGCCTGTTGCCATGATTCTTCCTTACTTGAAATTGTATCTGTAGTCTCTTGGTTGGAATTCGGATGACAAGTGTCTGTCACCACCACTCCAACGGTCTTTGTTGTTTTGGTCTTCAATCAGACCATAAGCCTCATCCAATCTTGCTCTCCACTTTTCAGCTTCAGTTGTGTTCTTATTCTTATCGTAATAAGTTTCCAACGTGCCATAAAAGTAACCCTCAGGGAATGTAGCCAGCACCGCATTGTTTTGCACAATAGGGTTAGCAGAATCATTTGTGGGGCTAAAAAGGAAAGGAAAAGTCTTAACGTAGTACGCAAGAATCTGAACCCCTGCACCTGGGTTAGGAGTAAAAACGTAGTTCTGACCAACTTCAGAAAAAGATGCCCTAATAACCCTTGGCACACCAAAAGGCTTAACGTAGAGCTGATCAATCATCTTTCTACGGATAATCTCTCTATCTCCAACACGGTCATACATAATCCAAGGGCCAAGATTGGCAGCTTGAGAGCCAACAGGAACATCAGAATTAGGCGTTGTTTGAAAAAACAAAATAGGCCAATTCATGTCAGCAGGAATGGAGGCTAAACCATTGGAGTTGGTCACCACCATAGAAGGACTTGTGGGATCGTATGGATCAGAACGCAAGCCTGGGATATCCAATATCCTCATCTTAAGTTCGCACATCTGAATGCAGTTTTGGATCTCTAAAACTGATTGAGTAGGTAATTGAAGGATGGCGGTAGGTAAAGAAGCGCCATTCCAAATAAGATCAGGGTCACTAACAGTAATACTGCTCGAGGTAACAGCAAGTACAACCGTGAAAGGATATAACTGGTTGAATCCAATGAAATCTCCCACGTTAATAACACCAACCAAAGATGATGCTGTTGTGATTATTCCCGTAGTGGGAGCATACGCTGTTGCGTTAACTGCTGTAGATTTAGAAATGGCTCCTACCCAACTTGCTACACGACTGACAAGGGTGTTTGCTGATTGGATAAATTGCGACATTTCAGGTCCTTGGCGTTGGAATGATTGGATTATACGGTAATGGGATCTTTCCGCTAGGGTGACACACAAAATCTGAGTAATATGCGTTCACAATTGCGTAGAAAAGAATCTTGTCTTTTTTGTCTCTTTTGATCAGTTCCCAAGGTCTATTGTTAAACCACTTCCCGCTAATATCGTGAGCAATCGCTTTAGGTAGCTCCATCGCATGAAATGTGCCAGCAAAGAATGGGTTATCAGTACCATGTACTTTGTAAAACTCTCTTCTTTCCTTACACCATGTGCGAATGGATTCTACATTCTTTTGTTCCCATTGAACAAATCTTTCACCGTCAACTGCACCAACTTTGTAGTTGATAAACTTGGTGTCAAAGTTTTGCTCCCAAGTGCCAGACTTGACTTCATTGTAAAGCTTGTCGTTTTTGCGTAAAACGCCTTCAACGCCAGCTTCTAAGTTACCTTTAAGATAATAGTCTTCCTGAATTTCAGGGACTTGATCATATTCCATGCTTTGCTCCTTTCCAAAGGGGACTTTTGATCCCCTTCAGAAATTAGCCTAGGGCTAAGTTTATGCCAAGTAGCGTTGAACTTGTGTAGAAGGACGGGGTTGAGTAACTGCCGCACCTGTTGGGCTGATAGCTGCCAAAACAGCCACACCTGCTGGGTTACGAACAATCAATGTACCTTCCATGATGTACTGGTCCAAAGAAGCGTCAGCATTTGAGAACACTTCGTTATTTGGTCCCAACTCACGGAGTGAACCCCACTGAACTACGTCAGGATTCAAGAACAACACAGAAGTATTGTCTGAACCTGTTTGGTCCATAATCCAGTCATCATCGATCTGGTATGTGTAGTTGAAGTCACCTTCGTATGTACCAATCGTGTCGCCCTTGTCAGCAGGATTGAACCTGTTGATAGAACGGCTTGTTGGCAATTGATCAGAAATATGGGTTCTCATTGATGTGGGAACAACCATGTTAGTGATCTTGGCGTTGAAACGCTGTTCAGCAGTAGTCACCAATTGCTTGTACAAGTAGGGACTGAATTGCTGAAGTGTCACGCCTGTGCTGAATGTGAAATAACCCAAACCAGCGTTAGCCAATGAACCGTTGAAAGGTGTATTGGTGTTAACAACTGTGGTTGAGTCATTGCTATCAGAAGTGGCAAGGTTCAACACGGAAACACCGTCTGAGTCATTACCAGAACGTGTTCCAGCAAACGCAAACAATGAACCGAATCTACGACCGTTGTTGGGTGAAGATTCTTGTGAAGAGGCTTGACCAGAATACTTGATAGAACCACCGTCAGCACGAACCAATTGCAACTCAACGTCAAACATGATCTCAGTCAATTGCTTGACTTCTTGATATGCTTGGGGGTCACCACCAGCTTGTTCAACAGCACGAGCAGTACCAGTAGCACCAATCACAGTCGTAAAGATCTGTGTGTAGTTACCAAGGTTTGAACGTGTGTTAGAAGCAGCAGTAGTTGCGTCTACAGAAGCACCTTCCAACTTAGCGTTGATAGTAGGTGTGCGGAAATAGTCATTAGGCCAAATGTGCAAAGTCGAATTGATTTTGCGCTTTTTGGACATAGCCATGTTAGTGATAGGTGTGCGGTCTTTAACATAGTTAGAGACTGTCAAATCCATATCTTTAACAACGATGTCCGTTGCGTATGGGCCGTTACCGTTACCCAATGTGGTTGATGTAATTGTCGACATTTAAATACTCCTAAAGTTACTTGCGTTTTCTTTGTGACGCAAGCATGGTTGCTAAAAGATCCCTTTGAGCATTCTTATCGCCTTTTTGAGCACGTTTTTGAAGTTCTTCAGTTGGATCAGGCATTGATGTTTTGCTTTTTCCGATAACCTTACCAGAAGCAGCCAAACTACCACCTGCGTTTTTAACTTTGGGTCCTTCTCGGAACTTATAACCATCCCGAATTAAACTTAAAAGTTGTTCGTCACTAGATATCAAATCAATATTTGGTATGCCAGGGACAACCGCAGTATTTGCACCTTTCCATTCCTTTGCCAACTTTTCCCTTAATTCAGTAAAGTTAGCTTTGTTAGCCAATTCTTTATCCGTAAAAGCTTGCCTTGATTGCTCAATCATTTGTTGAACAAAAGCAGTTCTTTGGGCATAAAACTGGTCAACTTTAGGACGAGTCGTTTGGATGTACTGTGACTTCTCCTGAATAAGCTTTTCATTGGCTCTGATTGCAGCCTGTGCTTCAGCTTGTTGGGCAGGAGTCGTAGCACTTTGAAGGATTTGCTTCCATTCCTGGTTGTATTGTTGAAGAGTTACCAATTCTTCAGCAGTCTTTTGTAACTGCGGAGCAATTGTTAGCTCTAAACCAATCTGCAATCCGTCTAGTTCAGCCCTACGCTTCGCTTCAAACTCTTCAAACTCGGCTTTTTCAGCTTTAAGTTTGCGTGAATTTTCATCCAAAGCACTTGTTTGCCCAAGAAGAGTAGCCGCCTTTTTAGCCGTTAACTCAACAAAACCGCCTTCTGCGTTTTTATTGGGTATCCGAATCTTTAAATCGGGGTTATTTTCTGCAAAATCAAAGAAATTAACAGGTTCGTTGTCTCCAGAGGAGGACTCGCCTTCATTCTCTTTTTCTGCATCTTCTATAGGTTCACTTGCACTTTCTTCAGGTTCGCTCTCTTCATCAGGTTGCGCCTCAGGGGTAGGGGATGACTCCTCTACTTGTCCTGCTGGCGGTGGCGTACTACCTTGGGGCTGTGGATTGTTCCGTCTGTTGACGGCAATCATTTCAGCTATGGTAGCTACTGGATCGCCAGTTTGTTGGGTAACGGTCTCATTTGAGATAACGTCTGCCATAAGTTTATCCTATTCTTTAAAAATTGTTAACTTTTTTTGTCTAGTTCTGATTCAACAGCTTTTGACAAATACAATGTTTGTTCAATAAATTCAATGAAATCCCTTACGCCAGCGACATAATGGGAATCCCTGACTCTATCGAGATCCGTCTTATCATCTTCTAATCTCTCCAGTAAACTGAATCGGTATAGATTAAACATTAAGGCGAAATCTTGATTAGATAAAAGCCGTCTGGCAACATCTCCATTTTCAATGAACTTAGATTGCGTTTCGACTTTGTCACTTCTAATATCTCTTGGCTTTGTTCTTTGGTTAAAGTAGCCCGTTATATTGTCCAATAAACTTTTCATTTTCTTCCTTTAGTCCACTTGCACAGCCCTTAATTTGTCTCTTGAAGCAGCCAATGCCTCAAACATGTTGTCAGTGTCAATATCGTCAATTTTCTTTTTAATCAACGCAGTATTAGCCATAACCTCACCCACTTTGGCTTGATTAACCTTGGCTTTGGCTTCCATTTCTTGCTGTTCAGCGCCTGGGGGTTGTTGAGACTTGAGTTTTTGTATCTTCATCCACTCATCTTGCGTGGGTAAATAAGCGTCTACATGGCGAACACCTAAAGCTTCCAATGTGTCTTCATAAGGTCTACGCAATTTTTCAAACATTTCTGGCAATTCGGCAGGGATTTGAAGCATAGCTTGACCAAACTGTTGTTGTGCAGCAGTGATCAATTGCTGACGGGTTAGCCTGTTTTCCTCAGACATAAAGCCCATAGCCAAGTCGATATTGATCATCTTACGATCAATAAATTGGTAATTTTCTACCGCCATAGCATCTAAAAAACCTTGAGCTTCAGGGCACATGGCATGAGCCAATTGATGAATGTTGTAATCATCAGCGTATTGGATCATTGTTTTCCAAATCAAATGAATGACATCTTTTAGTCCAATAGCGCAATTTTTGACCATCTCATCTTGGATCAACTGATTTGGACCCATAGCAGTCTGAAGTTTAAACCCAGAATTGCCGTCTTTCATTACCTCAGGGTTTAACGTGTCTCCAGGCGATGTCATCCCGATCATTGACATTTTCTCGGCCTCAAAACGGCCCATAGCGCTTTCAACGTATTGAAGGTTACCTTGGAGTGGGGCAAACTCAAAAACGTGCTTCATGGGGTCAAATTTGCGGTCCAACACAAACATGGCTGATACACCACGTTGGATTTCTTCAGCATCTACAAAGTCAGGGTTTACACCTATTCTTGGAGTAGACGCTTGCATTGCAAATGACAACTCAGCCCTGCGGATACCAGTGGCGTATTCCTGCATGGGCACAAGGCGTTCAGCAAGGGAATATCCAAAGAAGTTGCCCACAATAGGCTTGGGACACATGTTAGCCAAAGGAATAAAGTCGACTTCCTTGGCGTAAATAACGTAAGACCCTGAATAACAAACTTCAATGATTTCTTCGTTGCCATCATCGTCTATGTCTTTGCGCACCCATGCGGTGGTCAACATCACAACTCTGGAATAACGGTCAGCACCCTGAGAAGCAATCACACCTTGACCAGGCACTGGCGTAGAATCACGGGCGTGTAGGGCTAGATCGTTCTCTAGCGCACCTGCTTGATAAGCTCCAGCAGGACCATAAGCAGCATGATCGGCAAATTGCTCAAGATCAATATAAGGATAAAGAACTTTGGCTTCATGGATGGTCATTGGCTCATAAAAGCCAATAAAGTCTTGATCAGAAATACGGGGAATTGTTGGGTTGCAAACAAAGTAATGTTGAGCAACGTGACGAACTCTGATGTTGGTTGAATAGCCAGTTAATTTGTATTTAGCTCTGTAGATTGTGTTGTTTTTAATGGCTTCGTTTAATTCTTGTCCTGGCGTTTCTTGTTGGTCTTCAGTTTCATCAGGTTGCATTACTTCTTGCATAATGCCTTGCATATCAACGTCAACTTTACGCATGTTTTGACGCTTAGATTCCAAACCTTTTTCAGCAGTCAAAATCTCAAAAGATCTCAGTTGGTCACGGGTTCCAGTAACCTCTTTGTACATTGTGATTGGCTCACGAATTGGCATAACCATTACAATACCGTTTTTGTGAAGTAGGGCATCTTGCGCCCAATCTCTTACAACCGCATAAGCATCGTTTTTGTCATTTAAAAAATGCATGACCATTTCTTGGGCTTGTTCAGCTCCCATTTGGTCATTTTCATTTAAACGCTCAAATTCAAAATTTACACGACCGTCAGGCATCAAACATTTGGTAATTACAGCAGTTGCGTAATCAATTCCAGGCGTAACGATAGGGGCAATGTAGTCAATGCCCCTTACTGGCTCGGTAGAGTTGGATACGGGAATCTGAAGATAGTGGTAATCAGAAAATCGGTTGTAAGTGTTCTTAGACTGGGTTAGACGGAGGTAATCAACCATCTTGACGTAGACTTCGTGGGCCACTTTTTCGACCATACCACGATGGCCTGACTCACTGGCTAAGTTAATAACGACTACGTTTTTTTGGTCTAACATGTTATATCCTTTGGATCTTTCCCTCTACGGGAGTAAATCGTTTAGCCTCAAAAGTGTTAGCACGACTCACCGTTGCTTCCCCATGCCCCTGAATCAATGCCAAAATGCCAATCCTTGCGGAGTCAATATGGTCATCAGGATCACTGAACCTGCCTTGTGCGTCAATTGCGTAATTTCGGCATTCGTCTAAAAACTTCTTACAACTTTCGTGAATCATAAGCGTTTTTCGCTCAAATCCCATACGCATTATATTGATTCCGTAAGATTTATGGTTAGTTACTTTGCCTTGATCATTGGCTGGGTTAAGGATTGCACCTGGGATGCAATTAAGGCCATAGTTATCTTCAAATACTTCTCTAACGCTCTGTTCCGTAAGTGTATATCGCCCTGCCGTTGCCGCATCATGGGGTAGCGCAATCGGAACACCTTTTGATTCTCTATCGAGCAAGTAATGAATGTATTCATCAGGCGTTTCCCCCGAGGGGACTTCAACTTGTCTGTGGAGGTATATAACCTCTTCGACAGGATCACGAAAAAAGAACGAGATAACGGTCGGGTCATTTTTAATCCCTAAATCTAAACTGATCAATCTTTCTAGCAACGGGTTATTGCGTAAATCATAGTCTTTAGAGGTATAAATAGGCCAATCAAGAATAGGAAATACAACCCCAATACCCACCAAAGGAATACCGTTGATACGACATTCTCTTTCCCAAGGCATAAAGTCTCTAGAGAGCTGTTCTCGCTCATCTTTGCTGAAAAAAGGTTCTCCCCATTCATTCTCATAAGGTACATCATTCCAAGTCACCCTGACATGGCAATAACCCTCTACTTGGTCCCAAAACTTCCTGACCAATCCTGTGAGGCCCTTGAGAGGAGTGAATGAACAAATAACCTGTCCATTTCGGGAAGCTGTACGAACCACAAGTTCGGAGAAGGTGTCATCAGGAGGTTGCTCATCAAGCACAACAAGGTCCAACTCATATCCCTGAAGGTGACGTACTTCTTGCGTATAGTTTGAAAAGTAGAGTTTAGATTTGCCACCAGATACATGCCACACCTCGATTGCCAATACGTTGGCTCCATCCGACCGAATAGACTTTACATCAATGGTTTCTTTAGGAATAGCCCCAGAACCCAACTTGTAAGACTGTTTAATATCGTCACAACCTAATAACTTAGACTGTAGCGTTTTTGCAACTTGTTCCCAAGATTCACCAGAACACATGGCAATAATGGGTTGATCCCACCTCTTGCCTTTCCAATCATTTGGGTATCTTCCAGTCAAATGATAGGCAGTCTCAAAGGTAGACGCAATGGTTTTACCAGAACGGTTGGCAGCAATCATTCCCCTGCGGGTATGGGTTTTGCCAGTAGCAAAAAATCTTTTTTGGTATTCAAAAGGACGAAACCATTTGAGTTGATTGAACATCATCTCATAGGCTATTTTGTCCCTCGCCACTTTCATGGCAAGTTTTTGCTCATCATTCATCAGCTTGACGGCTTTCTTACCGCCAGCAATCTTGAGCAGATACTTTAGCGACCTTTCTTTATAGATCGGGGCAACATAATTACTGGCTTCACTTTTTGCCATATTTCTCGCACAAATCCAATAGGATCTCAGCAGCCGATGCCAGGTGATAGATTTCCTCAGGAGTAAGGGACTGCTTGCCCCTTAAATCCTTTTCAAGAATCTCTAAACTCTTTCTGGCACACAGCTCTGTTTGATCATGTAGCTTATGACGAAAGACCGCTGAGTAGTCTTCCATTTACGCCCAAGGATCAGCAATATTTTTAGAGTTAACAGAAACCATGTCTCTATCAATTAAACTCCAAATTCCTGCGCCCTTTTCGCCAACGCAGTATGTGTGAAGCTTTCTACCTTGCTCGGTATAAGAACCATCAACACGCCTCATCAATCTCTCTTCAGTACGGGGGTCCAACCAAGTGATTTTCTCAGGTTGAGGTTGTCCATACTTATTGATCCTTGTTCCCACATTAATGGGTTCAATAGGGCCAACAATCTGATAGGTGATCACGCCACTATCGTATTTACGAAAAGTGATGTGCACTTTTTTATCAGACTGTGGGTCCAAAGGATGAGGCATATTGGTAGCACCGAAATGGTGGACCATTGTGTCTTCAGGGGGAAGGTCTTCACTTCTGAGAGGCAATTGTCTTATGTCATCAACAGGAACCAATTCCTGCTTATTGACGTAAGGGTTTTCGTCACTCACAAAAGCTTCTGGAACCTTCTTTCCTTCCAAAGCGTTCTTTGCAGCAAGGTATTGCTCTTCTTTTGGTTTACCAATGAGGTCCAAAGAAATACCCGTTTTGTCATAGACATACTGGGATAGTTCCTTGGCAGTCGGCAAATCAATTTTAAGAGATTCAATATCGTATAGTTCCATTTCTTTAGTAGCCATTTCTTTCCTTTAGACGTTTTTAACTTGCTTTGGTTTTTCAAACTGACCACGTTGGTGGATCTTGTCTGTGTGTTGACTAGATAGAGTCTTAACTTTGTAAGCATCTTCCACAGCCTTGGCGATCTTTTCACCTCTGGCTCTGTTTTCAGCCAACCCCTCTAGCTTATCATTGATTTCTTTGGTAACGCCCTTACGCATGGGTGCGCCACCATTAATGATTGTTCCGTAATGCATGGTTGTCTCACTTCAAGTATGACTTATCATCTTTGTGGATGTAGCCAGTGTTAGTGGATTTTGTATTGTACTCATGTGTGGGATGAGACACAGTAACCTTCTGTTTACGACCAGCAGTAACGCCTTCGTCTTTACCACCGTGACCAGCCACATGAGGAGGACGCTGATGGCCTTTCTCATAGTGAGTAGCGCCTTGAGGACGGGTTACGTCAGTAGCACCACCTTTATGGGAAGGCTTCTTGCCATCCATATTTCCCTTGCGAATCACTTCTTCCTTCATCTTTGTAGGAGCATGATTCATTGATGTATATCCACTCATTTTTTTTCCTTTCGGGTTTTGCGTTTATGTTCAGCGTCACGTTTAACAGCGTAAGCAATGGCAACAGCTTGTTTTTCAGGCTTACCTGCTTCTCGCTCTTTAGCGATATTCTCGCCAAATGCTTTCTTCGATTTGGATTTGATTAACGGCATATTAGACCTTTTTCAGTTGTTCAAGGAAATTATCAAGAGCCGTATCAGCATCCTCCTCTTCCTCTTTTTGGATGTTCTGAACATGCTCTATCGAAATTATAGGCGCTCTTGAGGATTCAAAGGGGGCTAATTTATCAGCAATCCTAGCCTTATCCTTCATATCCAACTCATCAGACTGCATCGCATCAATCAATACTTCCATAGCAGTCTTCAAAGGAGGCAACCCTTTAGCCAGTCTTTCTTCATTCAAACGGTTAAACAACGCACCATATTCCGTGACGTTATTGACCACACTCGCCTTCTTGGGCGAACGCTTACCAGTAGCCAACTCTATTGCTTTACGAGTTTCTTTTACCGTATCCATTTCATACCTTCTTCAGTATCTATCCACGCAAATGACCCGTGAACAGTAAACCCTCTTTTTTCATGTATCCGTATGAACCCATCATGCTCTTTCCTCACCGAGGTAGAACATACAACAGGAATGCCCCAATTATGCGCCCACAATATATGTTGGTCAATCATCTGATTAATGATCCTGACTCTCGTAGTAGTCGGCAGCGTCAAATCCACATGGTGAAACTTGGCATTACTGATCTCCCTGGTTGAGTAAGAAGCATACCCACCCCTGTCAAACCAACATGCCCCCAATATTCGATCCGTATAGGTTACGTTTCCCGCCCTAGTCGGAACCTCTAAGTTTCCCTTACATACCGCAATAAATTCCTTACTCTTATCAAACATCTGTAAGGTACTAGCAACCGTCAGATTTCTCAATAAGAAGTTTCTACTGTATTCCAGTATGCCTGCCTCCTGTCCGTAGATAGACTCAAACAAATCTATCACTCTACCTGCTTCATGCGGATCTAATAGTTCCCATTTCATTTTCTATTCTCCTTTGCGACAGTATAACTTTTTGTAGAAATTTTGGGAACGGGTGAGTGG
>Ga0208388_1000258_pt1 | contig 13218 bp, 15 predicted proteins | sample CryBogCBH18Jul07_FD_185511 | JGI IMG/M metagenome (GOLD analysis project Ga0208388, IMG submission 185511) | Freshwater microbial communities from Crystal Bog, Wisconsin, USA - CBH18Jul07 (SPAdes) (version 2) | ecosystem: Environmental > Aquatic > Freshwater > Lake | place: Crystal Bog...
TATATTACGATAATAAAATTATTGATTCTCTACTTTACGCTCTATGTTTGCGATAATTCTGCCTATTAAATGGTTCCTTTAAAACATGCTTTAAAAGATTTTGCCCATCTTTGATAGGTGTGTATTTGTGCTGGTATTTTTGTTCTTCAAAGCTTTGAATGCGACCATGTGCAAATGACAAGGATGGGATACCTTCGTAAAGCTTTGGTGTGTTGATATTGCTGAATTTGGGTGGTTTAATAAGATGTGAGTGATACATTATATTAAAGAGCGATAAAATATTTTTCCATTACGCGTAGTGTTTTCTGTGTTTGTGTCTCTCTAAATCACTACTCACCTTATCAACTCCATGGACAGGATCGTAGCCGTTTTTGTATTCATTTCCTTTGTAAGAATGAGAGAGTTTTTGTCCTAAAGTTGGGTAATGCTCAAGTAGTTTTTGTCCATATTTGCGTTGCGTTTTTTCTGTCACCTTGTTGGCGTATTTTCTGTGATGGCTCATTATATATTTGCTAAAGAAAATAAAGGTTTTAGAATCTCACACTGAGAATTCCGTTCTCAAGGCAAAGGATGTGGTCATAGCAGGCATAGAAATCAAGAGTGTAGTTAGTGCCGCCTACAGGGTTATTCAAGTTCGCCTCGAAAAACACTTGCTGGGATAGGGTATTATATCCAGACAACAACACGTCATTACGCAATGCGAAACTCTCCATTTCTTGGGCGATAACAAATCCGTTCTGATAGGTCGTACTGGGCGTATAAACCGTCGCTGCAGACGTTGTTGCAACTTGACTCTGGCGGAGTGAAACGGGAGATGAAGTAATGCCATACGCTGCATTATAGGTCGGAAGTCCGGCAGCGCTAATGGGAAATACACCTGATGAAAGCGCCGTATCGCAAACGTTATACACGCTCGCAGGCAAGCAGGACGCATTTGCAGGCGAAGATAACGAGTGCCAAGATTTCTGAACTTCTGCAAACGCCTCACTGTAGCCGCCTGTATTGCTTGTGTTTTCCAAGTTGATATATTTTGGAGGAATTAGGTTGCTACCGATTCTCCACCAATACTGAGAGAAATTTGGATTCACTCTGCTTGAAAGAGAGTATTGATTCCACGCGCTACTTGATGCGCCTGAACGAGGGCACAAAACAAGCGTCTTAAGCGAACCAAAGCGTGCGGGCACTAAGAAACTCACACCGCCTTGTGTGGCGCTGTTCAATGTGGAAACATAATGCCGCCATGAGTTGCCGTGTATGTAAATGGGTCTTTCAGGGGAAAGCATGGAATTGACCATTTCCTCGCCTTCATCAGATAGCTCGATGATTGCAAGCTCAAGCTGGATATCAATAATCTGCCAAGCTCCAGCTGCTCCAGCTGTAAATGCTGTGGGGGCTGCATTATCAGTAAAGCATACAGCAGTATTTTGCGATTCAAAAGTGAATTCAAGCCTCAAATCATCGGCCATGCGTCCGAGCGGCAAATATTTTTCGCTGCCTAACCCAATTGTGCCTGAGAGAATAGGAAGGCATGCAGTATATTGTTGGTTAATTGCCGTGTTTGCTGCGGCCTGATACTCGGTTCCACGCAAAAATGCACCTTGTCTGGAAGTGTCCTGCGCGGTTGAATAGGCTGCTCCTACCGCCGCTTGTGAGGATGCGGATGCAGCACCGATCGATGTGGCTGTTCCCAACATGGTTGATAACCCCAATTTCTGGGCGGAGGAGATGTTTGCGTCCATAATATAGTTGAAAAGGACGTTGTACTGCTGGATGGTCTCAAGAAGATTCGATGCGTGGAAGATATCAAGACGGTTGATGAAGCACCCTGCCGTGTTATCGAACCAAAAGGAGTTTCCGTACTGGTTTGCCGCATTTGCGGCAGCTGTGGCGTCCGTATTTTTAACAGTCATGCGCAAATAAGACTGCGAGGTGTCCAGGTACGTATTGCGCCGGCCGCCGGGAATATACATTACGCAAAGGTCTCCAGGATTAAATGTGCTTTTGTTGGTAGGAAGGATGGATGCGCGATATTGGCGAGAACGAACCCCCGAGGGCTTTAGTTCGTAATTCGCGTCGGAGGGCAAACCTACCCTGTTTGGTACGAGAGTCGCTGCGTCAGTCATTTATAATATTCGCAAAGATAAAAAATTATAAATTCTCCTTAATCTTCCTCATATTGAGGATATGGATTTTTAATGATTTCAAAGAAATTACGGGTCTTTTTCTTCATTATTTTTGTGATGCAAAACTCAATCGACATATTCCAATTTTGGTTGTTTAGATTGATGAAATTACCAAGGTCATCTACGATTTGAATGCGCAGGCTATCGAATATTTCCTCCTTCAACAAAAATTCATAAGAGGCGATTTTGCTAAAATAAATCACCTCGCCAGGGTTGCAATTCACTGGAACCGATACGGCGATTGAATCATTTGTAAAATTACTGTTGTATGCTTGAAATCCATTAAGCTTTTGACTCGGTGCAATGTATTGAAATGATCTCGTTTTCAGATTGGTAAAATGAATATTGAGAGAATTTAACCCTCCAAAATTGCAAGGATAGGGAAATGTGAGATTATATGTAGTGCCGCTTCCCGCTATAGAGCTGTAGGAAGTTAAGTTATCGAATCCGATGACATCACCGATTCTGCTAATAATATTGGAATTGTTTAGTGGTGCATATGCTTGATATATTTGAAACGGATAAAGCGAATTGGTCAGCGTGTATTGATAAGTATTTGCATTTACAGATATAGACCAACTCCCTAAATTTACTTGTGAATTTAGACACGATATTAGTTGAGTGCTAAAGCTGGTTTGATTGTAATTTCCCTGTGGGATAACAACCTGGAATTCATAAAGCGTTGGTGTGACACCGACAATCACATATAAGAGATTGTTTGTTTGGTTAATAATGTATTGGCTATTGGGACAAGTAAAAGAGAGAACAGAACATTTTATGTGTAAAGCATCTTTAGGCTGAATGAATGCCTCTTGGAAATTGAATTGCAGGTCACTTAGGTAAGCGCCGTTGAATTTCTGTGTTGCTGTTCTGCTGTCTAATGATAGCAAAACTCGGTCTTCTACTTCGATTAAGTTATCTTGGTCTTCAATCATCAAACCATTGCTAATCATGTCTTAATATTATGCGAGATTTTTTACACCGCCTCTTCGCCGCTGGCATCTGAATCCTCTGCTACAGGTTTGTCATCAAATTCATCTGTAGCATCACATTGTTTAATCTCCTCGTCTGCTACAAGGCTTAACGGCATATCGAACTGCTTATCACCGATCCGACCTGGAAGTAAGACCGGTTTTTGCAGCTTTTCCAATTCAATGGATTTTGAGAACAATGATGTGTCACCTTTATAATCGGGATTTGTTGGCAAACTCAAAAAGTCATTTAATTGACTCACTCTGCACGGGGTTTCTCTCAATAGTGCTTCTACAATATCTGGTTGCTCATAATTTGACGGCAAAAATTTGCTAATGTCAATCGTATCAGTAAAATCAGTCATATACAATTACTTTAGAAAATAAAAAATTCTTCTAAATTTATTATCTCTTCTAAAAATAAAGATGCCTCGAAAAACCAAACCCGTCGAAAATGCCCCAGCCGTCGAAAAATCGCCAGAACCTATTTTTCATGATGACGATGATAGTAGTAGCAGCAGTGATAGCGGAGACGATGGACCGTCACAAGCTGAAGTAGAAGCGCCGCATGGTAGTAGCCTGGAGAAACCAAAGCGCAAGAAGACACCAGCGCAAGAAGCTGCGTGGGAGAAGGCGAAGGCTGCAAGGCAGGCTAAAGCAGAAGAGAGAAAACGAATTCGCGAGTCCGCAGATGCAGTCATTCAAAGAGAGATTGAAAAGAAAAACAACTTAAAGGCGGCAAAAGAGAATCGCATTGCTCAAAAGAGAGAAAAACGCGAGAAGAAAATGGAGCAGCTCAAAGTCCTGACTGAAAACATCAGCGATGATGAAGAGGAAGAGGAGCAGCCAAAGCCAAGACGCAAACCACGCAAGGTTATTTATGTTGATAGTGACGGTGAGGAGATTGAAAACGATAAGCCTGTCGTGATTATCAATAAAATCGCACCTACAATTAGCAGCAAACGACCTCCGAGTCAAATGATTCCTCCCAAAAATATTCCTGTTTTTGTATAATAGAGAGAAAACAAAGACAACTGAGTTTAGGGCATTTTTTATATCGCAATATAATAAATGCCTACAAGAGGAAAAAGCGTAAGCAGTGTTGTAATTAAAGGTCGCAATAGGTCGCCTGCGGGCAGAGACCACAGCCCTGTGAAAATCAATAATGAAAATAATATTCACATTAGCATTCCACAAGCCAGATCCGCCGCGAGACGCCGCAAAAAACCAGCGCATAAATTGTCGCCCGATGAAATTGATGCGATCTTAAGTAACGAGGAATACGCGAATGCGTTGCATGATACACCGTCTTATGGATCGGGCGGTTCCATTACTTTACCTGCTTATCGTGCGTATAATCCGTTATATCGCGATGCGCATGATTACGAAGATGTGCAAGAACCAAACATTTTAGGAGACATGCCGCATCGCAGATACCCTACATTTTCAAGCAGTGAAACGCGACCACAACATGATGGTTTTAAAGAACAAAATACACAAACAAGCACCAGTGTTTCACCTGTTGATGAGGAATTGGAAAAAAAACTCCAAGCAGAGCGAGATAAATTGAATTCTTCATTATTAGACGCTGATGCAGAAATGATAGAGAAATTAAGAAGTGAAGTGAAAAAGGGGAACAGACGCCAAGGAAAACTCATTTATCGAACCTTGCCGATCCGCTCGCCTGAGCACAAGCAAAGTGATTTAAACCGTGATTTTGACGAAGAAGTCCCAAATTCTGGAGAAGAACCCGTTGACAGTGAATTAGTACGCTCAACGCCAGCGCGATTTGATGAGACGCCATATACGCAGTTAGATCTTCGAGAATTAAGGCCAAGAGTGGCCGATCAATCCTTTCAAAATCAGCAAGCGGCAGCAAGACCCTTTTTCAGCAATCCATTTTCAAGCGCATTTTCGTCACCTTTGATTAATTCTCCCACTGTAACCGGAGATGCACGTGTGCAGCGACCTACGAGTCAGCACGAGATTCACCGAAATTTAGAGCATATCAATAAAGTGGCAAATGATATGAAAGAAAGAATGGATCATACAAGCGAAATATTAAAACGAGATCATGGAGATATACCGAAACGCGGTGTTGGCCAACGAGGTCCTGATAAAGTGAAACGAAAGCAAAAAACCAAACCTAACGAGGCCGCAGGAGGAAAGGGGCCAGGTGGACGGCCACCAAAGGGGGGTCCTGATGCTGGCGGCGGGGCCGCTGGTGGGGCTGTTGGTGGGGCTGTTGGTGGGGCCGCAGGTCGCTACTTACGTCATATTTAATCTGCTTCATCGTCATCTTCCTTGGGAAGCACAATTTCGTCAAAATTTTTATACAGTTTTTGCGTCTCAACATTCATAAATAAATAAACGTGTGGCCTGTCATAAGTAAAACGCATAATCGCATCCGCCATATCTTTTTTCGTCTCAAATAGCTCATCAAATAAGTTTTGAAATTCAACTTTTGAGGGCTTGAACATGACAACGTTTGTAAACAGTTTTCTCACCTCTTTGGGGATACTTATAAAGCTTTGTAACATCATAAAAATATGGCATTTTAAATGTCGCCTATTATAAATGATTTTACGCAACAAGGTTTGTATTTCTTTGTTTTTGAGAGAAGCGCCGACATCATCAAGAATTAACATAGTTGTTTCTTTTTCCGCAGATGATGCCAGCAGTTTGTTGTAAATGCTGTCCATTACACCATAATCCAAATCATCCCACATTTTACCGGCATCATGCTTTTTAAATGGGTTTTTCTTCAAGCTATTTCGCGACTGAGACGGCATCACAAGCAGGACATGATCAAACACTTTTCTAAAGACTTTTTTGTCACCTTTTCCCGTCAGTGTGCTAATAAGCCATGACGTCTTCCCAGATCCTGGTTTGCCGATTATACCAGTAAATCCAAAGCAATTGAGATGCCGCAGCATGTCATACTCGTTCAAATGCTCTCCGAGGGGCGAATGGTCGCAGTTAAATTCTGGTATATCCAATTTCATTTTCGGGTTTTTCTTTAACTCAATACCGCTCATTATTATATTACATTAATATAAAAATGAAAGAGCTGTCTTTGTATAAAGTTCTCAAGAAGAGCTATGAGCATATCGACAATGCGGATTTAGCAGATCATGGATACCATATTGATAAAGAGCTCTCGAATCATCATAACAAAATCTATTACAATCCAGAAACACACCAAATTCTTATGACCGTGGCAGGCACCAATCCGCTTGACCTGCACGATTTGCACGCGGATTTTAAACTGGGATTCGGCGGCGGCTCTACGGGCCAAATCGCGTCAGCGCTTATTAACGGCGCCATTGTCGGCCCGGTTGGTTTGGGCGCGGGGTTGGCATTTCATAAACAATTTATCGGAAACGGGCTTAAAGAAACAGACCGCTACCAATCCGCGCACAAAACCTTGAGAGAAGCAAAGAAGAAATACAAAGTCAACAGGGCGATTTTGGCAGCACACTCATTGGGTGGCACCATCGTGGGCGGCATCGCGCAACGAAATGACGACATTTACACGTTTAATAAGGGCGTAACGATCGGACAAAAGACGCGACCGAATGAAAAAGCCTATCGCATCCAGGGTGATTTGGTTAGTGCGTTGTCAGATAAGGCCACTGCCACCGTCTTGAAACCATATCGGCCGCAGAAAATTGCCAACTTGAGATCACACCATAAAGTTGATCACGTCCAAGAGATTTTGCCAAATCATGCCTTGGAGCATCTACAGCATCAACCTCCCATTTTTATTACACCATCGTCACCCGTCGTCTTGGGTAAAGCAACTCGTCCTATTGTAAAACCAAGACCGGCAATACAGCCTCCACCTTCACAGCCTATACATCATAATGGGAAACCTATTATGAAACCGTCTTTTAGAGAAAATTTGTAGTTAATATATAAGAGATGGATTTACAAGAAATTATTTCTCACCTCCAAGAGAGAAAACCTATCACGGATGAAATCCAATATGCAATTGCTGCTTTGTCGCAGGATGATCAAGAAAAAGTCCTGAATGAATTAAATATTATTCTTAAAAACAACTTAAACACTGAAATGAAAAATAAGTAATTCAAATGACACAAGAGGAATTTGATAGAATTTGTCGCTACCAGACTGTCTGGCAAAAAATGTATAAAGAAAATAGGGCAGAATACAAGTTGCAGAAAAACAGGGATGAAAAAAAGAGGGCCAAAATGAGGAGGGGGATTACTTAAGATTCGATGATACCCAGCTTAATTTTACAAATTAAGCTGGTTCAATTTACAAATTAAGCTGCAAATTATGCTGGCCCATTTGACTGCAAAGATGGTGTCAATAAGTGAAGAAGTTAAAAAATCTATGGTCTAAAGCATAATAGCTTAATTTAAAAACAATATTTCTAAGATTCTAAAACAAAAAATTTTCATATGAATTTTTTTATTTTTTTCCGGAATGGCGGCCAAAAACAAATTATGCTTTATGCTTTTAAGCTTCCTTTTCTTCAACTTCCACTCTCTCTAAATGAGTGTAATAATTTTTATGATTACTTTGCCAACTGGGTATTCCATATTTGTTTTTAAACAGCCTTGTAAATTTTTTGTCATTGGTCATATCTGCAGGTTTGTGATTTACTTTTAACCAGTTTTTATACTCTGTGCGCAAAGTAGTTTGCAGAATTTTGTGTTTTTTACCGTCATATTCTTCATCTGGTATTATTTTCCAATTTGCGGATAGGTATTCTGCCAAATTGTCTTTTGTATTATCCTCTTGGTATTCATTTTTACTGCTTATCATCCTTGGGGTTAAGTCAAAAGTATCCTTTATCTCTCCGTACTTCATGATGTAAGAGAAGACCAAGTCTAATTTCGCCATCATTTTATCTTTAAATGCACTATCAACCTCAAATCTATTTTCATAAGGGCACACTATTAATCTATCCATTATTGCTTGCTCTGCTTTAAACTTTGGCAGTTCATTTGTCAAAATATGAAGCGTAGACGTTGGAATAATTGTCGTATCACTTTTGCAAATTGTTCTTAAGTTAATTGGATCTTTTCCACTGATGGCCTTGATGTTTACAATATTTAACTCGTCTTCTTCTTCTAGTTCGGTAATGTAAGCACACCTTGCTTTATCCAATTTTTCCATCTCGGTATTCAGATGCGTATTTGTCTTTGATTTTAATATGACACTTTTATTCACGATATCCAGGTTTTTCTGGAATATTTCATTGAGTAACAAGAATAAGATGGATTTTCCATTGCGCCCTTCGCCTGTGTGGAAAAAGATGTATCGTAATACATTACCTGTAAAAGTGGATTTTATAATATCAAGCATGCATTTCATAGTAGGCTCGTCAAGGTATAAATCCATAAAATACTTTTTAATGTCTGCTTCTTCTTCTTCGGACATTTCAACATAATTTGCTTTGCATTCATAATTAAACTTATGGTCCATCGTTCTCTCTATCACTTCTAAGGTTTGCATATTTAAAATCTTTTTATTTTGTAACGGAAGCAAACAGACTTGTTTATTCATATCCTTTTCAAAATAAGGATCGTGCACCAATTCACATAATTCTCTTGCAATATTATTTTTATCGTTTGTTCTGTAAAGTTTGATTATAATATCACTAATGTGTTTAGTGAGTTTTTTGTTATACAGGAACTCATCGCTACCTTCGCACAATGAACAAGCTTCCTCGCTTAGTTCTTCCAGTCTTTCGCGTAAGAAATCGACTAAATCAACTGAGATAGCACTTCGTATAGGAGTAATTCCGTAATCGCTATTCCATAATGCGGTCTTGTCGTTAAATGTATAAATTTGGTTTTTTTCGACGAATTTAAATTTATCTTTTTTTAGTTCATTTAATAATTCTGCAAAATTATATTCGCATTGTTCTTGAATAGCTTTTTCTCTTAAGAAAATCAATTTATCGGTAACAGGATTATAACTGTTTATTACATTTAATGATTTTTCTGCCTCTTTTTTGTTTTTCAAATATTCTTTTACAATCTCAGGGCTTTCAATTTTCGCCCATTTCCGCAGGGTGTTAAACGCTTTTTCTTTATCTGTCTCAAGAACTTTAAGAAACTTAAAATGAGCTTTGTATTCATTCTTTTTGTCCGTTGAACCATTTTGCAAGGTAGCGGTTTTCCAAATCAGGAAGGCATTTTCGTTACCGAATGCGGATCTTAACATACCCCCAAATTTTATCCACTCTAAATGAGCATGTGTTGCGACATATTTTTTGTAACATTCGTTTTCCGCATAATGCAACATTTCTTTGACCCAATCCATTTTATCTTTCGCGTCACAGTCAGTCTCTGGTTCGGTATCATTACTTTCATTATCGGTATCATCCTTCTCAACAATTTTCAAAGCTTTTGTCGTTTTTTTCTTTTTCTTTACAGCATCTAAGGAAATTGTCTGAATATCAACTGCTTCTAATTCCGTTGCTTCTTCACAATATTTTAAAATAAAGTCTTTAATTTCTCCTTGTATAATTTCATGAGGATAAGGTTTTCCTTGTATTTCTACTTCTTCAGTAACTTTGTTAATCACGTCGTTATTTGTTTGGTTCGGCAAACGGAACCAAGTATCTTTACCTAATATACCAGAATCGATTTCGTCACCATACCCATACATATTTTTAAACTTTGTCCAATATAGTTTCTGTAATGATGATTTCATAAAATATTTCGGTATTACAACATGATAAGAACCAGTAGGATTTAATGGAGAACATGTGTAACTTATCTCATGTGCATCAACACCAACATAAATTGCAATATTTTTTAAAATATTTTTAAAATACTCTACAGGTTTAACATCTGGACGATGCACTGAAATTTTATCAACATCAATCAATAATTTAATATTGTCGTCTTTAAATAAACGCTCGTGAGCATGAATATCGGTATTTATTAGAGCACATATAGTGTCAATAGCTTTTACGCACTTTTGACTTCTTTTGTAATTAACTTCATAGGAAGGAACTTTGCAGATTTCGTAGGTTGTCATTCTATAATATTACTTAAGATTTTATTTTTAAGTAGTTTTTCCTAAATATTATTTCAATTTTTTTTAAATAATATTAAAATAAAATTCGCCTAAACAATTTCGCCTCCAATTCGAAATTATAGTATTTCTTTTTTTCGCGGTATTGACGCTTTTGCTCTTTTGCTTCGTCATCATAATTTTCACGCATATAGTTGCGGAGAAACTCGTTGTATTGAAAACGGTGTGCTTCTCTCCATTTGCGGTTTGCATTCATTTGCTTTTCTTTGTTATACGGCATCGTTCTTTATATTACTTTAAGATTTAATCTTTATATGAATTTTCCTAAACAAAATAATCAATTTTTTAAATTAATGTTTTCGTAAATATCGCAATTGTACAACGGGTGAGTGCCGCAGCTTGTTTGCCAAAGCGACTCGGGCATCTGCATCTGTTGAATCTTTATCTACTTCATCACTAATTTTCATTTGACGAAAGAGCGTAATTGAGCCTTGAATACCCATCACACGATTTCTGGCTGAAACATAATTAGACAGCTCTTTATCTCCGAAGAGATATTGTCCTTCTTGCAAATGGTTATCTTCTGCATATTTTCTTATTAAATTACTTAAATCCACAGATAGCTCTGCATCAATGACACCGTATTTGCTGCGAGTTTTGTAAGAATTTATGATTACTCGTAGCTTCGTATTAAGTTTTACATTTTTAGTTCGAGATTGGGGAATGACGATATAATTTGTCTTCCCATCATTTTCATTTAATCGATGGATAATTTTTAAAACGAAGTCATCGCGAACTGTTAGCTCATCATACATGCGAGCAATTACATACATTTTAGAATCTTCGCCGAAAGTGTCTTTTACTTTGCTTAAATATTCTTGAAAGGGTAATACTTTTTCATTTTTTTGTCTCTCTGCATTGTATTCGAGAGAACGAATTTTCAATGCCTCGAATTTATCGCGGAATGCATCTTTCTTTACTTTCGCACTGAGCTCAAAACGATCAATAATAAAGAGAATAGTTTGAACGGCCGATTTTATCGTATTAATGCTGTAGGGCCGTCCATTGGTTTGTTTTGCATTTTCTAGCAATTGAAACATAAGTTGTGGCTTTTTAAAGCATTTCAAATAATCTTCGCAATTCGCAATTTTATGTAATCTCTCGAAATCCTGTTGATATTTAAAAGCGGTTTTTGCAGAATTATAATGTAATTTTGCAAGATTCTCTCTAATTTCTTGATAAGATAAATTTTTTGCTTTGGATAAATCGACCATGGCCAGAGTGCCTTGGGGTTCAGGTGGCGGCGGTGTTGGTTCTTTGGGAGCCGCGGGCGCTAATTCCGCCCGCCCTGCTTTGTAAATCTCTCGGCGTTTTGCATTAATTTGCTCACGGTGTGCGTCATAAAAGCGTTTTTGTCTCTCTCGATTGAGAAGACGGTAGCGTTCGACAAGTTGGGCGTCAGTCATATAATAATGCTAAATATTTTAATTTATTCTTTGGAAGTAAAAAAGTGTAGTCGATGGTAGGCGGTGGTAAGTTTCTCTCTGTCGCGCAGTCTATATACTCAAATAGGGATTACTTAAGATTCGATGGTAGGCAGCTTAATTTGTAAAATTATGCTGGTTCAATTAACAAATTAAGCTGCAAATTAAGCTGGCCCATTTGAGAGCAAAGATGGTGTCAATAAGTGAAGAAGTCTTAAATTCTATGGTCTAAAGCATAATAGCTTAATTTAAAATCAATATTTCTAAGATTCTAAAACAAAAAAATTTTTATGTGAAATTTTTTATTTTTTTCCGGAAAAGGGAGCTAGAACAAATTAAGCTTTATGCTTTTAAGCTGGTTGTATATAGGTTGCAATAAGTTACTTAATGAGGGTATTAAAAAGGTATTAAATTAAATTCATACCTACTACTACGTCGCAGAAGGTATAAATTTTTTTAGTCGAGGTATTAAAAGGTATTAAAAAGGTATTAAAAGGCATTAAAAGGTATTAAAAGGTATTAATTTTTTGAGTCGAGGTATTACAAGGTATTAATTATTTTGATCCAAGTGTGAAAAACATTGAAATTAAAAATGTTTCCTTGGTATTGCAATTGTTGTGAAGTTCCAGTAGCCTGCAAAGATAAAAACGCGAAATCATATCATCTTCATAGATTTTCAAAAAGAAATTTGAAATTAGAAATGCCACCAAAACGCGCCAAAATTGCACACAGGGTTGAAATCACTGCAAATGAAATGTTTGAAAAAGATTTACAAGTTTTGCATGAAGCCGACGATTCCAACCAATTATCGGAAACAGTTAAGTTATTGAGAAAAGTTTGGGAAAAGAATGGTTTTACCCAAGAGATTCGTACAATTTGTAAAGCAAAAATTGAAGAATGGAATGATGAGCATAAAGACTTGCGCGAAGAAGTTGCAATGAACTATGAAGCATCAACTCGAGAAGAACAAAAGTTTTGCAGAGATTTGAGGGAAAAGACGCCAAGTTTATGTGAAACAGTTGTTGGCGGAGTTCGCACGCCAGCTCAGCCGGCAACTTACCATTTAACTGACGATGATTTGCATTTCCTTTTGGCTGATCAAAAAAATCGCATCAAGGCCATCGAATACGAGATACTCCGTCGCGAATTTGAAAAAGACAAGACCATCTATGCGCACATTTACAAGACCTTGGCTCCGAAGAAAACCGGTATCAATTCTGCGCAGTCAAGCCTTGATGATGACGAGTTTGCTGATGCCAACGAGTTTTAATTTAATTTGTTAGCATAATTGCAGTCAATTTTGTTTTTCATTTGGTGGCGGACTTTTTGTGACCATAATGCTGTGCTAATAAGATTTGTAATGAATGAAATTGTGACGATAATGCTTACAAAATTAGAAAGAGTAAATGAAAACGAAAACGCGAATTACAAAAATGAGAGCATTATGGTCTCACAATTTGATAGCTATATTTTGATGTCACAGCATATGTCGTCAGCCTACTCGTTAGGCTACTAACATTAGCTGTGACATCAAAATATAGCTATATTTTGATGTCACAG
>Ga0208388_1000261_pt1 | contig 13116 bp, 10 predicted proteins | sample CryBogCBH18Jul07_FD_185511 | JGI IMG/M metagenome (GOLD analysis project Ga0208388, IMG submission 185511) | Freshwater microbial communities from Crystal Bog, Wisconsin, USA - CBH18Jul07 (SPAdes) (version 2) | ecosystem: Environmental > Aquatic > Freshwater > Lake | place: Crystal Bog...
CCGTGGGTTTTGACGGCAAGTTTGCGGTGTTGGCCGCGACCATTGACGCCGGCAACACCTACGGGGCCATCATCACCCTGGCCGGTGCCTGCGTGGCAGCCTTCGCCTACCTACGTTGGACGACCAGCCTCTACGCGAATGAGAACCTCGAGGTCGAGCCCCTGGTTGTGCCGTGGGCCTCGCGCGTCGTCATCTCACTCGCCGTGGTCTACGCCATTGCGCTGGGCATTGACCCGAGCTTGTTGACCTCAATTTCCGCACACGCGTCACTGATCTTCCAGCCATGACCTCGGTGGCGATTGCCACCTGCGCCGGCGAGAACGTCGACGTCGATAGCCCGGTGTTGGTGGCCGCTTTTGCGGCCGCTGGTATCGACGCCTCCCTTGAGGTCTGGGATGACCCGACGGTGGCGTGGGATCGCTTCGACTGCACCGTGCTGCGTTCGACCTGGGACTACTCGCCGCGCCGCGCCGAGTTCTTGGCGTGGGCCAAGCAGGTACCGCGCCTGTTCAACCCCTACGACATCGTCGAGTACTCGAGCGACAAGCACTATCTCGCCGACTTAGAAAGTGCCGGGTTGCCCATCGTGCCCTCCACGTTCGTAGAGGTCGGACAGACACCGGTCTTTCCCGGCGTGGACTTTGTCGTGAAGCCAGCGGTGGGGGCGGGGTCGATTGACGCCGACCGCTACCGGGCGCACGAGGGTGATCGCGCGCGACGTCACGTGGCCGATCTGCACGTGCGGGGCCGCAGTGCGCTCGTCCAGCCTTACGTCCAGACCGTGGACATCTTCGGCGAGCACGCCATGATTTACATCGACGGTCAGTTCTCCCACGCCATGGCCAAGGGGGCGATGCTGAACACGCCCCAGGAGTCACGCGACGCCCTGTTTCGCCGCGAGCAGATGTCGCTCGATGTGCCCGATGCATCGGCCCTCGCACTGGGCGAACAGATTTTGGCCCGACTCCCTGAACTCCTTTACGCCCGCATCGACCTGGTGGCCGCGCCATCGGGCTGGCAGGTGATGGAGCTCGAGCTCGTTGAGCCCAGTTTGTTCTTGACGTTCGTGCCCGAAGCGGCCGAGCGTCTGGTGGCCGCGGTCGCTCGACGACTGGTCTAGTCGTTCACCTGGGCGCGCTTTGCCGCCTCGAGCACGTCGGGTGGGATGACGGTGCCGGGACGATTTGCGGGGTCGTTGGCGAGGAGCCGTCCCAGTCCAGGAATCTCCGTTAACGACTCGGCGCGCAGAATGGCACTGACCACCGGCACGAAACTCTCCAACGCGGGGTAGGCCAAGTGGCGAGGGAGCCAGCGGGGCTGGTACTTGGCGTTAAACGTCCACAGTGAGGCAATTGGCAAGACACCCGAGAGACGGTGCAGCGTCCAACGTTCGACGCGGGTCCAGGTGCCTTCGCCGCGCTCGCCGTCGAGCACCCCACGGAAAGCCGCGAAGTTGAGGCTCAGGCCCGTGGCGCCAATGGAGGCCAGGTGGGCGATGGTCGAGCACAGGGCGTAGTCAATAAGGCCGTTGGGGTGTTCACCGGGGTCGCGACGCATGAGGTCGAGCGAGTAGCCCTTAATTGCCGCGGCCGGCACGAACTGACAGGCCGCCGCGGGCTTGCCGTCAGGACCACGGACAATGGTCATCAACAGCCCCTTGTCCTTGGGGTCAAAGAGGCGACCGAGCATCATGGCAAAACCACGCTCGTCGTCACCCCGACGCATCAGGGCCACGAGATCCAAGATGCCCATGATGTCGCGAGGCGCAATGGTGGCGGGGTCGACGAACTCAACGCTATAGCCGTGCTTGGCCAGGCGCGTGCAGGCCTGGCGCAGGCCCTTCATCTTGCCGCCCTCGAGGGAAAAGTTCTGACAGTCGACGATGGCTTCGTCGCCCAGGTACAGCGAGTGAAAGCCGGCGGCGTGATAGGTCGGTAGCCACTCGGAGGCCGCCGCCACGATGGCGATGGTCCAGCCTCGACTCTCGGCGAAGGCGCGAAAGGCACTAAAGACGCCGGCGCGCTCAACGTCGGGACCAATGGGGTCCGGGGACACGAGGGCGACGCCACCGTAGACGGCGTAGGCCACCAGGGAGTCACGCCAGAAGAAGAACTGCTTGTCGTCGCGCAAGGCGAAGTAGTCCAGGGTGCCTCGACCGTGGCGGCGGACAATGTCGCGGGCGCGCAGTTCCGCGATGTGACGTTCGGCGGAGTAGCCACTGGTCGAAAGGCGCCGGTCCACGACTGGGCGGGTGATGACGTAGAGGATGCCGACGAACAACGTCACACCAATGACAAGTAACACCGGGTTGATGAAGTCACTGGGGCGGTCGGGGAGCGTCGTGGCATAGATGCCGACCAGGCGTTCGGCACACGCCGCCAGCACGGCGCCAAAGTTCGGCAAGACGTAGGCGTGATTGTGGCGGGCCGCCACTTCGAGGCTCAGCGCGGCGGTGAGGACGGCGAGTGCGGCAATGAGCAGCACGCGCGGCAGCGCCGAAGTCAGACCCGTGCGGTCGGTGAGGGCGGCGAAGTCTTTGCGGCGAATGAGTAAGAAGGTGAAGATACTGGCGGCCACCACTGATGACGCCAGTGAACCGGCTCGCACCACGTGGGAAACGACCGTAAGGGCGAGGGTCGCTTCCGCGACGTACCAGGCACGGCGTTGCCCCCGTCGAATACCACGGGCCAGCATGATCATCGCTACGCCCGCCACCGCCGTCAGAACTGCCGCCGACTGCACGGTGCCGAGGGGTAAATACTTCAGGACGTGGCTGAGTCGTTCGCGCAGCGGTGGCGACGCCGTCACCAGAATGTTGACCACACCGTCGAGCAGTAACAAGCCGCTCGCCCAGCGGCGCACGGAACGCTGACGACGAGCTTGGGTGAGGCCCTCTAGGTTGGCGGGGAAAGGCTGCCCGTTGGGCCACGCACCTACTTCGCTGGCCTGTTCGGGCAGTCCCGGTTGAACTGGTGCGCGGGCGACGAGTCGTTCGAGCAGCGTGCCGTGATCGGGTGAGGACTGATGGCCAGCCACCGAGACGCGGACGTCAGCGCCAACATCAAGGGTGACCAGTGAGAACCGTTCGACCTCACGGAAGACGGAGGGGAGGTTCAGCGCGGCCTCGTACTCGGTGACAACGCGGCTCGAGGGGCCAGGTGAGGCGCAGAAGCCGTCATCGAGGTAGGCCAGCGCTAGGCGGGCCGCACCACCAACGATCATGCCTCTCGCACCGCTGGTGACGGCTGAACGTGCGGCGTCTATGGCCGATACGTCACCCACCTGCGTTTCGGCGAGCGGTTCCGAAAACGATGATTCGTCGTGGTGACGCCAGCGAAAGCGCCGACGCGCCGCCCGACTTACCGCAGTGACGATAGCCGCCTCAAGGACGACCAACACCAGCAAGTTCAGCATGACGTTGCCGGCGAAGGTGTGGGTGTGAGGGGCGTGACCCACGTAGTGATGGTGGGTCGCGAGATCGTAGATACGAGTCGCGGTGTTGAAGAGGTCAAAACCAGCGACGGCGGCCAGCCCGGTCCACAGTGCGGGAGCGAAGCGGCGATACAGCGTGCGCGACGAAATGTAGCGGGGTGCCGCGGAGGGGTCGTCCAGGCGGGGCACGTCAGTGCTGGTATCGAGTCGGGGCGTGGTGCCCGACGTCACGGTGACGCGAGAGGGCCCTTCGGATGCCTCGAGGGTGAGATCGAGGGAGGGCGCCACTTCGACGCCGAGCTCGCCTAAGTGGGCAAGGACAGCCCCGTCGGTGGCCAGTGCGGCATCGGCGACACCCGGCAACAGCACCAAGTGGTGATGGTCGACGCCCACGAAGGCGGTAATCGCATCGCGTAGCTGAGGCAGTGCGGCCCACGTGGCCGCAATGTCCTCAAGGGGGCGCTCACCGAGGGCAAAGAAGTTTCCCGCAACGACAACGGTGGCTGCGTCGTCGATTTCGCCGAGAAATTCGCAGAGGCGAGTAATCGCCAAGTCTTCGGGAGAGCTCGACGGTGACAAGGAGAGGTCGCTCAAGACGTAGACGTGTTGCCCATACGAGATGGTGCGTTCCGTCATGAGGCCACTGCGCATGACCCCAGTCTCGCAGACCTCAGCGTGGACCGTGCCGTTGATGCCACGCCGGCGTTGTATATCGAACTACATTTAGTGCAGATATTCGGAGGAACCGTGACATTTAGCCAATCGATTCAGACCTGCTTCAAGAAGTACGCGACGTTCTCGGGCTACGCGTCTCGCTCGGAGTACTGGTACTTTGAACTGTTTTTCGTACTGTGCGTTGTTGGTGCCTCAGTAGTCATTCCGAGACTTTCATTTATCGTGCTGTTGGTGTTTGTCCTGCCGCAATTGGCAGTGGCCGCACGCCGCCTCCGCGACGCGGGGCTGAGTCCATTTTTCTTGTTTCTGGGGCTGCTGCCATTTCTCGGCAGTATTGCGCTCCTCATCATGTACTGCCAGCCGTCAAAGGCGGGCCGCTCGTCGATGAGCACGTATCAGCCCGACACCACGGCAGCGCAGTTCTGCCCACAGTGTGGCAAGTTGCGTCTGCCGGGGCAGAACTTCTGCCAAGGCTGCGGCAAGGCTTTCTAGTTCGCGACGCGCTCCAATACGGAGTGTCCAACTCGACGACCGTTTGCGATGGTGGCGGGAACCCCGACCCCGTCGAAGGCGTTGCCACACAGCGCGAGTCCACTCACTTCGGCCGCTACCAGAGCGCGCTGGACAATTTCGTCATGACCCACGCGATATTGCGGCAGGCCATTGGGCCAGCGCTGGACCAGTGAGTCGATTGGCGTAATGACTTCTCGCAGGATTTCTGAGAGTTCAGCGACCACGCGACTCGTGAGCTCGACATCGGTCATGTGTTGTCAGCGACTGTCGTCGGACCTACCAACGTGGATGCGCACCACCTGGTCCTCATCGCGCTGCAAGTGAGCCCACTTGCGATCCAAGAAGGTCACGGCAGTCGTCATCAACGTGTCGCCCCCGAAGGGCGTCTGCAGGGGAACCAGAATGCCAGTGCCGGCGGGGAGCGTAATGGAGCTACTCAATGGGCACCCGGGAGGACGATGACGTGGTGTCGTGGTTGTGAGGTGAACTTTCGGAGAGCACGAGCAAAGGACGGGAGGTTGGCCAGCGTGGCCCGCACTTCGTTCGCGGCGGGTCGACCTCCAAAGTCAAAGAGGTTTCCCGCAAAGATAATGGTCGCGGGGTCGTCAATCTCACCGAGAAACGTCACCAATTCGTGGATCGACGTTGAAGTCGCCTGTGATGCGTATCCAGGTCGAGGTCACTAAAGACGTAGGCGTGCTGACCGAGAGATTTGGTGCGCGTCAACGCCGAGTCACTACGCATGCCTTCCATTATCGCAGATGGGGCGAGAGGGAGGGCACCCTCAGAAAAGGGGCGTTATTGCAACTCTTTTGATGCCCTGACGCTAGAGAGCGCGCAGTGGCGCGATGTCGTCCTCGCGCTGGTCGGGATTCATCAACGTGATGAAAATGATGTCGGCCTGACTCTCGCTGATGGGTTGGCCGAGAGCTTCGAGTGAGGCCCGCACGAGTGAGAGCATCAACGTCGACTTCACCAGGGACAGGATCATCGGCGCGGTTTCGTTCGGGTAGGCCCCTCCGAGCACACTGGCCAGTTCTTCGAGATGGCGCTGATCTTCACGGTGAAGCCGCTTCTTGTACGAGGGGTTGGCGATGGCTCGCACCACGGTGCGCAGGCGCACCGAACCGCTGTCCGCCAACTTCTCCAAAACAGCACGCTCAATTTCGTGCAGGTGGTCCAGGCTTAGCTTCTTGCCCACCGCTGAGGATCCGGCCAGCCACAACGTGATGGTCGCGGTGATCAGGTCGTCCTGCTCTCGGTACAGATTCAAATAGGCCGCGTCAATGAGCCCTTCGCGGGAATCAAAGTAAGAGTAAATGACGCTGGTGCTCATTTCGGCGCTTTCGGCAATGCGCGCGACGCGAAGTTTTTCGTCATGATTCATTGCTAAAAAGTCCTGAGTCACTCGCAACACGTGCTGCTGAGCTTCCTCAATTTTCCGTGCGTGAAACATTGTGTGTACTCTTCCCTGTGGCCCCCCTAGGAAACACCCTACAAAGGGGAAAATACAAAAGAACCAATATATTTTTCTGCTCACGAAAAAAAATTCATTCAGGCAACTTTTAATGCAAATCCGACCAGAATTGAAGCATGCCGCGGCCCACGGGGGGGCGAAAGGCCTGGAGAGATCAAGAAGCGCATGCACGTCACCATCGTCGGAGCTGGATTTGTCGGGCTTCCGACGGGCGTTGCGCTAGCACTGCACGGACATTCCGTAATTGTTATTGATAACGATGAACGACGAGTCGATCTCATCAACCAGGGGGTTTCGCCACACTTCGAGCAGGACCTCGGACTTCACCTCTCGGCCGTGGTTGCAGACCAACGGTTGCTGGCCACAGTGGAGGAAGAGCCATCGCTAAGCGGCACGGACGTGGTCATGATTTGTGTGCCGACGCCGTCAATGGTCGATGGGCCCGACCTCTCGATTCTGATGGGGGTCGTAACGTCACTCGCACCACGCCTACCGCATCACGTGACCCTCATCGTGAAGTCGACCGTGGCGGTGGGCACGATTCGCAGCCTTGTCGCACCGCTCTTGCGCGACGACATTGAACTCATCTACGCGCCCGAGTTCCTGCGAACAGGCTCGGCCGTCGCCGACAGCCTGAAGCCTGAGCGAGTGGTCTTTGGGACCCGCACTGGCGAGGGTGCCGAGGTGGCTCGAGAGCTGTTCTCCTTTACGGGTGCACCAGCGATTGTGACCAATTTTGAATCGGCGGAATTGATCAAGTACGCCGCCAACCTCTTTCTGGCCATGAAGGTCAGCTTCATCAATGAAGTCGCACGACTGGCCGATCACGTTGGGGCCGATGTCTCGGTGCTGCGTGACGCCTTGGGTCGCGACTCCCGGATTGGGGCCTCGCACTTAGCGCCAGGCCCGGGATGGGGAGGATCGTGCTTCCCGAAAGATATTGCGGCTCTCGAGCACTTGCGCACCGCTCTGGGTATTACGTCACCCCTACTGACGGCAACTCACGAAAGCAACGATGACCACGTTTCGTACGTCGTGGCGAAAATTCGAGAATCGGTTCACCGGAGCGGTGGTTCCACGGTGGCAATCATGGGACTCGCTTTCAAGGCTGGAACGAATGACCTTCGAGACTCACCGGCACTGCGCATTGCCCGCGCCCTACGTGACGCGGGACTCGAGGTGCGGGCGTATGACCCTGTTATCTCCGCAGGAACACAACACCTCGATGGTATTGAGGTTTGTTCGGACGCCATCAGTGCGGCGACCGGGGCCTCGCTCGTTGTGATTTTGACCGAGTGGCCTGACTTTCTTCAGCTGCCGTGGGCGGACATCGCGCACGCGATGGCCACGCCCGTTGTGTTCGACACTCGGTATTTTGTGCCCGAGGAACAATTCCGTGACGCGGGACTGCAGCAGATCGGTATCGGCTTGCCCGCCCCGGCCGTGAAGGTGACACAATGAGCGCGATTAACGCGACGCCGCCCACGAGCCCGGACGCGCAGGTAATCCCAATGACGTCAAACGCGGTACCGGCGGCCTTTCGCCTCTCCGTCGTCGTGCCGATCTACAACGAAGAGGCATCGGTGGCGACCGTCATTGCCACGCTTCTAAGCGTAGAACTGCCGACCCCAATTGAAATCATCGCTGTCAACGATGGGTCAACGGACGAAACAGCGGCGATTTTGTCAACGTTCACCGACGACCGGTTGCGTGTCATTGCGCATGAGGTCAATCGAGGCAAGGGTGCAGCTGTCCGCACGGGAATTGCGGCCGCTTCCGGCAGTCACCTTCTGATATTTGACGCCGATACTGAGTACGACGTCAACGACATTCCTCGACTCGTCGCCCCCATTGCGACGGGGCGTGCGGAAGTTGTTTACGGCAGTCGCATGTCGGGATTTGGCACCGTTCATCCCTCGCGCCGTCACGCGTTGGGAAATCACGCGATGACGTTGGCGGCCAACGTGATGTTTGGTTCGGCAATCAGTGACTTGCACACCTGCTTGAAGTTGCTGCCGCTGCCGCTCCTGCGCTCGTTCACCTTGACCGAGGAAGGCTTCGGTCTTGACACTGAAATTAGTGCCGAGATGCTTCGGCTGGGCTTTCGGCCATTCGAGGTCCCAATTAGCTACGTTGGTCGCAGCGTCGAAGAGGGTAAGAAAATTCGACTCTCGGACGCCTTCCGATGCGTCTACGTCCTGGTGAAGGTTCGGTGTCGCGGCACAACGTCGTACGGCGCTCGTGATCGGCGCTTGACGCCTCGAGTCTCTGTTCTCGCAAGTGGGGAGCAGTAGTGCAGTCGCCGCCTCGCGTTCGACTGGTGCGCACCGGTACCGTGCTGATTTTTGCTGTGGCACTCATTTTCTGCGGCCCCACGGCCTGGACCGTGCTCCTTCGTGCAACAGGTGGCTCCCTTGGTCCCGCAGTGTTTAGCTCTCTCAGTTTCGACAATCCCTATATTGCGATTCAGCCCACGACCATTGGTCAACCGATTGAGGTCGTGCTCGCGAATCACTTCCGAAACACCCGGACCTTTGCCTGGCGAGCCTATGAAAATAGCCACACCTTGACGACAGGCACACTCAGCGTGCCGAGCGGTGGAACAGTTCAGTTTTCCGTTCCGACCACTGGGGCAAGCCGTGGCACGATTTACATCAACGAAGTAGGCAGCATCGTCACCGTGAGCGCGCCCGTTGTTGGGCCAAAGAAACATGGGTAAGGCGACGGAGACACCGCGGCTTCGGTTGCTCGTGGTGTCCGATGCGATTTACCCCTGGCACAAGGGGGGCAAGGAAGTTCGCTACAACGAACTGCTGCCCCGGACGCTTGCCCACAACATTGACGTCGAACTTGCGACGATGCGTTGGTGGACGAGCCAGCCCGCCGACATTGTGACCTCGTCAGGCCGCCTCCACTACCGGGCGATCTGCAACAACTATCCCCTCTACAAAGGTCACCGGCGGTCGATTCGGCAAGCGGTGTTGTTCGCTGGTTCGACAATGAAATTGCTCCGAGCGCGCTGCGATGTGATTGAGGCCGATCACATGCCGTATCTCCAGCTGATCCCGCTGCGTCTGATTGCTTCACTGAAGCGAACGCCGCTTGTCGTCACCTGGCACGAATACTGGGGTGTCACGTATTGGCGCGAATACATGGGGCCACTCGGCCTCATTGGCGCAGCAATTGAGTGGCTGTCCGCTCGCTTGCCGCACCTCATTGTGGCGGTGAACCACGAGACACAGGAGCGACTCCATCGTTCGGGTCTTCGCGACACGAAAGTTTCTCTCGTTTCGAACGCCATCAATTTGAGTCGAATTGCCGACGTCATCGCTTCAGACGCCGCGCCCGACATTTTGTTCGTTGGTCGTCTTCTGGTGCACAAGCGAGCCGACTTGGCTCTTCGGGCGCTCGCCGCTCTTATCGCTGACGACCCATCACTGCGGCTCGGGATTGTCGGCGTTGGCCCAGAAGAGGCCGATCTTCGGCACCTAGCGATGCAGCTGGGTATCCGCGACCACGTCGTCTTTTACGGCGAAATTGAAACACAGGACACGATCTGGTCGTTGATGAAGGGGGCGCGTGTCGTGCTGTGTCCCTCGGAACGAGAAGGCTTTGGCATGGTGGTGGCCGAAGCCTTGGCCTCCGGCACAGCGGTGGTCGTGTCGGATGCTCCTGCCAATGCGTCGCAGGAACTCGTTACCGACGGTGTTGACGGCAGCATTGTGGTTGCGGGAGACGCCGATGGATTCGCGAAGGCCACTCGCCACTGGTTTGATAACCCACGCCACGACACCAATCTCTACGAACACCAAGTCCTTCGGCGCCCCGAATTCAACTGGGACACCGCCGCGAAGTCGTACGCGGCGACGATTCAATCGATGGTCAACGCATGACGACCAACCTGACTGTCGTCGTCTGCTCCTATAACGGAGCCGACCGTATTGGTGCCTGTCTTGAGGCGCTTTTGGCCCAAGAGCTACAGACAACGATTTTGGTCATTGACGATGGCTCGACCGACGCGACCGCCGCGGTCGCGGCGTCCTACGTGGTCACCGTTCACTCACTCCCCGCCAACGCGGGTATCGCCGCCGCCCGTCAGGCCGGACTCGAGATGGCTACCTCAGAAATTGTGGCCTTTTGCGACGACGACTGCCGCCCCCTCCCGGAGTGGACCAAGAAGTTGGCTGACGCCTGGTCTTCGGTGGATCATTCGGTGACTGCTATTGGCGGGGTGATTAGCGTTGACTCACCGTCATCGTTCAACGAGCGATACCTCAGTATTAGTGACCCCGCCCAGCCATTGGAGCAAGCTCTCGGTACGTCACCGAGTCTTTGGTATCGAATCGTTCGGCAGTTTCGGCGAACAACCACGCCCGGAGACGGCTTACGCCCCGCACTGTCACTCATCGGGGCCAACATGTCTTTCCGGCGAGACGCTGCTCTCGCCGTGGGTGGTTTCAACCCTGACCTGGTTTTCGGTGAAGGCGAGGAAGCACAAATCTGTTCGGCGCTCCAGGGTGCGCACGGTAGTGAAACCGTATTAGTGACGCCGAATTTGGTAATGCCGCACGACTTCAAGCCATCGCTCCGCGCCACGGTCAAGCGCAGTTATCGAGCTGGCAAGGGGGTTGCGGCACGGTGGCTGCGTAATGGCGGCCTACCGGCACTTCGCGTGATGCCACTCATTGTTACTGCCGCGGCCATCGTTGGCTTCGAGCTTCGGGGCGCAACAACGGCACTCATTACCGCGGCAGCCATGACGTACCTGCTCCGGCTCAACTGGCTTGTCGCCGCGTTGCGTCGCGGATGGATTCAGGGCATTGCCTTTCCGATTGCCGGACTGGTGGACGATGTGGCGTCGCTCGTTGGGTTTGTCGCCTACGCGGTCGCCGCGGTGCGCGTTTCCGAAACTCGAGCATCGAAAAAGCCAAACGACGTGGGATGGCCAATCCTGACCACGCTGTGGGTGGGGGTTATCGCCACAGCGGCCCTTTTTGCTCACCAGCTTCCTTCGGGGTCGTCAGCGCTCATTCTGGGACCGAGCGCTTTACTGCTCCCCGGTGCGTGGCTGATGGACCTCCTCGGCGTGAAGCCGAAGCGCCTGGCGGCACGTCTCAGTGTGGCCGTCTCCTTCAGCATGGTGGCACTAATGGTGGTGGGATGGATTTCCTCGCTCACCGTGTACGTCGATGGACAATGGCGTCCGCTCGACAACGCCGCGCAGGTTCCGCTTTGGGCGAGCCTCGCGCTGGTGATGGTTGGCACGAGTGCTCGTCGCCACCGCGATCCGGCCGCTGACCTTCTTCGAGGCCTCAATTCGTATGGTGCGCTCGCCCTGATTGCGAGCTCGAGCATGGTGCTGTTAGCCGCACTTGGTGCTGCGCGACTGAATACCATTGGCTCGCCAACGTTGGCAATTGTTAGTGCCGTGGTGGCGATTGCGGCGCTCGTCATTCCGATTGCCGTTGGCTGGCGTAAGTCATCGAGAGTTTGCTACTTACTCATGAACAAGGCGGGCGCCAGCGGATGGCGTGGCTCTACCCGAGCACCGTTTGTCGCCCTCCTGTTTTCGAGCACCTTGGCGCTGCTACTCGGCACCGCATTGCGGGGCCAGCGCTTGTACGGCTGGGATATTCAACACGAGTACGGCGTGGCACTCCAGACCGCCGCACGTGGCGCCTGGCTCGCGCCGACGAACCACGACGCCTACTCCTCAATGCTGTCGCTCACGGTGTTGCCGACCATGCTGCACAATCTGACCGGCATCTCACTCTTTGATTTCTTCCGGTTTGTCACCCCTGTTCTCCTCGCACTCGTGCCGGTGAGCTTGTACGTGTTCATGCTTGATGTGCCTCGCTGGATTGCCGCGGACTTTCTGAAGGTGCGACCCGGGGTGCCACTGGCGATGGTCACGATTTTCATCGTGTCACTGCCCGCCTTTGAAAATGAGTTGATTGCGCTGTCGCGCCAGTGCATGGGATCGCTGCTGATGGTGGGCGCAATTGGTCTCCTGGTGGAGCGGACTATTCCGGCGAATCGTGCCTATCGCGCCGTCGCGGTGCTTCTCGTTGCGCTGGCGTTCACCCACTACTCAACTGCCTACATCGTGGGGTTCTGTCTGATCATTGCCGCAGTTGTGGCCGAAGTGTTTCGCCGCCGAACAACGGCACGTGATTCATTGGGGCTAGTCAAGGCGCGCGAAAACCGGCGTGGCCGAATGACGACGTGGGCCCTCGCACTCGTAGTGAATGCGGCCGCTGTGGTGTGGAACGTCGTCTACACGAGGAACAATTCCTTGGCCGCTCCGTCCGTCGGTGTGTCGACCAAGGGTCTTTCGCTTAAGGCCAACACCATTGCTGGATCAATGACGCCATTGAAATACCAGAAGTTCGTCTATTTCCAGATTCACCAGGAAAAGTGGTTCCACCCTGACGCCCTGAAGCACATGATGAAACTGGTACCAGCGGCAGCACCAACAGTGCACGGAGTGTTTCCGGGCCTTGCGTCAGTAGCGGAACGCTACAACTTCTCCGTTCACGAAGGTTTGCTCATCCTTACGGTTCTTGGTGCCGCACTGTTAGCGTGGCGCGCACTTCGCTCCCCAAACTTCTTCAACGTGGACCTCCTAGGACTGGCGAGTGGTGCCATTCTCTTCGGTGCGGCCTTGCGCTTCTCCAGCACATTGGCAGTCTTCTTCAATCCTTCGCGTGCGGAGTTCTTGGCGGCATTGATCACGACAATTCCGGTGGCGCTGTTTGTGGGTCGCCTTGCCAATCGGGCCCCCGGCCTGATACTTGTCGCCACCCTTCTGGTGTCGGGGAGCGTAATGTTCTTTGGCACCGGACTTTCCGTCTTGGAATTTGGCGGTAACGGGGCAACGGCTTTGTCGGCCCAAGGCGCCAATAACGACCAGTTCATCACGATCTCGCAAGGCTATGCCGCCGCGGTCTGGCTCCAACAAAACACCACCAGTCAAAGTTTTGTCGAATCTGACCGCTACGGCCAGTTGGTGCTTGGCG
>Ga0208388_1000264_pt1 | contig 13071 bp, 9 predicted proteins | sample CryBogCBH18Jul07_FD_185511 | JGI IMG/M metagenome (GOLD analysis project Ga0208388, IMG submission 185511) | Freshwater microbial communities from Crystal Bog, Wisconsin, USA - CBH18Jul07 (SPAdes) (version 2) | ecosystem: Environmental > Aquatic > Freshwater > Lake | place: Crystal Bog...
TTTTCTACTTCATCCTCGAGCTTCGTGTGTGTCTGCGAGGTTTCGCGGAACGACGACGAGTCCGACGACGAGTCCGACGGATCCCAGCTGCCGGGGCCCGCTCCAAAATCCGGATTTCGTACACACTCTGCTCGGTGCCGGCTTGACAGTGATCGGCGCTGACCATGTTGACCTGCCGATTATGGAGTCCCATGCCCGGACTATGCTGCACGACATTGAAGGACGCATCGTTTGCCAGTCTCTTGTCTGTCCTGATCAACTCGTACCGATTGGTTTCCATCGAGTTGCTTCGTTCAGCAAGTGTCATCATCTGTGCGAGAGGGATCGTAAAGTTGCCCGCCAGTTGGAGACGGAAGTACGGCTGGTCCATGTGAACATCCTTAATGTATGGAGCACCTTCAAGCTGCTCTTTGCATTCAAAGTAGGTTTGCGCATTGTCGACAAGTCGTGCCAGTATGTTTTTGTAACTTGTCGATGTGTACGAATCTCCCGACTTGAACACGATCGGTATATCTCCATCTTCTTCCTCTACTAACGCACTCAACTTTTCATCACCCTGCATGACAATGTCAAACACTTCAGGATCCCCCACCAGAGTTCTCGAAGTCGCAAGAGGAACAGCAGCCGGTCTCCGAAACACAAACTCCTCGTCCTCGTCATCTGACCGTGGAGGCAGTGGTGGGACTGGTGTACCTTCTACACCTAAACTCCGGAGAGAACTCGGCAAGGGCTGCGGCAGTACAGTGACCTGCGTGCGAGAAATGTCCAGCTCTTGGATTCGTCGAGGCAATGGCCCGGGTATGACCGCAATAGGTGTGTCTGCGCAGTTGAGGCGTACAAGACGACGAGGCAGTTCAGGCAGCACAGAGATGGATGTATTGTTTATTTCAAGGTACTCTATGGTGTTTGGCAGTGGCGGGAGTGCTTGGATTCTTTCACAGTGACCAATGTCGATGTCCACGATGTCTCTCGGAAGTTGGTTGGGGAGTGCCGTGAGTTCGGAACAACCACCACAATTGAGTAATTGCAATGTGTTGGGCAACGGAGGAAGCACCGTGATGGATGTTTCGTTACAGAACAACTGCTCGAGGGCAGGTGGTAGGGGCGGAATCACTATAATATCCGTACTTTCCAAACTTAACTCTTGCAGCGAGTCAGGAAGAGCAGGAAGCTCCGTGAGTTCCGTTTCTCCACAATGCAAGCTCATCAACGTAGCGGGCAAAGGAGGTAGTCGGAGGATCAACGTTCCACTGCAATCGAACGCTTCGAGGTTTGGAGGCAGTGCCGCGATTTCCGTGATGTCGTTGTACCTGCAGTACAATGCGATCAGCCCTTCCGGCAGTGGCGGAAGTCTCTTGATGTCGTGGTTGTAGGAGCAATCGAAATGAATGAGCGATGCCGGCAAAAGCGGGAACTCTGTAATGTATGTGCGGGACACAACCAGCTGAACAAGATCGTCCGGCAAAGGTGGCAGGGACGTGATGTTTAAGTTCGGCACTTGCCAGTTCGTTCTGTTTTCTTTGATCTTTTCCAGGAGTGCCGGAGTATCCACACCAAACATGACCGGAATTCCCAACGCCAAACGAACTTCCTCGTCGCGTGTCATGTTCCATGCAGTCTGGTAATCGCGGTTCAAGATTGTTCGGTCCGCGCCCTTGTCAATCAAGAATTGGATACTCTCAAGGGGGACCTCGTTGAAGGCGGCAATGTGAAGCGCAGTATTCCCTACACCGTCTCTGTGGTTAATGTCCACATCTGCCTTGAACAGCTCGACCAATGTCGGCATATCTCCCTTCCCGTCTTCCATAAGAATCATAAGCGGTGTAAAGCCTCCATTGTCCGTATCATTTACATTCGCGCCCTTTTCGAGCAAGACCTTTACGATTGCGGGGTTTGCTACACGTGCCGCAAAGAAAAGAGCAAATCCTCCATCCATATTCTTCGTATCGAGCCTGGCACCCTTTGCAATCAGCTGATCCACGAGCTCCGTCGTGCGCTGTGTCGCACATGCCCACATAAGGGGCGTCATAACATTCCGCATTTGCTCCAAGTCACCTCCCGAAGCAAGAAGTGCTTGTATAGCTTCCACATTCCATACAGGACCTGCGGCACCACCGTTCATTATACATATTGAAAACGGAAATTTCAAGTTCAAAAACCGGTTTTTGTGCCGACACATAGACAAGATGCTCTCCATTTCCATCCCCATCGACAACTTCTGCGAGAACTGCGGCGCCATGGACATTCTGCTTTCAACACAGGTTTGCGCAGACTGTTACTGGGACCACCACCATCAAGAGGACATTGACAGCTGCTCCAAGTGCGAGTCGGGGGAATGCAAGGTCTACTCGCTGCTGCGGAAGCAGAGTAAGATGCAGCCAATTCCTGTCGCAACACGCAGGGCCATCATGTGCAGTATCGCGCCCTACACCATCCAACCCTTCATTGACGCACACTTTGAGCGGTGTGCGCCTACAACCGTCGAGGAGTTCTTCGTCGCGCTGAAGAGCATCAACATCCACAAGGAGGAGAAGCGGTACGCTGCGCTGCGTCTCATCGGCAACATGGCAGGCGAACGTGTCGGTCCCTTTCTCGAGCTCGAGAAGATTGCCAACCGCGTCGGCCTCCAGACCCGCGTCGAGTGAAGCAGTCACAACGCAAAAACTATTTTTCAACTCTAGATTTGTTCACACCACCCCCACTCTACTCCTCCTCGTCCTCCTCGGGCTCCGGCCACACCATGTCGCGGAAGTCATGCAGTCCGAACTCTCCGACATGCTTGAGACACGTGACGTCCTCCTCGTCCTCCTCGTTGCGGTAGACCTTCTTGGTGTGCTCGTCGATCCAGTACGTCTTGCCACGCATCACGGTGCGAAGCCGACTGACCTTGACCTCGGGAGCAGGTGCGGCGTTGCTCTTCGGCGTCAGGAAGTTGATGACGTGCTGCTCGAACTTGGCCGAGTTGAAGTCTGCCGCAGGAAGACCGTTGATGTAGTCGAGCAGCTCCTTCTTCGACTGGTCGGTGATCTCGCGGTGCATTCCGGCCAGCGCCTTCTTGAACCGCTTCTCGTCTGTGGGTGAGATCTTGCTCATGTTCTTGGGCTGCTGCGGAGCATCCTCCTCCTCGAGGACAACCACCTCCGCAGTCTTGGCAGCCTTGTTTGCAGCACGCTTGGCGGCAGCGGCAGCCTTTGCCTCCGGGCTCCACTCGCGCTTCTTCTTCTCCTCTACGGGCGCCACCGCCGGGGCGGCAGGAGGAGCAGCAGGTGGAGGGCTAGAAACAGGACCGCCACATCCAAGTAGCATACAAAGGTCGTTCGTGAAGGCATCAGGGTTGGTGATTGCGTACTTGACATGGAGGTTCTGGATTGCATTTGCGATGATTGACTTGAAAGACATTGTGTTCAGGGAATGCTGAAAGTTGGTTTTGGTAGTATCACTTTCCGTTTTTAGGGGGGTAACCCGGCAAAAACGGAAACTTGTCTTCCAAAGAATACCAGATAGAGAGGACAAAATGCCACGCAATACTACTGGAGGCTCCGGCCACCGCTCGCAGCGTAACTCTGAATCGAACAAGACCAAGTCCAACAACAAGGTCGTCGACGCCCTACTCGACGACATTGCCAACAAGCAGTCAACAGATGGAGTCTTCATCGGACGCATCCAGCGCCGGCTGGGTTCGGGCCGAATGGAGGTCTTCTACACAAGCAACGAGACGATTGAACACAAGGAGCGGATGGTGGAGCACATTGTGCAGGCTCCCATCCGAGGCGGCATGCGTGGCCGCGGCAAGAAGGACGTCTGGGTCGACGTCGGCGGTCTGGTGATGATTGCCAACAGCGGACTCGGCAATGCCGAGTGGTCCATCATCGCAGTCCTCCATGACGACCAGGCTGCTCGGTACCGCAAGATCTGTCCGACGGCGGATCCGCGCCTCTTCGTCAAGGTGGCGTCGGCAGAGGACGGGGCAGATGACGGCGGTGTCGAGTTCATCGAGGAGGAGGACGATGAGGTCGATGTGGACGATATCTAACCTTCCAGGGGAACAATGATGGGACTCACGAGCTGGGGCACAGTGGTGCTCATGACAATTTTTTTGTACGTCGGGTTCAGATCTGTTGCCCAGTCGGACCCCACGCACAACGTACACTACTTCCCGCCACCTCTTTCTGTTGGCAAGTCTCGCAATCTGCAATCCACCTCGCAAGATGCGTCCATGTTTACGCAGACCTTGCGTCGTCGTGCCGTTGCGAGCGGCAAGTTCGCGTCTCCAAAACTGGTTTTGCGAGAATCGCCTCACACGTCCGGATTCACCAATGGAGTTTTGGAGTACCAAATCACATCCCTGTGCCAGTATGTGTGTGGCGCCCAAGTATGCCCGGGTCCTATCTTGGATGCTGGAACATCGACTTCCGAGTACTGCACGATCTTCGATGGTGGTGCTGCGGATTCCGAATACACAATCGACTATGACGGCGGCAATGCGGAAACTGAAGTATGCTAAACATACAATGGCCTGCGCGACAACTCCCATCAAGTTTCAGTTGCGGAGAGACACTGCTGCAAACTGGCTAGCCACAAATCCGGTTTTGAAGGCGGGCGAGCCGGGCGTCGAGACCGATACGGGTCAGATGAAGGTGGGCGACGGAATCCATACATGGAGACAACTGCCGTATGTCGGAGCAAACGGACAGGGTCCAACAGGCGCCACGGGTCCTACTGGAGCTGCAGGTCCTTCAGGTGTTCCCGAGTGGCAAGTGGGGTCCGACTCGAGTCCGGGCCAGTTCCGAGATGAAAGCATCGTGTCTGGAGAAACCGGTTTTCTCTTCAATCCTGTCGACGATTCGGGCGTAAACCGCGATGGATTCTTTGGACTCATTCTCAATGCGTTTTCTACAAACAAGGTCTTATTCACAGTCTACAAGTCCATCGATTCGTATGCAACCGTTCAAGTCTCGCATATTGAAGTCAACCACGTGACTGCTGGATCGTGGTGGGTGTCGGGTCCTGTGTTGTATGAATCCGCTGGGTTCAACCTCTTCAGTGGAGGATACAGTGCGTCCTACACAATTGTCGGCAATCCTGGCCCAACAGGTCCAACAGGTCCGATTGCTCCGTCCTTGATTTTTGACGGAGGTTACCCCGGGATCAGCTACATGGGCGGACCTGTTTTTGATGCGGGAGGCGTAATGTAAAACCCCTTCTTTTCTGTTCATTTTACAATGCCATACGTTCAGTTCCAATTTCGGAGGGGTCTTGCCTCCGAATGGACGGGTGCAAATCCCCAGCTGGCACCAGGCGAGATGGGTATCGAGATCGATACAAATCTCTTCAAAATTGGTCAATTTAACGGTCTCTCCAACGTTCACTGGAATGATTTGCCGTACGGTGGTCTGCATGGACCCACGGGCAGCACGGGCACGACAGGTCCGCAAGGTATGAAGGGCGACAACACGGGCGCAACAGGTGTGACTGGATCCACTGGCGTGACAGGTCCTACGGGTGTAGGTGCGACAGGACCGACGGGCGCAACAGGTCCTATGCCGTCGGGATCCAACTATGCGGCAAGTTACGGCAACAACCAAAACATAACCATCGCAACCCTTACACCGACTGTCTTCACCTACAACCAAACCTTTTACGAGACGAACATCACTCTTGGCACTGGACCCAACGGCGCTTCGCAACTAACCGTTCCATCGCAAGGTGCCTACTTTGTGACATGGTCGATCCAGATTGCCAAGACATCAGGTAGTATTTCCGGATACGTGTACATTTGGATTCGCATCAATGGAGTTGACGTTCCGGATTCAGGCGGCCGGTTTGCGATTACACCTGCATTGGACTCCCTGCCGAGTACACCGTACCTTGCCCAGCTGAATGTTGGAGATTACGTTGAAGTTGTTGCTGAAACAGACCAGGCGTATGTTATTGCAGAAGCGCTGGCAGAGAATGCTTTTATCACACCGTCACCGGCAACGCCGTCCATTGCAGTCACCATCATGAAGGTTGCGACTGATATCGGAAACACGGGATCCACTGGACGTACGGGCCCTACTGGACCGCTGGGCACAGGTGCCACCGGAACTACGGGACCTACGGGATCGACGGGTAGAACAGGTCCTACAGGTTTCACGGGTGCGACAGGTCCTACAGGTCCCACTGCGCCCACAGGCACCACAGGTCCGACTGCACCTACGGGTACGACTGGAACAACAGGTCCTACTGCGGCAACAGGTACAACGGGACCTACTGCTGCGACAGGTACCACAGGTCCCACTGCTGCGACAGGCACCACGGGACCTACTGCGGCAACAGGTACGACAGGTCCTACTGCGGCAACCGGCACCACGGGACCTACTGCGGCAACAGGTCCCACGGGTACGACAGGAGCAACAGGATCCACTGCTGCGACAGGAACCACAGGACCTACCGGAGCAACTGCGCCTACGGGTACCACGGGACCCACAGGACCCCTGGGCACAGGTACGACCGGACCCACTGGTGCGACAGGACCTACAGCGTCGACAGGAACAACTGGACCCACGGCTGCTACGGGTACAACGGGTCCGACTGCGGCAACAGGTCCCACAGGCACACTCGGTTCTACAGGCACCACAGGCACGACAGGACCCACGGCTGCTACGGGTCCCACAGGTACAATCGGTCCTACTGCGGCAACAGGCACCACGGGTCCAACTGCGGCGACGGGTACGACGGGTCCTACTGCTGCAACAGGTACAACGGGACCCACTGCGGCAACCGGTACGACAGGTCCAACTGCGGCAACTGGTACAACAGGTCCCACTGCGGCAACAGGAACGACAGGACCTACCGCAGCCACAGGAGCAACGGGACCCACTGCGGCAACAGGCACAACGGGTCCCACTGCGGCAACAGGTACGACAGGTCCAACTGCGGCAACTGGTACAACAGGTCCAACTGCGGCAACTGGTACAACAGGTCCTACTGCAGCCACGGGAACAACCGGTCCTACCGCAGCAACGGGAACTACAGGACCTACAGGACCTCTCGGTACAGGATCCACGGGACCGACTGGATCCACAGGCCCTACTGCATCTACTGGTACGACAGGCCCGACAGGAACCACTGGCACAACTGGATCAACAGGACCTACTGGACCTCTCGGAACAGGAACTACAGGTACAACGGGTCCGACTGCGGCTACAGGCACCACAGGACCTACTGCTGCAACGGGCACAACAGGTCCGACCGCAGCAACCGGTACGACTGGACCCACTGCGGCAACAGGAACTACGGGTCCTACTGCAGCTACAGGCACGACAGGTCCTACTGCTGCTACGGGAACCACTGGACCCACCGCAGCGACAGGTACGACAGGTCCTACTGCGGCAACAGGCACCACAGGACCCACAGGACCTCTGGGTACAGGCGCAACCGGATCTACTGGAGCCACTGGCCCTACTGCATCTACAGGTACAACAGGATCCACTGGTCCTACTGCGGCAACGGGCGCAACAGGTGCTACTGGACCTCTCGGAACAGGTCCGACAGGAACCACGGGCCCGACTGCGGCAACGGGTACAACGGGACCTACAGCAGCGACAGGCACAACAGGTCCGACTGCAGCAACAGGTACTACAGGTCCTACGGCGCCCACCGGATCAACGGGTCCTACTGCAGCAACGGGAACTACAGGACCTACTGGACCCATTGGAACAGGACCGACTGGACCGACGGGATTAAGAGGATTTACAGGTGATACTGGAGCAACCGGGCCGACAGGAACCACAGGCACAACAGGACCCACGGGACCTCTAGGAACAGGCGCAACCGGAACCACGGGACCGACAGGAGCTACAGCACCTACTGGTACAACGGGAGCAACCGGCCCCACTGCTGCGACAGGTACAACGGGACCGACCGGACCACTTGGTACAGGAACCACAGGACCCACGGGAGCAACAGGCCCCACTGCGGCTACAGGCACCACCGGTCCTACTGCTGCAACAGGTACGACAGGACCCACTGCGGCTACAGGCACCACAGGACCCACGGCTGCTACAGGTACAACGGGTCCGACTGCAGCGACAGGCACGACTGGACCGACTGGACCTCTGGGTACGGGCGCAACAGGACCTACTGGATCCACAGGTCCTACTGCATCGACTGGTACGACGGGAGCAACAGGCCCGACCGCAGCAACTGGCACAACAGGACCCACAGGACCTCTAGGAACAGGCGCAACCGGAACCACGGGACCGACAGGAGCTACAGCACCTACTGGTACAACGGGAGCAACCGGCCCCACTGCTGCGACAGGTACAACGGGACCGACCGGACCACTTGGTACAGGAACCACAGGACCCACGGGAGCAACAGGCCCCACTGCGGCTACAGGCACCACCGGTCCTACTGCTGCAACAGGTACGACTGGTCCGACTGCAGCTACAGGCACCACAGGACCCACGGCTGCTACAGGTACCACGGGTCCGACCGCAGCGACAGGCACGACTGGACCGACTGGACCTCTGGGTACGGGCGCAACAGGACCTACCGGATCCACAGGTCCTACTGCATCGACTGGTACGACGGGAGCAACAGGCCCGACTGCGGCTACAGGCACGACAGGACCCACAGGACCTTTGGGTACAGGCGCAACCGGACCTACTGGACCGACGGGAGCTACAGCACCCACGGGAGCAACAGGACCGACTGCTTCTACGGGAACGACGGGTCCCACTGCGGCGACAGGAACTACTGGACCTACTGCAGCGACAGGAACCACGGGACCCACAGCAGCAACAGGTGCCACGGGACCCACGGGACCGCTCGGAACTGGAACCACGGGGCCGACGGGACCTACAGCGGCAACTGGAGCAACAGGTCCCACTGCGCCCACAGGAAACACTGGACCTACAGGACCCCTGGGCACGGGTACAACTGGACCCACCGGCAGGACAGGTCCGACCGGTACAACAGGAGCCATTGGACCCACAGGTCCGACGGGAGTGACGGGTACAACAGGACCTGTTGGACAGGGTTATGCGACACTGGTTCCTACAAACTCGTATGTTCTTGGACCGGGTCAGATTGGATACCAGTTGTCAGGTGCGTTCTACCCTATTCCCACAACGCAGCTCGGCAATGTCGCACGCGTGGACCAAGTGTATGGCAACGATTCTACTGCGTACATTGGTGGCTTGCCGTACGCAACGATTCCTGCAGCAATTACAGCAATCATTGGATCGGGGGCCGTCGCAACACCGCAGTATTCCAATACGACAATCTGGGTTCTGCCTGGAACGTACAATATTTCACCCACAGGAACCAACGCAACCATCACAACATCTGTTGGAGCCACGTTGTACCCCTTGCTTCAACTTCCGGCAACAACTGCATTACGCGGCCTTAACGTCCAAACATGTGTGATCCAGTGTGCAAATCCGACACAAAACACTGCGTTGTTTTACATTGCGGCAAATACGCGTATGGAAGATTTGACTCTTGTGCTCGGAAGTTCGGGATACGCTGGATCCAACAACCTGGTGGGCATGTACTTTAATTCGACATCAACGGTTACGTCCAAGGTTCGCACAACAGTCTTGTCCCTGTGCAATGCTGCGATGCCGTATACATCGTCCAATGACTTGTACGGAGTCCAGTTTGATGGAATAGGTGGTTCGTATTCAACCTTCTCGTTCAACTGCTACAAGGGAAGCACTGTGAATGTGTATGGCAATGGTTCGGGCAACAAGCGTGGTATTATTGTGACCAACAGCAATATCGCAACATTGCGCGATACGAACGTCTATGTCGCTTCTCCTCCCACCAACTCCAACTTTGCGGGTTCGTATGTCGGTATTGAGGCAGCAGATAGCAACAACGTGGGATCTATTCAGTTGCGTTCTACGACGGTTGGAACCATTCAACCGACAGGAGCACAGACATATACTGCATCCGACATCTTACAAACAAATCCCACCGTGATCACCAATCCGACGTATCTTGCGTCGCCCGGTATCCAAATTGGTCCAGGAACAGACTTGGTGACCAAAACAGCAGGCGGTAAGGGATTTTCCAGCTACGTCTACCCGACTACAATTTTCTATGGCGCAGTGGGAACATTGAACACATCTGGAAATCCTGGAACAGGAACACCTGCTTACTTATGGCCTGGAACAGTCACCATTCATGGTTCTGGAGGTCAGTTCATTCAGTATCCAGACATCACATCTCCGCCGGCGTATTATCGCATTCAGCAACCCGCTATTTTGGCCGGAATGAGCGTTTCGCTTAACACGGCACCTGGAACGGGACATACGACAACCTTGACGGTGCGAAGGACACCTTTCGGTGGCTCTATCGCAGATACGGTATATACTATCGTGATGTCCAACTCTACGACAGTTGCTACCAAATACGACGCATCGGTCAATTTCGCACCGGGAGACTTCCTTCATATGCGTATTTCGTATGATGCTAATGCGAACGCCACGCAAGACATTGCGGTTCAGTTAGATTTATTCTGATTTCTTTATGAAGAATAAGCAATGGCAACGTTCGAGTACGTCAAGATTGGCGATGGCAGCACTGCCTGGTCCAATCTCCCGTACGTCGCCGGATTCCCAGGTCCAACCGGGTCGACAGGTCCGATTGGTCTGCCTGGAGCAGCCGGTGTTTCAGGAGGTCTCATTCTGCAGTTAGATTACTCGCCCACCACAACCTATGCGGGAACAACACTGGTCGGTTCTTTGCTGACTGCGTTCAACGTGGGAACCCAGACGGATATCATCGTCAATACGAACGTCACGAATGCGTATGTTGCGTCGTATACGATTGCTGCAGGTTCTTTGCCTGGAACTGTGGCCGTTGGTGGATTGTGGGACATGAACTTGTATGCGACAGCAAGTGTTCCGTCTTCGCCGCCAACCTTTTACTTTAGTGTCTACGATGGTGCTACGCTGATCCAGGCGGGTTCGACGGTGAGTGCCGAGGCAGTCAATTTGGCATCTGCTATGCAGCAATATACGTATTCTTTGTACGTTCCTGCTCACACGTACAGCACAGACTTGACAGTTCGGTTGTACGCAACCACTACATCGGCAAGCACATTGACGATTGGAATGCGTGACAGCACTGCAAGTCACATTCATACTACACTCGTGGCTGTGGGTTCTATTGGACCGACCGGCACAACGGGTGTCACTGGACCCACTTCTTCCACGGGCACGACAGGACCTACGGGACCCCTGGGCACGGGCACGACGGGCTCTACGGGACCTACAGGTCCTACCGCACCAACGGGAACCACGGGTCCGACTGCGCCTACCGGAGCCACGGGACCCACAGCTTCCACGGGTACTACGGGGCCTACGGCAGCAACAGGCACAACGGGGCCTACTGCGGCAACAGGCACAACGGGGCCTACTGCATCAACGGGTACAACAGGTCCTACAGGACCGCTGGGTACTGGAGCAACAGGACCTACTGGATCTACAGGCCCGACTGCATCGACAGGTACCACTGGACCTACTGCTGCGACAGGTGCCACTGGACCTACTGCTGCTACAGGCACGACAGGTCCGACTGCGGCAACAGGAACTACGGGTCCTACCGCTTCTACAGGTGCCACTGGACCCACTGCTGCGACAGGACCTACTGGACCGCTGGGCACGGGACCCACGGGAGTCACGGGTCCGACAGGAGCAACGTTCATCTATTCCGCAAACTGGAATCAGAATTCAGTCAGTAAAATTAGTCTGAACACACCTATTGCAGCATTGTATCAGCTTGTCAGCACAACCATTACAACAAACGGGTTTCCGGTTCATGTGAGTGCGTATGGTGACTTTAACCCAACAGGATCGGGAACTGGAGATAATTGGATTAAGCTTCAGTTGTATCGCGGAAGCACTGCGTTGGGACAGATCCAGCAAGGAGAAGATACTGCACCAAACGTGAATGTTCCTTATTCGCTAGCAGTGGTTGATGTACCTCCATCAGGAACGTACACATACTCGCTCGTGATTGTAGGGTATGGACTCGCGACACCCAGCGTCGACTTTGGTGAAGTGGGCGGTCCTACCATTAGTGTCTTTGAGATTTCGGGCGCACAGGGAAGCACTGGTTTTACGGGCACGACCGGTCCGACGGGGGCAACTGGTAGGACAGGAGCTACGGGCCCGACTGCGCCGACCGGCACTACTGGACCTACTGGACCTCTGGGCACAGGCACAACGGGTACGACTGGTCCGACTGCAGCTACAGGAACCACGGGACCGACTGCAGCGACAGGAACGACAGGTCCGACTGCGGCCACCGGAACAACTGGACCTACTGCGGCAACGGGTACAACAGGCCCGACAGGACCGCTGGGTACTGGCGCAACTGGCCCGACAGGAACTACAGGTCCTACCGCAGCAACTGGCACTACAGGTCCTACCGCGCCTACAGGAACTACGGGACCGACGGGACCGCTAGGCACTGGAGCAACCGGTCCTACAGGAGCAACCGGTCCTACTGCGGCAACAGGTACTACAGGTCCCACAGCGGCAACAGGAACCACAGGTCCCACAGCAGCAACAGGAACGACGGGACCCACTGCAGCGACAGGAACTACGGGTCCGACTGCAGCAACTGGACCGACAGGTGCGGGATCAACAGGCGCGACAGGAGCAACGGGACCGACTGCTGCGACGGGAGCGACGGGACCCACCGCAGCTACTGGCACGACGGGACCTACTGCATCCACCGGAGCAACGGGACCGACTGCGGCAACTGGACCGACGGGCGTAGGGTCCACAGGCGCAACTGGGGCAACTGGACCGACTGCAGCCACAGGAACCACAGGTCCGACTGCGGCAACAGGCACGACAGGACCGACAGGACCGCTGGGTACTGGCGCAACCGGTCCTACAGGAGCTACTGGCCCGACTGCATCCACCGGAGCAACTGGACCGACTGCAGCCACAGGAGCGACGGGACCCACCGCAGCTACTGGCACGACGGGACCTACTGCAGCCACTGGAGCAACGGGACCCACTGCGGCAACTGGACCGACAGGTGTTGGGTCCACAGGAGCAACGG